>Ga0209585_10000037_pt1 | contig 45619 bp, 39 predicted proteins | sample NGEPerone_FD_185491 | JGI IMG/M metagenome (GOLD analysis project Ga0209585, IMG submission 185491) | Arctic peat soil microbial communities from the Barrow Environmental Observatory site, Barrow, Alaska, USA - NGEE Permafrost154B-one... | ecosystem: Environmental > Terrestrial > Soil >... | reverse complement strand
GACCAAAAAATAGGTCTTTTTATTGCAGTCTGAAGATTGCCTAAAATACAGAAAGATCAAATTACGCTTTGGTAAGAAAAATTTGACTGAAGAATATTAAAAAAACGAATTTTTAGAACCTCCCATATATGTTCTATTTAAAATAACTCAATAGAGAAGGCTTTATATTTTTGATTGTGATAAATAATTAATTACAACTGACATGAAAAACAAAATTGTTAATGACGAATCCCTTATATTTTGTGTTTTGAATACAGCTCACGATGCCATTATTGCCACCGACGAACAACAAAGCATAATTCTCTTTAATCAAGGGGCAGAAAAGCACTTTGGGTACAATACAGACGAAGTCATCGGGAAACCACTTAATCTTTTATTACCGTCATTTATGGTGGATGCAGGTAACCAGCACTTAAGTAATTTTCTCAATGGTGATCAAACAATTCGCCAAGTGAATGAGTCGGTAGAATTATTCGGCCGACGTAAAGATGGCACTATCTTTCCTTTAGAAGCGAGTGTTTCAAAAGCTAATTATGGTGAAGAAACTATTATTGTCAATGTTTTACGCGATATGAATATGCGAAAGCAGGAGTTAGAAACGCATCGGGAGAAGAACGAATACCTTGCAAATCTGCTTGACTACGCAAATGCCCCTATTATTGTTTGGAATAAGGAATATTATATCATTCGGTTCAATAAGGCATTTGAGTCATTTACAGGAAGAAATGAGAAATACGTAATTGGCAAATCTTTGGAAATACTATTTCCACCTTCATCCCGAAAAAGTTCAATGGAACTTATCCGCAAAACACATGAAGGTGAGCGTTTAGAAGCGGTTGAGATTGATATTCTTCATGTTGATGGTTCCATACATACGCTCCTTTGGAATTCAGCAACAATTATGTCTCCTGATCGTACAACGCCTATTGGCACGATTGCACAAGGAATGAACATCACTCAACGAAAACTGGTAGAAGAAGAATATCAAAGATTAATTAACAGTTTGCAGCTGGAATTAAAAGAAAAAAACAGACAAATTGAAGAGAACGATAAATCGATAGCATTATTAATACTTGCGAATAAAGAGCTTGCGATTAAAAACGAAGAGAAAGAGAAACGAACAGCAGAACTTATCGTCGCCAAAGAGATTGCTGAAGTAAGTGATAGTTTAAAAACTGCATTTCTTCAGAATATATCTCATAAAATACGCACACCACTAAACGGTATTATTGGGTTTTCCGAGTTACTCAATCAAGAGGATTTAAATGCGGAGGAAATTAAAGAATTCACAGGTTTGATAGCTCAAAGTGGAAAGCGTCTTGTTGAAATTGTAAATAATGTGCTTGACATTTCCAAAATTCAAAATGGACAATATAAAATTGAACAAAAGCCAGTCTTAATTAATTCAGTATTTTCTGATTTGTTAAACTTCTTTTTGCCGGTTACTAATGCGAAGAACATTATTTTGCATTTTCATAGTCAAGATGATGAAAATACAATGATATTTTCAGATCAAGCCAAGCTGACTCAGATTCTAACAAACCTTATAAGTAATGCAGTAAAATTTACAAAATCGGGTAATATCGATTGTGGATTTGAAATTAAAGATGATTTTGTGCAATTGTATGTCAAAGACACAGGTATTGGAATTCCTCATGATCTTTACGATAGGATTTTCAATCAGTTTGTTCAATCTGAACAATCTTTGACAAATAATATTGATGGAGCTGGTCTTGGACTTTCGATTGCGAAAGGGCTTGTCGAATTACTCGGTGGCAAAATCTGGGTTGAATCTGAAGTTGACAAGGGTTCGACATTCTATTTTACCTTGCCAAATATAACTCTTGCTACAGCTTCTCAAATTGATCCGGAATTTTCAGAAATAGCGGTAAAACGTCCTAATCGGTTGATTTTGATAGCGGAAGACGATTGGATAAGTTTTCAGTATTTGCGTACAATTCTTGAAAAATCTGATATTACCGTAATTCATGCTGAAAATGGGGAGCAAGCTGTAGAGTTTGTGAGGAATAAACCTGACATCGATTTGATTTTGATGGATATAAAAATGCCAATTATGAATGGGATTGATGCCACAAAAATCATAAAACGTATTCGACCGGATTTACCTATAATTGCTCAAACAGCTTATACTTATAGTGAAGAACAAAACAAAATGACTTCACTCGGGTGTGATGAGTATTTGGCTAAGCCGTTAGATTATGCCAAGCTTAAAGAGTTATTAAAAATATATTTGAACTGATTAATTTTGAATCGGAGAATGCAGCAAAACTAACCAGTAAAGGCCCCCGAATTGAAGAATTCGTTAACCATATTTTTGGTTTCGTGCTTGTTCAGATGTCCTTTTGCGGGATTAATTTCACCCGTTAATCTGGTTAGATAGTTCCCTGAATTGATATCAGGCTGTTTTACAAGTTGCCAGAAATGCATGAAATAGTAAATTATTGAAATGTAAAGCCAATGATGATTTTCTACCTGACACCCTTAACTTTCATTTTAATTCCATAGACAGACTTTGATGCTGTAATAAAAAGGAGATGGCCATCTTTACCTCCAAAACAAACATTTGCCGTCCAATCTTCCGGAATTGGAATATTTTCAATCTTTACTCCATCGCAATTGAATATTGTTACACCTTTACCTGTCAGATAGATATTGCCTTTATTATCAATGGTCATTCCATCGGAGCCCAGGTCAGTAAATAGCTTCTTCCCGGAGAGTGTCCCATCTGCATTGATGGAATAGCGCCATGTTTTGTTTCCTTTAATATCAGCAATATATAAATACTTTCCGTCGGGAGTTCCAATTATTCCATTGGGTTGTTCAAAGTCTGTAACTACCTTGATCAGCTTGGAAGCTCCTGGTGCCAAATAATAGACATACTGGCCATCCTGCTCCGACGATTGGTGATCCCACCAAGGACGTTTATAAAACGGATCTGTGAGGTAGATACCACCATTTGGTGCAATCCAAAGATCATTCGGGCCATTCAGTTTTTTCTCTTCGAAATCTTTTACCAAAACCTTCACTTTGCCATCGGGGGCAATCGACCATAGTTCATTTTTCTCATCCGAGCAGCTGATGAGATTACCTTTACGATCGAAATACAATCCGTTGGCCCTGCCATAGTTTTCTTCAAACAGAGATAACCTATTGGCAGTAGACCACTTAAATATTTTGTTGTTAGGCTGATCGGTGAAGAAAATATTCCCTTCATGGTCGCAGGCTGGTCCTTCGGTAAATGCAAAGTCGCTTGCAAGTTTTTCCGGTTTTGCATCTTTGGCGATCAAACTTTTCTCTTTTGATTTTGCGAAAGTCAGGCCATGAAGCATCAGAAGAATCATAATAACGAACGAATACCGGCTAAACACAGATAGCAACAGTCTGGAAGAAGATAAATTTGTCGTTTCACGGGAATTGGTTTTCATCTTTTCTGATTTAGTTCGGTCAAAATTACCCGTTTTAATTAAACTTTCCGCAGCAATATTTCCGAATTCTGGTAAATGAATTTATTTTTGTAGTGAATAGCACAAATTTTATTAAAACATCTGTTATGACAAAAGAGAAAAGTCCTACGAAAGACAAGAACAAAAAGGAACCAGAAAAGAACCTCAAAGAAAAACGGGCTGAGAAAAAAGCCAAACGCGAAGGAAAGCGTTAGTCGTGGTGTAAACGGGTAAGGGCGAGAGGAAGTGATAGAGTGCGTGAGAGAAAATTAGGAAAATGTTTTTTCATTCTTCACATTAACCTTTCGCCTGACAATGTGATAATAACTGAAACGATTGTAATCATTTGACAGAATCGGTGTACCTTTGTCGCGAATTAATACCGGACAAAGGTGATTTTTGAAGAATTAAATATAAGTAGTTCACTGCTAAAGGCTCTGGCCGATCAGGAGTTCGTAAATCCAACTCCGATACAGGAGAAGGCCTTCCCGGTAGTGATGTCAGGCAAAGATGTGATTGGGATTGCGCAGACAGGGACAGGTAAAACACTGGCCTATTTGCTTCCCATTTTAAGGCAACTCACTTTTTCGAATCAGAAGGATCCCCGAATTTTGATTTTGGTACCAACTCGTGAATTGGTAATTCAGGTGGTAGAAGAGATACGCAAACTGACAACCTACATGACTGTTCGGGTTGTCGGAGTTTATGGGGGGACAAATATAAATAACCAAAAACAACTATTATTCGATGGCCTTGATATTTTGGTGGCAACTCCGGGGCGACTGGTCGATCTATCAATGACTGGTATACTAAGGTTGAAATCGATTCAAAAGCTTGTGATCGACGAAGTTGACGAAATGCTTAATCTTGGTTTCCGGCCGCAACTAATTAGTTTGATGGAGATTATTCCGGATAAGAGACAAAACCTGATGTTTTCTGCTACACTTACGGAAGAGGTCGGACGGTTAATTTCCGATTTCTTTTCGAATACAACCAAGATAGAAGTTGCAGAACACGGTGCTCCAATTGAGAAAATCACTCAACTCGTTTACCATGTTCCCAATTATTATACCAAGGTTAATCTTTTGGAACTTCTACTTTCTGAAAATAAAGATTTTAGCAGGGCTTTGGTTTTTGTAAGCAAGAAAAAAACAGCCGACCGCCTATTCGAGACTATCAACGCTAAATTTCCCGGGCAGATAGGCGTTCTCCATTCAAATAAATCGCAGAATTTCAGGATTAATGCCTTAAAACATTTTGAGGAGGGTATTTACCGTGTGCTTGTAACAACTGACCTTATTGCACGTGGTCTTGATATCAACGATGTCACGCATGTGATTAATTTTGAGATGGCCGAGTCCGCAGGAGACTATATTAACCGTATGGGACGTACAGGAAGAGCCGAAAAAGAAGGTGTTGCCATTTCGTTTGTGACAGAGACGGAAAGAGTATATCAGGTTGAAGCTGAGGCTTTGATGAACAGACTCATCCCGGTTGAACCATTACCTGCCAATCTATTAATCTCCACTGTTTTTACGGAAGAAGAGAGCCCTACCAATCTTTTTGATAAAAACTATCACAAGGCTTCCACAATCAAGGATTCACAAGGAGCCTTTCACGAAAAGAAAGAGAAGAACAAAAAAATCAATCTGGGAGGTCCCGGAACAAGAAATCCAAAGTTTGGTAAGCAAAAGAAACAACCGGTAGCGATTGTTAAACCTCCCAAATTTAAATTCTAATTATTAGCGCTGGCTAAAAGGTTTAATATGAATCTTGAACAGAAAAATAATCCGTTACATGGCATTACACTCGAGGTGATTCTAAATCACCTGGTTGACCGATTTGGCTGGGAAATTCTTGGTCAGCGCATCCGGGTTAACTGTTTTATCAGTAATCCAAGTATCCAATCAAGCCTGAAGTTTTTGCGCAAAACTCCGTGGGCTCGAGCCAAAGTTGAGCAGTTATATCTCGATACGTTGAAAGTGAAGAAGTGAGAGAATGAACAATAAAGTGAAAGTGAATTTGAAAATGAGGCGATTCTATATTTTTGAAAATAGATGAACTTTCTTTTTGCCTTTTTTTCATACAATTTACCTTTTTCAAGCTGCGTAAAGCTTATAGCTAAGTCACTCCAATAGCTTAACATCTTCTCCGAAATCAAATTGCAAATCTTCGTGAAGTGTGGCAAGTGTCTTTTTTATCCGCTGAATTTGACGTAGGTATATATTTTTAAGCGTCACGTTATTGCGGAAAGAGATTTCTTTCCTGAATTTTTTACAGAAGTAGATAAGCAACTCCACTTCTGTTCGTTTTTGTCCGGAATAACGAATTTTCTGATTGGTGAAGGTAAGTGCTTTGCGAATTCCTTTTTTTGTCATATAAGGTGTAGAACGAGTTAATTCACGAAAGTGCTCGTCAATCTCTGTTTTAACACCTTTGATATATTCTGGTTCATCATCAACTTCGAAAAGGAGGTAGGAGAGGAGTTCTTTATTCTCCTTTTTATACCTCGCCAACCTGATGCACAGATCTGGCAGATCGCCTGAAGGGACATTTTTTAAAGCCCTTCTAAGCTCCGAAAGTGATGCAGTTGTCATCGGATAAAACGTGTTTTTCTAAGTGGAACAAGCAGATATTCAAGTCCGTTCAGTTTAATCTCATAAATGGTTTGCAATTGAACCCCCAGTTTGCCATCCGGAAAACCTTTCTGTTCGAACCATTCGAGGTACGAAACAGGAAGGTCGCATATAATCGTTCCTTTATATTTTCCGAAAGGCATTTGTGTTTGCACAAGCTGAACCAGGAGATTAGGATCGGGACTCATATTAAAAAAGTGAATTAGGGATTGCAATATAATATACTTTCGTTTTGAATAGCACGTAAATATCTGATCATCTGACCGGAAACCCGAACTTTAATTTTTATTGGAGTTCTTAGCTCAACCAGACATCCGAACTTCTTGATGCGTTATTAGCTTCACCTTTGTAAATATATCCTGATTCTTCAACCGATTGCTTTATTTTCAGATTGTCAATTTCATTTCCCGAAACCCTTACCTGACCATTGCCCAGGTCGGCAATAACATCATCGATTCCTGTGATGTTTTTAATGCTTTTTTCAACGTGAGCCTTGCAGTTCTTGCAGGTCATCCCTTCTACTATGAAAGTTCTAATTTCCATGTCATTTGGATTAATTCTAAATAATACTCAAATATAGCGCTATTATCATTCGTGGTTAAAATATTTCACAAAAAATAACATTGAAACAATTTCACTTTTACATGCGTTATAAGCCTTATAACCTTTTAAAAAACTTGATATGAAACATCTATTATTACGGACGGGTGGTTATTTGTTTGAATATAAGCATCGTATAAATGTATCAGCTTCATTTTATCTTGGTCAGATGAGTCTGAAATTATTTTTTCTGGTTACTTTACTTTTTACTTCTGTAATTTTATTGAAAGGACAAGAGCCTGCTGACACCACAAAATACTGGAAAGTAAGTGGTAAAACCTCTCTTAATTTTTCGCAGGTGTCATTAACCAACTGGTCGGAAGGTGGAGATGGATCGGTGTCCGGAGCATTTCTGTTCGGAATTACAGCCAATAAATTGAAAGGACGTCATTCCTGGGATAACAACTTTTCGTTTGAATATGGAATGACCAAAAACAACAGTGAATCGCTTCGTAAAAGTGTTGACCAGATCTATCTTTCATCGAAGTATGGTTACGAAATAGAGAAACCATGGTACCTTTCTGCGCTCTTTGATTTTAAATCTCAATCGGCAAAGGGCTTTAACTATCCCAACACGGACGAATATATTTCGCGGTTTTTCGCACCGGCATATATGAATTTAGCGTTAGGTTTTGACTTTAAACCAAATGCTGATTTCTCACTGATGCTATCGCCTGTAAGTACTAAATTTACGTTTGTGCTTGACGACTTTCTCGCGTCCACCGGGTCTTTTGGCGTGAATCCGGGTGATCAGTTCAGGGCTGAGTTCGGTGCCTATTTAAAAATGACCTACATTAAAAAATCGCTTGTGAAAAATGTCGATTTTCAGACAAGACTCGATTTGTTTAGTAATTATCTGAAAAATCCGCAGAACATTGATGTCAACTGGGATGTAAAATTTGACATGAAAATAAATGAGTGGCTCTCTGCCAATCTTGGGACAACACTCAAATACGATGATGATATCAAATATATAGATAGTGAAGGCCTTGAACATGGTGCCCGAATTCAGTTTAAGCAGTTTCTGGGAATCGGACTTTCAGTTAAATTCTGATTATAAACGAATATTTTAAATATATAAACTCAACAAAATGCCAGATTTATCTACGAACTATTTAGGCCTGCAACTTAAAAATCCGATCATTGTAGGAAGTAGCGGACTCACCGATTCTGTCGAAAAGATTAAGAACCTCGAAGACATGGGTGCCGCTGCAGTGGTGCTTAAATCGCTGTTCGAGGAAGAGATCATCATCGAAATGGAAGAGACGATTCATTCCATGACGAATCGAAACTTTGTTTTTCCTGAGACAATGGATTATATGGAGACTATTGTCAAAGATGATCTTTTACTGAATTACCTTGAACTTATTACTGATGCAAAAAAAGCTGTCGGAATACCAATAATAGCCAGTATCAATTGCGTGAGTTCACAGAAATGGACCTATTTTGCAAAGGAGATCGAAAAAGCAGGAGCAGATGCTTTAGAGCTTAACCTGTTCTTTTTACCATCAGACAACCTGCGAGGAGAGAAGGAAATTATGGAAACTACTTTTGATATTATTTCGAAAGTAAAAGGGATTGTCAGGATACCTGTTGCATTGAAAATTAGCTCTTTCCAATCGAATTTGATTCGTTATGTGGAACGCATCGATCAGGCTGGAATAGAGGGAATTGTTCTTTTTAACCGTTCGTGGCTACCCGATATAGATATCAATAATCTTGTTATTTCTTCGGGATTTGTTCTTAGTTCGCCATCTGATTTGGGAAATACGCTTCGTTGGGTATCTATAGTTTCCGGTCGGGTTAATTGCGATATTGCTGCATCCACAGGGATTCACGATGGGGCAGGTCTGATCAAACAATTATTGGCAGGTGCTCATGCATGCCAGGTTGTCTCTTCGTTATATATTCATGAAATATCTCATATCCTCAAAATGACAGATGAACTTTCGAAATGGATGGAAGTGCATGAATTTGATTCAATTGAGGAGTTCAGGGGGCGTTTAAGTCAGTCCAATAGCGGCAATCCTGCAGCATGGGAACGTGTTCAGTTTATGAAGCACTTTCGAAATTTTGTTTAAAATTTTCGATAGATTTTGTGATTGAATTTTATTGAATAAGGGACGATTACATTACTGTGCAACAAAACGGTAGGTAATGGTCCCTTTTTGCTTTTCAGGTGCTGAGGCATCCTCGTTGAACCAGGTTTTCTCTGCGGCCTGTTTGGCATAAGCCAGAATGGTAAGATCAGCAATCTTTGGGTTTGGCCGGGGATTGGCACTCAATACACGTCCGTCGCGACTAACGACAATATCGACAATCACCTCTCCTCCTCCTTCGGCCAGATAAACCGGAATTGGCAGACGTGCGTGATAACGGTTTTCAAGAAAATAGTGAATATTCGATTTCCCTTTAAAATTTGATTGTTTGACCTCTTCCCGGGTTTTCCCTTCAGCGTTGTCCTCCGGCATCCGGATATCCGCGATCTTCGGAATTTTCTTTGCAAGCGTTTTATTTACGTCGCTCACAAGTTGTTTAGCATCCTCAATCTCTTTATTGTACGATTTATCGAAAAAAGGGTCATTTGAACGGGTTGACGACTTAGCCGCGTCTTTCGATGCGTCATTGACTGCACGATTAGATGCCAATGAACCTTGCATTTGCAGTGCCTTGGGAGTGGTTTCAGCTTGTAGTTCTTTCTCTTTCACTGGCTCCGGAAGTTTGATCTCCTCTACCGTGAAATCTAAAAGAACGGCCTCTTCGGCCGATTGTTTGCCATGTTTCAGATTTGAAGTAAGCAGTACAATCAGGACAATAATATGGAAAATTAGGGTGGTGATTACCCCATAGATATTCTGCTTATATATTTCGTTAACCTTTCCCATTACTGTGGGCAAAAATAAACAATTTAAATTGCTGCTTTTGCCTCTTTTTGCATAAACTTTGAATGCGGTTTTCCTTTCCCGCTAAAGTGAACTACTTTTGAACCTTGAACTGAAATAGACAACGTGAGAGTTTGCATTGCTGAAAAACCAAGTGTGGCGAAGGAAATTGCCGCTATTATCGGGGCTAAAAGCCGCATGGATGGCTACTATGAAGGAAACGGATATCAGGTTACCTGGACATTCGGCCATCTCTGTACACTTAAGGAGCCACACGACTATACCGATAAATGGAAGTCCTGGAATATGGGAATGCTGCCGATGTTACCGGAAAGGTTTGGAATCAAACTGATCAATGATAACGGGGTTAAAAAGCAGTTTGGAATCATCGAAAAGCTCGTGAACAATGCTGACGAGGTGATTAATTGCGGGGATGCGGGTCAGGAAGGGGAGCTAATTCAGCGATGGGTGCTCTCAAAAGCAGGGAATAGTAAACCATTAAAACGGCTGTGGATTTCGTCGCTTACAGAGGAGGCAATAAGAGAAGGATTTGATCATTTACGTGATGGTCATGAGTTTGATAATCTCTACGCTGCAGGAAGTGCAAGGGCTATTGGCGACTGGCTGCTTGGAATGAATGCGACCAGACTTTACACGCTGAAATACGGACAAAACAAGCAGGTGCTTTCTATCGGTAGGGTGCAAACGCCAACGCTTTCAATCATCGTCACACGTCAACATGAGATTGACAATTTTAAACCGGAACCTTACTGGGAACTTAAAACGAAATATCGCGAGGTGATATTCGGAGTTTCATCGGGGCGATTTGCCACGCAGGAAGAGGCAGCTGTTAAATTGTCGGAGATATTAGGTCACGAGTTTTATATTATATCTTACGATCGTAAGACCGGAAATGAGGCACCGTTAAGGCTTTTTGACCTTACGTCGTTACAGGTCGATTGCAACCGTAAATACGGCTTTACTGCTGAAGAGACACTTCGCCTGATTCAGAGTTTATACGAGAAGAAGCTTACCACTTATCCGCGTGTCGATACAACCTATCTTTCGGAAGATATTTACCCAAAGGTGCCTGATATTTTATCAAAATTGACACCTTATCAGGAATTTACCGCACCATTGCTTGCATCAAAGATCAAAAAGTCGTCCAAAATATTTGATGATAAAAAGATTACAGATCACCATGCGATTATTCCGACTGGTGTGTTATCCAGTTCATTAAATCCTGACGAGCGAAAAGTGTATGATATGGTGACACGACGCTTTATCAGTGCATTTTATCCCGATTGCAAAGTGGCTAACATTACGGTTTTGGGTGAAGTAAATAGCGTGGAGTTTAAAGCGACCGGTAAACAGATTCTGGAACCTGGCTGGCGCGTTGTTTACAAAGAGGATGCAGGAAAAGCCTCAGCTGACGAAAATATTCTCCCATTATTCGAAAAAGGTGAACATGGTCCTCATGAGCCGGAGTTGGGTGAAAAGATGACACAACCTCCGAAACACTACACGGAGGCAACCTTATTAAGGGCGATGGAGACCGCAGGCAAAAGTGTTGACGATGAAGAGCTTCGCGATTTGCTTAAACAAAATGGGATCGGACGGCCTTCCACGAGGGCAAACATCATCGAAACGCTTTTCAGACGGAAGTACATACGTCGCGAAAAGAAAAAAATCATTGCAAATCCTACAGGTATTGAGTTGATCCAAATTATCGAAAATGAATTGCTGAAATCGGCAGAGCTGACCGGATTGTGGGAGAAAAAACTAAGGGAGATCGAAGCGGGTAAATATGAAATTTCTGCTTTTATGGTGGAACTGAAGGAGATGGTAACTGAAATTGTACTTCAGGTGAAGTTATCTAATGGAAAGGCAATTACTGTTGCCGCTTCAGAGGAGAAAGCCCCGGAGTTAATTGTCAGGAAGCAGGAGAGTAAAGCCAAACCAGCGGCCGAAGTTAATGAGGAAATTATTTGTCCAAAATGCAAAAAAGGGAAGGTGATCCAGGGGAAACTGGCTTGGGGTTGCACGGCATACCGTGATGGATGCAATTTCAGGCTTCCATTTGATTTTTCAGGAAAAAAACTGAGTGAAACCAATATCAAAGCATTGTGTAGGAAAGGACGAAGCAGCGAAATCAAAACAGTCGATTCCGAAGGCAATGCAATTGTTGGAAATATACTATTAGATAGTAATATGAATCTTTCGTTTGAGTTGAAAGTTTCTGAAGAGCTACATTGCCCGCGATGTAAGAAAGGCTTGATTATAAAAGGTAAAACGGCCTGGGGATGTGCAGAATACCGGAATGGATGTCAGCTACGCGTTCCCTTTGTCTTTATGGGCAAAGAATTATCGGATAGCCAATTGGAACAATTGATTTTGAAGGGTAAAACGAACAAAATTGTAGGATTTGCCAATTCTGACGGATCGAAACGAGATGGCAGGCTATTGTTTGATAAAGAGTTTAAGATATTGCTGGAATAATGTTCGTCAATCTCCCCCAGCAAATGCATGTTGGTTTAATATTTCAGTATCCGACATTACAAGCACGAATTCAACTCTGGCATGAACCATTGCATCAAAAATGAAAGCATCATTTGGGTAAGTCGAAAAATTCAGGTGTCAGAGGAATGAGTTAAAATCTATAGGTCAGGAGTTTGAGAATTTCATTAATTAGGAAACCTGTTTCACAACAGCGAATTTTCCGAGAAATCTAAAAATCTCGTTGGTAAGGTTGTCGGTAGCTGTCGGAATATCCCAATTCTCCGTGTCGCGAAAATCAACGTAATTGGAAATTGCTCTTAATTCGAGAAAAGGAACCTTTTCCAAAAGGCAAACATAGAACACTGCAGCTCCTTCCATTGATTCGATATCAGGATCAAAATCATCTTTTAGTCGGGCAATACTTTGTAAAGTACCATGGCTAATATTGCTCGTAACACCATGAACTGCCGGCAACTCCAGATTTTCAAACCTATTAGGGTTGATTAACCTTCCGCTATGAAAAGGAAAGTCGTCCGGATCAACAAATCCGGCATCAAAAACTGTTTTTATACGATCTGCATCTTCTATCCCAAGATCACTGAATTGTTCACTCTTGACATTGACGACTGTTCCTATAGAAATTTCGTCCCTGAAACTTCCTGCAATTCCCGCATTAATGACAAGATCATAACTATATAAATTCAGTGTCTTTGTAAGAAAATACGTAGTAAATGTTGTCCCTAATCCGGTAATTATAAGGTCTATATCGAGGTTGTGCCAACTATAATGGAAAACAGGACCTTTATTGTTGGGTGACTCTTTAAGGTTCTCGAAAAACTGATATAGTTCAAAGCATGTTGCGCCTACAAAAAGGATTCTCATCAGCATTGAAATGAATAAATGATTTAATGTATAAATGTAATCACGTTTCGGTATACAATCAATTTGTTTACATACATTCATACTCCATTTTTCGAAAAAGGTTAAAAAAAGTTGTTCATTTGTATGCTGAAATTTTAAAATATTTTTCAAAAGAAGAGGAATTTGATGTTTCCTTGATATATTGAAAATATTATGTGTTTTCGACTGAGTTTTCATTTTAATCTTGAGCTGAAATTTTATTGGCACTGGGTTGAGGAATATGGGGAAACTGTCAACAAAAAAGTTTGGATGTTGTTAAAATTATTAAGAGTCAAATATTTAATGTATGAAGTTTTCCTTGAACAGCAGAGATAACGGTGGTTATAGTAAAGTAGAAGTGTACCACGAAGAGAATACCATGAAAATGGCTGAACATTATCGTGAGATTCTGAAATTACTTGGTGAAGATACGGAGCGCGAAGGATTGCTTAAATCGCCTGTCAGAATATCGAAAGCAATGCAATTTTTAACGCAAGGTTATAATATGGATCCGGAAGAGATTCTAAAATCTGCCATGTTTAAAGAAGATTATCGTCAAATGGTTATTGTAAAAGATATTGAGATCTACTCTCTTTGTGAACATCATTTGCTCCCTTTTTTCGGTAAAGCCTATGTAGCCTATATTCCTAACGGGTATATAACTGGTTTGAGTAAGATTGCCCGCGTTGTCGAAGCTTTTTCGAGACGTTTGCAGGTTCAGGAACGGCTTACAATGCAAATTAAAGAGTGTATTCAAAATACATTAAATCCGCTTGGTGTGGCTGTGGTTATTGAAGCAAAACATATGTGCATGAGTATGAGGGGAATTGAAAAACAGAATTCGGTGACTACTACTTCCGATTTTACGGGTGCATTTCAGAAAGAGGCTACCCGTCAGGAATTTATAAAGCTTATCAGCTCCGATTTGTCATGATGGAGTATTGGTCTAAAGGCATAACTTTCTGCGATGCTTTAGTTTGGACCGGACATTTTATATATTTGCAGTCGAAATTTTACAAAATAAAATTATGAAGGCATATGTATTCCCGGGGCAAGGCGCCCAGTTTGTAGGCATGGGTAAAGACCTGTACGACAATTCGTCGATGGCACACGAGTTATTCGAAAAAGCGAATGAGCTACTTGGTTTTCGCATAACTGATCTGATGTTTAGCGGTACCGACGAAGATCTGAGACAAACAAAAGTGACTCAGCCTGCCATATTTCTCCATTCAGTACTTCTCGCAAAAACACTGGGAGATAGTTTTAAACCTGAAATGGTTGCTGGCCATTCATTAGGTGAGTTTTCAGCGCTGGTTGCCAATGGAGCATTATCGTTCGAAGATGGACTCATGCTTGTCTCAAAGCGTGCTATGGCGATGCAAAAGGCTTGTGAAGCAGAACCTTCAACCATGGCTGCGATCGTTGGTCTTGATGATGAAATTGTTGAAAAGATCTGTAGCGAAATCGACGATATCGTAGTTCCTGCCAATTATAATTGTCCGGGTCAGCTTGTGATTTCCGGTTCTGTTCAGGGAATCGACATCGCTTGTAGCAGATTAACGGAAGCTGGCGCAAAACGTGCTATCAAATTGAGCGTTGGAGGGGCATTCCATTCTCCTCTAATGGAACCCGCTCGTGCAGAACTTGCCGAAGCCATTAATTCAGCGCATTTCAATGCACCTGTATGTCCTGTTTACCAGAATGTAACTGCGGGTCCGGTATCTGATCCTGAGGTAATCAAGAAAAACCTTATCGCTCAACTGACTGCTCCTGTTCGTTGGACCCAGACCGTGAAGAATATGATTGCTGACGGTTGTACCTCATTTACCGAGGTTGGCCCCGGACAAGTGTTACAGGGTCTTGTAAAAAAGGTTGATCGCACAGTTGCAACTTTTGGAATAAATACCTATCAGGGATAATCTGAAATTGCTAAACTACCCTTCGAGTGGTTGAAGAACCTCGAAGCGTAATATAAAATAAGTTTCTATTAAAAAAAGACACGGCACTTCGAGCGGTCCTTAGACCCTCGAAGTGCCGTGATCACATTTATCTAAACATCCTTATTCATCAGTCTCATCTTTGTGAACAAATAGAACAACAAGGATAAAACGACGCCAATAATTGCAGCGAAAGCCATTCCCTTCAATTGAACTGAGCCGATATTAATACTGGCACCGCTTACTCCTACTACAAAGGTGACCGCTCCAAGTACCATATTGCTATTCTTACTGAAATCAACTTTCTGCTCAACAAACATTCTGAAACCCTGAACGGCGATAACGCCATAAAGCAGCATCGTGATTCCGCCCATGACAGGTGAAGGTATTGTTGAGATGGCTGCCGAAACTTTACCAATGCATGAGAATGCGATGGCAAGAATAGCGGCTCCCCGAATAATCCAAACTGAGTAGACTCGCGTAATAGCCATGACTCCAATATTTTCGCCATAAGTTGTATTAGGTGGTGAACCGGCAAATCCTGATAAAACATTACTTAAACCATCGCCAAGTAATGAGCGGTGCAGTCCTGGGTCTTTCATCAGGTCAGTATTTGTAATTTTACCGGTAACGATCAGATGGCTGATATGTTCTGCCAAAACTACAATACAGGCCGGTGCTATAATTACGATGGCGTTGAGATCGAAAACTGGTGCCTGAAATTTAGGTAGGGCAAACCACGAAGCATTGCTGATTGTTGCTGTATCAACCATTCCCATTGCAAGCGCAAAGAAATAGCCTGCTACAACAGCGACCAAAATTGGTATCACCTGCATAAATCCACGAAACATCACCGAACCAATAATACCGATACATAAAGTGAACATCGATACAAGTACAACGTTTGGAGAGACAATAAATGGAGCAACTATCTGACCAACAGCAGTCGGCCAAGGAGCAAGACCAGCCTGTTGTGCAGCTACCGGAGCAAGTTCCAATCCGATTATGGCTACAACAGCACCCATCACGGCTGGAGGCATCACAACATCGATCCATTTTATTCCCCAATATTTAACAACAAAGGAGATCAGGATAAAGAATAATCCGAAAAAGATAAAACCTGATTGAGCATGACTGAAACCACTATAGCTGCCAATAATCAATAACGAAGGTGCAATAAATGCAAAGCTTGAACCCAAATAGGCAGGAATGCCTCCTTTGGTAACCCAGGAATATATTAAGGTTCCAACACCATTCATTAATAAAGCTATGGCCGGATCGATGCCCAATAAAATGGGAACCAGAATGGTGGCGCCAAACATAGCTGTCAGATGTTGAAAACTAAGGGGCAAACTCTCTAACAAAGGAAGCTTTTCCTTAATACCAATAATTCGTCTTGTCATTTGCAGATAGCTTTAGAAAGTAAAAATTAGTTTGATTGAAATAGCGGAATTAAACCGCGTGAAATTAACAATTGTTTTTAAAACTGGCTTGTATTGTTCGTACAAATTTTTGTAATTTGGTGACTTGATGGTGAGCGATATATTCTCCTGAATACTAATACGATCATGGTGAAACGGCTTTTTATTGGTATTCCAATTCAATCTGAAACAGTTGAATTTGTGGTAAAATCGTGGATGAATGATCCGCTTTTTAGCCACAGTCTGTTGAACTGGGTGAAACCAGAAAATTGGCACATTACCCTGTTTTTCCTTGGTAACCAACAGATTTCCGGTATTGCTTTGTTGCAACAAATAATTGAGGAATCCTTATTCTCTGTTCCTGCTTTCAGTGCTCAATTGAATGGCGTTGAAACATTCCTTCAAAAGCACATTCCAAAGGTTTTATGGCTCGGTCTGGAAAACCTGCAATTAATGTTGCCCGCATATTCCCGAATAGGTGAATTACTACTTCAGAATAGATTTAATTTTAATAATATTCCACTGAGGCCACATCTGACGGTGGCTCGTATAAAGAGGCTCGAAAACTGCGCTTCATTCGAATCCTTTTTGTCTCAAAATCGGGAAGTCTCATTCGGATCAGTTGCTATTAACCGCGTAGTGTTGTATGAAAGTGTCACGACATTAAAAGGAACTGTTTATAATCCTTTGTTTGTAAAGAATTTGGAGGCTAAAAATAATGAATGAATATAATATATGTTAAGATTTTATCCATCACGAAATTTGTAGGTTTATTTCGCCGTTTGATTATTTTTGTAGCTTCAATTGATAAAATTGAAGCGGTTTTCTGCCAATTTTTTTTAGCTTACAGATCTCAAAACTAAATATAATTACGAATGAACTCAAATGAAAACTCTCGCCGATCGTTTTTAAAAAATACGCTATTGCTTTCGGCAGCAACTGTGCTTCCTACGATTTGGACCAAAGCTTCGGGTAAAACGGCACCGGCATCAGGACTGGCAAGTGCCGGTGAACGGGTCAACCTGGCCTGTATCGGGATCGGAAACCAGGGTGGCTCGGATGTTATGTCTTTATTCAACACCGGTTTGGCCAATATCGTGGCTTTTTGCGATGTGGATATGGGTGCGCCTCACACGTTGAAAGTTCTTGAGAAATTCCCGGATGTGCCACGCTTCCAGGATTTCAGAACGATGTTTGACAAGATGGGAAGTAAAATCGAAGCAGTTTCTGTTGGTGTACCCGACCATTCGCATTTTCCAATTGTGATGATGGCAATGGGTTTGGGTAAACATGTTTACGTTGAAAAGCCGATGGCCCGCACTTTCAACGAAATTGAACTGATGATGAAGGCTGCTAAAAAATATCCAAAAGTGGTTACCCAGATGGGAAATCAGGGGCACTCCGAAGCAAATTATTTTCAGTTTAAGGCATGGACTGAAGCCGGGATCATAAAAGATGTGACAGCAATTACCGCACATATGAACTCTGCACGCCGCTGGCATGGTTGGGACACCAACATTAAAAGTTTCCCGCCCGCAGAACCAATTCCTGGTACACTCGATTGGGATATCTGGTTAGGTGTAACTCAGCAACACGACTATAACAAAGACTTTGTGAATGGCCAATGGCGCTGTTGGTACGATTTCGGTTTAGGTGCATTGGGTGATTGGGGTGCTCATATCATCGATACTGCCCACCAGTTTCTGAATCTGGGACTTCCATATGAAGTAAGTATGCTGAAAGCGGAGGGTCATAATCCATTTTTCTATCCGATGTCGTCAACGATATTATTCCGGTTTCCTGAACGTGGTAACATGCCACCACTCGACATTACATGGTATGATGGTGTCAACAATATTCCCCAGGTGCCAGAAGGTTATGGCGTTTCAGAATTAGATCCAAACATTCCGCCAACAAGCGTCGGGAAGATTCAGCCAGCAAAATTGAATCCGGGTAAGATCATTTACAGCAAGGAACTTACCTTTAAAGGGGGTTCTCATGGTAGTACGCTGTCGATTATTCCTGCTGAAAAAGCGAAGGAGATGGCGTCAAAACTTCCCGAAGTTCCCAAAAGTCCATCTAACCATTATGCCAACTTCCTGAAAGCTTGTAAAGGTGAAGAGAAGACCCGTTCACCATTTGAAATTGCCGGTCCTTTGAGCCAGATCTTCTCGCTGGGTGTAATGGCGCAAAAGCTGAATACGAAACTTTTGTTCGACAGAGATACCAAGAATATCACCAACAATAAATTGGCGAATGAACTTTTAGTTGGGCTTCCTACACGTAAAGGCTGGGAACAATATTATAAAGTTTAAGTGATAATATTTTAAACGTATAGTCTTGTAAAAAATGGATCTCATTATAGGGATCCATTTTTCATACATGAATATTAAAGCTATTAGCTGATATTCATCATAAACTCGCTAAGATTTATATCAATATCCAGACCCATTTTCTTTCGTAAGCGATACCGATGATTCTCCAGACCGCGGACGGATATGCCAAGAAGCGGTGCAATTTCTTTTGATGATAAGTTCATCCTTAGATAGGCACACAACCTAAGATCGCCCGGGGTTAATTTTGGAAAGCCAGCTTTTAATTTTTTGATGAATTCTTCGTGCGCCCTTTCAAAGTTCGTTTCAAAAGTTTTCCAGTCATCGTGGCTGGCAATATTATCGTCGATTTTCTTTACCAAATCGAAGTAATATTTATCCGGGAAACGCGATTCCAATTGGTTTTTTTGCGTTTTTAAAACGCGTTTCAGATCGAGGAGAAACTCATTCTTTTTGATGATCAGCATCGTAGAATTTGCAAGTTCCTGGCTTTTATAGGAGATCTCATCCTGTAATTTTTCGTTCCTCAAACGAATCAGTTCCTTCTCTTTCTTTTCTCTTTCACGTTGTTCTTTGCTGCGGGTTTGATTGATAACGCGTTTCTGAAACATCAAAAGAAGAAATATAATAATCAGTAAATATCCGATTTTCGCCCAGATTGTAAGATACCAAGGTGGTAAGATCACTAAACTAATTTTCAGTATTTTGCTTTCATTTCCCCAGGTATCGGTTGCTTTTACACGAAGCGTATAGGAGCCTTCCGGAAGCCGATCGAACTTAAATACCGGAAAGGCAACTGGTGTGCGCCAATCTGGGTCAATCCCTTCGAGATAAGCCTGAAAAGTAATTTTCTCTGTTGTGAACAACGGAAACGAGAACTTTAGCTGCGCATTGTTCCGATTGTAACCTAAGGTATAGGACGAACGGTTTGTTAGGAGTGTGTCGGCCACCCCGCGTCTGTCGGTAGTTATAAAATCCCTTAATACCAGCTTTTTATTCTTTATGAATGATTCACCTTCAGGCTGGCTTGCATTTAAAATGGCATATCCATTTTCAAGACAAAGGATTGCTTCTTGTTCCGATAGTGGGGTGATGTTCTCAAAGTTTTCGATTAACTGGTGTGAGAAAAGCGAAGCAGGGTACACCTTAATAAGCTTGACTGCATTGCCTTTTATCTGGAAAAGTGCGATCGATTCGTTTGTTATAAACCAGTAATGATGATTGGGAGCCGCAAAAATCTTATGGGCACTCGCAAAATGACCTAGCTGCCTATTTAAATCGTTGTATTCAACAATTGTATCTTTCAGTTCATCGTAAGTGAATATCTTGTTGCCGGTTGTGAAAACCATGCGGTCTTCAATTTTAAATGGATGAATACCATTATCTTTTCCAAAGGGTGAATTTACGCCATAGTAATCCGATTTTATAACTTCGTCTCGGTTGTCAGAAAGTTTCAGCCGATATATACCACGGTGCATATGACCTGCCCAGATATTCCCATAAAAATCGACTTCAATATATTGAATCAAGTCATTGAAATTTTTCAGGTTCCTGGACCATTGTGGTTCTCTCCCAGTAAAATCGATGGCAACAATATCGGAATAGGTCGATTGCAGAAGGAATCCTGGCATCTTAGGGTCGGGTGTAATCGCAAATGCGCCGTTGGTCTCCGATATCTTTTTTAATCCCTTTTGGGTTACTTCGAATGTACCGTTGTTATGGCCTATGAAAAGTTTTCCATTGAATATTTTGCAATTCCAGACCTGACCCTGTGTTTGTGGCATTAGTATAAAATTATCTCCGGGGTCGTCCTGTTTTTTGTAATAGAGGCCTTGATTGGTTCCCAGGTATAAATTGCCATTGAAAATTGCAGCAGAATAAACAGCACCGACATCCCTTACCGGGTGCAATGTATATGACCTTTTACCCCTAAATGTTATAAAATCAATTCCGCGATCAAGCGCCTGCCAGATATTTTGGTTTTTATCGATTGCAATTCCCAGAACTGTATTGTTTTGTAATCCATTTTGGGTATTAAGTTTAAAAATCATTTTACCTGTTTTGTCAAATGCGATGATCCCGTCGAGGATTGTGCCAATGAGCAGATCGCCATTGTCTGACAGGGAAGCCCGGTTCACTTTGTTTTTAATAAAATAGTCATTCCATTCAGGGTTTAATAGATCAAAATTGAGTCCGTCGTAGGTAAAGATCCCTTCGGAAGCTGTTCCTATTATTAATTTTTTGTTTTCGTCACGGAAGACAAACCTGATTTGTTTCCGGTTGAAAAATGATCCTGTAATAAATGGGTTAAGAACATTATTGTCAATTGTATACAGTCCATCAGATAGGTCTATAACGATTCTTTCATCAACGAGAAACATTGAGTTAGAGAAGGATGGTAATTGTATTGGAACAATACGGTCCTTCTCCCAGACCAGGATTTGCATAAACGAATGAAAATAAACCTTGTTGCCAACAGGGATAATGTTCCAGAACTCAACATTGGGGATGAAGTATTTATCGGCCAGCGGAGTTAGGGAGACATATTTCAGTGAACCGGCTTTGTTTCGTTCCCAGTACCCCAATTCGCGATAACCACTGGTATAGATCCGGTTATTCTTATCGACGGCCACACAGCGGATTATATTCCCATTAGGCGAAGGATAGAGTTTCCATGAAATTCCATCAAATTCAAGAAGCCCTTTATTATTTGCAAAATAGATAATGCCCTCAGCATCTTCTGCTATCGACCAATTTTGGTTGTCGGCACTATAATCTGATTTTGAAAAATTTTTTACAACCGGATTCTCATTTTCAAAGGCGGAGGCGAATTGAGATGAAAGCAGAACCAGGTAAAAAGTAAATGCGGAAAAGCGCAACCAAAATGTTCTCCTGTTCTGTGAAACTCGATTACTAAAGCTCATTTATTAAAAAGTTAACGTTTTCTTAATGTTTTAGTCATTCATTTAAAAACTCAACCATCACTTTGAGAAACATAAATGAATACTTTTCATCAATATTTTTGCAATTTATGAAAAAAACAGCTCACTTTTTTGATTTAACACCAGGAATCAAAAATAATAAATGTCAATTGTTTGGATTTTATAAAGACTGAAGATAAGGTAAATATATGAAGTAATTACTTATTTGAGTGGTAATGATGTACTGCACTTTCCGGTTGCAAACCTATGGAGTGTCAGAAGTGTAGCCATTTTCTTTTTTTCAGGTTACAGGCCTTATATCTTCGTTACAAATATTTTAAAAATTTAACGTATGAAAAGACTAATCTTTCTTTTGACTCTCTTTTTATCAGTCACCTTCCTTTATGCCCAACAGGGAGTGAAGATATCGGGAAAGGTTTCGGATAAGGCAGGTACCTTACCTGGGGTCTCTGTTTCTATTAAAGGAACAGCTTTAGGAACAGTTACTGATATTGATGGTAATTATACGCTTGAGGCCCCTAATCAGGCAACGCTTGTTTTTAGTTTTATTGGTTATAAAACACAGGAGGTCCCTGTGAATAACAGAACTTCCATTAGTATTTTGTTGGTCGAAAATGTTATTGGATTGGGCGAAGTTGTTGTTGTCGGTTATGGAACGCAAAAGGTGAAAGACCTTACCTCTTCTATTACTACAATTAAGACAGAAGACCTTATTAAAACCCCAACAGGACAAGCCATGCAATCCTTGCAAGGAAAAGTTGCAGGTTTACAGGTTGTAAGTAGTGGCGCACCCGGCGATTCGCCTACAATCAGGATTCGTGGTGTTGGTTCTTATCCGGGGAGCAATAATGAAGCACCACTGTATGTGGTAGATGGAATGTTCTTTAGCAACATCGATTTTTTGAACACTGCGGATATCGCCTCAATTTCGGTACTTAAAGATGCCTCGGCTTCTGCAATATACGGGGTGAGAGCTGCCAATGGTGTCGTTCTGATTGAAACCAAATCAGGAGGATTCAACAAGAAAACTGAAATCAACTATAACGGATATTATGGTACTCAGGTTGCTCAGAATGTATTGAAAATGGCCAATGCGGAACAATTCACTACCATGGCCAATGAATCTGGTTCAGTACCAGATGCAAGTTTTATTTTGAATGCAATGCAACGTTACGGTCGGAGCCGGATCAACCCCAATGTTCCGGATGTAAACACTGACTGGTACAAGGAAATCATGCGACCTGCAGTTATTCAGAACCATAGTCTTGATGTTTCGGGTGGAAGTGAAAAAGCTTCTTATTCGATTGGAACGAACTATTTTTCGCAGCAAGGAATTCTGGATATGAAAAATGAATACAATCGTTTCAACCTACGCGCTAAAGTAGATTTTAATGCGACAGACTGGCTGACCGTCGGTGGCAATATGATTTCAAGTAACGCGATTAAATACAGTGCTGATCAGGCAGCCTGGAGTCTGGCCTATTTTGCCGTTCCTATCATGCCAATTTATGATGAAGCTAACGTAAATGCGCATCCTACTAAATATGCAAATGCACAGGATTTAGGTTACCGGAGCGGGCAAAACCCTTTCCCGACACTTGACTTCAGTAATAAGCAATTGAAAATCCGAAAGTTGCTGGCTAATTTCTATGTGAAAATTGATCTTGTTCCTGAGAAATTGTCGTTTAAATCAACTTATAACAATGCCTTCACCTCTCAGGATGAGCGCAATGTTGATTTACCTTATTTTGTTGGTAATAGTTTTCAAAGAGTCGATGCATCGATACAGAAAATATCCAGCACCTATTCTGATCAAATTTGGGATAATGTCCTTACTTATAATGATCACTTTGGAGACCATAGCGTTTCTTTAATGGCAGGAACTTCATTTCGCGATGAGGCATTCAATTTGCTAAAAGCACAAGGTTTAAATTTCCCGACTGAGAATCAACAGTCATGGTATATTAATCAGGCTGGACAAATCGTGGTTGCAGGTGTAGGCGATGACGGAAAACGCGAATACGGACTTTCCTATTTTGGACGACTTTCCTACAATTTTAAAGATAAATACTTGTTGTACGGTACGATGAGGGCTGACGGAAGTTCGAAATACCAGGAGAAATGGGGTTATTTCCCTACTGTTGGCGCCGGATGGGTGATCACTGGCGAAAACTTCATGAAGGATAATCAAGTAGTTGACTACCTGAAACTGCGCGGCAGTTGGGGAAAGTTGGGTAATGACAAAATTCAGGCCAACGATGGTGCAACAACAACATCCGTTATAACCACTGCAATTAATGGGGTACTTGTTCCTGGTAACACTACTTCAAGCACATTTTCATATCTTAAATGGGAAGTAACGGAAGAAACGAATATCGGAGTTACTGCAAAGTTACTCCAAAGCCGTTTGAGCGTTGACGCTGATTATTATATCAGGGATACAAAGAATGCGGCAATTAACGTAAATATTCCTGCCATTGGTGGTAGCATCATTAAAAATGTAGGGGTCATCCGGAATCAAGGGCTTGAACTTGCACTTAACTGGAATGATCAACTAAGTGAAAACTTAAGCTATAATATCGGAGGTAACATTTCTACGCTCAAAAACGAAGTCAGAAGTTTATATGGTCAACCTTACATTGACGGCGGGAGTGCAGAATTTCGTCAACGGTCAATTGTTGGACAACCACTCTTAGCATTTTTTGGGCGCGAAGTTCTTGGTGTATATCAAAACGATGCTGAAATACAAGCCGATCCAATTGCTGTGGAAAACGGACTTGTTCCTGGTGATTTCAAATATAAAGACCAAAACAATGATAAGGTAATGAATGATGATGACAGGGTTGTTTTAGGATCTTATTTTCCAACATTTATGTATGGCCTTAATTTTGGCATTACCTATAAAAATATCGAGTTTTCAGCTAACATGTTAGGTCAGACAGGAAACAAAATCCTGAACCGCAAACGTGGTGAAATCATTTGGACAGCTGATGGAAATATGGATTCCGATCTGGCTATCAATCGCTGGCATGGTGATGGCACTTCAAATAAATACCCTTCAGCATCCGGATTGCGCAGGGGATGGAACCAAAAAATGTCCGATTATTTTGTGGAAGATGGTTCTTTTTTCCGCGTTCAGAATGTGCAATTGGCCTATAACATTAAAGGAAAACAATTATTTGGTACACAGCTACCTGATACAAGGATATCGTTTACGGCTGAGCGTCCATTAACTGTATTTAATTATAACGGGTTCAACCCCGAAGTTGCTAATGGCGTTGATACACAAACATATCCTATTCCTGCGGTATATACGATAGGGCTAAATATCAATTTTTAATCAATTAAAAAGATATTACGATGAAACTTATACACAAATGTATCAGACCTGCATTTTTAGTGATTGCTCTTCTTGGTGCAACTGCATGTCAGAATAAACTTGACGAACCGGCAGAAAATAAATCGTTTACCAAAGGAACGGATTATACGATTACAAATAATATGATCCTTCCATTAATTGGCGTGTATGCCGAAACGCAGGATTTTGGCTGGGAAAACTTTCCGCTTATCTCTGTCAGAGGCGATGATGTAAATGCTGGAGGATTAGGCGATCAACAAGATTTTGCTGAAGCAGACAAGTTTAATTATAACAAAGATTTTTGGATGTTTAATTCACTTTGGCAGCGGCTTTATAAGAATATTTTTACCGCTCATTCGGCAATGGAACAAATAGAGTTGTACAAAGAATTTGCTTCCAATAAGGCAACTGCTGACCAATACATTGCAGAGGCAAAAGTACTTAGGGCATGGTCGCTTTTTAACCTGTCAAGGGTGTGGGGGAGTGTTTTTATTCCAACTAACTCCGATCCATCCGGAATGCTTGTTGCCAGTTTGTCAACAAAAGATGAGGTGATGAAGCATATATCTGAACAAATGGATGAAGCTATCCCTTCACTTCCGGCACTGAATCCCAACGAGCGGAGCGACATCCGTGGTGGAATTACAAAGTATACCGCACTTGCAATAAAAGCACAGGCGAATCTCGAACTCAAAAATTACCAGGGTGTTGCTGATGCAACTTCACAGATCATCAGTTCGGGTAAATTCAGCCTTGAACCTGATTTTTATGAGCTTTTCAAAATAAAGGGCAAACTAAACAAAGAAAACCTGTTTGAAATGCAGTACTCCGACTTTGGTCAGGGAGCGGGTGATAGTAAGACTTATAATTTCTCCTTCTTCGGACCACAGGGATGGACTCCAAAAGTTACCGGAGCTGCTGATGGCTGGGGATTTTTTGAACCGAGCATGAAGTACATCAAATTCATGCTTGACAGAGGTGAACAAGTCCGACTGGAAACAAGTGTGATTTTCACAAACCGGGGTATTGCAGAGATTAAAAAAGATGCTAAATATACTACCTTGCCTTCATTTGTAACAAATACCACTCGTTCTGGAGACATATTCAACGATTATGCACGGGCATTGTTCGCAAGTGGAAAACACTATTTGCCTACTGTTCAGCTAACTCCTGGCCGAACCGAATACGGAACAAATAAGAACTTAACCTGTATCCGCTATGCTGAGATTTTGCTTATGCATGCCGAGGCACTAACCTCGGGAGCTACAGGTACCGGAATGACTGCCGATGCTGCTGTAAATGCAGTAAGGGTGAGAGCCGGTTTGCCTTCAATCACAGGTGTGACCAATGCGCAGGTAATGGATGAGAAATTTGCAGAACTCGCCATGGAGTGGGGTACCCGTTTTTACGACATGGTTAGGCTTGGGAAAACTACAGAACTAAGCTATGATGGCAGGACTTTTACAGTTGATAAAACGTTCATTCCTTATCCTCAGATTCAGGTTGACTTGTTGCCAGCTCTGAAAACCAAATAATTTTAAATATTGACCGATAAAAAGGAAAAAAGATGAAAACTTTAAAATATATATCAGCTTTTCTGGTGGTCCTGGTTTTTACAATGTCCTGTAATCAGGGAATCGACCCGATTACATTTGTAAGCCCGGGTATCGATGCCACAGCACCTGTGGTAACTGTTAAATTTCCGACAGAAGGTGTCAAGATCCAGGTACCGGAACTTCTGGCTACTATCAATATTGAGTTTGAAGTTACCGATGATATTGAATTAAAATCCATTTCTGTTTTGATGGATGGAGCAGAACTTACCAGTTATGCTGAATTCAAGGATTATCGTCGTGCTGTTAAAACGTATACTTACGACAAAGTATCAAATGGGGTTCATGTTCTCACCATTAAGGCTACAGATCTAGATGGTAAGGTTACAGATAAGGTGGTTAATTTTGAGAAAAAGCCTCCGTATGAAGCTGTCTTCCCTGGCGAAATTTTCTATATGCCCTTTGATGGCGATTACATGGAAAAAATCAGTTTCAAAAGTGCAACGATTGTAGGGACACCGGGCTTCGCAGGAGCAGGTCTAAAAGGGGTGAATGCTTATGCAGGTGCCACAGATTCTTACCTTTCGTATCCAACCACAGGATTGCAGAATTCGGAATTTAGTGCTGCTTTCTGGTGCAAATTAAACGCTACACCAGACCGTGCAGGTATTATTTCAATTAGTCCTGCCGGAGAAGACCGGTCAAAAGGTTTACGCTTTTTCAGGGAAGGAAGTGCAACAGAGCAACGTTTCAAACTTAATGTGGGAACTTCAACCGGTGAAATCTGGAATGATGGAGGAATCGTTAAGGCACCTACAAATGAATGGGTGCACCTGGCATTCACAGTATCGAAAACAGAATGTGTCGTTTATATTAATGGTGCTGTTGTAGGAACCGTGCCATGCGGAACCCTTGACTGGACAGGTTGTGATGCAATGTCAATTGGTTCGGGAGCACCAAATTTTTCGTATTGGGATCATAAATCTGATTTAAGCAAATTAGATGAATTGCGAATCTTCAATAAGACACTTACGCAGGCAGAAATTCAGGATATTATTTCTTTCGATTCCCCTTATGTTGCAAAATATAGCGGAGAGGTTTTCTATATGCCGTTTGAAGGTAATAACAAGGAATTAAACACCAATAAAGCAGCCACAGTTGTTGGAACTCCCGGTTTTGCAGCAGGAAAAAAAGGACAGGCATATGTTGGAGCTACAGGTTCATACCTTACATTCCCAACAACTAATTTGAAGAGTGCAACATTCAGCGCTGTATTTTGGACGAAAATAAATTCAACGCCCGATCGTGCAGGTCTTTTAGTAATGAGCCCTCCTGATCTAGTAAATCCTGCACTTCAGAATAACCGCACATCAGGGTTCAGGTTCTTCCGTGAAGGTTCTGTTACCAGCCAGATTTTTAAATTGAATGTTGGCGATGGAACAGCAGACTCCTGGTTTGATGGAGGTGCTACTGCCACTTTAGTTCCAACTGCCGGACAATGGGATCACATGGCATTTACAATTTCGGGAACCGAATGTGTCGTATATATCAATGGTGAAATCGTTAAGCAGGGAGCTTTCCCGGGAATAAATTGGACGGGTTGCGATTTACTTTCGATTATGTCGGGTGCTCCGCGCTTTGCAGAATGGGGTCATCTCTCCGATCTTGGTATGATGGACGAATTGCGGATATTCAATAAAGCCCTCACACAGGCTGAAATAAAAACGATCTTTAATGCAGAAAAATAGTATCCTTAAGAGTTAGTTAGAAGTCTGATATAGAAAGAAAGGCTGCTTTGGAGGTATCCGGGCAGCCTTTTAAAAAACAGTTCATCAATTTTACGAATCTGAATGATATGCGACAAAGAAAAACTGATGATTCAATTTTAGATCGTTGTTTGCCTTGGTTGACAGGCTGCCTCACCTGGCTGCATCCCGTTTTATACGCATTATTAGTACTTCTGTATATTGGTTGTAAAAACAAGGTTGATACGGAACCTGATCCTGTGTATGTATCATTCAATTATAATTCTATAAAAGTAAACGGAGATTTTTCCGGATTCGATTATAAGGGGATCAATAGCATTCCGATCTTTAAAATTTCGTTCACCGCTCCTATAGATCAACCATCGTGCACATTGTCCATAACGATGGCTGACAAAAATCTGAATGCTATCCCTGTCAATCTTGTGTTTGAAAATAAAGACAGCACGGTTTCGGTACAACCGTCTGCACCTTTGAAGTATTTGTCAGGATATACATTTGCAGTTTCTACTTCATTGAAGTCTAAAGCAGGTAGCTTTCTATCAATTCCATTTTCAATCAATATTACTACAGGAATTGATTCAACCAATAAATTTCCGGTTATCTCCAATGATGCTCTTCTGACCCTCGTTCAGAAACAAACATTTAAGTATTTCTGGGAATTCGGGCATCCGGTTTCAGGAATGTCACGCGAAAGAAATACTTCAGGTGATGTTGTTACCTCGGGAGGAACAGGTTTTGGCATTATGGCAATCCCTGTTGCGATCGATCGCAATTTCGTTTCGCGGGTGGAAGGTGTTACTCGTGTTCAAAAGATTGTTGATTTTTTGAAAAACAATGCGGCTCATTTTCATGGTGCATACCCGCATTGGATAAATGGATCTTCAGGAGCAGTAGTACCTTTTTCCCCTAATGATAATGGCGCCGATATCGTTGAAACGTCTTACCTGATGATGGGTTTATTGACTGCCCGTCAGTACTTTGATGGATTGGATGCGTCAGAAATCAAATTACGAACAGATATTAATGCATTGTTGGATGGTGTGGAATGGGACTGGTTCCGGAAAGATGGCAGTAATATGTTGTATTGGAACTGGAGTCCTGATTTTGGCTTTGCAGTGAATGTTCCTGTTCGGGGTTGGAATGAATGCCTGATAACCTATGTGATGGCAGCTTCATCCACAACCCATTCAATACCGAAAATTGTATATGACGAGGGGTTTGCAAAAAACGGGGCTATAAAGAACAACAACAGTTATTACGGAATTGTATTGCCGCTCGGAGAAGCTTTTGGAGGCCCCCTGTTTTTTGAGCAGTATTCCTTTCTTGGTATCAATCCGAATGGTCTTTCAGATGCTTATGCGAATTACCTGACACAAGCTGTCAATCATTCAAAAATCAATTTTGAATATTGCAAAGCTAATCCTAAAGGCTATTATGGCTATAGCAAAGATTGCTGGGGACTTAGTGCAAGCGATATTAAGGATGGATACACCGCCAATTCACCAACCAACGATCAGGGATATATTGCACCCACTGCTGCCATTCCATCGTTGCCTTTTACACCGGTCGAGTCACTTGAGGCATTAAATTTCTTTTACTATAAATTGGGAGATCGGCTTTGGGGCCAATATGGCTTTGCAGATTCTTTCAATTTAAACACGATATGGTTTGCAAATTCCTATCTTGCGATTGATCAAGGACCACAGATTATCATGATCGAGAATTACCGTACCGGTTTGTTGTGGAAGCTCTTTATGAGCAGCCCTGAAATAAAAACCGGAATGAAAAACCTTGGCTTTCAGGGTCCAAATCTATAATTTGATTAATGTCTAAAATACATCAATATATAAATATGCGAAATTTCATTACCTTAACAATAACCCTTTTTTTACTGATTTATTGGACGCCTGTTCAATTGACTGCCGCTCAATTTTCGCAAAAGAAGGATGCAAAGGGGAAAATTGGAATTCAGAAGAATTTGTCAGACACTGCTTTATTGACACTTGTACAAAAGCAAACCTTCAAATACTTTTGGGACTTTGCTCATCCGGTAAGTGGAATGGCGCGTGAGCGCAGTAATCCGGCTTACGGTTATGGTGACGAAGTTGTTACCACCGGAGGAACAGGATTTGGTGTGATGGCGACCATAGTGGCCGTTGAAAGAGGCTGGATCACCCGGGATTCAGCTGCGAGGCATTTGTTGAAAATGGTCGTATTTTTGAGTAAGGCAGATGCTTATCATGGTGTTTTCCCGCATTGGCTGAATGGTGCAACAGGCAAAACAATTCCATTCAGCCGTAAAGATGATGGTGCTGATTTGGTTGAATCTTCCTATCTTTTTCAGGGCTTGTTGTGTGTACGACAGTATTTCGATCAAAACAATAATGTTGAATCTCAGTTGCGTAACCGGATCAACTGGTTATGGAATGATATCGAATGGAACTGGTTTACAAAGGGTGGGGAAGAGGTGTTGTACTGGCATTGGAGTCCCAATAATGGCTGGGCGATGAACTTTCCCGTCAGAGGTTACAACGAATGTCTGATCATGTATGTGCTGGCTGCGAGCGGTGAACGGTATCCTGTGACAAGTGCTGTCTATCATCGGGGTTGGGCGCAGAGTATTTTCTTCAAGAATGGCAAGGACTTTTATGGCATCAAACTACCTTTGGGATTCGATTATGGCGGTCCGTTGTTTTTTTCGCAGTACTCTTTTATGGGTTTGGATCCCACAAATTTAGCGGATCGGTATGCCAATTACTGGGAGCAGAACAAGAATCATACATTGATCAATCGTGCCTGGTGCCTCGACAATCCCCAAAAATTTAAAGGTTATGGTCCGAATTGCTGGGGACTAACAGCCAGCGATAATTTTGAAGGTTACAATGCACACGCACCCGGTAACGATCTGGGAGTAATCACACCTACCGCCGCCCTTTCTGCATTTCCTTACACCCCTGAATATTCGATGCAGGCTTTAAAACATTTCTATTTCGATTTGGGTGATAAAATCTGGAGCGATTACGGTTTTGTCGATGCCTTTAGTGAAACCAATAACTGGTATGCAAAGAATTACCTGGCTATCGATCAGGGCCCTATTATTGTAATGATCGAAAATTACAGAACGGGTTTGCTTTGGAAACTTTTTATGAGTTGTCCTGAAATTCAAAATGGACTGAAAAAACTTGATTTCACATCTCCTTCAATTCCTAAATAAAGAGAATATGAAGAATATACGTAATTTATTGGCCGTAATTGTTTGTGTGGTTCTGGCTTCAAATGTTTCAGCTCAGAAAACCTATTGCAATCCTATCAACCTCGATTACGGTTATTGCCCAATTCCTAATTTTACAGAATCCGGCAAGCACAGGGCTACTGCCGATCCGGTAATTGTCACCTATAAAGGCGATTATTATCTTTTCTCAACGAATCAATGGGGCTATTGGTGGAGTTCTGATTTGAATCACTGGAATTTTGTATCGAGAACCTTTCTTAAACCTTACCACAAAGTGTACGACGATCTTTGTGCACCGGCTGTGTGGGTTCAGAACGATACGATGCTGGTCTTTGGATCTACCTACTCAACCAATTTCCCAATTTGGATGAGTACAAACCCAAAGGCGAACGAATGGAAAGAGGCGGTTGATTCCTTTGCGATCGGTGGTTGGGACCCCGACTTTTTTTTGGATGATAACGGGAAATTGTACCAGTATAATGGTAGCAGCAACTCCTATCCGCTTTATGGTATTGAAATCAAACGGAAAACATTTGAACCAATCGGTGCACGAAAAGAGTTGTTACTGTTGAACGATGAAAAATTCGGCTGGCAACGTTTCGGTGAGTATTCTGACAATACCTTTTTAAATCCGTTTATCGAAGGCGCCTGGATGACTAAACACAATGGGAAATACTATCTGCAATATGGCGCACCCGGAACTGAGATCAGCGGTTATGCCGATGGTGTAGCTGTGTCGGATAAACCGCTTGATGGATTTGTACACCAGCCAATGCCTTTCTCTTATAAACCAGGTGGTTTTGCACGCGGAGCAGGACATGGAGCAACCTTTGCCGATAAATGGGATAACTACTGGCATATTAGCACGATATCGATCTCTGTGAAAAACAGCTTCGAACGAAGACTGGGTTTATGGCCTGCCGGTTTCGATAAAGACGATGTGATGTATTGCAATACAGCTTTTGGCGATTATCCACTTTACTTGCCCGATGGCAAAGCCGATCACTTAAAGAGCAATTTCACCGGATGGATGTTGCTCAACTATAACAAGCCAGTCACCGTTTCTTCATCATTTGGTGGATATCACGCTAATTACGCTGTCGACGAGAGCATTAAAACATACTGGTGTGCTGCAACAGATAAGGCCGGTGAGTGGATTACCTCCGATTTAGGTGGAGTCTCTACAGTTAAGGCGATACAACTCAATTATGCCGATCAGAATGCTACGTTCCTTGGAAAGCAAACAAATATCTTTCATCAGTATAAACTTTGGTCTTCGGTTGACGGGAAAAAATGGAACTTGTTAATCGATAAAAGCAGGAATACCACCGATGTGCCCCACGACTATGTTGAACTTCAGAAACCTGTAGAAACTAGGTTTATCAAACTGGAGAATATTCATGTTCCAACAGGCAAGTTTGCGATCAGCGGATTGCGTGTTTTTGGAAACGGACATGGCGCCAAGCCCGATTCGGTGAAAAATTTTATCGTTCTTCGGACGGAGAAGGACAAACGTAGTGCCTGGATTAAATGGACCTCCGTTGACAATGCCTATGCATATAATATTTACATCGGAACTGCTCCTGATAAATTGTACAACTGCATCATGGTTTATGGTGCGAACGAATACTGGTTCAAGGCGATGGACAAGGATTTGCCCTACTATTTTACAATTGAGGCCATCAATGAGAATGGAACCTCACAAACATTGAAAATCATTAAATCAGAATAAATACTGAAATCATGAGAGTAATTAGCATTTTCATAACGCTTATCACCGTTATCCTTTGTTCATCCTCCTATGCCCAAAAGGCAGAAGATCCCATCATGGATAAATTCATCAATAACCTGATGACTAAGATGACTTTGGAAGAGAAAATCGGTCAGTTGAACCTACCGGGTGCAGGTGATATTACAACCGGGCAGGCCAACAGTTCCGATATCGGGAAAAAGATCAGGGAAGGAAAAGTGGGCGGACTTTTTAATATCAAGTCTGTCACCAAAATTCGAAACGTTCAAAAAGTGGCTGTCGAAGAGAGCCGGCTGAAAATTCCATTAATCTTTGGAATGGATGTGATCCATGGTTATCAGACGGTCTTCCCGATTCCTTTGGGATTGTCGTGCAGCTGGGATATGAAATTGATTGAGCAATCGGCCCGTATTGCCGCACAAGAAGCAAGTGCTGACGGTATTTGCTGGACCTTCTCACCAATGGTCGATATCTCGCGCGATCCGCGTTGGGGGCGTATGTCGGAAGGTTCTGGCGAAGATCCTTACCTGGGTTCCCAGATTGCCAAAGCGATGGTGAAAGGCTACCAGGGTGATGACCTACGGAAGAACAATACAATTATGGCGTGTGTCAAACATTTTGCATTGTATGGCGCCATTGAAGCGGGTCGTGACTATAACACGGTCGACATGAGCCGGATCAGGATGTACAATGAATATTTTCCACCTTACAAAGCGGCCGTGGATGCTGGTGCAGGAAGTGTGATGTCTTCTTTTAATGAACTTGACGGAATCCCGGCTACGGCCAATAAATGGCTGATGACCGATGTGCTGCGCAAACAATGGGACTTTAAAGGTTTTGTTGTTACTGATTATACCGCTATCTTGGAATTGATTGACCATGGATTGGGTGATCTGCAGGAAGTTTCGGCTCAGGCGCTTAGGGCTGGGATTGATATGGATATGGTTGCCGACGGATTCCTTACCACACTCAAACAGTCATTTGAAGACGGTAAAGTCACCAATGCACAGATTGACCTTGCCTGTCAACGAGTTCTTGAAGCCAAATATAAACTGGGACTTTTTGACGATCCTTACCGTTATTGCGACAATTATCGCGCAACAACCGAGATTTTCACAACTGAAAACCGACTGAGTGCCAGATCGATCGCAGCTCAATCGGTAGTGCTGCTTAAAAACGACAAACAATTACTTCCGCTTCAGAACAAGGGAACCATTGCCCTGATTGGTCCGATGGCCGATAACAAGGAGAATATGACGGGAACATGGAGTGTTGCTGCTGATTTTTCAAAGTCGGTCTCTTTACTCACAGGTTTAAAAGAGGCAATTGGTATTGATGCCCGTATTTTGGTAGCAAGGGGAACCAATATTGTAAATGATTCACTCCTGGATTCGAGGATCAGCATTTTTGGAAAGCCAACTTATCGCGACAAACGTTCGCAGGAAGAGATGATTGACGAGGCTGTTGAGGTAGCTGAAAAGTCGGATGTGATTATTGCTGCCCTGGGTGAATCAGCTGAAATGACAGGAGAATCTTCCAGCAGGTCAGACATTAACCTTCCAGAAAATCAAAAAGAATTGTTACAAGCCTTGCTCGAAACCGGCAAACCTGTTGTTTTGGTGCTGTTTACGGGTCGTCCACTCTCACTTACATGGGAAAATGCGAATGTTCAGGCTATCCTGAATGTTTGGTTTTCGGGAACAGAAGCGGGTAACGCCATTACGGATGTATTGTTGGGTAAGGTCAACCCTTCGGGAAAACTGACTGCTACTTTCCCACAAAATGTGGGTCAAATCCCACTTTATTACAATCATAAAAACACGGGAAGACCATTACCTGAAGGCAAATGGTTTCAGAAATTCCGGTCGAATTACCTTGATGTTTCCAATGAGCCTGTGTATCCTTTTGGATACGGGCTAAGCTATACGAAATTTGAATATGGTGATTTAAAAATGAGCAACACACTGGCAAAAGGAGATCAATCACTCACAGCGAGCATTCTGCTGACAAATTCAGGGAAGTATGATGGTTCGGAAGTTGTTCAGTTGTATATCCGCGATCTTGTCGGAAGTGTAACACGTCCTGTGAAGGAACTGAAAGGTTTTCAAAAGATTGCTTTAAAAGCGGGCGAATCTAAGGTTGTAACCTTCACGATAACTCCCGAAGAACTGAAGTTCTACAATGCGGATCTGAAATATGACTGGGAACCGGGTGAGTTTGTGATGATGGTTGGCGGTAATTCAAGAGATGTTAAATCAGTAAAGGTGAATTGGGTGAAGTAATACATTTTACAGTTGGCTGGCATTTAAGGCACTTATTCTACTTTTATTTTCTTTTTGTGGCTAAAGCCTCTTTTGTTTTTATTCTGTTATCAGTCAGCTAAAGCAGACTGCAATAGATGCAATATTGCAGTTGCTTTTAAGCAACTGAACTGGAATAGTTGTATTGAAATTGCTTTAGCATCATTAGTAAGATTGCAAATCACATTTCTTATAGGGCATCTATGCTTTTATTTTTCGTTGCAATAGAATGACATCAAACTCTGCCCCAATTCCCTGGGGAAGGGTCTGCGTTTGTTAGATTGCAATGTCCCGATACCTTCCTTGCAGTTCTCCATTGCAATTGATGTTTAGCAACAGTGTTGTGTTTAGATTTAATTAGCCAAAAAAATCAGACAAAAATGGGTTTTTAATCAAAAGACATTTGCCGGGCAACTTGCAAAGGCCGATTTTTTTTGGATTCCTAATCAAAATGCGTATTTTTCAGAAAAATCTAAACAAATCAAAACATGGGAATTGAATGACTTTTTTACATAAAAAATTAGAAGATTTTCAACTTTGGCGGATAAATAAGATCAGTACCAAAAATTTTGTACTGATTTTAAGTGTTTTGATAGGTATTTCATCGGGTTTTGTTGCTGTTATTATAAAGAATGCTGTTAAGTTTCTTCACCAGTTGCTGAAGATTTCTTTCTTTAATGATGTGAACTACCTTTTCTTTTTATATCCGATTATTGGACTTACGCTAACCGTTATATTTATCAAATATATTTTGAAAAAGCCAGTCAGGCATGGAATTCCCAATGTCCTATACGGTATATCAAAGAGGAAAGGGTTTATTAGCCGGCACAATACCTATTCTTCCATCATTACATCAGCATTTACGGTTGGCTTTGGAGGTTCTGTCGGACTTGAGGGACCTACCGTTTCAACAGGTGCTGCAATTGGCTCGCAATTGAGTAAGTTTTTTCGTCTGGAATACAAATATGTCATTTTGCTTTTGAGTTGTGCCTGTGCCGCTTCGATGGCAGCCATTTTTAAGGCTCCAATTGCAGGGATTGTTTTCGCCGTCGAAGTTATTATGATCGACCTTACAACTTTCTCGATGATTCCTTTATTGCTGGCTTCTGCCTCTGCAGTATTGACATCTTATCTTTTCCTCGGGATGGATGTTTTATATCCATTTGAGGTTAAAACAAATTTTGAACTGTCTCAATTCCCGATTTATATTGTTCTGGGGATTTCTACCGGACTGGTTTCTGCCTATTTCATAAAAACATATGTAAGGATTGCCAAACTTTTCTCAGCTATTAAATTAAGAAGGTATCGTCTGATACTTGGCGGTACTTTGCTGGGTGTGCTGATTTTTATTTTCCCATCTCTTTTTGGAGAAGGATATGAAGCAATAAACAGTGGTCTTTCAGGCAATACAAGTTATCTTTTTACAAATAGTCTGTTCGCTTCATCAAGTAATAATGTGGTGATGATTTTTCTGCTTTTGGGCTTAGTCATCCTGACAAAAATTATTGCCACATCATTGACCTTTGGGGCCGGCGGAGTAGGTGGAATTTTCGCTCCGGCTTTATTTACTGGTGTAAATACCGGACTTTTTCTGGGCTTCCTGTTGAAAGATGTAATGGGTTTTAATATCGATGTAAATAATTTTGCACTTCTGGGTATGAGTGGTATATTGGCTGGAGTACTTCATGCACCTCTGACCGGAATTTTTCTGATCGCAGATATTTCAGGTGGATACAAGCTTTTTGTGCCGTTAATGATAACTGCAACATTTTCATATCTGACAGTAAAGATCTTTACAAAAAACTCTGTTTATACCGAACAACTTGTTCAGCAAAAACAATTAATTACCCATCACAAAGACAAGCAGGTTTTATCGATAATGCAGGTTCCGGAATTAATTGAGAACGACTTTAAAATACTTCATAAAAACGATAAACTGCGACAGCTCGTTGAAGCAATTTCTGTTTCACACCGCGATCTTTATCCAATTGTTGACAATAATGGGACAATGGTGGGGATGCTGAAGTTGGATGATGTAAGGCACCTGATATTTAAGCAGGAAGTGTATGATAAAATAAAATTAGAAGAACTTATGTATATGCCTGAACATTGGATTTCACTGCACGATTCAATGGATGAGGTAGTTGATAAATTTGAATCAAGCGGAAGGTTTAATCTTGCAGTAATCGATAAAGGAAAATACATAGGTTTTATTTCAAGGGCAAAAGTCTTCTCAAATTACCGGGACTATGTGAAGATGTTTTCGAGCGATTAACTCAAATGGAAATTATTTGTGCTTACGCAATCGCGATCCGATTTTCGCTGTTGACGAAAATGAGAGGTTTTATCTCACTAATTCCCGTATTGACAAACCGGCGAAGGTGAATTGGGTGAAGTAACGCACTTTAATTTAAATATTTTTGATTGACAGATCGTTGCAAACAACAACCAACCCCCGTTTGTACCCTGCTCCTCATTTATGGATAAGAAGTAAGTTACAAACGGGGGATTCGTTATTCGATATAACTAAACGATTCATACAGGCTTTTTCTTTATAACATCTGTTTTGCACTATCAACAGTTATTTCCAGCACCCTTGTAAGAAACGAAAACTTCTGTTTCATAAAATCATATTCATCACCTTCGCTAATATATTTGGCTGTACCATTAATAACAAACCCTGTTCCCGGATAATCTTTATACCCTAAAACTTCCCTGGTGCCCAGCGTTAATATTACATTACTGTTGACATTCACATTTTTCTCGGTTTTTCTAAAACCATAAGCAGGAATCAGAATTCGCTCATCTTCTGTAACTACAAGGTACGAATTCCATGTGTTAACAACGTGAGTTTCGACGCCCCAGGAGGTGATTGATACAACACCTTCATGTTTTATCACTTCTAAGAATTTTTCAGATAATTTTTTATTTTCCGTCATTTTCGATTTTTTAAAATTTAAGACAATGCTTTAGTTGCACTTATTTAGGTTGCCAGTAACACCGCTGAGGAGAAACAATGGCGCCCTCTGTTTTCAGGGTATTCATTGCTTTATCAACCAGTTTGCGGTCCAGATTGGTTAGTTCAACAATCTTCCCTGCATTTAAGGAAACACCCGCTTTTTTCATCGCTTCTAATACTTGTTCTTTAATTTCCATGGCACTTAATTTAAACGATTACCAACAAATTTTATTACGGCAAAAATATCCCATACAGGCCTCAAAAAAATTAAGCTGGTTTAAGAAATGGTATTTACAATTTCTTTTTTCGAAGTTCACTAACATATTCAGGGGTAAGGCCTAAATAGGAAGCTATCATATATTGTGGAACACGCTGTACAAATTCGGGGAATGAAGTACAAAAATGGGTATAGAACTCTTCTTTTGTCAGTTCATACATATATTTGGCGCGGAGTTGAGAAGCTGCGACCGCTCGTTGCATAACGATCCTAAAATAGCGTTCCATTTGAGGAAGCTCTTTGAGCATCATTTCAAATGAATTTGTATCTATTGATAATATTTCTGATTTTTCAACCGTTTGAATAAAATACCCGGAAGGCTTGTTATCAATAAAACTAAAAAAGTCTGAAATCCACCAGGTTTCAAGGGCAAACTGGGTAATCTGCTCGCTCATTTTATTGTTTATAAAAAACATTCTTAAACAACCTTTCTCAACAAAATAAATTGACCGGCATATCTGACCTTCTTTCAGTAAAAATTCTTTCTTTTTAAGATTTACAGGTTTGATATACTTATTTAGAATATCAATCGCCTCATCATCAAGTTCTATGTATCGCCGTATATGATTAATAAGATTCGTGCACATGCGATGGTTTTATTCTTTTGGGAAACAGGATCCGACAAACTTTCGGAGCTCTGACAGCCTAACTTCACGCTGTTCTATGTTGCTGTCTTTCATTATCCTGTAATTAATTCTTTTAAAACTGGAAATGCCACAGAAATGAAACACACTGTTTTTCTAATTGTTTCGGTAGGGGCGTTATATATTTTTCTTACATCTCTTCTGTTGCACCAGACGTATTTAAAACCAATGCTATCTGAGCCGTATTTAAACTCTTAGCGAGCCCCGGAACCCCCTGGCAGCATAGTAAGATTCTGCACCATTGTGATACACGAAGACATGGTTGTAGCGACGATCACAATATATAGCGCCGCCCAGTTTTCTAATCTCAGCAGGTGTTTTCACCCAGCTCGATGTTTTCGTATCGAAATTTCCAAGTTTCTGCAACTCCCGGTATTGTTCTTCCGTTAAAAGTTCAATGCCCATCAAAGCAGCCATATCAACAGCGTTATTTTCCGGTTTAAATTCTTTCCTCGATTCCAGTGCTTCACGGTCGTAACAAACACTTCTGCGGCCTTTCGGACTTTCAGCTGAACAATCCTGAAAAATGGTTTCGCCCGACTTCTCATCATGGGCTGCAACATCCGGTTCACCGCCGGTTCTTTCCATTTCACTGAGCGACCACAATTTTTCAGTATTGGCTACCAGTTTTGCCAGTACAGTAGCCCATTCAAGACCTTTATGGCGGTTCATGTTTTTCTCAAAACGGACTTTTAAGGTTCTGAGTAGTTCTTCCCGTTGTCCGGATGACAACTCCTTTGTATTTTCCATTTTCCTAATGTATTATACAAGGTTATTGATTATTTTTTTGATAAAAAGGAATATAATTCTCCCAATGCCAGGGCGTATAAATGTCACCAATTGCACTTTCCAATAATTCCTTGAAAATGCTTTCTGCGTTGTCACTATTGCTCATGATGACAATACCTGTTCCAGTTTGAGGAAAAATAATTGAGTAATGCTGAAATCCTTCTCCATGCCCTTCTTTAAAAGCACCCAATCCGAATGGTGATTGCAGCAAGCCCCAGCCCAGGCCATAGCTCAATTGTATAGTGTCATTTTCATTTGATTGTTCAAGGGATAGTGGTCCAAATTGTGCTTTGGTCCGGATTCTAAAATTTGGGGTAAACATCAAGTCTGTTATGGTTGACTTTTCATTGTTCAACCGTAAAATATGTCTGACAAATATTGAATAATCTATCAGATTCGTTTCCATCGAGCCTGCGGCTTGTGCTTCGTCTCTTTTATCTTTTTCTATTACCGCTTGCTCAATCGTATGTCCATTGCAAAAATTATCCTCAAATCTTTCCTGCCACAGATAGCTTGTATTATGCATTTGAAGCGGTTCAAATATTTTCTCTTTTGCCAGTGTTTCCAGATCTTTTCCTGTTATGTGCTCAATGACATATTGTAAGAGCATAATGCCTTCACCCGAATAAAAGTACTGCGTTCCCGGGTCGAAATAGATTTTCAGTTTTTTCTTATTTTCAAGTTCTCTGGGCCTTTGCAGCCACCTCCAATTTTGGAATCCTGTTGTATGCGACAGGCACATCCTTGCTGTAATCGTTTCATATCGTTTATCGTTTTTTAAATCCTGAAAACCTCGCCATTCGTCTTTGAACTTCAGATCAGGCATCGGGATATCAAAATACTGTTGAAGAGGCTTGTCAAGATCAATGATGCCATCATTCGCTAAGATCGCGACCAGATATCCAAAAACGGCTTTACTTAATGAAGCACCATAGAAAGAAGTATTGATTTGGAGCAATGTTTTTTTATCAAAATTGGCATATCCGAAAGCCTTCCTGTAAATAATTTGATTGTCATTGAATACAGAGATAGCCAAACCTGTAACTTTAGCTGAATCCATCAACGTTTTGATTCTTGTATCCAGTTTTGAGTCTTCAATTTTTGTGCTGTCTATTCTGGTTATAACTGACCTGGTTGAATCTTTGAGCACTTCACAATCATGCGTCAGTTTTTCACTTCGAATCTTTTCCGATTCTGAGGAAATACAGGAAACTGCAATTACACTAAGAAATAATAATCCTTTTATATAGAGTGATTTGCCCATCATTATAATATTTTCAACTTGTTTGTATATTCAGATCAAATCGGAACCCAGTGTACCAAGCCCGCCTGACTGTCATGTTTTATACGCTGTTTGCCGTTTTAAGGTGCCCAATGATTTTGTAAATGTAAAACAACTTTTTGCAAATTATCAAAAGTTAAACAATTTTCAGCTCGCCTTCATTCGCTCACCCGTTCGCACGGATTTAGCGAACGCTGATTTTGTCTTCGTTGATTTTCATTCCAATCCATTGTATCGTTTAAATAATGACAACTCAGGTACAGTCCATTTCAATCTCTGATAAATCAGATTCGTGTAAATACAGGAGAGATTGAAATCGCACACGCTCAGAAATAACTTTTTTAATTATTTATACCCAGGTTGGAATACCGATTAATCCATTGCTTAAAAAGTAAAGCATAAAAACAAAATTTAGTATTGCGGCTAATGCTGAATGGAAATAGAAGATTTTAGACATTTTTTCGCGATGATTCTTGAAAATGTAATACACTGTCCAGACTGATGCTAAAGCATAACAAATGCCACTTATAAGAAGTAAAACTGAATAAATATTTGCAGTTCCAAACAATTGGAACCAATCGTATCTTGTACTGCTATTCATTAATATTACGAAATATACTATAAAAAGAAAAGAGTTGGTAATCAATTGCCATAGGCAAATCTTTAACGCTATTTTGTTTTTCTTCTTTCCGAAAAGATAAACCATTATCCCAATTAACCCAAAAATTGTTGTAGTAAAAAGTACTAAAAAGAAAGAATAAAACAATGTAAGAAGGGTATAAGCCCACAAAGGTGAAATCTTTTTTAAATTAAGCCCAATTATATTGCCTTCTAACGGATCGTTTATCACGACAAACCCAATTTGATTTGTTTCAACCGATCTAAACTCATTGTCGCCTGCTGAAACAAATTTCGATAATGAATTTCCATTCATAAAGCGTTTAGTATATATTGTGTCGTTTTTTAACCAAACCTTGTGAATATTCTTAATCAATTCTAAAGCTTTACTCAGGTCAAATTTAGGAAGAACGCCGGTGTAATATCCAGATAAATTGCCTTCGATTTTATACTTTTTAGTGTCGATTTCAACCGGTTTTTGTTTTAAATCTTTTGTTTGGTAGTATTTTATTAAATTGACTATTTTATACAACGGTTCTTCATCACCTCCGTTAATCATAACCGCATAGCCCAATTTATTTTCTATATTGTACCCAAAATTGCCATTTCCACCCGGAAGACTTCCGGAAAAACCATGATATATAAACCCATTAAATAAGGAAGAGTGATTGGATAAACCATTAGCACTGTATTGCTTAAATTTCGATATATTTTCCTGAAGACTGCCAGCTCTTTCCATTCTACATAAAGATGAATCGGTAAGCAATTGAATGTTGTTTATTTTGCCTCTATTAATAAAAAATTCAACCATTTTAGCCATATCTTTTGGAGAAGCATTAAGGGCTGCTGCAGGACGATAAATTATATTGAAATAATTCAATTTAATACCATTTTCATACAACGTAGCTCCGGATTTTTTGTATTGCTCCGTTTGAAGAAAGGATGCAGATTCCATTCCCATTGGTTTGAAAAAATTAATCTCCATATAATTTTCAAAAGTGAGACCTGACACTTTTTCAACAATATAAGCTGCAACTGCAGTTCCCACATTACTTTCCATTATCCTTGTTCCCGGAACAAATAAGGAAGTTCTGGTTTTAGGATAAAAATCGAGTGCTTCTTTTAGTGTTTTAGGTTTTGGATCATCGCTGCCAAGTTCGGCCATACTCCAATATTTCCAGCCTGAAGTGTGCTCAAGTAAATTTTCAATTCTGATTGGATATTTATCTTCCCAGGTATTGTTAAATTTGATTTCCGGAATGATGTCTTTTATTTTATCTTTAAGATTTAATCGCCCTTCTTCTTGCAATTTTAAGATTGCCAATGCTACCAAAGTCTTCGAAATTGACCCAAGTCGAAAAATCGTATTTTCATTTGCATCGATATTATTTTCAACGTCTGCTTTACTAAACCCTTCAACCATGATCGTTTCATCTCCCGATACTAATACAACTCCGGCACCGGGTGTTTTTGTTTCTATTAATATTTTTTGAATGGAGTCTTTTAACTCTGTCAGGTTTTTTGGTTTATTATCTAACGCTTTTTCAGCGAAAGTGTTTAAACCATTAAAAATAAGCAGTAATAGCAATAAGGCGATTGCTTTTTTAATTGTCTTCATCTGTGCTTTTTTAAAGTTAGTTATGTATTATTGTCAGGTAAAATATGTGTTTATATTAGATTTTCATCGTGCTCAATCCTTGAAATAATAAATGAAACGCTTATAAAAACTGCGATCACAAAGAACGAATTGAAAGACAATGTTATGGCGTGAAATCCATTGGTTAAAATATCAGTTACTGAATCAAAGATCGCCTTGTAACCACTTGAAATGAAAAATATGAATACAGCCAATGTACCCGACAGGTATAAAATAAAATTTCTATTTATCGTGAAAATTCTTTTGGCGGGCAAATTAGATATCACTCTTTCGGTGAAACCTTCATCGGTTATATTATTGTTGGTTTTTTTAAAACTACTTTTCAAAAATTCATCAAAATCATCTGTGTTGCTCATCGTTGTAATACTTTTTAAGTTTTTCTTTTGCCCGTAATATATGCGTCTTCACTGTTCCCAAAGGCATGTCCATCATCTTTGCAATTTCATTATGAGAATAACCTTTATCGTAATGCAGCAAAACAACTACTTTTTCCGTCTCCTTAAGGACCTTTAAGGCATTCTGCATGTCAATTTCCGAACCTACATCTTTGTGATCATCAGAGATGCAATCGTAACCTTCGATATTATCTGTCTTTTTTAATGATTTTGTGTAATCGATAAACGCATTATACGAAATCCGGTATAACCATGTTGAAAAACCGGCTGTTGCTTTATAGGACCTTAAATATTTATAGGCACGTATAAATACATCCTGCGCTAAATCATCAGCCACCGCCTTATTTCCATTCGTTAGTTTTATCAATAAACCACGAACATCGGATTGATATTTCAATACCAATTCCCCATATGCCCGATGGTCGTTGTTTATCAAAACCAAAGCAATAAGACGCTGATCTGAACCATTCATCGTTAATCTATTGCAGATTTGCCCTTATTTGAATGATCGAGCCTGAAAGAAATTATGTAGGCAATACCAAGAAACAAAGGAATCAATCCAATCGTCCAAAAATTACTATGAACTCTAAAAATAATAAATACAGCTATACAAAGACTTAATCCAAACGCAATCAAAATGATCCCTTTACGTAGATCGGAGCCTGCAGATTTTTGAGATTTTTTGGGATTAGCGAACAATTCGGTGGGAATATCTTTATCCTTTTCAATTAATTTAAGAATGATTTGCTGACGACCTTTTGCCTTTTTCAAATTGAAATAATATGGAATAATAAACGGACACAAAAGAAATAATCCAATTAAAATTGACCAGATAGTAGCAGTAAGCTCACTTGTTAGTGCTGGTAAATGCATTGTAGCATTTGCTAGTTCTTTTTCCTGGGCAAGCTTTTCGCGGTATTTAATTATTTCGACGATGTCTTTATTGTCAAGTTTTTTAACAACTTCATCGGAAAGATTCAAATTGGTTTTTACCGAATCGTGTTGAAGTTTTATGGAATCGTGCTGACTTCCCTGACCAAATGATTGTACCGTAAGAATAAAGCCGGCAAATAGAACTAAAAAACAGCATCTCATTTTCTTCATAACTCCTGATTTTGAAATAAACATTTGTGAACTTTAATCCTTAGACATAAAGTCAATCAAAAATGGATTCATCTGAGAATATTTTTTTTAAAGGTCAGATGGAATCGAAGATCAGCGAAGCTAACAGTCAGGCGAAATTTTCATTTCGGTTTGTGATTTCTTAGCCATGGCTATTTCATTCGCATATATTACTATTAAGGGAGGTTCTATAATTTAAATATCAGTATATCAAATAAATATGTTATATTTGGCTATTGAAAAACCGATAACCATCAAGCAATGTCAAGAAAGTATAAACCCACTGGTAAAATAGGACTATTC
>Ga0209585_10000036_pt1 | contig 45890 bp, 30 predicted proteins | sample NGEPerone_FD_185491 | JGI IMG/M metagenome (GOLD analysis project Ga0209585, IMG submission 185491) | Arctic peat soil microbial communities from the Barrow Environmental Observatory site, Barrow, Alaska, USA - NGEE Permafrost154B-one... | ecosystem: Environmental > Terrestrial > Soil >... | reverse complement strand
AGGTTGCTTTTGCACAAAAGTTTACCATTCCAATCCTTCCTGATACCCAATGTGAGGTCAACTATAATCCTGCAATGTTCACAAGCCAGATGAAATGGATTGCTGACAAAAAAGATTCATTGAATATCCCGATCGTATTGCATGTTGGCGATTTGGTAGATTTTAACAACACCGATCAGTATGACAGGGCAAGTGAAGGTTTCAAAATTTTGGATAACGCTCGTGTTCCATATGCTATTACACTGGGAAATCACGACACAGGTGCAGTGGGTGAACATAGCGGAAGTGCAGCACCGGGAAATGTGAATGCTAATTTGAGGAATACAGATCGGTTCAACACCTATTTTCCGGTAAAACGATTTACTGCACAAAAAGGGAGATTTGAGAAGAATAAAAGCGATAATGCATTCTATACCTTTAAAGCTGGTGGAATGAACTGGCTGGTATTAACCCTCGAGTTTTGTTCCCGGCCAGCGCCTGTTGAATGGGCCATTCAAGTTATCTCTAAACATCCTAAGCACAATGTAATTATTTTGACCCATTACCATCTTAATGCAAAAGGAATTATTGGTCAGGACAATGCCGGATATGGCGACTTAAGCCCTCAGGAAGTTTACGATCAGTTGATTAAACAATCTGCAAATGTGCGCATTGTTTTAAGCGGGCATACAGGATCATCTGTGCATCGCGATGATATTGGTTTGAAAGGCAATCATATCTATCAAATATTACAGGATTACCAGGGAGAAGATAATGGGGGTGGATTCATCAGGTTACTTGAAATTGACCCCGGTTCAAAGACAATGTCTGCGAAAATGTATTCACCTTTTTATAATCGTACAAAAACCGATTCATCTCAATTCTTGTTTACAGGTGTTGATTTTGTAGGTCAAAAAATTAAGAATTAATAGTAAGCAAATGAAACGAGCATGGACTGACAAACACAAAATAGGATGTTTAAATTTTTCATGCGAGTTCCACACCGTTGACTCGGAACAAATGAATGACAACTTTTAATACGATTTTAATATTAATAACTTACAAAAATTTAAGCGTGTGAAATATAGCATCTTATCTTTAATGATCATTTTGACCGGTTCTGTTTTGACAGCTCAGGATGCGAAACCGTACTGGAATTCAAATATCCTGCTCAACTCATATCGTTTGCCCCCGGCGCCCTTAGGAACAAAAATAAAGTTTACCGATCTTGACAATGACGGTGATCCGGATGTCCTCGAAACAATGACCATCAACAATACTCCTGTCAGGTGGATTGACGACGATGATGACATGAAATATACGGATACCGAAGGCGATACAGACAGCGATTGTCTGATGATTGACCGCGATAAAGACGGCAAATTTGGAAGTTACAACGACTTGGTCATCGATTGGAACGATACCAACGGCGATCAAAAAGCCGATATGCAGGTAGTGGTCGATTATGTGGCTAAAGATGTTAAACAAGCCTGGGGGCCAGGTCACTACATGTGGGTTCTGGATACCGATCTGGATAATATTTTCAATTACATCGACTGGAATACATTTCAACTTCGATGCTGGATACACAACGGTCAGTCCGATTTCTTCGAGGATTATCACGGGAAAAGCCTATTCCTGAAAATGCACACAACAACCGAAAAGATGAACGATGTCAGGCTTAACTGGGAAAATCCATTTCTGTTTTATGATACGGATAACGACGGTTTGACAGAGATGGCCATTCGGTTGTGCGATTCACCGGCTTTGCTGAATGACAAAACCCTTGCGAATATACCTGAAAACACAAAGCTGACTGGAAATATTGACTGGGCATCTTTATCGTTCGACCTGGACAATGACAACCAGATTCAGAATGAGTTCGATCTCGATATGACGATCCATTTCCGCGGTGGTGGTTTTAACTATATGGATCAGGTCCATAAATTCAATAACATGCGCGGCCTGCCGGCAACCGACACGATGTTTATGGATCCACGTTGGAGGCAGTTAAGTGAATTGATTTATCCCGACCATGCGTCAGCCTGGGACCTGGTTTTCAACCGTGGCAAATTCAAATCGGTATATTTTACCTTCGACGAGGACGATGACTGTGCCAGGTGGGAACGGGTTGAATTGTATGAGCCAAACAACCTTTTCAAAATTGGTGCCCGAAAAGGGGGGATCGACAATAACCCACAGGCCGATGCCGCTGGTGATCGTGGCGAATGGGACATGGATAATTCGGGGAAAGGAAACTTGTATGTAAGTAAATTCGACGGTCGTATTCACCTGTTTGGTGCCGAATGGGGCGCCTGGCGCGTCGATCAGAATGCATTCTTCTACCAGGGAATGGGCGGAATATATGATGGTTATGGTCCAGGTCGCACACAGGTAGAACCTAAAATATTCTCAACACTGAAATATACCGATACCGATAAAAACGGATTTTTAGATGAAATTTCTTATGATCTCGATGGTGATACTTTATTCGAACATACAGTGTCGCTGAAGAAATTAGGGATTGATGATAAAGCTGAAATAATCAATACATCAGGGATGAAATACGAAGACTTAGTTGCACTTAACAAAGCTGTTTCCGAAAAAATGTGGAAGAATGCGGAAGAAGCATCGGCAGTAGCCGAGGCAGCTGGCATCAATCTGAGTTGGTACAGCCTGATGCGTAGTCCGAAATCGATTCAGCAGAAATACAACTACGGCTATTGGTTGCAGTTTTATCTTTACCGCGATTTAATGGAACTTGCTGTTCGAAAGAATAATACAGATTACCTTAATCGCCTTGACAAAGGCTATTTCAGTGGAAACTGGAAAAACATTGGTAAGCTAAAGTAAAACATGAAAGATAACGGCCCTGAATTCCCAGTCACTGGTGAATTTGGGGCCGTTTCTCATTAAAAAAGCTGCCCCATAAAAAGAGACAGCCTTCCTGATTAAAAAAATATGCAATTAATTATTGGCCTCGGTAGGTTTCAATAACGGATTTGTGTTCAATGCTTTATTTGGAATTGGGAAGAACTTTTTATTGGCAGGTGTTGCCTGTTTATCCCACCATGTACCTGCGGTAAATTTGCCAAAACGGATCAAATCTGTACGACGACGACGTTCGCCCAAAAACTCACGACCCCATTCGTCAAGCAATTCTTGTTCAGTAATCTGATCGGCCGTATAAGCTATGGATGCCCAATCTTCGGGTGCAAAATTGCGCACGCGAACTGAGTTCAGTAAAGTAGCAGCAGTTGCTTTATCTCCCAAACGGAATTTACATTCAGCAAGTGAGTAAACAATCTCTGATAAGCGCATCTCTGCTCCATCAGGTTCCATTTCGTTTGGATCATAATCGGGAAATATCGGGTATTTCATCCAACGAACACCTGTGTTTTCTTCTCCTGTTATTACCTTAGAACCTTCAAGCCATCTGCCAGCAGGTTTTTCCGAGAACCGTCCAACCTGGTCAACAAAAACAAGCGGTTTGCCGTTGTATTCTTCAGTACCCAAAACAGGTTCTGTTGTACCCCTTTTATATTGAGGACCATATACAAACATTCCTTCGTATTTGCCATTTCCTAAGTAGTTATAAGGTTTCTTGCGCAAATCCTTATCGTTGAATTTTGCAAAAGGGCGGCCCAATGCTGAGGTATATGGTTTCCCATCAAGATCGAGTGAAGGCTGAAGACCAATACCGTTCCATTCGCCCCATTGTGTAAATCCAGTTGCCTGACGGCTGTTGTAATGGAAGAATGGTGCATAGTAGAAATTGCCATCTAATTGGTTTTTAGCGTGCGGAAAATACCAGATTGCTTCCGGCGATTTGTCGTTTTGTGCATTAAACGGACCATACCATGTCGGATCAACTGAATAAGTTCCGTATTTCCCGTCCAGAATATCCTGGCAAACCTGGGCGCATTCGGCCCATTTAGTAGCTCCGATATAGGCCTGCGAGTTGAGGTAAAGTCGCACCAAAATGGTAGCAGCTGCTCCCTGGGTCATCCGGCCTTCGTACTTGGCAATCGGCGCTTTTGGTAATTTGCTGATATTCTCTTTGATCTCTTTCTCAATCCACGCAAAATTTTCCTGTGGTGTTGATTGTGGCTTTAAGTCAGTGATATTCTCAACAATTGGAATCGTCCCAAAGAAATCGAGCAACATAAGCTGGTACCAGCTCCTGATGGTTTTTAATTCAGAAATATGGGTTTGTTTCTCTGCTTCCGTCATACCGAACTTTGTGTAATCCAGTGTTTCGAGGTCCGCCATCGAATTATTTGCATAACCGATGCCTGTAAATCCGCCGTTCCAACAACTTGCAAGAGTCGCTTCTTCCGCTGTCCAGGTATGATTGTGTAAACGTACCCATTGACCACCGTCGTAACCATGGCGTCCTTTTTGGGTCCAGACAAATTGATCTCCTGTTAATTCCTGAGCGTACCACCTTTCGGAGGTCGAGTACCAGTGACCATGCTCATAGGTACGAAGCAATGAAGCCAAAATTGCATTTTTATTTTGATAATAAGTTTCCTTTCCAATCCGGTCGAATAATTCTTCGTCGAGGTTGGCGCATGAGGCAAGCATGAAAACTAGTAATACTGAGAGTATACTTTTAACTTTAAATCGTTTCATATTGTATGTATTTTACTTGTTAGAAGGATGCTTTTAGACCTAATGTAAATGAACGAACAGTCGGATAACTTCCTTTGTCTTCAATCCCTGGTTGCAGTCCGTTTATCTGAACTTGTGCGGGATCTAGACCCGTATAATTTGTGATTGTAAAGACATTTTTAACTGCAAAATAGAGCCGAAGATTACTGATGTACTTGCTTTTTTCTTTCATATCAAGGTTGTAGCCCAGATTTACTACATCAAGTTTCAGGAAATCTCCTTTTTCGAGAAAATAGTCACTAAATTCTTTTTCAGACTTAATGGCAGCATTTCTGGTGAATGCATCTTTCAAAAGGTTTACATTCGAAACGGACTGAAGTCCGTAGTACATCTGTTTCAGATTAAGAATATCATATTTAAAGTATCCACGGAAATACAAGGTAAGATCAAAGTTCTTGTATCGAATAATGTTATTCATCGACAACTGTAATTTTGGAATCCCATTACCAATGAAAGCTTTATCTTCCTCTGTTTTTAATGTAGACAGAATTTTTTCTCCCGCTTTGTTATAGATCAGGAACCTGCCCTGGTCATCAAGACCGGCATACCTTAAACCATAGAAACTTCCCAATTCATGACCTTCCATGTTTCTGTAAGCATTTCCGGGATTTCCCGGAGAAGGCAGACCGTAGTCATCGAAGAATGGACGATTGTACCGGTCGTTCGATAAGCTCTTAATGATGCTTTTATTGTAGCTTCCAACCATATTAATGTCGTAGCTGAAATCTTCCTTTTTAATGACCTGGTAATCGAGGTTTAGTTCTATTCCACGGTTTTGAGTTGTGCCTACATTTACCCAAATCTGATCCTGAATCATTGGAGGAACCGGGGCATCATAATTGTAGATCATGTCTTTCGACATACGCTGATAGATGTCTAAAGCACCCGATAAACGGCTGTTGAAAAGGGTGAAATCCAAACCAACATTGTAATTAATCGCTTTTTCCCATTTCAAATCGGGATTTGGGTTATTGGCAGGTCCGAAGACTTTTAACCATGCCCCTTCGGCCAAATATCTTCCGGCACCGCTATAAGTAGCAGGAGAAGTGTACCGGTCAAAACCTTCACGACCTGCGACACCAAATCCGGCACGTAGTTTCAGGTCATTAACAAAAGCGGACGATTTCATAAACTCCATTTTCGAAAGACGCCATCCTGCTGATACTGCGGGAAATAAACCATATTTATTGTTGGTTCCAAATTTGGATGAACCTTCATAACGTAAGGAGGCTGAGAAAAGGTAAATATCGTCGAAGCTGTAGTTTACACGACCAAAAACGGCTGCGAGCTGATTCTTTCCTTTCCATGAACTCATGTCTGCCTTGCCTTGTTTTAGATAAAGTCCTTCTCCCAAAGCGTTGTAAGTTAAAGCATCAGACGGAAAGTCGAAATTTTGGGACCAGAAGCCGCTATTTGTGAAATCCTGGTAGGAATAACCCGCCAATAATTTCAGTTTGTGAGCGTCGATGTCTAATGAATAGTTTGTTGTCCATTCGAATGTGCGGTCATTCCATTTTTCGTATCTGCGTTCTGCACGACCTCTACGGTTGTTATCACGCGATTCAGCGGATGTGCTTGGGCTAAAAATATTATCGTCTTTATCCGTTGTCTGCTGGGCAATCATCACTTGGGTATCAAGATTATCCAGTATATTAAATTTGAATGTAAGATCCGCATTCAAGAATTTGCGTTCTGCACCATTTTGGTCGAGCTTTAGTTTTGCTACCGGATTGTAGGTGTCGTATCCGTAAGGAAGAAAATACTTGTTTGGGTCGGCAGGATCATAAACAGGCATCGTCGGGTTTAGCTGCATTGCCTGATTGAATGCTCCGTAATCGGTGTATTTTTCCTTGGTATACCGATTGGCTACATTACCAATCAATTCGAATTTGCCATCCAGCGCTTTTTGACTAAAATTTAGTCGTACACCATATTCTTCACGACCGGAAGCTATGTCGATTCCATCGGCCTTACGATAGTTGACAGAGGCTCTGTAGCTTGTGTTTTGAGTTCCTGATGAAACCGAAAGGAATTGATTATTTTCGATAGGTGTTTTTCGAATCAATTCACTGTACCAGTCAGTACGGGCGCCAAGATCAACATCTCTTTTCTTTTCAAGAAATTCTGCTGCTGAAAGAATTTCGGGTTTGCGGGCAACTGTCATCGTTGAGACGTAACTATCGTAAACTACGTTAACCTTATCCGCATTGCGTGTACCTTTTTTAGTCGTCACGATAATTACCCCATTTGCACCACGTGTACCATAAATGGCTGCTGAAGAAGCATCCTTTAGTACAGAAATGGATTCAATATCCTGTTGAACAATCGTTGACAAATCACCACCGGGAACACCATCAATAACAACAAGCGGGCCTGTTCCAGCTTTGATCGAAGACGCCCCACGTATTTGAAGACTGACACCAGCATTGGGATCGGATGGTGCCGATGAAGAAACCGACAACCCAGCTACTTTACCATTAATAACTTGCATCGCATTGTTGGCTGATCCTTCAAGAAAGTCTTTGCTTGAAACGCTGGTAATAGAACTGGTCAGCTCCTTTTTCTGCAACGAGCCATACCCAATTACGACCACTTCGTCAAGGCCTAAAGTCTCATCAAGTAAGACAACCGGAAATGTTGCTTTAGTCCCGACTTCAATTTCCTGCGATTTCATTCCAACAAAGGTGAAGACAATTGTTTTGGCGTTTGCTGGTAGTTTAAGTGTAAAGATACCATCTAAAGAGGTAGTTACGCCGATCGTAGTTCCTTTCACAATGATCGTTGCTCCCGGAATTGGAATCCCTTTGTTGTCTTTAACCGTGCCTGAGATGCTTCTGGAGGACTGTTGTTCACCTGCCACGTCGATCGTCTGGGGTTTTATTGTATCTTTTACTGAAAAACCATTTTGATCAGAGGCAAAAACATTATTACTCTTGAACCTTCCATTAGCTAAACCATGTTTCGGCGGAAATAGAAAAACCAGGGTTAAGCTCAAAATGAAGAACAATTGGAGTCGGAACTTGCCTGTAGGAACTCCCTTTTTTTTAAAAAATCTGCTCATAAAATTGATCGATTTTGTTAATAATTAATATTCATATTTAAACGCATCCATTCGGATGTAATAATTTAATTATTCTTCTTAAACCGACTCGTCTTATGATAAGACAAGTTAGATTCAATTACTAAGTCACTTTTTATTTCTTGCCACTGAATTGGCAACATTCTTTTTTTACATGTACTGTAAATTTTTCAGCGCGAAATTTAAGGTGTAAAACGTCATATTTGTTACACAATTCTGTGTGATATTTACAAAAATCACACATTATTTACGATTATGAAGATTTAAAAATGAAATATTTTACGTTTTGAATTGTTCAGTGATGTCTATGAATTAGTATGCTCTTTTCTATAACAGGCAACCAGATGGTGATTTATGATTAGCCATGATATTTTAAGTGCATGATTGAGTTTTTCCTTAAGTCATACGCCGATACTGTCAACAACCGGTTTCCGGATGAAATTATCTGTGATCCTGATACCCTATTCGAACGCACTTTGTAGTAGAAAAATGAGGGATTGAGGATAAGTCAGAGGTGATCAATACTGATGAAATGAAATACAAAGATTTTGTTGCGCTCAACACATTGATTTCTGAAAAATGATGGAAAAATGCTGGAGAGGCAATGGCAGTTGATGAAAAAGCCGGAATTAATCTGAGCTGGTAAAGCCTGATGTGCAGCCCTAAATAGATTCGGCAGAAATACAACTATGGCTACTGGTTACAGTTTTATCTTTACCACGATTTAATGGACAATCGACATGATTTTCTGAACAGGTTGGATAAAGCCTATTTCAGCGGTAACTGGAAAAATATTGTAGAAAAATAACGTTCGCCTGTATCGTCGGGTAGTATAACGATTATCATTTTTCCTTTATTTTCAGGACGTAGTGCAATTTCCAACGTATTATAAGCGGCTGCTCCAGAAAAACTTCCAACCAATAAACCTTCGATTCTGGCCAATAAACCGCTTGTTTCAAATGCCTGATTATTTGTAATTTAATAATCTCATCAATTACAGAGACATTAAGTACATCAGTATAAAACCTGCATCAGTTCCCTGATTTTCGGGATAAGCCGGATTCTTAAACTTCTGTGGTAAAAAAGAGTTTGGAGCTGCAGCAGCAAGATCTGTTGCCCTTTTAATAGTTCCTTACTAATTCTGTATAATTTCTTGGTATTTCTGGTAATTGAAAAATTTGACTTCTATGAAATTATGGGTTTTTGTTTTCAAATGATTTACCGGTAACAATGAGAGGGTCCTCCAATTATCGGAACGCCCTCTTTGCATTATCTCAATTTACTGCTAAATCTTGTTATTTAGTGACCGGAACCTCCTTTTTATCAGGGTATAACACCAGACGAACAAAATTGTCGCCGCTCAAAAATTTATTGGCAGCCACCTTTAATGCTTCCGGCGTAATCTTCTTCAAATCTTCCTGGTACGTAAGTATCTGTTCCGGATTTTCATCATTCTGGAACTGACCATTCAGATAGCCTAGCCAGAAACCGTTTTCTTTCAACTGTACCTCGGTGACGCGGCGTTCTTCTGCCTGAACTTTTTCAACATCAACCTGCAACGCACCATTGTCGCGAATCTTTTTTATTTCGTCGAGTGCCGAGCTGATCAGCTTTTCAACGTTATCGGGTGAACATCCGAATGCAATTGAAAATGAATACCTGTTCTCAGGATATTTGCTGTATGACGCTCTTGAACCTACTCCGTAAACCCCGCTCTCGTCTTCGCGAAGACGTTCGATCAGCTTGATATTTAACACTGATGATAAGGCGTCCAATAGATTATTTTCGGTTTCATTATATTGATATACGCCGCTAAACGTCAACCGTACGGTCGATTTTTGTTCCTGACCTTTATATACTTGCTTTTGTAATTTACCAGATGGAATATGAATCCCAAGATCGCGGGCAACCTCAATACGTTTGGTAGATGGTAAAGCCCCAAGGTATTGTTCCAAAAGAGGCTTCAGCTTTTCAACATCAAAACTACCTACGAAGGTGAAAGTAAAATCGCTTGCATCGGCAAAGCGATCTTTGTAGATTTCGAAAGCACGATCAAGATTGATCTTATCATATTTTTCAATACTTGGTCCCGTACGGCGAATACTGTAATTACCGAGGACTGCTGAAATGGTGTCGGAAAAGACAGATGGCGGATCGTTGCTGCGGTTGGCAATTGATGCTTTTTCCTGCGAAAGCAATCCTTTGTAAACTTCAACATCCTTCCGTGGTTGTGTAAAATATAAATAGACTAACTGCAATGCAGTTTCAAGATCTTTAGGCGTAGCGCTGCCCGAAATTCCTTCGGTGCGTTCACTGATATAGGGTGAAACACGAACTTTTTTGCCAGTTAGGTATTTGGTAAGCTGAACAGAACTATAATCTCCAACACCGCTATAGTTGATCAACGATGAAGCGCGGTTAGCCGATTCGTATTCTGCATCGCTGTAAAGTGACGAACCTCCGGGACTGAAAGCTTGAAAACTAATCTCGTCGTTTTTGAAATCGGTTGGTTTTAAATTTACCTTAACGCCATTGCTAAAGGTCAATTCAACAACTCCGATATCGTCAAGTTTTTTTTCTGCAACCACTTTACCTGCAACCGGTTTTTTTGCAAGCAACGGTTTATCAGACACGTTATCGACATAAGCCGTAATATCGCTTTTTTGGACATCGGAAACCCATCCGTCTACAACTGTTTCCGTAGGCAGATTTGCTGCTTCCTTATCTGGTCCTAAAATGATGATGTCACGGTTTACGTCAACCAGGTATTTTTTAACCACTCCGTTAACGTCATCAAGCGTTATGCCGCCAAGGTTATCTTTATAAAACTGATATTCATAGGCAATTCCAGGTGAAGCTTCTTGTTTCAAAAAGAGATTCAGGTATTCACGTACGTAATTTTCCGAATTGGTTTTGTCTCTTTCTTTGTAGGCAGATTCCATATTTTGCATAAGGGATTCTTTGGCGCGGTCAAGTTCTGTCTGGGTAAAACCAAATTTTTTGGCGCGCTCTACCTCTGTCCAAACAGCTTTAAATCCCTTCTCGAGTTCACCGGGTTTCCCAACTACGACAGCTGAAGCGACATCAAGATCCGCCAAAAAGCCACCTATTGAACTCCCGCCCTGAATGAATGGAGGATTCGCCTGTTTACTCAATTCGCCGATACGTGCACCAATGATACGGTTATACAACGACCTGAGAATACTTTGCCAATAATCAGAAGTTGTTATTAATTTAGTCTCAGGATGTTTGATGAACGCCTGAACAACCATAACCGGAAATTCTTTGTCGGTAGCAGCAAAGAACTGGTTTTTCTGGGTCAGTGGAATTTTATAATCAATTCTTGGTCTTGGTTTTGCAGGTGATTTCAGGCTCGAAAACAAATCTTTGATCGTTTTCTCGGTTGCATTTACATCAATATCGCCAACCACGATCAGTGCCTGAAGATCGGGACGATACCAGTCGGAATGGAATTTTCGAATTGTTGCGGCAGTAAAGTTTTTCAAAACCGCTTCCGTACCAATTGGAAGACGATTGCTATATCGCGACTGATTGAAAAGAACAGGTAAATACTTGTCTTGTAACCGCTGTTGAGCGCTTTTCCCCAATCGTTTTTCTTCGAGAATCACACCGCGCTCTTTTTCAATTTCTGCAGAATCGAGCGTTGCATCCTGGGCCCAATCGCGCATAATCTGGAATCCGTTTTTTAGAATTACCGGATCGTCGGTTGGAATTGGTAACTGGTAAACTGTTTCGTCGAAACTGGTATACGCATTCAAATCACTTCCAAAACGAACTCCGGCTTTTTGAAGATAGCTAACAAGTTCATTCTTGGGGAAGTTTTTGGTGCCATTAAAGCTCATATGTTCCATAAAGTGTGCCAGCCCCTGCTGATCGTCATTCTCAAGAATAGAACCAACCTTATTGGCAAGATACATGGTTACCCGATTTTTAGGCTCTACATTTTTACGGATGTAATAGGTAAATCCGTTGGATAGCTTGCCTACTTTTACAGCAGTGTCGAGCGGCAATACGTCTGTTTTTGCTATGGACGATTTTGCAGCACTCTTTGGCAATTTTGCCTGCGAAAACGAACTTGCCGGCAGGAGGACAAGAATTGCAATTACCAGAGACAGTAATTGCAACCTGATTTTTTGCTTCATAGAATTTATTTAAATATGGGTTTATCCGAACAAAAATAGAAATTATATGTCACAATTCAACGCGTTCTAAATCAATAAGAAAATTTTAATGATCTATGCATATTTGCGATGCCTATTTTATGGTATATTTGCCTTCAACGGCGTGCGAAATTGCCGTTTTTAGATTCAATCCATCTATATTTGATCTCAGACTTCTTCATCTTTAAGTGATTAAAATATGCAAATCCGACCCATAAAGCAATCAGACAATCCTGAACTGGCAAAAATTATCCGGGCAACGCTGACCGAATTTGGAGCCAATCATCCAGGTACCGTTTATTACGATTCGTCGACAGATGCGCTTTTTGAATTGTTTCAAAGGCCCCGATCAGTTTATTATGTAGCCGAAACTGAGGACGGGAAAATTGTAGGGGGCGGTGGAATCTTTCCAACCGAAGGATTGCCTCAAGATACTTGCGAATTGGTGAAAATGTACTTATTACCAGATGAAAGAGGCAAAGGACTTGGCGGATTGATCATTGAAAAATGTTTACATACTGCCAGGGAATTGGGTTTTAAACAAATCTATATTGAATCAATGCCAGAACTTGAAAAGGCGCTGAAGGTCTACGAAAGATTTGGCTTTAAATATTTGTCAGCTCCACTGGGCGATAGTGGCCATTTTGGTTGCGAATTGTGGATGATTCGGGCGCTTTGAGAAATTGAACGGATGGCTATTTGCAACAAGAAACAAGCCTCTGGCAATAATGAGGATTGAAGTATAATGAAAGTGAGATGCTTTATCAGATTTCCATCTTCTGACTTCGAATAAAGTCATTCAGCCTGTCGCCAATTGCACGCTGCCAGAGGCTTAATAATTCATCTCAAACGGGAAGTTATTTTTAGATGTAATACTCAACATTATCTATCCATCCCGATTTAATGGCATGCATTGTCAACTCCGAAGCATTTGAAACTTCCAACTTTCTGAAGATATTTTTCCGATGTGTATTCACGGTGTGATAACTGATATTTCTCCTGGCAGCAATCTCTTTTGTAGTCAGTCCATCCGCAATTAGTTTTACAATTTCGATCTCTGAAGAAGTCAGATGTTTTGCATCCTCGATTGCGTATCTGTTCTCATTAAGGTCGAGAAACAGGTCAAGAATTTCATCCGAATAATACTTTTTGCCTTTCAGTGTTGACTCAATGGCATTAAAGATCTCTTCTTTATCGGCTGATTTGTAAATCATATTTTTGATGCCCACCCTGGTTAGTCCGGCAAACTCTGTCTTCGTAATTGTATTTGTGAGTATTAGTATCGAAATTTGAGGAAATTTCTCCCGGATATTTTTCAAACCCTCAAGGCCATCGTAATCAATGTTCGAAAAATCGGTGATTAAAATACCACTTTTGGCATTATCAAGCAGTTTGTAAAGATCGTTTTGGGTATCCGCTATTCCAGCAAGAAAATATCTCTCATCGATTCCTATGAGAGATTTAAGCGCTTCGACAACCAGGTATTGGGAATCCGCAATGATCACATTATCAATTTTATTCGTATTCATCGAGATACTCTTATTGTTTGCGTGTAGTCCTGCTTTTATTTCCGATTAATTTCAAGAAACGAAGTGGGATTAAATTTGATTAAAAGCCTGTTCAAGATCATTAATCAAATCGGTTTTATCTTCAACTCCAATTGAGACCCTTATCAGAGAATCCTTAATGCCGGCTTGTTCACGCTCTTTTTGTGTAATTGAAGAGTGGGTCATCAGTGCGGGATGTTCAATCAACGATTCTACACCACCAAGACTTTCGGCCAACGTAAATAAATCAAGGCTTTCGAGAAATTGTACGGCTTCCTTTTCTCCACCTTTAATTTCAAAGGAGATCATCCCTCCAAAACCTTTGGTTTGTTTGAGGTTCAACTCATATTGAGGATGACTCGGGAGACCCGGATAATAAACGCGTGTCACTTTTGGATGATTTTCGAGGTACCCGGCAATTGCCAATGCATTTGACTGATGCTTGTCCATTCTAAGCGATAGCGTTTTTAATCCTCGTAACGTGAGGTAACAATCGAATGGAGATGGTACCACGCCCAATGCATTTTGATTGAATTTGAGTTCTTCGTAAAGCGCGGTGTCATTCAGCATGATCGCTCCGCCGATTACGTCGCTATGTCCTGCAATATATTTAGTTACACTATGAACAACTATATCAGCACCTAATACCGTTGGATTTTGAAAATAGGGTGATAGAAAGGTATTGTCGACGATTACCAGGACATTGTGACGGTGGGCAATTTCAGAAATAGCGGCAATATCACATACTTTCAGCAGTGGATTTGTCGGTGTTTCAAGCCAGATCAATTTGGTTTCTGGTAGAATCGCCTCTTCAACAAGCTGTGAATTAGTGGCATCAACAAGGCTTACTGTGATTTTGTATTTCTCTTTCCACTGGTTAAGCAACCGCTTTGTTCCACCATACAAATCGTCAAATCCAACCACATGATCGCCCGGTTTCAGTAGCGTGAATAGGAGCAGGGCTTCGGCTGCCAGCCCGGATGCAAAACCTAAACCATATTTGGCCTGTTCGAGTGAGGCGTAACGCTTTTCGAGTGCAAATCTTGTGGGATTACTGCTTCGTGAATACTGGAATTGCCCAGGGTTCTTGACTTCCTTGCGGGCATACGTTGATGAAAGATAGATGGGTGCTACAACTTCATTTTTGCTGCCCTCCGAAAAATCGGGCGTTTCGCCAACATGTATTGAACGTGTGTCGAAAGATTGATTCTGATGTGACATTTAATGAGAATATTGGTAAATAATTTGAATTTTAGATAGATAACCAGACATCAGTCACCTGTGACCAGCGAAAGGCTTTAGTGAATCAACAAAAAAGGGGATGATGAGGTTTAAAAAACTTTAGAAACACATTCGCATTCGCAGCGATTGTAGCTTCAAATAGCAGCAATCCGAAACCGCAATTGGGGTTCCGAAAATTCGGGGAGAATTATTTGCTTTAGCTACTTTCATTAAAAACTGATATTACACTGCAAATATCTGAATCTGTTTTCAAATAGAATATACCTATAATTGGGTATATTTAGGACTATCTTTTCCGGAAAATGGCAAATCTAACTTTAGAGATGGCAAATCCAATGATTACAGCCTCTCCGTCATCAATGGAAACGGCGAATCCATTGAATTCAAAGGGGCGACCACATAGGATGATCGCCTTTACCTTAATTGGAATCTGATGTTTATTCTGCGAGCAGCTGGTTGATCAATTCGTTGAATTCGGTTTTAAATTCCTCATAGAATTTACCAGTAGCAGGTCCGTTGAATCCTGTATGTACCTTTCTCACATTTCCTTTCTTGTCGATAAAGATGGTTGTAGGGAAAGCTGAGATACCATTTAACGCGGGAAGTGCTTTCGAAGCTTCCGCTGTGCCCGATTTTCCTGCAAAAAGGATTTCGTAAGGAATACCAAGTCGGGTTTTCAGGTTTGACAACGATTTTTTAGCTGATTCGAAGTCGTCCTTCCGTTCAAATCCAAGTCCAATGATTTCGACACCACGTTTATTGTTTGACTTATACCATTCCGATAAGAAAGCATTCTCGTCGAGGCAATTAGGGCACCAGCTTCCAAGAATTGTAACAATTACCACTTTACCCTTGTAGATCGGATCAGACAATGAGACCTGTTTTCCTTCGAGGTTGGGGAACGAAAATTCGATGGATGAGAATCCTTCTTTCAGATGTGACGCAGTGTAAGGATCAGGTAAAGCAGCTTTTGCATTACGTTTTCCTTCAACTTTAGAGGTGCTGCGAGGTGTAATAAATTCACCGGTGAAGGTGCTGTCGGTTTCAAATTCACCTTTCAGCAGGTACGGTGATGAACCACCAAAAGCTGACAGTGCAAACTTCTTTCCATCCACAACTCCTTCAAGAAAGCGAAGATCGCCTGTTGTTGTAAGAATGGATCCGGTCAGTAAAGTCTCTTTCTGATCAAAGTTACCTACTGTTCTATCGGTATCACCTTGGGCGATAATGTTTACATCCCATGTTCCTGCCAGCGATACTGATGGGGCCTCGTTGCTTTTCGGGAATCTTGGAAGATCGCCAAATACCGCTTTAAACGGTACGCCAGCGACGGGTTTATCGTTACCAACTTTCACCAATTGCCCTTCAAAAGTATTTTCAGTGAGTTTACCTTTCAAAATGGAAGAATAAAGATCAATCGGAATCGAAACCGAATCGTTGCTGTAGGTGATATTCTTTAGCTCAAAACGATCTGTTCCGTTGATCAGAAATACGGAAGTGCTATCGGCGGTCTTGCCTTTAACTTCAAATACAAATGGTATTTCATTTCCCGGAAGCGTAAAAGCGCCCCTCCACAATCCCTCTTTCATAGGTTTAACTCCCGGCTGACATGAGGTTATTAGTCCAAAAACAGAAAGAACGAGCATCGAATTTATCCACTTTATATTTTTCATAACGACCTATTATTATTGTTTATATAGTTAAATTATTTGAATGTATTTTCTGAAAATAACTTGGGGAGGCGTTTCCCTGGTTATTCTGAAATCACACTAATTATGACATCAGAAAAATACAATTTAATTAATTTACATCAAACCGAAGGTTTGGGTTAATGTATCCGTTCCCTTGCACGTAATAGCATCTTGAAATTTTAGGGATTATCCGGTTGATCAATTTAATTATCTTTGATTTGAGCAGAGAGTCGATTTATTCAGTAATCATGCGTATAATTTATTTTCAAATTTGCTTATGTCACAAGAATTGGAGAACTATTATTTGAGACAACCTGAACCGATACAAGGATGTCTGCTGGCGTTAAAGAACGTAATCCTTGGTGTTGACAACCAGATTACCCATGACCGCAAATACCAGATTCCGTTTTTTTACTACAAAGGTAAGAAGCTATGCTTTTTATGGGTGAATAAGAAAAAATTGTTGATGGGATTCATCGTTGATAAAAACATTTATCCTGTTGTAGCTGGAATTAAAAGAAAAGATGATTTTGAAACAATGCAAATCGATCCTAATGCAGACTTGCCTGTTAAAATCATTATGGAGAAACTTCTTCAGCGGATAAAATTGTACGAATCTGGCTAAGTGACAATATTTTGTTTTCTTCTTACTTCTGAACCTTGTTTTTCGTTGATTTAATTCAGTTTGCCTCTCATATTCAGCTTTATTCATGCCTGCTTTTAAAATTTGTAATTATTTTTTGGGTTTCCTGCTATAAATTCAATGGTTTGATTAATTTTAACGTTCATCTGCCGAACGCATGTTTTATTTTGTTCTGATTCTTTGGAAATAAGCATTTTATCAGGCAACGCGATTTAGATTTAGAGATTTAGAAACATTCCAATTTTATATCCTAATTATATGGCAAAAATCGTTGTTTTAGGCGCAGGTATCTCAGGGCACACTGCAGCTGCATTTCTAAAGAAAAAACTGGGCCGTGCACACGAGGTTGTTGTAGTCAGCCCGGGTGCCTATTACCAGTGGATCCCTTCAAATATCTGGGTTGGGGTTGGAAAAATGACCATCGACCAGGTACGGTTTAAACTTCAACCAGTTTACGACCGTTGGAAAATCGACTTCCGGCAAGCAAAGGCCACGGCTGTTTTTCCCGAAGGTGATCAAACGATGGATCGGCCTTACATCGCCATCGAGTACACGAGTGAAGCCCGACGTGGTGAAACGGATAAAGTCGATTACGATTACCTCGTAAATGCTACAGGACCTAAACTAAACTTTGAAGCTACGGAAGGGTTGGGTCCGAACAAATTCACCCATTCTGTTTGCTCCTGCGATCATGCTGTTGCTACATGGGGCGCTCTTCAGACTTGCCTGTTAAGAATGGAGAAAGGGGAGAAGCTTCGTTTTCTGATTGGCACAGGACATCCCACTGCTACGTGCCAGGGTGCAGCTTTTGAATATGCGCTCAATGTCGCTTACGAGATAAAATCACACGGATTGTTACACATGGCCGAGATCACCTGGATATCGAATGAATATGAGCTGGGTGATTTTGGAATGGGTGGTGCATTCATTAAAAGGGGCGGTTATGTTACGCCAACAAAAGTCTTCAGTGAATCGATTTTTGCAGAATATGGCATTCGCTGGATAAAACGTGCCGGTGTATCAAAAATAGAGGAAGGGCTTGCACATTACGAAACCCTCGACGGACAGATGCATACCCAGCCATTCGATTTTGCGATGCTTATTCCTGCTTTTTCTGGTGTCGGATTGAAGGCATTCGATAAAGTGGGTGAAGATATTACCACTAAGCTTTTTGCTCCAAATGGCTTTATGAAAGTGGATGCCGATTATTCGGGGAAAGCATTCGAAGATTGGTCGGTTGATGACTGGCCTTCGGTTTACCAGAATCCCGCATTCGCGAATATTTTTGCTACAGGTATCGCTTTTGCTCCTCCTCACCAGATTTCAAAACCTATAAAAAGCCCTAACGGAACGCTTATTACACCTGCTCCGCCACGAACCGGAATGCCTTCGGGTGTTATTGGTAAAATTGTGGCGCTGAATATTGCAGATCAGATCCTCACAGGTCGTACCGTGTTTAAACACAAAGCTTCAATGGGAAAGATGGGCGCAGCGTGTGTCGTTTCAGCGGGCTTTAGCTTACTTAAAGGAAATGCGGCGACGATGACTGTTTTTCCAATTGTGCCCGACTGGCAGAAGTTTCCCGAATGGGGGCGTGATCTTAGTTACACAATGGGTGAAGCTGGTTTGGCAGGTCATTGGATCAAGCTAGTTCTGCACTATATGTTTATTCATAAGGCAAAAGGATACCCGTTCTGGTGGCTTTTACCCGAATAGGTCATTGATTTTCAATAATTAATTAAATATACAGTGATGGCAAAAAATATAGTTCGCGGATATTACGATGAATCCTATCCTCCAATTCCTACCGGAGTAACGCGCTTCTGGCGCCGGAACCTGCTCTGGCAAGCCTGGCGGTTTATTGTTCTCAACCTTAAAATCATGCGCATAATTGTGGGTGGGCATTCCTGAGATGAATGCTGAATTATATTTGGCTACAAGTTGTATTTATTTAGATATATAGCCAGGTATAGATTATTTGCGTTGATAATGCCTTATTTAGAATGGAATACGATTTTTTGATTGTATTTGGCTTCAATTCAAATTTATTTATATTTGAAGCCAATTATAAATGAAATATGAGAGCGATAGTTGGCAGAGAAACAGACCTTGCAACATTCCAGGAACTTTATAAATCAGATAAGTCTGATTTTGTGGCTGTGTATGGACGCCGAAGGGTGGGTAAGACCTTTCTTATCCGGTCGGCTCTTGAAGGGAAGATTACCTTTCAGGTCACCGGATTAAGCAATGCCTCCATGATGCAGCAGCTAACCAGTTTCAACCTTGCATTCCAAAAAGCAGCTCCGGAACTGTCGAATGCACCAGCTAATGACTGGATTTCAGTATTTCAGCAATTGATTTTATTCCTTGAGTCCAGTAAGGATTCGAAGAAAGTTGTATTTATCGATGAATTACCCTGGTTCGATACGCCAAAGTCCGGGTTTATATCCGCTTTAGAATATTTTTGGAACAGCTGGGCATCGGGGCGTGAGGATATTTTATTGATTGTATGCGGTTCGGCTGCGTCGTGGATGATTAATAAACTGATAAACAACAAAGGCGGACTCCACAACCGGGTTACAAAACGGATGAGAATTGTTCCGTTTACATTGCACGAATGCGAGCAATACCTGCAGACGAAAAACGCGCTCCTTGACAGATACCAGATTATGCAGTTGTACATGGCTTTTGGAGGTATTCCTTTTTATTGGGATGAAGTTAAACCGGGATTAAGTTCTGTGCAAAATATTGAAAATATATGCTTTAGCGAAAATGGTTTGCTACGTACGGAATTCAATAACCTGTTCAAGTCGTTGTTCAACAAGCACGAGAAACATTCATCGATTGTTAATGCGTTGGCACAAAAGGGTATGGGGTTGACCCGTGATGAAATTATTGACGAAACAGGACTCCCCAATGCCGGAAGCTCAACACGCTTGCTCAATGAGTTGGAGGAAAGTGGGTTCATACTAAAATACAATCCGTTGGGAAAGAAGTCGAGGAACAGTATCTATCAATTGGTTGATTTTTATTCATTGTTTTATCTCAAATTTCTAAAAGATAGCCAACCAAAGGATGCTAATCAATGGATCAACGCAATCGACAATCCAAAACACAGGGCATGGAGCGGCTATGCATTCGAACAGGTTTGTCTTTGTCATTTGCCGCAAATCAAAAATGCCCTTGGTATCAGTGGCGTTTACAGCACAACCTCATCCTGGCGAAGTGCAACGATTAAAAATGGGGCGCAAATTGATTTGGTGATTGACAGACGCGATCATGTGATTAATCTGTGCGAGATGAAATTTTCAATCAATCCGTATTCGATTGATTCGAAATATGCCGATGAGTTGCGGAACAAGATTGGTGTATTCAAAACGGAGACCAAAACACGAAAATCAGTGTTTCTAACCTTGATTACAACCTATGGACTTCAGTCCAATATCCATTCCGTAGGCCTGGTTCAGAATGATATTTCAATGGATGCACTTTTTTAGGCTTAGTCACTTGCTTTTAAGAACTGATCAAAACCAGGATGATATCCATCACATTGGTTTGCGTGGGACCAGTCGTTACCAGTCCACCTTCTTGCTGGAAAAAATGGTAGGAATCACAATTCTGAATATACTTGTTAATATCCAGATTGCGTATTTTCGCAGTATTAAATGTTTGATTATCAACTACTGCTCCGGCAGCATCTGTCGGTCCGTCGGTGCCGTCTGTTCCACCGGATAAAATGGTAATCCCAGCCTGATTTTGAAGGAGCTTTGCGCAAAGTAGTGCTAAGTGCTGGTTTCTCCCACCCAATCCATTGCCTGAAATCTTCACGGTTGGTTCTCCGCCATACAGCAAACATGACTTTCTGCCTTTATGCTCATCACTGTATTTGATAGCTGAGTCTACCAACCTCGATGCGATATCTTCCACATTCCCGGAGAGAGTACTTGTTTCAATCTGCGCATAAAAGCCCAGGTTTTCGGCCTTTGATTTTGCTGCCTGAAGTGCCAGTTTATTATTCCCTATTAAGAAATTATTGATCTGATTAACAACCGGATCCTCTTTTTTTAAGGTTTCGGGACGTTTCCCCTGCACCCCCTCGCTAATAATTTTAAAAATGGAAGGTGCTACTTTTGAAGATAGGTTATAGCGTTTGAGAACAGCCATTGCATTGGTAAAAGTAGATTCATCAGTTGCTGTCGGGCCGGACGCAATAATGTCCAGCGGATCACCGATCACATCGGACAGGATCAAACTGATAACAATAGCGGGTGAAGCAATTTTAGCCATCTGACCACCTTTTATCTTTGAGAGATGTTTCCGGACACAGTTGATCTCACCAATGTCTGCACCGCTTTTCAACAACAAATCGTTCAAAGATGCCAGATCAGCCAGCGTGCAGCCCTCCGGGACGTCTGTTAGCAACGCAGATCCTCCGCCAGATATCAAACAGATTACGAGGTCATTTTTGTCAGCTTTTTGTACGAATTCAATAATTCGTTCTGTTCCCTTCAGACCGTTTTCATCGGGTACGGGATGGCCGGCTTCACTCACTCCGATATATTTAAGAGGAACCAAATGGCCATACTTGGTTACAATATGCCCTCCTGTTATCGCAGAACCAAGAACCGACTCCAGTGCCTGTGCCATCAGAGCACTTGCTTTTCCGGCGCCGATCACATAAATGCTTTGAACCGCTGAAAGATCGAAAACCTGATTATTAATCACTAACTCTTTCCCTGAATAAGCGATTGATTTACTGATCAGTTTATCCGGCTTCACACTTTCAATGCCGGCCATGAATATTTCAATTGCTATTTGTCTTTTATTCATCATTGTCGAAGGCTTTATTGAAATTATTCACGTCATTTTTGACGATGTTATCTCAGGAACAGCGAAAATACCCAAACAGCCGCAAATGCAAATATTCCCATCACGGCAGTTGTTGTTGTCCAGACCCGAAGCGTCGATTTTATTTCCAGATCCGAAAATTTGGTGATCACCCAAAAATAGGAATCATTTGTATGCGAAATTAACATTGATCCGGCACCCATTGCCAATGTAGCAAGGATAATACCATTGTTGCTGTTCAGGTTCAGCGATGACAGCATGGGTGAAATAATGGAGGCGGTTGTCATAATTGCTACGGTGGAAGAACCCTGGGCCGTCTTCAGAAAAGAGGCAATCAGAAACGGAACGAATAACCCGAGCCCGGTCGCAGCCAGATAAACACCGGCTACCTCACCAATACCGGTCGCCTTGATTACCGTACCGAAGATGCCACCTGCAGCGGTAATCGCAAGGATGGTTCCTGCTTTTTCGATGGAGAGATCAAACAACTCATTTAACGCTTTTGAATTCACCTTTTTATACAGTGAAACTGCAAGAATTATTCCAATAATCAGCGCGATGACAGGTTCTCCAAGGAAGGAAACTATATTAATAAAAGCACCTTGATTTTCAGGGGAAAAAAGTGAAACTACCGAGCGGCCACTCAATAACAGAACCGGCACAACAATCGGTAAGAACGACCGGAATGCAGAAGGCAATTCAACTGCCTCCTCCTGAATTTTTTTCTCAGAATCTTCAACTGGCGGGACATTCGTATCTTTTCTCGTGATGAACCGAATCCAAAGAAATCCTGCCAGCGCAGCTATTGCAGCGACGGGAAGTCCAACCAAAATAAGCTGTCCGATATTGGCCGACATGATACCTGCAGCTGCTGTGGCACCCGGGTGTGGTGGAATTAGGCAGTGGACGGAATACATACCCGCGGCGAGCACCGAAGCCATAAATACCACTGGCTTACCCGTACTTTCGACCAGTGATTTGTTAATTCCCTGGAGGACAATAAACCCTGAATCACAGAAAATAGGAATACCTGTAATAAAACCAGTTGAGTGGATGGCCATGCCCGCGTTTTTCTTCCCGGTCAGCTTTAAAATCGCATGGGCAATGCTCTTTGTCGCATAGGTTTTATCGAGGATTAACCCTAGAATGATTCCAAAAATAATGATCAACCCAATCGATTTCATCGTATTGCCAAATCCGGTTAAAATGGTTGGGACGACATCCTGAAGTGGCAGGGTGATCAGTGCAATGATAAGTGAAACCGCAAATATCGAAAGAAAGGTATTGTATTTTAAGATGGAGGTAAATACAACGATCAGTACAATGCCGATCAATATGGCAGTGATAATTAGCATAAATGGTGGTTTTTTATCCGGTTACTTTTTGGTGTTAATTTGCTGAATGTGAACTAAATGATTTTCGTTGAATAGTTAGCTTTGTCGGGATAATATCTGGTGTGGATTAGCAAAGCCAGTCAAAAAGCATAACCAAACTCCCGGATTTTTGTAACATTAAAAATCAAACTGAACCTTATTTATTTCTGAATATTAAATAATTACAGTAATAATCGAATGCGGTAAACTGGTAACGGGAGCAGCTTTACCCCCAATTGACAATTGGAAAGGCAGTTTTTCATCTGATAGATTCAGGACAACAACCACTATTTTCCCATCAGGATTCAGAAAAGCCGTTGATTGCAGTTTGTCGCGATTGGTTGAGCAACTGATCCGTTTGGCGCCAGCCTGGATAAATTTTGAAAAGTGCCCGATGTAATAGTAACTGTTAGTATACATCAGTTTGCCGGTTTTGGTATCTGCATGGACTGGGGCAAAGCAAAAGTTACCTACATGATTTGGTCCTCCGTTTTCATCCAAAAGAATGTTCCAGTCGGTCCAGGCTACAGTGCCACAGTTAAAGTCGTTGACCATCGAGTAACCATATTTTTCACCGAGTGACCAGTCATTAATTCTGTCAAGGCTAAACTTCTCAACACACCCTTCGGTGAAAATGAGGTTTTTATCAGGAAAAGCTTCTTTGACACGCTTCAGGTTTTCGAATTGCATGCCGCTGCCGGTCCAGGTTTCGTACCAGTGAAAACCGATTCCCCAAATGTATTTTGCAGCAACTGAATCACTCAATAAAGTGCTGGCTCTTTGGTAGATCAAATCTCGGTTGTGATCCCACGCGATGAGTTTTTTGTCTTCAAAACCACTTTTTCGCAAAGTAGGTCCGAGGTAGTTTTTAATGAAATCCCTTTCTTCTTCAGCTGTAAAGATGCATGATTCCCATTTTTGTTTTGCCATCGGTTCATTCTGGACCGAAAGTCCCCAAACCGGAATACCCAATGCCTCATATGTTTTGATGAATTTCACATAGTGGTTCGCCCATGCCTGACTGAATTTTGGCAGAAGTTTTCCCCCATGTAGTACGTCATTATTGTCTTTCATCCAGGCTGGTGGACTCCATGGGCTTACAAAAAGTAGTAAGGTGCCGCCTGCTGCAGCGATTGCCTGTTTGAGTAAAGGAATACGGAATTTTTCATCGTGGGCAACACTAAATGAAGTTAGCAGTGAGTCGTTATCTGCAACATATCCATAGGTATCGCTCGAAAAATCGCAACTGGCAATGTTTGTCCTGGCGAAGTTATACCCAATCCCCTTTTTAGCATCGTAATAGGCAGTAAGAAATTCTTTTTGAGTCTCTTTGGGAAGTTTAGCAAAAACTTCTGCTGAAGCATCAGTTAAAGCGCCACCAATGCCAACCATTGTCTGGAATGTTTTGGTTGGGTCAACGAATACACAAACTTGCGTTTCTAAGGGTTGTCCAAAGTCAGCAAATGCGACATCTGAAGTTTGAGTCAACCGCAGGGTTGTATCTTTGGCAGTTGTAAATACCTGCGCATTAACTGGAATTGTGGGTTTAGCCGAATGTTCAACTATTTTATTATTTGGTGGAGTGCTGCAACCCCAAATGGCTAAAAGTGAAAATGCTGCAAAATTTTTAAAACTATTCATAATAGGCTCATTTTATTACCAGATGTACGTTCCTACGGCACCAGGATTGAGCCGCAAGGTAGCAAATTGTCCTCTAAATTGTATCCTTTGTGAATTTATCGAGTAAGTGTCATTGACAACGATTAACACAATTTTTCCATCAGGAGTTTTAAATGCGACATTAGGTAGTACGGCACTGTTTTCAATAGTTGTAACACGGATTGATCCTGGACGTTCTTCATCATCCGTCACTGCGACTGTTTTATCTCCCGTGTTGGTTGAGGCAATTCTAACCGAACCGGGACGTACAAATTTTGAGGCATGTGCAACAGTATAGTATGCAAGGTTTCGCGAAACCTTATCACCGCCAAGCGTTACGGCACCCTGGCACATCGGACATCCTCCGTTATTTGTATGTGGGTCGTTTAAGGAGTCTGCGGCCAGGTTCCAGAGTATCACATTTTTACTCCAGTTCCGGGAAGCGCCAATAATGAGTCGTTTAACCGGCGATGCAATATCAATGGTTTGCTTGCCGGGAGCTTCGACAATCATTTGCTCGGTAAAATAGAGGTTTTTGTCAGGTCGTATCATATGCATTGTTGTCATCGCACTCAAATCACCGCCATAATTGTGGAATCCCGATCCGTCAACAAATTTGGCAGCCTCCGGATCTTGCAACGTAGTGAGTGGATAATCAATACGGTCGAGGTTGTGGTCGAAGAGTATGATTTTGGCTGTAATGCCAGCTGCCTGAAAAGCTGGTCCTAAATGGTTTTTAATGAAATCCTTCTGTTCATTGGGGAGCATCGGCATACTTGGGGTATTGTTGGAATTCAGCGGTTCGTTCTGAACAGTTACAGCATCAAGGTTGATCCCTTCCTTCTTCATCGCTTTTATATATTTGACGAAATATTGGGCATAGACGCTATAATATTCTGGCTTCAGACTTCCACCCCTTACATTGTTGTTGGTTTTCATCCACGTTGGGGCCGACCATGGTGACGCCATAATTTTAATTGCCGGATTGACGGCCAGAATCTCTTTCATTACGGGAATGACATCTTTGTAATCCTGTGACAGGTTGAATTTTGCGAGCGGAAAATCGGTCTCTCCATCAGGAAGGTCATCGTATGAAAAAACAAAACTGTTCAAATCGGATGCCCCGATGCTTAGACGAATATAGCTGACACCCACATTGTTCTCATCAGTTGCAAAAAGTTCATGAATCAGTTTAGTCCTCGCAGCGGGCGTCATTTTCATCATTAATTCAGCGCTTCCGCCTGTAACCGCAAAGCCAAATCCATCAATAGATTGAAATTCCTGGGAATCATCTATGACAATTGTCGATCCGCGTCGATTTCCGTTTGTACCAAACGTGATGGGTTCCGGCTGTTTTTGGAATAGTGCGGAACGATCGGGATTGGTTATCCAGGCTTCAATCTTTGCAGGACCGGTGCTTTGAGCAAAAAGTGAGGTTGCGCATAGCAGCAGAGTACTGGATATTAAAGTATTCAATAATGATTTTCTCATTCGATGTTTTTAGATTTGAGTATTTGTTTTATGGCCTCAATCCCAGGGCCTTAATATAGTTGTCGTTTTTAGTGCAATTGGAGAACCTGCAACTTTCGATGTAGTCAATTAGTGCTTTGCGGGCCAGCGCCTGGTCGGGACGGGCTTCTCGAACGTCTTTATAGTTGCCCCGCGGTTTCTCGGTAAATTCCATGATCTTATCCCAGTTTTCGGGTTTATTGACATGAACAAATGAAGTGGAATCACCCATTTTTTTGTACGGCCAGAAGGTGTAGCCAATGTTATTGTCTTCCATTGTTTTGCAAAAAGAGGCTATCCATTCATCTTTGTTATGCCCAATCTCACCCATATACATCGGGAGGTTTGTTTTATTCCTGAAGTCAATAATTTTCCGGATGGCATCTGCTGTCGTCTCACCTCCATAGCGATGGCAAGTGTACATGATCTTGTCATCAAATTTCCAGTCGCTAAACACAGCAAAATTTCCATCCCATTGTGCACCTCCGAGAAGAATGACATGGTTTTTGTCCGACTTGCGAATGGCTGCAACTGCCTTTTTATAAAGCGGTTCAAGGGCCGCATTCAGTTTTGCCATATCGTCACCAAAATAAGGTGCAATCGGCTCGTTCAGTAAATCAAAGCCTAAAATGACAGGTTCGTTTTTGTAACGGTCAGCGATTTTGGCCCAAATATCAAGGAACAACTGCTGGCTCTCAACGCTTTCAAAAAGCCATGGATAGCCATAACTGTCATCAATATTATCACCCGTCTGACCGCCTGGTGCATCGTGCATATCGAGGATGATATAAATTCCGGCTTCCTTGCACCAGCTTATCAGACTGTCAGTACGCTGAAACCCGTCTTGTGATACTTTCAGTCCCATATAATCCTCATCTGTAAAGAGCTTATAATGGAAAGGCAAGCGAATCGTATTCGTTCCGGTTTTTCTGAGATAATTGATATCGGCCCTGGTTACATAATTGTTTTTGAATAGTTTCCAGAATTCGTTGGTGAAATCGGGACCAACCATTTCCTTAAAAGCCTGGTCGATCAACCGTGGTGCACTTGTCTTCTTGAAAAGGAACATGTAACCTTCAGGATTGAGCCAGTTGCCAAGATTTGTCCCTTTGATAAAGAACTTTTCACCGCCGGGAGCGATTAGATTCTGACCGTCAATCCGGATAAAACTTGCGGGTGAAACTTTCTTTGATTTTTTTGCATTAGCCGTTACGGCATTTAGAAAGCAGATGATAACAATAAGTGAATAAGCTAAATACTTCATATTTTTAATTGATTATTTATTCCATAAATCGGGGATCGTGCCATGTCCGCGGGCTTTAACCGGGGCCTGGTCAATTGGTTTTATCTTTCCGTTGTGAATATCATTTAAACGCTTTGCCGTTTCCATCATTGCCTCCACCTGGTGTTGATAGGGACGATCTGTAACGTCAACCAAACCGCAATTATAGTTTTCGCCATCCCGACGGCCGGTTAAATCCTGGTCGGACCATTGGAAATACGCGGTTCCGATCAATCCCGGATGGGCATAAGCACGCTCGGTATAATACCGATAGGCGACACCCCGCTCTTCCTGCAAATTTACCTGCCATAACGACTGCGCCATTCCCCTGTCAACTGTTCCAAAATGATATTCACCGATGATCATTGGCAGACCAGTCCCAGCAAGTATCTGATCCATAAATTCTTTTCTCGGATACAGATCGTAACAATTGAAGCTGAATACATCAAAAACATCTTTGCATATATCCAGTATCTCTTTACCCGGAACATGTCCGAAACGCATCCCAAGATTCAGGTGATTAGGGTCAACTCGTTTTACAGCGGCATCCACCGTTGTAAGAAAGATTCGGAAAGTATTGTAAATAAACTGCTTTCTGCGTTCGGGAGTATCTCCGGCAGCCAGGTATTTTTTTAATTCGCTTTTGATGGGTTTGTCGGTACCGTCGAGGATCATTCCGCAAAGCCTTTCTTCCTGCTCCAGCCACGAAGGTTCGTTCCCTGTGAAATAACCGATTAACCAGGGATTTTCCTTGTAAGGCAGGGCGAACGCTTTGCAGGCAGTATCTATTTTGGATGCAAATCCGGGTGTGTAAACATCGGGCAAACCCATTATACCATCTTCGATACCTATTCCGTGCAACTGCAGCATGAATGCTTTTTGGTTCAGTTTGGTTACTTCCGGGTTCGACCAGTTGGCGATTGTATTAAGACCCCATTTATCCATTCGCTTAATAATCATTGATTTAGATTTGGCGGGATATTCATTGCCATACCTGCGGAAGAGGTTCCAGGTTCCGAATGATGCAGAATTAGGTCTCTCAGGATTTGATCCGATTCCTGCAGGGGGTAATTCCTTGTATAGGTTTCTCCGTTTGTCAATATTGATGGCATTCCCGCCACCTCCCGGATTCACACAATCAACACCAACTGAAAGGAACAAATAGCCTTCCGGATCGACAAACCACCACTTACCATCAATTTTTTCTGTCCTGAAAAAACCTGTTGCTTTGACTTTTGAATTGAGATAACCACCAAACTTCGAGTAATTATAGGGTTTTGTCGAAACTTCTTCATTCTCTTCGGCGGCCCACTCTTTTTTAAGTTGAGTTTCTGATTTGATTTTTCCTTCGTAATCGCCCAGGTTCCATTGCCCAAATTCATCGACAACCGGAATTTTTCCAAGGTATTGGTCACCTGGGTCTTCGACCGAAAGCGCAATTGAACGGAGTTCGATAACCGGGTTGTTAATTGGCGCATTCATTCGGATCCCGATTGTATCGACACCTCTTAGCGGACCACGTTTTCCCCCAAGATTGATCCATCCTGTGTAACGGGCCTGATTGTAAGTCGCGGCCAAATCGAGTGCAGCACCCGGCAATTCCCTGAAAAATTTTAAAGGTATTGCCAGTTTACTCCAACCATTTGCAGTGTAGCTCATCACCCTAAGTTCGTTGTAGCCGGTTTCGGTTGTAAAGCCTACCTGGAACCGCTGCGGAGTTGTCGATTTGAACTCCAGAACTACAAAGTTATACTTGTCCCAGTTAGCGGGAAGTCCGGGAGAAATATCCTTAATTGCAAATTTTTGACCCGAAACCTCTTTACTACTGTCAAACTGTATCTTAACAAGATTCTGGGCAAAGCACTGCGTAACAGACAATACAAAAAAAGCAGCAATCGTCCATAAACCGAAGAAGCAATTTTTTTTCTTCATAGCATATTCAATTAAATCATTATTTGATAGTTGAGATTTTAGCGTATTTCAGTAGAATGGATTAGTATTTCAGAAGGCCGGATTCACGCAGCGTTTGTTCTGCAATTTTCCGAAAGAAAATAGCATCAAGGTTATCAATATTCATGAGTTGAACCGATTCTCCGTCGATATCTGTGATTCCATACCATCCTGGAATTGAAACAGGCACTTCGCCTGTCAGCGCGCCAACAAAGACGTACGCCGATAAAATTGCGCCAAGACTTGAAGGATGACTGCCATCCGGATCGTATAAATTAATTGTTGGTCGTAACTTCATTGCCAATTGCCAGGCTTTTCCAACAGGTACGAGGATCGCCCCGTTTTCTTTGGCTATTTTGGAATAGGCATTCGTAATCTCATCCTGATACTGAGGAACTTTTTCTCGTGCCCAGGTCATATATAAGCAGGGTTTTGCTCCCGATGCCTTTATTAGTTGGCATAAAAGTTTCGCGTATTTTATTGTGCTGTCAGGTAGTTGGATCGTACCCATGCTGTTTTCCTGCAGAATGACGATATCAAATTTCCCCTTTGTTATGATATCCTTCGTTTTTAGCCCTCTTTTTCCAAACCAATGTTCACTCAGATATGCGCCTCCAACAGTTGATTTTCGTGTAACAAGCTTGGTTTTTGTGCTGTCGGATATGATCGATACTACCTGGGGAAGGTTTTGAACATAGGTGTAACTGTTCCCGACAAAGAGCACTTTAAGCGTGTCTCTTTTGACCTGGGCAGAAGAGGAACTTCCCGAAAAAATTCCGAAAATAAGTAATGCAACAAAAAGCAGCTTTTGATTCAAGCAGTTCATTCGTCTGATTTTTAAGTTTATTTTGGTATGTAAATATAACCTTTATTGTCAAATGAGAAGAACGGGAAATGAACAGAAAAATAAAATAAATCAAGTTTCTATGGCTTTACCAACGAAAAAATGGATGTTGCCGAAAAAATGGCAACACCCATAATGATTAAAATAGAGCGCATATTTATTTGAATATCACGCTAGTTTTTATATTTGGCGACTCTTTTATCGTTAATAATGCCATTCCAGTTTAAGCCAAAGGCAAAATCATAGGTATTTCCTTCAGCATCAACATAGCATTTCATATCACGTGGAACATCTTCAAATTGTTCCTCGACCGTTTTCATATCAACCGGCATCTGAAAAGGTAACAATCCGGAAGGTTCTGACGCTCCTGTCAGGATATCCATGATGGCTTGGTCCTGAACACCCATATGGATCAAAATTGCACTCGCACTTTTTTCAATTTCTGCAAAAATCATCGGATTTGAAACTTTAACAACAACTACTACTGGCTTAGTACCCATTTTGGCTTTGGTATTGTTAACGGTTTTCATATCGTTGGTATTCGAGGCAAGTATTGTTTTCCCTTTATACGAACGGTTGGTGAAGCTTTCCATTGGGCTTCCTCCGGCAATACTCGTTTCGCGGGCAGCGTCTGCCTTATAGGAGCTGTATTGCAAACTGATTGGTACATAACCATTCCCTTTCTTTTTTAAATCTTCCTGAGAATAGCCAACCCCACCTTTGGGACTGTCGACGCAAACAAGTGCAAAGTCAGCTTCCTCCGGTTTTTCGACGACCTGGAAATACTTCTTCGCAACTTCAGGATTGATAGCATCTTTCCAGCTTTCGGGTGTTTCCACACCAAACCAATTTCGTCCGCCGGGAACAAATTTTTTCGGTATGTAAACTTTCGACTGTTTTTTCAATGGCAATGTTTTTTGTTGATTTTTCAACATCACTACCGAACGCAATTGGGCATCATATCCTGCTTTCATAAATTCAGGGTTACCCACAGTTTTTGCTGTTTCTGCTATATCAAGGTAAGGGTTCTCAAAAAGCCCGACTCTGAAGACGTTCCGGAGCAAACGGACAGCCGACTGCTCAAAGCGCTTACGCATAAAGGCCGAGTCGTATTTTGCAACGCCCATTTTATAAGCTTCTATCACGGGACCCATTTCGTTGTTTCCGCCAAATTGATCAACGCCTGCTTCAATGGCTTTGAAGTGACGTTCGGCCTCAGTCATATTTTCTACACCCCAGCATTTCCCCTGAAACTGGTCAATTGCTGTCGCGTCTTTTGTGATCATCCAGTCAGTGCAAACCACACCATCGTATCCGTATTTGCCACGAAGTAAGTCCGTGATCAGGTATTTGTTGTAGCTATTACCAACGTTTTCCTTGTTTACGGTATCCTGATTAAACGAAATTGTATAATAAGGCATTACGGCAGCAGCCATTTTAGTGGCACCTTCAAGTTTGAATGCCCCCTCGGTAAATGGTTTCAGGTGATCTTTTAAATTATGGCCCGGATAGACAGCATATTCACCATAACCAAAATGCCCATCGCGACCACCTTCTTCAGGTCCACCACCCGGCCAGTGTTTCACCATGGCGTTCACACTCTTATAACCCCAGCCACCCGAAATTTCAGCTGCTCCGGCTGAAGTTTGAAAACCATCTACATAGGCCCTGGCCATATCGGTTGTCAGATTTGGATCTTCACCCATCGTTCCGTCGAAACGGCTCCAACGAGGTTCGGTACCCAAATCAATCTGTGGTGAAAGTGCAGTTGCAATTCCCAGCGCTCGGTATTCAATAGCAGCAATCTCGCCAAACTGTTTCATCATTAAAGGATCGAATGTAGCTGCAATTCCAAGTGTTCCGGGCCACATGGAAATTTTACCGCCTGCCCCGGCATTAAATTCGGCATATGAATCACTGCCGTGGCGCGGATCGGAACTGTTGTTGGCAGGAATTCCAAAGCCAATCCCTTCGACCAAAGCCTGAGCATTATTATTCCATTGAGCGGCAATCGCCGGACTTTCAACTGAAGTAATCAGCACATGACGAAGGTTATCTTCGGTTAAAAATTTCTTTTGCTGATCAGATAAATCGCTTGCTTTGGCGCCACTTTCCGGAAAAGGTTTCCCATTATAGGTTCCGCCGAAACGGCCACCTGCAGCAGATGGAATGGCCTGGTGACCACTGTATAACATCAATCCTGCTATTTGCTCAACCGACAATTTGGAGGCAAGGTCTTTGGCCCGTTCATCGACCGGCAAACGCCAGTCTTCATAAGCATCGAGCTTACCGTTTTTATTCAGGTCTTTAAATGCCAGACGATCAATAGTCAGGATTTTGACTCCGGAAGTTGACGAATATCCCAGTGTTTGTCCACCTTCGTTACTGACCAGTTTGAATGTTCCGTTGTCTTTTTCTGTCCATTTAGGACTGCACCCGTAGCCCAAAAGGAGAGTTGCCCAAAGTGCTACCGTACCAATTTTCATTATTCTTCTCATAGTCGTATTAGTTGTTGATTAATCCTTTTTCAATTTTGAAAGATAAAACTGCTCTAAAAAACTGAGTCCGTCTCGTTGCGGAAGCTCCTTTATTTCAACTTTTTCAGCTAAAATCATTGTTTTCAGATTTTTAGGAGAGCAAGCATTCCATTCGGGCAAATTCGGTCCATTTGGGTTCCCATTTGCTGCAAAATTTGCCCAGTAGGAGGACATGGTTTCAGCCAGCTGAATGTCGGTTTTCTCCCAGGGACGATTGCTCATGTGCAGGTTGTTATATGCATATGGCACTTCGCCGGTATGGAAAGCCCCGAACGGTTTTTGGTCTTTCGAATATGGGACTGCCCTTTCAAAATGATACATGAATACGGATGATTTCCCGGTTTTGTTTTGAAGGTTCATCCATGCGTAGGCCTGAACGCCAAATGTTTGAAGTCCGCTCAGAATAATTTGCGATTGTTCAGCTTCGGCATCAGTTCCTGCCGGAAACAGTTTCAGAAACTCATCGGCTTTTTCGCCATATTTTTCAGTGGCTTGCCGTTTGAAATTTGCTGCCTTCAGCAGTTGACCGCCAAAATTTCCTTCGTTCGCGTTCCATCCCATCAATACCGGAACATCGTTTTGTTTCCCTTCTGAAAAAATCTGAAACAAAGGTTCCGGTATTACATATCCATCAAAAATTGGGGAAGTCATCGCTCTGACAGCCATCAATTCCGTTGCCGTTTTTGCCCTTAATTCAGCGATGGAATTGACTTTCATGGAACGGGCAAATTCAATTCCGTGTTGTTCGGCATCTTTTAAATTTTGTTGACCGGACAATGGATTGGTGGGTAAAACGGCGCCGCCGCTTTCGACAATTGCTCTTTGAAACAAACCTTTAGCGAGCGGTGAAGCCACCAAATAATTAACGCTGAAAGCTCCGACAGATTGTCCGGCAATGGCGACCCGATTGGGATCGCCTCCAAAAGCAGCAATGTTTTTTTGTACCCACCTGAGTGCTTCAATCTGGTCAAGCAAACCGTAGTTTCCGGAGGTTTTACTGGCTGATTCTTTTGATAATTCAGGATGTGAGAAGAATCCGAAAATACCAACACGGTAGTTGATTGTGACAAAAACGACCCCTTTTTGAGCCATCGAAGTTCCGTCATAAACCGGAACCGAACCAGAGCCGCTTGTAAAAGCGCCGCCATGGATAAAAACAATTACAGGACGTTTTTCGGATGAAGATTTGGCTGCTGTCCAAACATTCAGGTACAGGCAATCTTCGCTGAGTGGTTCGGCAGGTGCAATAAACTCAGTGGTCCACATTGAAAATGGAGCTGGCGTAGCTTGTATGGCACTGGCTGAAAATGTTTTGCATTCTTTTACGCCGTTCCAGCTTTTAGCGGATTGTGGTGCTTTCCAGCGCAAGTCACCAACGGGAGGCGCTGCAAAGGGAATTCCTTTAAATGAAACTACATCCGACTTTGAATCCTTCACGCCGGAAATTAATCCGTTTTCAATGCGCAGTGTGTCCGACAATTTTTTTGAACTTGCCATGGAATTAAAGCCAAGGCCTAAAAGGCAGGTCAACAAAGTAAAAACGGGAATGTAATTGTTTCTATTTTTCATGATATACTGTGAGTTAAGATTCTGAAAAAATCCCCGCAATTAAATCGTGAAAGTTAAAAGCGGGGATTATTAATTGGTCAGTCAAATATAGAAAACAGTCATCTTATTTCGAAACCAACTTATTGATTTCGCGTGTTGGAGCCAATGCTTTGGTTACTTTACCTGCTTCGAGTTCTTTGGCAATTTTGAAGCTGGCTGTTTGTTTGATCGCCAATGAAGAGGCACCAATTTTCAGGTTATAAGTTCCGGCTTCGGCAATCCAGGTGGATGTAGCTTCGTTGAATGAAGCGAAATCCTTGGTTTCGATTTTGAAACTAAAAGTTTGTGATTCACCCGGTTTCAGCAATTTGGTTTTTCCGTAAGCTGCCAAAATTTCAGCTGGTTTATTCAGATTCCCGGAAGGTGCACCGATATAAAGTTGAACTACTTCGCGTCCTGCGACTTTACCCGAGTTCTTCACGTTTACCGAAGCGGTAAGTTGGTCTTTGAAATCCGTTGTGCTTAATTTCAGTTTGGAATAGGTGAAACCTGTGTAAGATAATCCATAACCAAATTCGTAGGCAACGGGAACTTTGAAGGTATTATAATAGCGGTATCCAACGTAGATATCATCTTCATAAATCACTTCCCAAGGTTTGCGACGCATAAAAGAGAATCCTGAAAGATCGTCAGCTTTGTCGGCTTTATCCGATTTCTCGGCAACACCCGGAAAATTCTTTGCTGAAGGAGCATCATTGTATGACATTGGGAAAGTAATCGCCAGTTTGCCTGAAGGGTTCACTTTTCCCGACAACACATCCACCACCGAATTGCCACCCTCCTGGCCGGGTAACCATGCCAATAAAATGGCATCAGGGATATCGTGCCAGCTCGCTACTTCAACTACACCGGCTACATTCAAAACGACAATGGCTTTTTTACCTTTGGCATGAAATGCTTCCGTCACGTTTTTAATCATCTCTTTCTCTGTAGAAGTCAGATAGAAATCTCCTTCAGTTGCAGTTCTGTCTCTGCCTTCTCCTGAAAGACGTCCAAGTGTAATAAGTGCCATATCTGCTTTTTCTGCCATGTTCTTTGCAAGATCCGGAGAGACAGACATTTCAGTGATAGGATCTTTTGCTCCCATGAAAGCAAGCGGATTTTTTGAAGGGCCACTTTTGGCAGCAGTCTCTTTCAAATAAGTAACATATGTACCTTTTAATTCATCAACAGCAGTATAGCCTCCGTTTGCAATGCCATCGATAAGTGAAACCGTGTATTCTTCGTTTACATCACCACTTCCTGTACCTCCCGAAATAAATTCGTATGAAGCGTTTCCGAAAGCTGCAATATTTTTAACTGATGATTGGATGGGTAATGCATTTCCTTTATTTTCAAGCAAAACCATTCCATCGGTCGCAGCCTGGCGGGTGACGGCGGCATGAGCCTTTAAATCGGGTTTATTTGAAAATTGATACTTGTTGTAACGAGGTGCAATCAACATAATTTTCAGAATTCGGCTGATGTTTCGATCCAGAATTTTTTCGTCCAGTTTACCACCTTTAACGGCCACGATTATTTCATCGATCATTTTTGTCTGACCTGGCTGAATCATATCGTTTCCGGCATTCATCTGTGCAATTACATCGCTGCCACCGCCCCAGTCGGTCATCACATAACCTTCAAAACCCCAATCGTTGCGCAGAATTTTAGTCAATAAATCATTGCTTTCGGAGGTATAGGTACCGTTAATTTTATTGTACGATGACATCACCGTCCATGGCTGAGCCTCTTTTACTGCAATTTCGAAACCTTTCAGGTAAATTTCGCGCAGAGCTCGTTCACTAACAATCGTGTTTACAGAGGTACGGAAGGTCTCTGAGTTGTTGGCAGCAAAGTGCTTGATGGAAGCTCCGACTCCATTCGACTGGACACCTTTGACCATTGCCGCTGCTGTTTTACCGGCAACCAATGGATCTTCGGAATAATATTCAAAGTTACGGCCGCAAAGCGGATCGCGCTGAATATTCAAGGCAGGTGCAAGCAGAATGTCAGAACCATATTCTTTTACTTCATTTCCAATGGCCTGTCCAACACTGAAAACCAAATCAGTATCCCAAGTTGAAGCCAACACAGTTGCAACAGGAAAAGCTGTGCAATAATAGGTTTTCGCTTCACCCTTTCGTTTGGGTTGGATGCGTAATCCTGCGGGACCATCACTTAAAACCTGCGATGCGATTGCGAGTTCCGGAAATTCAGAAGTAACGCCGGCAGTTCCAGGCAAATATTTACGGATTTTGTTCACCATTTCAACATAGACCGGATCTTTTGATTCAATAGCTCCACCAAATCCCTTTGGCATTTTTGCCTTTATCGAATCGGGCATTTCAAAAAACATCCCTGTACCGATTACAAGCTGTGCTTTCTGATCAAGGGTCATCTTCGAAATGATGGCCGCAATCTTTGAATTATCGGCAGAAGCATCTTTCCTCGCCGCACTTTGAGCATTCGCTCCACCGAATACCATCAGTAGGATGATAAGTATACTTCCCAATTTGTTATTAATTCTCATTTTTGATAATTGATTTATTTTGAATATTCATTTTGTTTCAATTGATTTGAAAAAAGCCACTTAGATCAATTTTCTGGCCTCCCGGTCCGGATCGTCCTTCAACATTGATTGGTCGTTCAGTATCATGGTTTCACCTTTTGCCGGGGTATATGCTTTCCATTCAGGAAGGCCACCCATGTTTGGGTTTCCGGTTTTCATAAATTGAAGCAATGTCCCGGACATTTTATCGGACAAAGCACGCGGTCGTTTACCCCCACCGGTGTGCGTCAGCATCAGATCGGTGTTTGCAAACCAGAAACAGATGTCGAGGCAATGAAAGGCATGCATACGGTTATCGAACAATGGCGGTTGCCAGCCAAACCAGGCCAGGTAAACAGGGGCTTTCTGAACTGCTTTGGCATCGGCGGTTGCTATTACATTTTTGCGGTTGCTGTTTACCAAAGCCATAATCTCAGCGGGTTTGGCATCGGGGAAAGCTTTTGCATATGCATCAACCACTTCACCAACCTTGTCTCCAATGCCGGTACCTAATCTTGCGCTGGTTTTTAAGGTCTCTTTAACCTTATCCAGCGTAATATTTTCGAGTTCCTGGCTAAGCCGGGTCGTATTCCATTCGTGGAAGGTTGAACACAGCAACATAGGTACATCCGAGGAAAGTCCGTTCGGATCAGTGTAGAATTTTCCTTTTGGTATTGAAATACCATCGGCTACCGGGGCAAAACCACCACGCATTCCGGGTGTACCAATCTCTGCAGTTGCTTTTTGAGCTGCTTTATTGGCCAGCAGGATGTAATCCTTCCAGGGTATTTCCTGCAACTTGTCCACTTCTGCCGAAGTTAATCCCGCTTCTTTTAAAATATATTCACCCACTTTTCGTGAATAATCCTGGCTCATTGCTTCGGTGGTATTTCCACTCAGCGGAACGGCCTTATGAATTAAACCTTTGGCTTTTGGCATGGCAGCCAGAACACAAACTTTTGCACCTCCGCCCGATTGACCCATGATGGTCACATTACCCGGGTCACCTCCAAAATTGGCAATGTTGTCGCGCACCCATTCGAGCGAAGCAACCATATCCATGGCACCCACATTGCCAGAATCAGCATATTTTGATCCGCCTGCAATTGACAAATCGCTGAAACCGATCGGTCCCAGGCGATGATTAATCGAAACGAATACAATATTTCCTTTACGGCTAAGGTTTTCGCCATCGTAACCATCTTGCTCGATTCCGTTTCCATTGGTATAACCTCCACCATGCAGCCAAACCATTACCGGACGTTTTTTGCCATCACCGACAGCAGGTGTCCAGATGTTCAATTTCAGGCAATCTTCACTCACATCGTCATAGTTCCAGTGGTCTACAAACGAAGAATAGGCGTTGGCATAACGGTTGTCCATGATTTGCGGAGCAGTGTTTCCCCACCAAACCGCCGGCAACGTATCAGTCCATGGTTTGGGTGGCTGAGGCGGCATAAAACGATTCTTTCCTGAAGTATCAGCTCCGTATGGGATTCCACGGTACATGTATATTCCCCTCAGTATAAAACCTTTCACCTTCCCGTATTTGGTTTCGGCAATAGCAATCGAATCGCCAATCTGTAATACCTGATCATCGCTGTCTTGCTTTTGCGCATTCGAAGCGCTGGAAATAAATGGTATGGATGTTAATCCAAGTCCGGCTGCCCCGGCTCCAAGAGTTTGGAAAAAGTTACGTCTGTTGGTTTTCATTGTGGTGTGTTATTTATTTGATGTGATCAGGATCAAAAACTATTGTTGCTTCACCCAACGTGACCATCATCGGGTTTTCGCTGCCAATCGAAACTTTTTGAAGGTGTGGTGTTGCTTTGGGAGCTGTCCCGTTAACAAGTTCCTCGGCCAGTGTTCGCATTTCTGTGATGTACTGTTTAGTGTATGCTTTTTTCACATATGGATAATGGCCGCAGTAGATTTTGGTAATTCCTCCGTCTATCAATTTTTCCATTTTTTTGCACGATTCGATGTAAGTTATCATCGGAGAATATGGCCGAAGTTGCAGCCAAACCTGTCCTGATCCAAAGGCGTCGCCTGAATAACAGCTTCCTGCCTTTCTATCTAAAAGGACGATAGAACCAGGAGTATGAGCAGGCATAAAACTTACTTCTATCTTCTTGCCGCCCAGATCGAAAATATAACCATCGTTGACAAAATGAACCTTCCCCATGTACGTTTTATCCAGCAATACGGTGTCGGCAGGATGGATGTAGATTTCATTAAAAAAACGAATATTGCCGGCATGGTCACCATGTGCATGCGTGATCACAACTTCAATCGGTTTTTGTGTGATTTTGCGTATCACTTCATCCAGTTTATCGCATTTGGTACCTGTATCAATCAACAAAGCTTTTTCTGTTCCTTCAATCAGGTACATGGTTGTTTTGTCGTTTGTTTCAATGACCCATACCTTGTCTTCGAGTTTAGATATTTCAAGATCATTGTTCTTAAATACAGATTGCGCTGAAGCAAACCATCCGGAAAACAAAAGAACAACCAACAGCAAAAAAGATTTTGTATTCATCGTTTACTATTTAAAGAGTAAGGGGACAAATTCCGATAAATAAACGCGCCAGTTGGTCCATGTATGACCGCCTTCACTTTCGCGATAGGTATATTTCATCCCCATGGCATCTAATTTTGCGCGGTATTCGGTGACATTTTTATAGAGGAAATCGGTTTTGCCAATTCCAATCCAATAGAGTTTATAGCCGTTTTTCATCTGGGCTTTCAGCGTGCCATCAACGTTTTCATAGACTTTTGAAGTGACTTTTGCATCAGCCATGATCGCTGCGGAAAATAAACCCACATAATCAAAAGTGTTGGGATAATACCTTGAGATATGCAAAGAGTGAAAGCCACCCATTGATAATCCGGCAATTGCGCGACCCGATTTTTCAGCTTTCACACGGTAGTTACTCTCAATGAATTTAATCACATCGGTGAAAGTCTCTTCAAATTTTCCATCCATTGTGTGGGGTAACTGGAAAGTGGGCTTGTACATTCCGAGGGTTGATTCACCCGGGGCTGCTTCCTGCGGCACATTCCCGTTCGTCATTACCACGATCATCGGTTTTGCTTTCCCTTGTGCAATCAGGTTGTCAAGGATTTGGGAGGCACGGCCAAGGGCAATCCAAGCTTCTTCGTCGCCGCCCATTCCGTGCAATAAATACAAAACCGGATATTTCACTTTGCTTGTTTCGTAACCTGCAGGTGTATAAATGGTCATGCGGCGCTCCATTCCGTTTCCTGGTGAGTTGTACCAGCGTCGGGCAACGGTCCCGTGAGGTACTTTATTCACTTTGTAAAGATCACCTTTATCACCATTCACAATAAAAACATTGGTTACTGATGCCACATCCCGGATCAGGTATACATTGTTTGGATCGGTGGTTTTTAATCCGTCAACAAGAAAAGAATATCCATAAAGATCTGATGGCATGACTGATGTTGTATAACTCCAAACACCCTTTTCGTCTTTGGTCATTGCTTCAGAACCGGGTATCCAATCCTTGCTTGGCATCCAGTCGCCGGAGATTTTAACCTCTTTGGCATCGGGTGCCTGGAACCTTAAAGTAACCGTATTACCTGATTTTACTTCAGGAGAAACGATGCCTGGAGCTCCCCATAAAGCCTGTTGAGCGAATGAACTTGAGGTTCCCATAATAACAAATGCGATAACGAATAAAATTTGTTTTCTCATTTTTGAATTTTCTAAATGTTTTCTTGATGATGTAGGATAGTTTGGATATCAGTGCTTTCCGGAAAGTATAATAGATGTAGCTCTTGTAGGATTTTGCCAATCAATAGTTCGAACGAATAAAACTGGTTTATTCGTTCGAACAGATAAGATTTGAAAATAATTATTTGACGAATGAGGCATTGTTCAGGTAATCGAAACATCCTTTAACCCCTTCAAATTGGGTCATACCTGGTTTTGTCTTTTCAATTTCGACATAATATTCGCTTAAACCGTTTGCATAGGCTTTATTGAAGATGTTTTCAAAATTCATCATACCTGACTTACCTAAAACCAACCGGTCTTTGATGTGAAGTAGTGGGAAACGGGTTGGGTACTTTTCGAAATATTCAAGTGGATCTGCCTGTCCCATGACGGTCCAGTATACATCCATTTCAAAGAAAACGAGATTTGGGTCTGTTCCTGTTAATAACAGATCGTAAAGGATATCACCTTTGGGACGGAAGAAATCGCCAGGACTTGGAGCTTGCGCTTTTTCAGCGTCGCTCATAATCCGCTTGAACTCCATGTTATGGTTATGGTATCCCCATTTAATTCCAGCTGCTTTCGAAATTTCGCCGGCACTGTTGTAAACCTCGCAGACAAGTTTGGCGTCGTCGTGGGTTTCGATGTTCGGTAAACCAGGTTGCACCAGGTATTTGACACCCAGTTTTACATGGTCTTCAACCGCTTTTTTCCAGAATTCCGCAATCTCTGCAACGTTTTCTTTTGTGTATTTCCTTACAGGCGGGTTCACATGTGAACTGGTGATTTTCAGACCTGAATCATCAACTATCTTCTTGTAGGCTTCCACTTCGTATTGGCCCATTTTGCGATTGCCGTAACCCGCAAGTTCAAGATTGGAGTATCCGATTTCTTTAATTTTTTTCATCCCTTCAGGGACATTATCGGTCAGTTCTTTTCCCAGGGAATAGATCTGTAATCCGATTACCTTTTTTCCCGCAGCAGGTGTGCTGTTCTTGTTTGAAGCTACGGCGGGGGCCACACTTCCGGCTACCATTCCACCAAAAGTCAGTAAGGACAATTTTTTAAGAAAATCACGTTTCGTTTCCATTTTTTATTAGATATTAAAGATCAATATTATAGGGGTGTTATTTTAGTATGTAATTATCAAAATCGGAAGTTGGTTGAAAACTTTTCGGTCATTTTGATGCAAAGAATTAGTAATGATTTATTAAGTTTGTGTCTTATCGACGCAATGATACTTTTTTTATTTCAGAAATCAAAAGAAGGAAGATTATATTTTACTTTTGTTTAAACATAAAAAGCAGTGACGCAAAATTCCAGTTTTTTCGGTCAACATTTTCTTAGCCACATTTCGCTTGACTGCGTTGTTTTCGGTTTCCACGACAACCAGTTAAAAGTGCTGTTGATCAGGAGGAAATTTACAAAAGAATGGGCATTGCCGGGAGGGTTTGTCCGTGAAGAAGAATCGATTGAAATTGCCGCAACCCGTGTTCTTCAGGAGCGTACCGGCTTAGATGACATCTTTCTCAAACAGTTTAAAGTATTTAGTGAACCGGAAAGATCCAGGCGAAATCCAACAGTACAAGACTTAGTCGATTTTGGTGCAAATCCTGATCTAGAATGGTTTAAGCAGCGATTTATCTCAGTGGGTTTTTATGCGTTGGTCGATTTCTCACAAGTTGAACCTAAACCAGATAGTATATCTGACCTGTGTGCCTGGAAAAACCTGGATGAAGTAGATTCCTTAATTCTTGATCACAATCAAATATTAAATAAAGCGCTCGAAACGTTGCGTTTGCAGTTGAATTATCAGCCATTGGGTTACAACCTGCTCCCCGAAAGATTCACGATGCCTGAACTTCAAAGATTGTATGAAACAATCCTTGCTAAAGAACTGGACAGGCGTAATTTCCAACGTAAGATGTTATCATACGGAATTCTTAATAAGTTGGAGGAGCGAAAAACAGGAGGAGCTCATAAAGCCCCTTACCTGTATGAATTCAATCTTGAGAATTACCAGAAAGCACTTCAAAACGGATTGTATGGCGGATGGTAAGTTGCCGTTCCATCAAATTACTTTCGCTTATTTGTTGCAAAAAAAATCCCTCAACCGAAAATGAAGGATTTTTCCAATAGAATAAATATCAGAAAATAAACTAATTATAACTCAGGCCCTGGTCATAATCAAAAAGAGCATAGCCTTTCCCTTCCAGATAACCGGGTACATCTTCTTTTTGATTGGTAACTGCTTCATCTGATATGGGTGTAGAGAAGGGCATTTTTCCTGTTGGATTAAACTTTCCGGTTATCACATCCAAAAGTGCATCGGAGGTAGTTCCAAATGTTGCTAATATAGCTTTAATGTTGCCTTTGGTTTTGGCGTTGTAAATTTCATTAATTACCCATGGATTCGTGTAGTTCATCACTAAGACGGTCGGTTTTTTAGCGGTTAGTTTATTCACATAATCCACATCCACCGAACTTTTTGATAGTGAAATGGAAACCGGTGTTCCGGTAGAGGAAAACAATGAATTTCCGGTAGGAACAAGCCATAAAAGCACCACATCTGCTTCTTCTGGCGTGTTCACAAATGTCACAGGATATTTGTTGTCATTTAGGTTATAAACAACTCCAGGATCAGACAACTTGTCTTTAGGGCCTTTCGAATAGATTTCAAAATAGATTTTCGTACTTGATTGAATCGGTAATGTCCTGTTTTCATTTTGTAACAAAGCAATTGATTTACGCAGTGCTAAATCAGCTCTTTCTTTAAACTTTGCATTATTGACAATTGCTTCCGCTGAATTCACATCTACATAAGGATTTTCAAACAATCCCATTTCAAATTTTTCATTTAACAGACGAATTACAGAGTTGTCAATATAACTCATATCTACCATTCCATTATCAATTACTTCAAGCAGCATTGCCGGGTCTGATTCTCCTGAAAAGAGATTTACTCCGGCTTCAATCGCCTTTTTATAGCGTTCTTGTTTGGTGAGGTTTTCTACTCCCCATGGCATGCCAGTCAGAGGGCCTGTATCTGAGTTAATGATGCCTTTGAAGCCCATTTTAGTTCTGAGCAAATCGGTAATAACACCTTTGTTGAAGGCGAAGCCAACTTCTTCATATTGAGTTCCGGATGGAAGCGAATAGTAAGGCATCATGGAGGAAGTGCCGGCTTTTATCGCAGCCCGAAAAGGGATCAGATTATTTTCAAACATACCTCCGGGGTAGATTTCTTTTTTACCCCAATCAAAATGAGAATCCTGTCCATCTTCTCCTGAACCACCGCCCGGAAAGTGTTTGGTAGTTAATGCAACAGAACTGGCGCTTAATTTTTCTCCCTGAAAACCAAGGATTACTTCTGTGATCATTTTAGCGACCCATTCAGCATCTTCCCCAAATGTTCCGCTAATCCTTGACCATCTTGGTTCTGTGGCTAAGTCAGCCTGGTACATATACCCCTTTCTCAATCCTACTGCAAGCCATTCCTGGCGTGCAATATCTGCAAATTCCCTGGTCAATTTCAGATCGCGCATGGCAGATAGGCCCAGTTCACCCGGCCATGCTGAAAAGACAGTTGCTCCCGCACTGGTACCTATTGAGGCATTAACAGTGATATTGTTTCTTGGATTTGATGCAACAATTGCAGGGATACCTAAAGGCTGGCTTTCGCACAGTGCCTGTAACTTATTTGCCCATTCAGCTGTATTTTTTGCACTTTCGGTCATCCTATAGATAAAATGACGATTGTTATACTCCTTCACAAATTTGGTTACACCTCCGCCACCACTCATATTCGCTATAACACCGGCAAACCCGGTTGGAGCAGGCGTGGCCGGCGTTTTGTCTGTTTCTTTAATGGCAGGAGAAGCCCCAAAACCACCACGCGGTGGACTGCTCGTTTCACTAAAGTCGCTGGCAACCAAACCTTCTGCTTCAGCTTTTTTTGCTCCTATCATAGCGATCGTATTGATGAGCATAAAGCCTGCCTTTTCTTCAACTGACATTTTAGAAAGGAGATCAGCACTTCTTTCTTCCGGAGATAAACGCCAATCTTCATATTTATCCAAATGGCCATCCTTGTTGAGATCCTTGAATTCCAGGTTCCCAATTTTCAGAATGTTAACACTGCGGTGTCCTAAAACCGGTTGAACGGGGTTTTTACCGGTCGAATTCAATGACCCGATTAGCATCAAAAAACTCAAAAACGTTAACCGAATACTTCCAGAAGAATGGTTGAGAATTTTCATATTGATGAGAAAAATAAGGGTTTTTACTAAAATGCAATGAAAACGGCTATTGCTAGTGGCTTAGTTATTGTCTCGTCAATATTAGTAAATTATTATATCAGTCCGCACTCAATGCTAAAAACAAAAATGCCACGAAGTCAATAATTCATGAAGTTACTCAATATGCTGAATGATAACAGTATATTGTTTGTCTTGGATTTTTTGTAGTTGTCTTTTCGATTAGTTTTATTCTTTGTCAAAACGCATGTTGTAATCCTCCTTCGAATTTACCATCCAGAAGGAGAAGACATTCAGATAATTCCAGAACGATTGAAGTATTTCTTCAAGCAGTTCAAGTTTTGACAGAACCTGAATATAACATTGCAGCCAGACAATGCGGGCTTCGGGAGTGATTGATCCGGCAGCATGCCTTTGGGCGAGCATGGGTTGTCCACGGTTCTCGAGGTAGTACATAGGTCCGCCGCAAATCTGAATAAAAAAGTCGGCAGAATTTTGTTTCGCTTTATTCAGCGCCTCTTCATTTTTTGGAAAGAGATGCTTTATTTCGCTATTAATCAACAAATCGTAATGATCGCTTACCATTTTACGAATACCTTCCTCTGTAAGTGCTTTCAGAAAATCGGGAGTAGGTTTAGTAACCGGTGGCCTTTGTCTATATGCAAACTGACTGATTGAAAAATCCATTATCTAAATTAAATTTCTAAGGTCATGCGTTC
>Ga0209585_10000035_pt1 | contig 46542 bp, 44 predicted proteins | sample NGEPerone_FD_185491 | JGI IMG/M metagenome (GOLD analysis project Ga0209585, IMG submission 185491) | Arctic peat soil microbial communities from the Barrow Environmental Observatory site, Barrow, Alaska, USA - NGEE Permafrost154B-one... | ecosystem: Environmental > Terrestrial > Soil >... | reverse complement strand
TGGGCACTTCGTGCTGATATTTGATGTAGGTATCACCAAATTCCACAACAAGTTTCTTCTCTTCGAGTCGTGTTCCAATAATTATATAGGCAGTCAACACCACATTGACTACGATATCTGTGATGCGAAAGGTTTGGCACCATATAAAAAGTAATACTCCAAAATATAACGGATGCCTTATAATGCCCAACAATCCTTCTTTCCTGATTCCTCCCGAATAATCCTCCGATTTTTTCTTCCCAAAGTCAAACATTTGACGGATTCCAAAAAAAGTTAAGTAGTCATAGTCAAAGAAAAAGGCCTTAAGCGATAACAGTATGGAGAATGAAATAAGCAGATACCGGATGATCGTGAATGGAATCGAATAAGTTATAATTACCTCACTTTTTGTTTGAATTGTATAGAGGTATAATGGAATAAATAATATCAATGCAACGGCATTGTAAAACAAGCGGTAAAAGGCATAATAATCCTTTAAAGAGCGCTTCATTAAGTTCGTGAACCATATACTTATCAGGAAACTATGAAGTGCGCAGTATCCGGTCCACAACAAAGCGATCAACAAATAATTCATATAGTCCCTATTTAAAAAGTTCCATTTCCATCGTTTGCCGAACAAGATTCAACAAGTCGATAAACAGCTACTGTTTCTTTACTTCATAAAGATCAAGCCGTCTGTCTTTAAGATTTTTTACACTTCCAAAGCTATGAAGTTCCCTTAAAAGATCCATATCGACATCGGATATTAAGATCATCTCGGTATTTGGGGTTGCTTCCGATTTGATTCCTGTTGTTGGAAACGCAAAATCGCAAGGGGTAAATACCATCGATTGTGCATACTGAATATCCATGTTATGAACCTTGGGTAAATTTCCCACACTACCTGCAATGGCCACATAACATTCGTTTTCAATCGCACGTGCCTGCGCACAATACCTCACACGAGAATAACCATTTTGTGTATCGGTTAAAAACGGAACAAACAAAATATCCATCCCTTCATCAGACAGTAACCGACATACTTCGGGAAACTCAACATCATAACAAATCAGAATCCCGATCTTTCCGCAATCGGTATCAAAAGTTTGTATTTTATTTCCGCCTGTCATGCCCCATGCTTTTACTTCATCGGGCGTCATATGAAGCTTTTCGTACCGTTCGACAGTACCATTTCGCCTGCACAGATAACCCGCGTTATAAAGTGTATCGCCCACCAGTTCGGGCATACTTCCCGTGATGATATTGATGTTATAAGCAATGGATAATTTTGAAAATTCCTGTATGATGGGGGCCGTATATTCGGCCAGCTTCCTGATCGCGTCTGATTCGCTGAGTTGATTGTATTGTGCCATCAGAGGAGCGTTGAAGAATTCGGGAAACAATGCAAAGTCACTTTTATAAGCGCTTAAAGTATCCACAAAATATTCGGCTTGCTGCATCAATTCATTAATATTCTTATAAGGCCGCATCTGCCATTGCACCAAACCCAGCCGGACAATTTTTTTAATATCCCTGGCACTTTTTGATGGCTTTTCGTAATAAATGTTATCCCATTTCAACAAAACGGCATACTCATTCGAAGCGGCATCACCTTCAAGATAACCCTTTAAAACGCGTACAGGATAAAAATCATTCGACAACTGGAAGTTCAGAACCGGATCGGAAATTTTCTTCGATTTTACTTTTTCGATATATTCTTTTGGACTTATTTCTTTCTGATACTTGTGATAATTGGGGATCCTTCCTCCAAATTCGATCCCTTTTAAGTTTAGTTTTTCACATAGCTCCTTGCGATAATCATACAACCGTCGTCCAAGCCTCAGACCTCTGAATTCAGGCTTAATAAATACATCGATGCCATACAAGGTGTCGCCCTTGTTCGTATGTGTATTAAACGTGTAATTTCCGGTGATTTTCTTATAGGTGTGTTGTTCTTCAAACTTTTCGTGATCGATGATAATTGATAACGCACAACCCGCTATGTGTCCGTTAACCTTTATAACAATTTGTCCTTCTGCAAATTTATTCAGCAAAGTCTGAATCTCAGATTCTTCCCAATAGGGATTTGGAATGGTCTGATAAGCTATGATCATTGCCTGTTTTAATTCCTGGTAATCATCAATCGTTAAATAATCAAGCTCAATGTTCTTTATTTTTCTTTTCACGCGTTTATAAATTGTTTTTTAATGGTCGCATGGAATAGCCATATAATCATTTTGGTTTGCGAGAAGTTTACGCTCATGGCTATTTCATCTGAAATTTTAAATAACGTCGTTCCACCAAATGCTTAAAGGAAAGTCAAACGTATAACGTCCCGGCATTTTTTGAACGGACAAAGATACGACATTCCGGTTGTGCTCACGCACCGAGCCGTGACGACATTGATATGAACCAGGGAAAACAAAAAGAAAGGTGGGATAAATGCAGAAGAAGGCCTGCCTGCTAATGCGGATTATTTAAATTCCGTGTGTAACTATCGACTATTTCTCTTGCTCGTTTATAATCTGAACTGAAGATCATTACCTTCACACCAGTAGCGTAGATTGGCTCACAGGCATATGATTCCAATACATTATTTCTAAGAAATGATTGTATTTCTGAATCCTCTAATAAACTGGTAATCATTTCCGATTCCCAAAGTGTTCCGGTATAGATCTCAATTATTGCATCATTATCATCTTTCATCGAATTCCACAATAAACTTTGAAACTTAAATTTTCAAAATAATATTACGCTATATTTTTAATCCGATAATCCTGTCAGCAAAGGAACAAATACAAATCCTCCTTTATCTTCTTCCGTATATTCGGTCTCGCTAACTCGTACAATGATTTTCATAATCTGCAAATCACTTTTCCCGACAGGAATAACCATGATTCCGCCAATTTTTAATTGTTGTTTCAAAGGCTCCGGAACGAAAGAAGCACCTGCTGTAACAATAATCTTATCGAACAAACCATATGTTGGAAGTCCGAGATAACCGTCACCATAGAAAAAATGGGGACGATATCCCAATGTCGGAAGGAGATTTCGCGCGAAATCATACAACGCTTTTTGCCGCTCAATTGTGTAAACGGTTGCGCCCACTTTGCACAAAACTGCTGATTGATAACCTGAACCTGTACCAACTTCAAGAACTTTATCGAACTTTTTAATCTGAAGCGATTGCGTTTGAAATGCAACAGTATACGGTTGCGAGATGGTTTGCCCGGAAGCAATCGGGAATGCCTTATCGAGGTAGGCAAACTGTATGAAACTATTGTCCATAAACAAGTGTCGCGGAATCGAACCAATCGCGTCGAGCACACCCTCGTCTGTAATCCCTTTTTGTTTGATTTCAGCGACTAATTTACGCCGCATGCCCTGATGCCTGAAAGTATCCTCTATCTGAATCATTTGCCATTTAAATTCATAAATTATTTCAAACTTTAGCCAGTCACCGATCATCCCGACTGAAAAATTCAGTGAAGAACAATGCCTAAGAGATGCGCTGATTAAAGAAGAATCACAAAATTACCATAAAATCAGGCTTTGTCAACATTGAACGGTTGATAAATACAAGTGACATGTCGGTAAAGCGTCAAAGTATAAAACTATATTTGTTTCAGAATGTTAAGCGCGGCCATAATACTACCCGGAGAGGCAGAAATGCTCCCAATTGAATCACTTCGTGCGATTGAAGGAGTGGAATGGGATGGAATTTTCTATTCCGGTAAGAAAATACATCGCAATTTCGACCGCGCGCTTATCTTTTCATCACCCGAAATTATCCCGTTAATTTGTGATCTGTTAATTGTATTAGATCCCCATTATTGTAATTTCGATTATCTGGCATTTGCAATACGAAACGGCTGCCATTTATTTTTGTCAGACAAACTTATACTTACAACCGAAGAGCGCAAACAGCTGATCCACCTGGCCAGTGAAGGGGGGACTTATATTCAGATCCAAAACGACTTTCTTTTTCATCCTTTCCAGGAAAAGATCAGAAGCCAGACCAACCGAACCTGTTTTATTGAAGCGGCTCAATCTGTACCGGCTAAAGCAGATCGTTTAAAGGAATTGTTGCTGAATAACCTGCTGATGATTCTTAGGGCAGCCGGTTCGCCTATTCACAAACTGAATGTTTTTTGCGGGACTGTTCCGTCAAGACAACCTGATGTTTTAAATATTCACATCAATTTCAAAAACGGTTCAGTTGCAACCCTGACACTTAAATTTGTTGACCAGCCAGAGGTACATATCTTATCCATTCACGACCGGGGGCAAGTTACAACCTTTGACTTCTTAAAGAATAATACAAGCCATTATCCCGAAAAAGTTTCAAGAAAGGTCGAATCAAAAACCTCACCCGATCCGTTGCAGGAGCAGATCACCGATTTTATTAAAAATATCGCGGAGAAAAATAATCCGGGGTTCAGCCTTGATGATGAAATACAGGTATTTTTATTGATAGAAAAAATCAAAGAGAAGATTGAGGTCAATTCGTTTACAATAAATTAATATCAATTCCATGAAAATCACGCACATTGCGATTTGGACAAATGACCTTGAGCGTTTGCAGGCATTTTATTGCCATTACTTTGGTGGAACCTCAAATGAGAAGTATACCAATCCTGTGAAGAAATTCTCATCCTATTTTTTGACTTTTGAACATGGGAGTTGCAGCCTGGAATTGATGAATAAACCAGATCTCGTTATTCCTGAATCGTATGCTTTAGTAGGATTGGCTCATTTCTCCTTTTCGGTAGGATCAAAAGAGCAGGTTGATTTATTCACCTCCCAACTTCGTGAAGCCGGTTATACTGTAATTGGTGAACCGCGATGGACAGGTGATGGTTTTTACGAAAGTGCAATCACCGATCCGGATGGGAATATCGTGGAGATTACAATTTAAGTCAAAAGGGAATCAGACAATATGGCTTATGCTTAGTCACCACTTCAAGGGTTTTCAACCGCTTGAAGGGTTCGTGAATCTTCCTATTATTTCACGAAATCCCAATACTCATCAACACTATCAGTAGAATATTGATTCCAATAAGCAGGAGATACTTTCTTGCCGTCGGTCGTTTTAAGTGACAATTCGTAAACCGCAATTACCGGATTAAAAACAAGATCTGTTACCCCTATAGTAAAAAGGGCCGGAGATCCTTCAACAAGTGATTCCGCAACCACAACAACTTCGAATTGATTGAATTCAAGTAATTTTTTCAGAAAATCGACGCGATCAGCAGTTGCCCCCTTTTCAACAACAGTGCAACGTGTTCCGTTTATTTCCTCAACGATATGTTTAGCTTTCAATGTCATGATCTTCAGTATTTACGCTTCAAAACTTAAAATTAAATAATTCCTAAACCAGGTAGTATTCGTTAAAGGCAGTTTAGTGAATTACACCAAAACTTAAACTGTTAATGATCTCGTATATCTGGCTCCAGAATCCAAGTACAAATATTCCAAGTGCACTCAATACCAATCCGGCACGTGTTGCCAAATCACTCTTGAAATAAGCCAATGGTTTTTCATTCTTATTAATAAACATTGCTTTAACAACAAGCAGGTAGTAATAAAGTGAGATCGTGGCGTTCAATACGGCAATAAAAACAAGCCAGTAATAACCGGCAGATGCAGCAGATGCGAACAGAAAGAACTTGCCAAAGAATCCAGCTACCGGAGGAATTCCAGCCAAAGAGAACAGCGAAAGCATCATCAACAGACTCAGCTTAGGGTTTGTGGAATAAAGTCCGTCATAATCATCCATCGTTTCTTTACCGGTAACCGTCGAAATAGCCGAAACCACTCCGAATGCGCCAAGGTTAGAAAAGATGTAAACGAGTACAAAATAGACGACTGCAGTCATACCCATAATATTCCCACCCATAATTCCAAGAAGGATAAAACCTGCCTGCGAGATCGATGAGAAAGCAAGAAACCGCTTCATGTTCTTCTGACGAAGGGCAAACAGGTTACCAATCGTCATTGTTAACACAGCAATGAGATATAGAATATCATTATAAATCGGGGCAATTGTATTAAAGACTGTGAACATTAATATAATCAGGATGAAGGCTGCTGCACCTTTCGATATCACCGACAAATAAGAAGTGACGTTGATTGGGGCGCCTTCGTAAACATCGGCAGTCCAAAGATGGAAAGGAACCAACGACATCTTGAATGCCATTCCTGTAAAGAAGAAGATGAACGATAATACCTGCATTGGAGTATTGGCATATACCTTAGCAATTGCATCAAAATAGATTGATCCGGTTGCACCATAAATCAACGAGATTCCAAACAAAAGAATTCCGGATGAGAGGGCTGAGCTAAGAATCAGTTTAATACCTGCTTCAGCAGATTTACTCTGGTGATGTGTGTAAGCAGCCAGGGCAGCGATTGGAATCGTAGCAAGTTCAAGTCCAAGATAAAACATCAGAAAGTCACCCGATGAGATCATAAAATACATCCCGATCAAAGTTGAGAACAGTAGAATAAAATACTCACTGATTTTCTCCCTGTTTTCTTCTTTCTTCAACCATGTTACCGATTGCAGCAGAACGATCAGTACCCCTACATTCAGAACGTTCTTCATTAAAACAAGAAGCGCTGTTGTATGGTACATACCGCCGAAAAGAATACTTGGCTGCGAAGGCAAAAAGCCGACCACTGTATGTATAAAAAACAACGAGAGTGTTATCGGAATGATTAAATGTTTGTCCCTGTTGTGAAGGTTCAAGTCAATGATAAGAACAACCAATGCTATTATAGTCAGCATCAGCTCGTGTCTCATTGTCAGAATATCGCTAAAATTCATAAGTCAAAACTTATTAAACTGAATAATTAAAATAATCCGGTTAACTGAACGGCCGTAAGCCTTTCAACAATCGGTGCAAGGCTGTAATTAATCATATTCGAAAGCCACCAGGGAGCCGTTCCAATGGCTGTGATAGCCAGCACCAGGGTGATCGTTGAAATCCGTTCGTACCATTTTGCATCGCCTAATTCGAGAAAATGGGGATTCTTTATCGGTCCGAATAACAAAATTCCAACCACACGCAGAATATATACTGCAGTGATAACAATCGATGAAGCAGCTAAAATCGTAACAACACGATGGAATACATCGACATGCTGGAAAGCACCAACAAATATGGTCATCTCAGCAACAAATCCGCTGAATCCAGGAAGTCCGAGTGAGGCAAGACCGGCAATCACATATACAACACCTAAAAATGGAATCACTTTCATTAATCCACCCATTTCCTGGATGATTCTGGTATGTGTTCTGCCATAAATCATCCCGATCAATGCGAAGAAAAGGGCTGTCATCAAACCATGAGAGATCATCTGGATGATGGCACCGTTCATTGCAGTCTCGTTCATCATCAAAACGGCAAACAATACAAGTCCGCAATGGCTAACCGAAGAGTAGGCGTTAATATATTTAAGGTCATTCTGAACAATTGCAGAGAATGCACCATATACGACACTGATAGAAGTAAGGATGATAAAAATCCAGGCCTGCTCATGAGCAGCTTCAGGCATTAAGAATATTGCAACACGGAAAGCTCCATAACCACCCAATTTCATCAAAACGCCTGCATGAAGCATCGAAACTGCTGTTGGTGCAGAAGCGTGACCATCGGGTGACCATGTATGGAAGGGGAAAAGCGCACCAAGTATTCCGAAACCTACAAATGTGAATGGAAACAGGAAACGTTGCATTTCGATTGGGATATGTACTTTTGATATCTCCATCAGATTAAATGTCAATGGACTACCTGCAGGTGCAGAGAAGAAATATATTCCAAGAATACCTACCATCAACATTGCTGAGCCGGCCATCAACATTAAAGTCAGCTTCATTGCCGAATACTCTTTCGGACCGGTTCCCCAGATTCCAATTAGAATATACATCGGTATCACAGCCAGCTCATAAAAGAGGAACATAGTGAAAAGGTCGAGCGAAATAAAGAAACCAAAAACCCCGGTGGCCAGAATAATCAGTGAGATAAAAAACTCACGCGGCAGATATTCCATTTTCCAGGATGCGAATATTCCGGCAAAGACAACAATACCCGTTAAGGCAATCATCGCGACAGAAATACCATCGACACCAAGTGAATAGTGGATATTCAGTGCAGGAAACCAAAGAGCATCATACAAGAACAGCATAGTAGCTGTATTTCCTGCACCCCGTTCAGCCAAATAAAGGTAGACCAACACAAACGATAAAATAAGCTGAACGCCCATCCCTATTGCAGAGACCAGTCGCGATTGCTTTAAATCCTTGGTCATCAGAATTCCAATGACTGTCAGTATAGGTACAATTATAAATAAATTCAGTATATTCATCTTAAATTCAGTTTCTTACACTAGATAAACAAAAATGAGAACAAGAATTACGGTGCCGCTTACAAATACGAACGCATATTGTTGAAGACGGCCAGACTGGAAACCCTTAATTGCATATGCAGTGTATTGGGTAATTCCGGCAATACCATTCATTGTAGCATCGATTACATGACGATCGAACCATGCAATCGGTCTTGAAATATGTTGAAAGATAATTTTTCGTGTGACGAACAAATACACTTCATCCCAATAGAATTTATGCAGCGCCCATTTGTAAAGATGTTTAAATGTCACAGCCATCTTATCCGGAAGAGGATTCTCTTTCTTATACATTACCGCAGCAACCACAATTCCTAACACGCCAATAAGTACAGAAGGAATAGCTATCATCCAATCGATGTGTGATTCAAACGGAAGTCCATCGGAAGTCACCAAATTGTGGAATGGTAAGAAACCGGCAAATACGGTACCAAATGCGAGAACCATTAAAGGAATTGTCATCACCAGCGGTGATTCATGTGGCGTATGGTGGTAATGAGTATCTTTCCCCCAGAAGATTCCATAGTAAAGGCGGAACATATAGAAAGCGGTCAAACCGGCAACAATGTATTCGATGGCAAACAGCATTTTATTGCTGTGAAAAGCGGCAACCAGAATTTCGTCTTTACTGAAGAAACCTGAAAAAGGTGGAATTCCGGAGATGGTCAGACAAGCGATTAAAAAGGTTATATGAGTTATTGGGAGATGCTTACGAAGATTTCCCATACCTGTCATTTCATTGGTATGAACGGCATGAATAACAGCTCCCGCTCCGAGGAACAACAATGCTTTAAACATTGCATGGGTAAACAAGTGGAAGTTGGATGCCATGAATCCCAGACCCTCTTCGCCACCATAACCGGAAACCCCTAGTGCAAGCATCATATAACCAATCTGCGACATTGTTGAAAAGGCCAAAACCCTTTTAATATCTGTTTGTGTACAGGCAATCACTGCTGCAAATATTGAAGAAAATCCTCCAACCCAGGCAACAACCATCAATGCATCGGGTGCACCAAGTGCGTATACGGGGAAAAGACGTGCTACCAAATAGACTCCGGCGACAACCATCGTTGCAGCATGGATCAATGCAGACACGGGAGTTGGACCCTCCATCGCATCAGGTAACCAAATATGAAACGGGAACATAGCCGATTTTCCTGCGCCACCGACAAATATAAAAATCAGTGACCATGTTAAGACCGACATTCCCATAAAGGCTGCACCACCAGCTGAGGCAATTGCTGGTCCGTTTGGATCCGTTAATGTCTGGAAATCGAAAGTTCCGGTATTGAATGATAACATCAGAATCCCGATCAGGAAACCAAGGTCAGCAAAACGTGTTACAATGAATGCCTTCTTCGAGGCAGCAACTGCACTTGGTTTCTCATAATAATATCCGATCAAAAGAAAGGATGAAACCCCTACTAATTCCCAGAAAATGTACATCTGGAAAATATTGGTTGCCAATACCAATCCTAACATCGAAAAGCTGAATAACGAAAGGAAAGAGAAGAAACGGTAAAAACCAGGATCGCCTTTCATATAGCCGATACTGTAAATATGTACCATCCATGATACTGTAGTAACGACTACCAACATCATCACTGATATCGGATCAATCAATACACCCAGATGAATAGTGAGCTTATCGGTAAGATGTAGCCACGAAACTTCAAAACCTTTGATTGAAGCGTAACCCGTTCCGGCAACATGTTCCCCAATAAAATATTTGAAAGCAGTGACATAGGATAAGATCGCAGAAATTCCCAGACCTGTTGATCCGATCAACCCGGCAACAAGCGGTTTCATTTTATGCCCTGTCAGTCCCAGCAGCAAAAAAACAAAAAGCGGGATCAGCGGAATGAGTAAAGTATAAGTATAATCGGCCATAACTGATGATTCTCTTTTCGGTTATTAAATTTTCAGTATTTCATTTCATCGACATTATCAACGTCGATTGATTTAAAATTGCGATATATATTAATGATGATTGCAATAGCTACGGCTGCCTCAGCTGCTGCCACGGCAATAACTATCAGCATAAAGAAATGTCCTTGAAGCTGCTGTGGATAGAGATAACGGTTAAACGCTACGAAATTGATATTGACTGAATTCAAAATTAATTCTATAGACATCAACATTGTAATCAGGTTTCTGCGTGTCAGAAAGCCATAGATGCCGATGAAGAACATGAATGTACTGATTACTAAATAATAGCTGAGCGAAATGTTTTGGATCATATGACAATGGAATTATCTAAATATCTTAAATTCAAATACTATTTGAATACTACTCTTTTAATTTACGCTCCTTTTTAGCCACGACAATTGCACCAATCATTGCTGCCAGCAAAAGCACAGATATAACTTCAAAAGGAAGTGCATAGCCATCTCTATTGTAAGAAACCAGTGAATTGCCAATGTCTGTAATGTTAAGTTGCGGATCAACGCCTGTATTTGGAACGAAATTAAACCTTAGGATTGTCATAAGGGTTAACGTCGCACCTGCCAAAGTTGCCAGGGCCGAAAAAATGCTTTGCTTCAACGGAGCCATTACAGCCCGTTCGCTCAGGTGACTTGTAAGGAGGATCGAAAAGATGATCAGCACCACAATACCTCCTGCATAAACAGTCAGCTGAACAGCAGCAAGGAAGTTATAATTCAACATGAAATATACCCCGGCTGTTGATATAAGCACAAACAACAAATAAACAGCTGCCCTTAAAATTCTCCTGGTAGTAACGGTTAATACCGAAAAAGTCAGGATCATGGCGCCAAACAGATAAAACATTACTTCATTAAGCATAACTCGTATTCTTTATATTCTGAATCAAACTGATCTGCAGAACTTTTTATTTATTCTTTAACTCCCTCCGAAATCTTCGAACCTGGCTGATTCAGCACTTTGGTAAGTTTTGCACGGTCCCAAACTGCATGTTCAAAATTCTGTCCCATCACAATTGCTCCTGTAGGACAAGCCTTCACACATAGATTACAAAGTGTACACATTCCCAGGTGATAGATATGCTGATCGATCAGCCTTTTTTTCTTTCCTTCAGGAGTTACAATTGATTTAGAAATAATTTCAATTGATCCATTCGGACAGTTAAGCTCACAAATCCCGCAACCTGTACATTTGTGTTCATTGTTAGCATCATGCGGCATAATCACTTCGCCGCGAAACCGTTCAAACATCACAAGTGTATCGCGATTTTCCGGATACGAATGGGTGACATGTTTCCATGGGGTAAAGACGTACTTTCCGGTAACTTTCATCCCGATTAAAAGCGTCCATACACCTTTAAATATTGAAACGATATATTCTATAAAAGACTTCATATTTGCCTATTATTCAGTTAAAAATGAAATTTTGTCAAAACGACAAGTGCCATCAATAAGATATTGACAAGGTTTATTGGCAGCAGGTATTTCCACTCCAGCGTTAAGATCTGGTCTACACGTAAGCGGGGGAAGGTCCATTTAAACCACATGATGACAAAAATAACACCCAATACTTTCATGAAAAACCACATCACCGGAGGAATAAAATCCATCACATGATTAAAGGATTCGAAATTGCCAAAATGCAATGGCATCCAGCCTCCTAAAAATACGGTAGCTGCAACAGCTGAGACTATGAAAAGATTGATATACTCGGCAAGAAAGAACATTGCAAACTTTATACCTGAATACTCAGTATGGAAACCGGCCACCAATTCCGATTCTGCTTCTGCAAGGTCAAAAGGTCCGCGGTTCGTTTCTGCTGTTCCGGCAATCAGGAAGACAACAAAGGCAATGACAGCAGGAATGTGTCCTGAAAAAATAAACCATGCATCGCGCTGTCCTTCAACAATTGCAGAAAACTGCATCGTTCCGGCAAACACAACCATCGTTAAAAGTGAAAGCGAAACAGATAGTTCATAACTAAGAATCTGTGCACCACTACGCATTGCACCAATCAGCGAATATTTGTTGTTACTTGACCATCCTGCGAGAAGAATACCAATAACACCAACCGATGATACAGCGGTCAGATAGAAAACACCGATGTCAAAATCGAGTGACTGAAGACCCGGTGCAAACGGTAGCACAGCAATCGCCAAAAAAGAGGCGATGATTACAATGAAAGGGGCAAGGTTATAAAGAAACCAGTCAGCCTTACGGGGCATGATCAATTCCTTCATCAGCAATTTTATAAAGTCGGCTATTGTTTGAAGCAGACCCCATGGTCCTACTCTCGTAGGCCCCAGTCGTTGCTGAAATGCAGCGCAAACTTTTCGTTCGGCATAAACCAGGAACAATCCAAAGAGTGCAACAAATAAAAGGTAAACAACCCCTACAATTACCCACTCAATGGTTGTGGCGAGAACAGGTGAAAAACTTTCGGCCAATCCCACATGAATGTCGTGGGTCAACGTTGTAAAGTCGTAAATATTAAAAGCCATATTGAAAATATCTTAAGCGTCAGTGTTGATCTTCAATGTTTATTACCGGTCGATATCGGGAATTATAAGGTCGAGTGTCGACATAATCGCAACAAGGTCAGCAATTTTATGACCTTTCGCCATGTTGTTAAGTGCAAATAGATTCGAAAAACCCGGTGAACGGAATTTTAAACGATATGGATTTTTCTTCCCGTCGCTTATAATAAATACTCCAAATTCACCCCTGGCTGTTTCAACCCTTTGATAAAATTCCCCTTCAGGAAGTTTTAAAACTCCCTTCATTTTAAGGGCGTAATCACCTTCAGGGATATTATCTATCAATTGTTCGATGATTGATATGGATTCCCACATCTCTTTAATTCTGACTTCATACCGCGCCAATGAATCGCAGCGGTGATCAAGAATTTCATTAAACTTCACTAATGGATAGGCACTGTATGGTTGATGTTTACGAACATCGTTCGAAAAACCTGAAGCCCTTCCGGACGGACCGGTTACACCAAAATCAATTGCTTCTTCAAGTGTGAGATATCCAATACCTTCTGTACGTTCCCTCATAATCACATTACCCGAAAGCAATTGATCGTATTCAGGAAGCTTCGTTTTGAAATATTTGATGTAATCCTTAACTCTTTTTTGGAAATTGGGGTGAATGTCAAACATCAACCCACCAGGAGTATTATAACTCACAGTCATCCGGGCACCACAAGTCTCCTCGAAAATATCAAGGATCAATTCGCGGTCACGAAGTCCGTAGAAAAACGTAGTAAGTGCTCCCAAATCCATCCCATACACACACCACCACAACTGGTGAGATGCAAGACGGGTCAATTCATCCATGATTGTACGAATGTATTTGACCCGGTCGGGAACTTCAATCTGAAGCGCGTTTTCGACACATAAGGCTACTGCTTCATTGCTCATATGAGCAGAAAGGTAATCCATACGGTCGGTTAAATGAATAATTTGCGGGTAGGTGATCGCCTCGCACATCTTTTCAATTCCGCTATGAATGTAGCCTGTATGAGGCTGAACATTAAGAACTTTTTCTCCTTCAAGTGTAACAAGCAAACGTAACACCCCATGAGTAGAAGGGTGCTGCGGACCCATATTAACCTGGTACTTATCGGTTGCCAGCCTGTCGGTTTTTACAATGACCTCTTTTATTTCGGACATATTTCTATCGTTCTACAATTCTTACTTCGTCCACATAATCTTTTCGAAGGGGAAATCCCCATCCGTCTTCCAGAAAAAGGCGGCGTAAATCGGTATGGTTGTTGAAATGAATTCCAAGCAGATCGTAAGCTTCGCGCTCATGATATTTTGCAGTAATCCAAATATCACTTAATGTGTCAATTGCAGGATTAACCCGATCGGCTGTTCTGACTTTAAGCACCAATACATGACGGTGTTTAACAGATTCAAGGTGATAGATGATTCCCATATTTTCGGGATAATCAACACCTGTGAGGCAGAAAAGATAATCGAATGAGAATGTCTCGGTTTCCTTCAGCAGTTGAGCAGTTTCGTGAAGTGATTCTGCCGTAACTGTCATCTCAACATATTGATTTCCTTTTGCAATAGTTGCATCAGGAAACTTTTCGGTCAGAACCAATATTAATTCGTCGTTCGTCATTTGACCTTCTATTTATAAGGATGATTTATCAGAAATAATAGGCTTCGCTTCAAGATATTTCAGTTTTCCGAAATTTTTTGTTCGCTTAATTTTCTTTTGCAATTGCATTAGCCCAAAAAGAAAAGCTTCAGGTCTTGGCGGACAACCGGGAATGTAAACATCAACAGGTATAATGTGATCGGCACCTTTTACAACTGCGTAAGAATTATAAAAGAACGGACCACCCGAAATAGCACATGCGCCCATCGCCATCACGTACTTCGGATCAGGCATTTGGTCGTACAGCCGCTTTAAAACGGGCGCCATTTTATAATTAATTGTTCCTGAAATAACAAGTAAGTCAGCCTGTCGCGGTGAAGGACGTGCCACTTCAGCACCAAATCGCGCGAAATCGTGACGAGAAGCACCTGCCGACATAAATTCAATTGCACAACAGCGTGTACCAAATGTTAATGGCCACAGAGAATTGGCCCTTGCCCAATTGACAAGTGCGTCCAATTGAGCAACCATTATACCTCCACCCTCGTATTCCGCGATAATGGGGTAATCGTTTTTCTCGAATTCCTTTTTATTTTTTATTCCCATCTTAACGCATGTTTTTTCCAACCGTACAACAGACCTAATCCTAAAATTGTAAAGAATATCAGAATTTCAATAAAACCGGTTAATCCGGCAGTCCTCATTACAATTGCCCATGGGAAAAGAAAAATTGTTTCCACGTCAAAAATGAGGAACAAAATTGCAAACAAATAATAACCAACTGTATATTGCAGCCATGCATCACCAACAGTTTCAATACCACATTCATATGGTTCGAATTTTGCTGCATTCTTTGAAGTCGGGGGAACATAACTGGAGAAAACCATGGCAAGTCCCACAAGGGAAACTGCCGCCAGAAAAAATACTAAAAGTGCGCTACTTTCCATATTCTAATTTTTAAACTAACTCAGTTGGTTGTAATTATTACAGACCTATTTTATTTTGGATTTGAAGCGGCAAATGTATCAATTTAAACAATTCACAATTCCCTTTAATTTACTTTTTTTAGCAATCCCGCCAATTACCCGCTATTTATACTCAATATAAATTTGAAAAATCAGCGCAGAATAAGCTTATAATAAAATACATGCATACATACAGTTTAATAAATACGATCAAATCTTAACCACAAAAGGTGTAGAAATCCACCTGGGAATTCACACACATTACAGAAAGATCTTCCGACTTACTAATAACTTTTCTTTCAGTCAGTCCAAGCATCGAATCCACAAATGTTGGTTTAAAACTGGCAGAAACAATCAACATGGCCGATTTCAGTCCAAGCGCATGATGAAGTGCAGATTTTTGTAATTTCCAGGTTGGCGAATGACTTTCAATTACCTGAAAAGGGAACCTGAACTTTCCGTAAAGTCTTTTAATGGAGAAGATATTCCGCATCACTACTTCCTGATCAGCTTTCCAGCCTTCGTCAGCAATAAAAATATCAATCATAGCACTATTATGTCGTCCCAGGTAACTGGCCCATAAAGCAAGGTCTTTGCATTTTTTCATGTAGCCCACCGGTACAACGATTCGTTTGTAGATCTCCGTAAGATTTGTTTTTGCGGAAATAAACAAAAAGGGAAATGCTGCATATTCCAAAACGGGCAAAAGTTGAGGAACAGATACTTTATGCGCTACTAGGACTAAGCACTCATATAACTCTGCCAGTTGCGTCAGGCTTACCTTAATACTCTGATCTTTCACAAAATATTTAACAGGTAACGTCGACATCAATGGTGATATTTTTGAGGCCACACCCCGCAGGCGGGCTTCAGCGATCTCAATATTTTCATGAAGCTTTTTATCCAGCAAGTGAAAGAGACAAAGTTCTTTCCGAAGCGTTATTGCAATCATCATACCATGTAAAATTGCATCGTCCATTCCCTCCGAAAAATTGCACCAGACAAATATCTTCTGTTCTCCGTTTTCCATCGCCCAAAATTAGAAAATAAAAGGAGGCAATTTGAAGATTGCATAATTGAAGATAAGAATGTAAAAAACATTTGGAGGAAGCGCATCTGCAATGGCAGATTAGAATAATGCCCCTATATGCGCCGCAAATTCGAACTTTGGATTATATTAAACTTCAAAATCAACATCTCTGAATATATGATTAAATCTCAAATTGGGCTAAAGCCCTATTCGCATTCTATTTTAATAACCACGGCATAAATGCCATGGCAATTAAAAATCTCTTAAGTTGCCTTTTGATTCATCGCCTTCTTTCTTTTCTTTTTTCTTTAGACATTGATTCTTCTCATTTGTAATTGTCTAATTTTCCAGTACGTTTGATTTCGGAAAAACTAATTGGATAGAAAATCATGTTAAACAGACAATTACTGGCACCTGAAAGTATCGTAGTCATTGGAGCATCCAATAATATTACCAAACCAGGAGGTAAAATCCTTAAAAACCTGATCGAACACGAATACAAGGGGCAGCTTTTTGCCTTTAATCCCAACGATTCCAACGTACAGGGCGTCAAAACGTTTAATTCATTTGATGATCTGCCCGATATTGATCTGGCCATTCTTGCTATCCCGGCTAAAAGTTGCCCGGACATGGTCGAGAAACTTGCGGTACAAAAGAATGTACGCGCATTTATCGTGATTTCAGGGGGATTTAGCGAAATGGGACCGGAAGGTGAAATCCTCGAAAAACAAATGACTGCCAGTGTAAATAAAACTGGTGGATGTTTGATCGGACCCAATTGTATCGGAATGCTTACACCAAACTATGCAGGTGTATTTACAACCCCAATCCCTAAACTTGAAAGCTGTGGTTGTGATTTTGTATCCGGTTCGGGTGCAACGGCTGTATTTATTATGGAATCTGCCATCCCGAAAGGATTGCACTTCTCGCGTGTGATCTCGGTGGGAAATTCCGCTCAGATTGGCGTTGAAGAAGTATTGGAATACTGGAACCAAAACGACGAAGAGGAATCTTTTTCGCGCATCAAACTATTGTATATTGAATCAATTGCCAATCCTGATAAATTTCTTTATCATGCGCGGTCACTCGTAAACAAAGGTTTCAGATTGGCAGCGATCAAAGCCGGCAGTTCGCAGGCCGGAAGCCGTGCAGCGTCATCGCATACAGGCGCTTTGGCAAATTCGGATTCGGCAGTTGAAGCACTTTTCCGCAAAGCGGGAATTGTACGATGTTACGGAAGGGAAGAACTGACCACCGTTGCCGGAATTTTTATGAACAAGAAGCTCGAAGGGAAAAACATGGCCATCATCACCCATGCAGGTGGTCCGGCGGTGATGCTTACGGACGCGCTCGAAGCTGGCGGATTGAACATTCCGCATCTTGCTGATTCTGTTGCAAAAGATCTGCTCCGGAAAAAACTGTTTGCGGGTTCATCAGTCGAAAATCCTGTCGATTTCCTGGCTACCGGAACGGCTGAACAATTGGGTGAGATCATCGATGCATGTGAAAATGACTTCAAAGAAATAGACGGAATGGCGGTTATCTTCGGTAGTCCAGGATTGACTTCCGTTAAAGATGTTTATGAGGTACTCAATCAAAAGATGAAAACCTGCAAAAAGCCAATCTACCCGATTTTACCTTCCGTGATGAATGTGAAAAAGGATCTCGCTTACTTTTTATCACATGGAAATGTGAATTTTCCGGATGAAGTTTTGTTAGGTCGTGCTTTAACGCGCGTTTACAGGACTCCTGCCCCATCGGATGAAAGTATCATGCTTGAGGGCGTCGATGTTCCCAGAATAAGACGAATCATCGAAAGTTGTGAAACAGGACAGTTGCCTCCTGATAAAATCCATGCTTTATTGAGTGCCGCATCCATCCCCTATGTAAAAGAAAAAATTGTCATTACAGAGGAAGAAGCTGTTGTAGCAGCTCGTGAGATTGGATTTCCATTGGTAATGAAGGTGGTGGGGCCGATCCATAAGACAGATGTGGGTGGTGTTTCACTCAATATCCGTTCAGACGAATCTGTACGACTGGAATTCAACCGGATGATGACGATTCCTGAAACAACAGCTGTGCTGATTGCAGAACAGGCACAGGGCACGGAACTGTTTTTAGGTGCCAAATATGAACCCAAATTCGGACATGTGATTCTTTGCGGGATCGGTGGGATTTTTGTGGAAGTATTCAAGGATGTTACATCGGGACTTGCCCCGCTATCGTTTGATGAAGCACTATCGATGATCCGGAACTTAAGGGCCTACCCAATCATTAAAGGTTACAGGGGAAATCCTGGTGTTAATCGAACAAAATTTGCTGAAATCATTGTGCGCTTATCTTCTATGCTCCGGTTTGCGACTGAAATTAAGGAGATGGACATTAATCCGTTATTGGGTAGCGGAAATAAGATTGTAGCGGTAGATGCGAGGATTACGATTGAGAAGTGAGATGATTATTACAGAAGATCTTATATTCCATTATATCTTTTCCGTTTCTGTTATAAGTTAGTTTTGGCATCTTATTTATCGTCAGTAGGATCTTTTTGATATTTCACAAAACCAAATACTTCAATTTGCTTCTCTGTTATAAGAAAGACAATTACGTAACCTTTAAATATCAAATCTCTGATGGATTCTTCTTCGAAGTAAATGGATTTTCTGTATTGATAAGGATTCGAAGGGATTTCTTTTATTCTGCTTAATAAATCAACTTTGAACTTTCTGGCTCGCTTGGTACTATCGCGTGAAATATATTCAAGCTGATTTTCTAACCGAATTACAAAAGTATCTTTAAATACTATTTTCATGCTTTTTTATCACATTCTCAAGCCTTTGCTCAACCTCATCCATCTCAATAAATTTTGATGCTCCATCTAATATTTCATTATATTCATGAGTAAGATACTTTTGATCCTTTATAAAATCAGATGTATCAGCAATGATTTCGATTTCATCCTTGTCGAATTTATTAAGAAGTCCTAATAGCTTATCGTAAATCTTGTCGTTTACTTTCAATCTTAAAGTATGCATTTGACTTTTTTTTTCAAAGATATGGAAAAATGAATATTGTTGCCTGATTCAATAAGTCTTTAATAGATTTGGACCAATAATATGAATCAAAAAGCTTGAAATCTCTTTGTGATTTGTTCTTCTCATTCCCAACAAATGTTTCTGAATTGAACAAAAAGATATAAAAGTTGATATTTTACTTTATAATTTAAGAAGGAGAAGCAATCCCTATAATTATTGGGATCACTTCTCAGTTATTACTCCTGCCTGCAATCTTATGCTGATTCGCTTTCTTTCACCGCCTCCTCTTCAGCGATATCTTTTCCATTCGGGGTCAATGCATGGTATTTGCTACGAAGTTCATCCATACTTTTAAAGAGCGAAAGAACCGATTCTGATGGGGTAAAATTTGCGGCCTGTTCAATAGCCCTGCAAAATTCTGTGTAGGAGTCACAAAGAGTACTTTTTTGCTCAGTAGCCGATTCGTCGGGAAGATCAGCACTTTCATTCATACGAAGTATATACATCTCATCATAAGCTTTGTTAGCGATTTCAAGCTCAGAAAGCATGGTGTCGATGCCAATATTTAATGCGGCTGTTTGTATATCACTCTTGCCGCTATACTTTTCAAACATTTCAGCTAAAAGCGCGGTTTCTGTATTCAATGGTTTGGTTTCAATATCCCAATATGGCTTAAAAAAATACTCTAGCGATTTGGCAAATGCTTTCTTTTTAGTGTCGCGTCCTTTAATATGCAAAGAAATGTTTCGTTTGATTTCGCCAAAGCGGTCATTACGATCGTTGTCCGCAAGTAATAATTTTTCAGTTAATTCACTTTTTCGCTGTTTCTTCACCACTTGCTGATACTTTTCAAAATCAGAGATCAGTTGCTTTAAGGTTGCAACACATAAGTCGCTTAAATTAGATTTTACAGCAGCCGCAGAAAAAAGTGTGGATTTAACCAATCCAAATAGATTCTCAACCGATAAACGGAAGATGTACAAAGTAGAAAATGCTAACTTTTTCATAAAATTTACCTTTAAAGAATTAATATTCATGTTAAAAACAAAAAATTTCTTTAAACGCTTTTCAAGCAAACCTGGAATTTGCAACAGGTAAAATTTCTGTAATTGTCCGGTTGTGGTCTCTAATTTTTGTATGTGGGACCAAAACTCAACTGACCGGATCTTTGACAATTGTTTGCAGCATGAAAAATTATCCGCCGGATCAAAATACAATTGTTCATGATATAAAATATCGTCCAATGGAGCCTTAAACAATTGTTTGTGATATAAAAAGTCGTCTTCCGGAATCTCAAACAATTGTTCGTGATATAAAAAGTCGATTTCTCAAATCTTTGAAATCAGTTTTTCATATCAATGCCTTCCAACCCGGAATTTTTACGATTGGTGAAAACCATGCGATTATTTGCCTGAATAACCATCCTAAATTAAAGAACGATGTAAACAGATGAAAAAGCGGAGTGCCTTAATTAAGAGTAGTCTATGGATGAGAATAGCAGATAAATATACCTAAAATATTTTACATTTGAAGTAATTTGAGAAAATATTTTAAAATAATTGAGAATATTTATGGAACCATATTAACATCGGAATTCTGCACAAGGATAAAACGATGAAGGGATTAATTCTCTTTCATTATTTGAAAAATAATTTGGAAAGCAATGGATAGCCTGGCGGAAAATGGGGTAAGCCTTCTTTCAAGGTGTTTGCAGCACTTGTTTATTCTGGTACCGGTCCTGCAATTTTAATTCCACGAAATCGGTATCGTAGGGATAGGAAGCATTTGGAGGGTTCAGATAGTCAAGTCTGATTTTTATGCCTTGCTTTTGAAAGCTTAATAACTGATCAATCATGTTCTTTTTATGATCATGTGAACTGAGAAAAAATTCGAATACACATTCTTTATCCTGCTTATCTACAACCGTGATAAAATTCTGATTGCCTTTCCCCCATGATTTCCAATAAGATTTATATCCGTAATAATATAAACGGATTGCACCTATGTCCTTAAGGTTGTATACAATTGATTCAGATAGCTGGTTGATTGTAATTTTTTCATCCGTCATTATTACATTTCCAATCCTTTTATAACCAAAACGATTATCAAGCAATACAAGTACTACTCCATTCAAATTGAATAATAAATTTAGAATTAAAAACGGTTTTTTACCCGGTCCAAACCATTCCGTCAGGTAATCCCTTCCGAATATTTCCTTCGGAGATAAAACAAATAGTACAATAGCAGATAGCGCAAACAAAATCAATGAAATCACGCCATATGGTGACCTTCGCCAGTTTTTTGTTTTAACAATTTGTGCTTCAAAATTCATATCGGTTCGTGTTAGGCTTGTTATTATTTAGGTTATGGTAATTGAATCGGCTAATGATATTGCCTATCAATATCAAAGGAAAAAATAAATAATCATAATCACAAATTTTTACGGCAAAAATCAATGAGCTGTTTGTTTATAATTAGTTGATCGCATAATTTGTTGTCGGGATTGAAAAATCCGGAATAATTACACACTAGTTTTTATTATTCCATTCAGAATGAGAATGAAATCATATTACATTACTTTTGCGCTTAATAACAGAAAATATAAACATCACGAAAACCAATCAAATGTCAATAGTAAGTTTTGGGAAATATGTAGACGGCATCAATTATAAAGTACTGAATGAACGTCAGGTCAGAGGTAGTTCAGGTATCATGTTCCTGTTTGGACTAGCCGCCTTGATCAATGGGTTTTCGGGAAACTATTCAGTAATACCCTATATCAGTGGATTTTTATTGTTCTCTTTTTTAGTTGCAGTATTCATCAATCCGAAATATTCACCAACAATGCTGCTCGCATCTGTTTTTGTGCGAAAACAAACGCCACTTTATATCGGGGCTGTTCAAAAGCGGTTCGCCTGGAGTTTAGGAATTGCTTTATCAGCTTCAATTTTTGTGTTGTCTATCTTCCTTTTAGCAGATGTCACATATTTCGAACCTCTTTGCCAGCTATGCATTATTTGCTTGGTTCTGCTATACCTTGAGACGGCATTCGGCATTTGCGTTGGTTGCAAACTCTATTTCCTTTCTATTAAAATGAAGTTGTTGAAAGAGCCCATTGAGAAACCCAATTGCATGGGTGATGCATGTGAGGTTTAGGCCTTTTGATAATTAGTTTTTAAGATTTGATGTCCTTTTATGAAACAGCTCTGCTAACCGAGCTGTTTTTACTTATTCGTGGCCTAATATTTCAAAATTATCAAGCTCCACAAATGAATAAGTTGTAAATAGCTCAGTTATCTTATCCATGTTTGAATCGAAAAGCCCAATTAATGCTCTATTTTTAATATTTCCTGTTGATACAAGAAGCAATTTTGGAGGGATGGAATTGACATAAAATGAATCTAAAAAATCAGAGTCCTTGGTTATTACTATTCGATTTTCTTTTACCGAAATCTCCCGGATTTCGGTATCTGTAGTATATTCCTTATTTGGCAAATCATCCGTATGAATAACATCGAATCCTTTTTGCTCTAAATATTTAGACAGAGCAAAAGGAAGCTGTGCATCAATAAGAAATCTCATACGATGATTTTATGAATTGATTTAACCTTTGTCAATCTGGATGCAAAAGCCAGACATGCTTTAATATCATCTTCAACTAATGCAGGATAATCACCGATGATTTCTGCAACAGTCATTCCAGACGAAAGTAAATCCAAAATCAATTCCACAGAATAGCGCATATTCCGAATTGTCGGCTTGCCATGGCAAATATCCGGATTTATAGTAATTCTATTTATTAAGGCTTCCATATCTTCATATTTTGTCCAAATATACTAAAAAATAAAAAAAAATATTTACAAAAAAAGGGAGCTTTTACAAGCTCCCTTTTTATATATTCAATGATTGATCAGTTATTTCACAATCATTTTAAAGTTCTCATCTTCGAAAAACTTCGCAAACTCAAGGTCTGTCCTGGCCAATTCCTTATAGGCACCATCCTTTTTGATCGCATTAGCAAGATTTTCGTACATCATACTTGTCTTGGCAGTACGCGCACCAACAATTGCTTTCAAATATGAAACGCGTCCAGATTGGATAGGGGCGGCATCTAAAGTACGCAATGCACCATTGTTGTCATTGTTCAGCAACTGCGCCAACGCACGGTTAGCAGGGCTCTTTGTTTCATCGTTAAAGTATTTTGTTGCAGTTTCATATTGCCCCTGCATAATTTTAACGATTCCAAGGTTATCGTTGACTTCATTTCCAGCTCCGGTTGCACCACCAAAAAGTTCTTCCGCTTTGGCAAGGTTGTTCTTTTTGAGTTCAACACATCCAAGGTTATTCTGAACAATTGGGTTCTTAGGATCAAGTTTATCTGCTTTTTCAAAGTTAACAGCAGCACCGTCAACATCGGCAAGTTCAAAAAGAACACTACCAAGGTTGTTATAACCTCTCCAGTCGTCACTATATACCTTTGTAAAGTTGGTATAAATTGTTTTTTGAACCTGTGGATCATTTGTCAATGTAGCGGCATAAAGCAACTCAGCCTGATTCAGTTTCGATGGATCGTTGATTGCAAGAGCGCTGATTTCTGCATCTGTACGTCCTACTAAGTCAACAGACGCCGTGATTTTTGAACGACGAAGCTTTGGTAAGATCTCGGTGGCAACAGCCGAAAATGCAGAAGATAGATTTTTGATCTCACGTTCGCGAACTTCAGGATCACTATACATAGAAAGTACTCGTAGAATCAACTCTTTATCCTGAATGGTTGATTTTTCCATCAGTTCTTTAAAACCATCCCAATCTTCGGGAGTATATTTGGTAGTAAGATCTGTATTTATTTTATTTTTATTCAAATCCTTTTCAACTACTTTGGCAGCTGAACCTTCACGTTTCTCAGAAAGTTTTGTATTGAGGTCTAATTTACCATCCGGTGAAGCATAAGCCGAAACTTCAACACCTTTCAACTCTTTGCGGTCGGCTTTGTAGGCATCCGCAATGTATTGACTTAATTCTTTGATCTCTTCTTTCGACATTTCCTGTCCACGAACTTCAGAACTATTAATTAAATAGATAAGGTCTGCAACATACTTTTCAGGTACAATTCGTTGAAATTTGTCAATTGAAGCATCGTAAACGCCTGTTGTGTTTTTGCTTTTCTGAAATCCAATAATCGAGAACGGACTGTTATCTACAAGTGTAGAAGTGGCAATAACACCATTGGCCAATTTAATCGGATCGAAATCGAGCGTTTTGCGTCCCTTTGATGCACGGATTTTTAGTACGAGTTCTGATTTGCGCATGGCATATTCAAAAGGAATTGACCCTTCGTAAGTAACACTACCGCCATCATTATAGCTGATCACCTTGTTGTTGGCTTTCACCTTTTCACCCTGAAGGAAGAATGGCTCATAGAACTTCTCACCTTCGGGAGTTACGATAACAGGCGTTGCAACGAATGTGGCTTTCTTCAGAAAATATTTTTCAGGAATACGACCCTGCAATACAATATCTACTGTACCATTGTTTGTTTCAAGCGTTTCTGGTACCACAGAATAACTCATTTTCCCGGCATCCTTTTTCATTTTTTTTAGGGAAGCGCAGCCAGTTAAAACAGCTATGCCCAAAATGAATAAAACCAAATAATTGAATTTAAAACTTCTCATTATTCTAATCTATTGATAAATTAATTGACAGTTTCTATTGCTATACACGCAAAACTACTATCTTTTAACGTTACAGAAAAACGATTTAAGCTATTTTAACCGTTTAAAATCTCACGGTTGACGCCACTTGAATATGTATTTTCAAATATCAATTCTTTAATTAGCTGATAATGGGTCTTATTCTTAACAAAATCAACATTTGTTGTGTCAATGATCAATACCGGGAAATCGGTCTGTTGTGAGAAGAAATTGAAATAGCCTTCTTTTATCGTCCTTAGATAGCCTGATTCTATCGATTGTTCGTAATCGCGACCTCGCAAACGAATATTTTCGATGAGCTTATCTTCCGGAATATGCAGATAAACGTACAAATCGGGCTTTGGCAAGCGCTCGTAAATGATATCAAAAAACTTCCGGTACAGGTTATATTCGTCTGGAGCAAGTGTGTTCTGTGCAAAAATCAACGATTTCATGAAGTAGTAATCCATGATTGTCAACTTGTGAAAAAGATCACGGCTTGCAAGATCATTTTTTAACTGTGAATAACGTTCAGCTAAAAAGGAGAGCTCGAGCGGGAACGAATATTTTGCAGGGTCGCTGTAAAACTTTGGTAGAAATGGATTATCGGAGAATCCTTCAAGAATTAGCCGACTGTTTAAATCAGTGCTCAACATGGTAGCCAGGGTTGTCTTACCTGCTCCAATATTACCCTCAATCACAAGATAATCAATACTCATAAAATGTTTTTCTATCAGTGTCGAATATACAACAAAATGGCGGGAACAAAAAAATGCCCGGATTGTCCGGGCATTTTAAAAACTATTTTTACTGATTGGGTTTCTTAAGAGAATGACTGTGGCTGGGTTCTCTTGGTTCGCGTGGCTCGTTGCGCTCGGGGCGAGGACCACGATCGCTATTTCCACCTTCAGCATATCCCTCAGGTTTTGGAAGTAATGCTTTACGCGAAAGTTTCAGTTTCCCGGAGCGCTGATCAACTTCGAGTAATTTAACTTCAACGATATCGCCAACTTTCAACACACTTTCAGGATTTTCAATCCGTTTCCAGTCGATTTCCGAAACATGTAAAAGTCCTTCTTTACCAGGCATAATTTCAATGAAAGCGCCAAACTGAACGATAGACTTCACTTTCCCTTTGTAAATTTCGCCAACTTCGGGAACAGCCACGATTGCACGAATCCGCGCAATAGCTGCATCAATCGAATCTTTATCAGGAGCACTGATCTCAATACGACCCTGATCTTCAACTTCTTCGATGGCAATGGTCGCTTTGGTATCAGCCTGAATCTGCTGGATAATTTTTCCACCAGGTCCAATAACCGGCCCGATCATGTCCTTAGGAATCATCATCGTTACAATTCTTGGAACATTTGGCTTGTAATCTTCGCGGGCTTCGCTGATTACTTCCATTATTTTACCAAGAATATGTGCCCTGCCCTCTTTTGCCTGCTGTAATGCTTTTGACATTACTTCGTATGATAAACCATCAACCTTGATGTCCATCTGCGTAGCAGTTATCCCTTTTGTGGTTCCGGTTACTTTGAAATCCATATCTCCCAAATGATCCTCGTCGCCAAGAATATCAGAAAGAACGGCAAATTTATCAGAGCCTTTATCGGTAATCAAACCCATAGCAATTCCGGAAACTGGTCGTTTAAGGTGAATACCAGCATCATACATCGCCATGGTTCCTGCGCAAACAGTTGCCATTGATGAAGAACCGTTCGATTCAAGAATATCGGAAACAACTCGTACGATATAAGGAAATCCATCAGGAATCATCTTTTTCAGTGCGCGGTGTGCCAAATTTCCATGTCCGATTTCGCGGCGTGAAAGTCCACGTGGAACTTTTGCTTCACCAGTGCTAAACGATGGGAAATTATAATGTAATAAAAAGCGTTCGCGTCCTTTAAATGTAACATTGTCGATGATTTTCTCATCCATTTTAGTACCTAAAGTTACACTTGTCAGTGATTGTGTTTCTCCACGAGTGAAGATCGCCGATCCGTGAGATCCTGGCAAGTAGCCAATCTCACCCCAGATAGGCCTGATCTGCGTTGTAGAACGACCGTCAAGACGAATACCATCATCAAGTATCATGCGGCGCATTGCTTCTTTTTCAACATCGTGATAATATCTTGAAATCAAACTCTTGTTAACTTCTGAAGACTCTTTTCCTTCGCTGTATGCTACGACGAAATCTTCTTTAATCTGTGCAAAAGAGCTATACCTCAAATGTTTATCTGTGATCAGCGAACGAGCAGTGTCGTAAGCTTTCTGGTAAGTTTCTTTCCAGATTGCCTCGCGAAGAACTTCATCATTCTGTTCATGACAATACTCACGTTTCACAACGCCGACTTCTGCAGCAAGTTCATTCTGTAATTGGCAATGAATTTTGATGTTTTCGTGGGCAAATTTAATGGCATCAAGCATTTCTTCTTCCGAAACCTCGTCCATTTCACCTTCCACCATCATTATATTGTCAAACGATGCCCCAACCATAATGTCGATATCGGCAGTGGCAAGTTGTTCGGCAGATGGGTTAATTACAAACTTTCCTCCGATACGCGCAACACGAACCTCTGAGATCGGTCCATTGAAAGGAACATCAGAAACCGCAAGCGCTGCCGATGCTGCCAATCCGGCAAGGCAATCAGGCATTTCATTTTTGCCAGAAGAGATAAGTGCAATCATTACCACTGTTTCCGCATGGAAATTATCCGGGAATAGCGGACGTAATACACGGTCAACCAAACGGGCAGTCAGAATTTCATCATCCGACGGACGTGATTCTCTTTTCATGAATCCACCCGGAAACCTTCCGGCAGCCGAGAATTTTTCGCGGTAGTCAACCGAAAGCGGCATAAAATCAACGTTTTCAGCAGCTTCTTTTGCTGATACCACAGTAGCAAGCAACATGGTATCACCCATTTTTACTACAACCGATCCGTCGGCCTGTTTTGCCAACTTACCGGTTTCGATGTTAATCGTACGGCCATCGCCCAGATCAATTGTCTTACTAACAGCTTTGTACATAGTTTAAAAAATAAATTTATTAATAATAGAAATAAATGGGTGGGGCTTTAAATATTTAAAAAAAGGCAATTCGAAAATTGCCTTTTTAGGTAGTTCGTTATTTACGAAGATTGAGTTCCTTGATCAATGAGCGGTAACGTTCAATGTCTTTTCTTTTTAGGTAATCGAGCAATGCCCGACGTTTACCTACCAATCCGATCAGCGCACGCTGTGTTCCGAAATCCTTTTTGTTGACTTTCAGATGTTCTGTAAGGTGACTAATCCGGAATGAGAAAAGGGCAACCTGTCCTTCAGTAGAACCTGTGTTGGTCACAGCTTTACCGTACTTTTCAAAAATCTCCTGTTTTTTCTCAGCAGTTAAATACATTACTTATAAATTAAAAAATTATACAATTATTGCACCGCAGTATTCGTGTTCGATAGCAACGGTTCAACATTAATTAAAAAACCGGCACAAAGCTACAAAATAATCTGCTAATATTTTTCACGCTTTTGTTGATTTAATTGAAGTTGCAATTCCAGGTGCCAGGGTAATCGCGTCGGATCACATTTTATCTTCAAGAAAATTATTGAGATTCCGCACCTGCTCAGGTGATCCCAAGACGAACAATTGATCCTGAACGCTGAGCGGGTAATCGCTCCCAGGATTAAAAACATATTTGCCCTCACCATTTTTCAATCCGATAATGGTTGTTCCGGTAACACTTCCCAAACTTAATTCACCAATCGTCCTTCCACTGTTGACAGTTGCCAAATTCCGGCAATGTACTTCATGAATACTTACGTCACGATCTCGCTGGAGTAAAATATACTCCATAAACTCTACCACATCGGGTTGTGTGACCAAACGAGCCATACGTTGTCCTCCCATTCTTTCAGGCATAATCACATTTGTTGCCCCGGCTCTCCTGAGTTTAACGTCAGAACCAATTTCGGAAGCACGGCTAATGATGGTCAGATCAGAATTCATGCTTCGGGCAGTGAGTACTACAAACATATTGTCAGCATCATTGGGAGTTGTAGCGATCAATGCCCTTGCACGGTCAATGCCTGCAGTACGAAGCACTTCTTCATTCGTGGCATCACCCTGAATAAAAAGAAGGTTTGGATCCTCCTGAATACGGGCAATTACGTTTTCACGCCGTTCAATGATCACAAATGGATGAATATGATCTGTCAATTCGAGCGCCGCTTGCTCTCCATTCCGACCATAGCCGCATATAATCACGTGATCGGTCAATTTTTCAATCCTTTTGCTCACCCTGTTTGTTTTTAATTTTTTTACAAATTCACCATCCAGAAAAAACCGCACAATGCTTGATCCTACGAATGCAAAGCTTCCAAGACTAAAGATAATCAGGAATGAAACAAATAACTTTCCTGTTGGCGAAAGTGGCCTTACAACTTCAAATCCGACTGTAGAAACGGAAAGAACGGTCATGTACAAAGAGTCGATAAATCCGTATCCTTCAATAAAATGGAAGCCAACCAATCCAAATGCAAACACAGAAATCACTAGTGAAAGGGCAATTCTGAAAGTCTTCGTTGTTTGTTGTTCAAACTGGTTCATGCAAAATTATTTTATGTCCGATTGTGCAGTCAAGGCATTTCCTGGACTCACAATAGTTGTGCTGAAGTTGCAATAATGCCTGCGATTCGAGTGCATTCGCTGCCACAATTCCTGCTCCGGCCCACCGGCTTATCGAACTATTAATCTCAGCAGGCATTTGCTCAAGTATATCGAGTGCTCTGTCTTTCAAAAATAGTTTATTTTGGCATTCACCATACAGAAAATAGAAAGGGACGACCACATTTATAACGATAAGCCTGAAAATCTGATCCCCAAACACTTTTTTCCGTACAACAGAGGGTTTATTAAAGCTGTAATGAGTATCCCAGTATTCTGATGCCTTTACCATAAACAACCGCTGTAAATCTTCCAGTTTGCCAGCATCAATCACCGCGGCAAATAGTCCTTTTGAATTGTGAATCAACATCGCAAACTGTGCCAGCCTGATTGTCGGAAAGTTTCCGGGATGCATCCTCATAAACTTCCATAAATGACCTCCAATTGGTTTCAGACCATATTTAACCGCCAGAAAACGGTACTCTTTTCTCAATTCAAGATAATACTCATCTCCAAAGAGTTCTTCACCAAGCAATCCTGCTTGCCCGAAAAGAAGTGCCTCAATCTGAAACAACGAATCATGATGTCGTGCCAACACCGATTGCGGAAGCGACCGAGCCACCATTTCGAAGGGAAGTGCATTCTCTTTCAGACCAAAACTACGGGCAAGCATACGATAAAAAGTCTCGCCCCAATCCTCTTTTGTCTCCAGAAGCACTTTGTTAATCGATTCAATCTTTTGCTGTAGCCGTTCAATTACGATCCCGTTCAGGAAAAATTTTATTCTAAACGGATCTACCTGATATAATAAGGAAGCGCAGCCGATCCAGTCATGACTTCTAATCAACATTTCATAATTGTCTTCAATCCACCGGGGCCATTTGATCTCCAAGGCAGGCACGCAAGAACCCAGATCATTAAACACCTGAATATCTGAGACTGCCACAACATGAAGAATCGTATTTCGGTAAGCAGGATCATTTTGATGCCCATGTTTGTTCCAATCTGAAGCTCGCTGATGAATTTCGATATTCCCCGCCCATAGCGTTTCACCAATTCGTATTCGCGCATCGAAAAAATCGGGACCGGCATTCGTGTTGTGCCTTCCAGGATGCATTATTTGAAGTGATTCCCCTTCCTGGGTGAAAAGAGAATCGTTCTGATAAAGTTTATTATTCCAGATAAAATGGAGAAAATCCTCTTTCATGTGAGAATAAATTGATTTTTAATAGTCACATGGAACCCTCATAGATAATACCATTTGATGCGAACTTTTGCAAGTGAGGGTTTCATCGGCTTATAGATTTAGCTTACCGAAAGATACGAAAAAAAATAAAAAAATAAATGGGTGAAAATAACTTAAAAATGAAGGAAATCAAAAACTATCATGAATCGTTTTAAACGTTTGATTTTTCAACCGTAACGCCTAATTAACCAAAGACCTATTCCGATATTTTACGAAGGACGGTCATACCATCCCTGATGGGAATCATAAATGTCTCGACGCGGTGATCGACCTTTACAAAATCATTAAATTGCATTATACTAATTGTTTGATCATCATTTGCTGCAACTTTTTGAACAACTTTCCCAGCCCACAAAGTGTTATCGGCAATTATCACCCCGCCTATTGCTACTTTGGGAAATAGAAGATTGTAGTTTGATAGATATTTCCGTTTATCGGCATCAATAAAAACGAGGTCAAATTTCCCCTCTAATTGAGGAATAATATCATCAGCATCGCCGATGTGTTGAATAATCCGGTGACGCATTCCCGATTCTTCAAAAAATGATGCTGCCAAAAGCTCAAGTTCATCGTTAATTTCGATTGTGTGAAGTATTCCATCATTAGACATTCCACTTGCAAGACACAAAGCGGAATAGCCGGTATAGGTTCCGATCTCTAATATTCGTGAAGGCTTAACAAGCTTACTTAACAGTGTCAAAAGCGAACCCTGCAAATGGCCTGAACACATGCGACCATTTACCATCATTACCTGAGTTTGGCGAAAAAGCCGCGCCAGCAGTGGACTCTCTTCCTCTATATGTGACAAGAGGTATTGATCCAGAACTTTATCAATCTTTATCACTTTGATTATATATTAAAACTGACAATTTATCGAAATCCAAAATTTCATTAGCAATATCCATAATTTGAGAGGTAGTTACGGCATTTATTTTTTTATATAGAACATCCAAATCGTCCATTTTATTGTAGATCAAAAAGCTTTTGCCAAGCGATAACATCAGATCTTCATGATTTTCCTGCGACATAGCCAACTGACCAACCACCTGCTTCTTCGCTTTGCTGATCTGAATATTTCCCAGCGCTTTATTCTGGAGTATCTTGATCTCACGTTTAATCAACGTTATCGCCCTATCGAGATTATCCTTGTCTGTTCCAAAATAAATAGTGATAGTTCCTGTATCGGAATAAGCTGTATATGAAGATTCAAGATTATAAGCAATCCCGTTTCTTTCGCGCAAAGCTAAATTAAGCCGCGAATTTCCTGATTGACCTCCCAGAATACTGTTCAGTAAAACGAGTGCAATCCGATTTGGATGGAGTACATCGTAAGCAAGACCTCCTATCAGACAATGCGTCTGAAAAGTTTCTTTCTCGACCGATTTAAATCTGGGAGTATAACCGGTGACTAACGGACGTTGAAAAGTTCGACGGTTATCCTGGAAAATGCTAAAGTACCGCTCAGCAAGTTGAAAAAATCGCTTACCACTGATATTTCCAACCGAACAGATTACCATCTGATCGGTATTGTAATTCTTAGCCATAAACCTTTGAATATCACTGCGCGTAAATGCTTTCACATTTTCGGGTGTTCCAAGGATATTCCGTCCGATGGGATGACCTTCAAAAATAAGCTCTTCAAACTCATCAAAGATCAGTTCCGATGGTGAATCGTTGTAAGAATTGATTTCGTCAATAATTACATCCTGCTCTTTTTTAAGTTCCTGATCCGGGAAAGCACTACTAATCAATATGTCACTAAATAGTTCGATAGTACGCTGGTAATATTCTGTCAAAAAAGATGCATGAATTGCTGTTTCCTCCTTTGTCGTATAAGCGTTCATTTCACCGCCTACATCTTCAAGACGGCTCAGAATATGAAAAGACTTCCGTTTAAGCGTGCCTTTGAAAATTGTATGCTCGATAAAATGCGCCATACCTTGTTCCATGAGTTCCTCGTCACGTGAACCGGTATTGATAATGATTCCGCAATGGGAAACAGGTGAATCGACACGCTGATGAACCAGCCGTATTCCATTGGGTAAGAGTGCAGAAAAATATTCCATTATTTGGTTTTGAACAAGTTGCAAAAGTATTGAAAATAACGATCTCAAATGCCACCTTTCATTGGATTAATTTCGGATTCTTAAAATTCATCTAAATTCAACTTTATTCATTTTTTTTTGAGTGTACACTTGGAGGCAAATAAAATTTGATTAGTTTTGCACCGCGTTAGAAAACAAGGTGCCATAGCTCAGTCGGTAGAGCAACGGACTGAAAATCCGTGTGTCCCTGGTTCAATTCCAGGTGGCACCACGCAATGAAAACGCAAAAAGTAAAAAGCCTGATTTTCTCTCGAAAATCAGGCTTTTTTTATTCCTATTAAAGGACCTAAATTTTACGTTTTTAAAAATCGATTGATTTTACATTTTTTTAACACTAAATATTTGGAGACCACGACATACAACCTTATCTTTGTGCTACATTTTTTTTCATAAGTTTAGGTTTAGTTAGGTTAGTTAGTTTGGTTAGTTTTAGTAAAAGGATGGAACCGCCCGGTTCCGTCCTTTTCAATTTTTAGTCAAACAAATCGAGCACTTCATCTTTCGAAATATCTCTGAAAGGATCGTTTGAGTTCACGAATTCATTGGCCAATTTCGATTTCTTATCCTGCAACTTCTGAATTTTTTCTTCAATCGAATTCTCCGAAATAAACCTGTAAACAAATACCTTCTTATCCTGACCAATCCGATGTGCACGACTAATTGCCTGCATCTCAGCAGCCGGATTCCACCATGGGTCAGTGATAAAAATATAATCTGCTGCAGTAAGATTCAATCCAACACCACCTGCCTTCAGAGAAATCAAAAAGATCTTTTTTTCAGGGTCATCCTGAAACTCTTCAATAACCTGCTTTCTATCAATAGTTTGTCCTGTAAGCAGACTATAATTCCAGTGCTCCTTTCTGAACTCGTCAGCCAACAGATTGAGGTGTTTCACAAACGAGGAAAAAACAAGTATTTTGTGATTTTCTGCGACAAGAATGCCAAGCATTGCGATAATGTCGTTAAATTTCCCTGACTCAAAAGCGGACTCAGAATCAATCAACTTTGGATGAATCGCAATTTGTCGAAGCCGCGTAAGTGCCTGCAAAACAAAAAATGTCGATTTCTGTAATCCATCTTCCTGCAAATTTTGGAGTAGCACATTCCTCACGGCCGATTTCTCAGTCTCGTAGAATTCAGATTGTTCCGGGGTCATCTCAACCACAATTGTCTCTTCGGTTAACGATGGGAGATCTTTTGCAACCTGTTCTTTGGTTCGTCGTAAAATAAAGGGATGTATAAGTTTTTGAAGTTTTTCACTGGCATCGGTCGATTTATCCCGTTCAATTGGCAAAAGAAACTCTTGCTTAAAATAGTTCTTACTACCTAATAATCCTCGGTTAAGAAAATTCATTTGCGCCCAAAGATCTGACAATGAGTTCTCAATTGGCGTACCTGTCAACACAATCCTATGCTGCGATCTTATCCCTGTAATTGTCTTATAAGTTTTGGATTCACTATTCTTAATGTACTGACTTTCGTCGAGAATCAGGAAAAAAAACTCATATTGCGATAATTCTTCAACATCGTTTCTGACAGTCCCGTAGGTGGTGAGAATGATATCGTAATTGGCTATAATATCATTTATTGAGCCTTTTTCGCGACGTCGTGCACCACTGTAAACGTAAGATTTCAACGACGGAGCAAATTTCCGGATCTCCTTTTCCCAATTGTGGACAAGAGATACTGGTAATACAATCAGCGTAGCAGACTGCATTTGAGTTTCAACAGTTTCTTCGGGAACAAATAGGGATAACTGTGCAGAATTTTTGTTCGGAAATACGGGGCAAAGTTGCTCCTTCCGTTTTAACCTGAGTAATAGCGTGAGTGCCTGAATTGTCTTCCCCAAACCCATATCATCTGCAAGACATCCACCTAATCCCTTAGCAAAAAGATGATACATCCAATTATACCCATCATACTGATAATTACGAAGTGCAGCATTCAATTCAATCGGGATAACCTGGGATTCGACGCTGGTGAATTCCAATGACTTAATTTTATCCTTAACTGACGCATCCATTTCATCTGCAATTTCAGCAATCAGCGTGAAATGATAATTCGGCAGCCGGATCGATTGTTCGCCAATCTTTCCAAAACTAAAAATATTGTGATATTTTGCGAACCACTCCATTGGAAGAATAGCGATCTCACCATTGGGCAACTTAAACTCTCGGATTTGGTTCATGATATTTTTACGCAATCTGACAAATGGAAAGGAAAATGGTCCAAACGTAACGGTCGCAAAAATATCAAACCAATCGTTAGTCTGGTCAATCTGAAGATTGAGTGTCTGGTTTCCAGTAAAATAGTTTTGATCCAACCCTTCCTGACTAACACTAATTCTCATTTCTTCTAATCCTACGCTATTTTTTGATAGCCAGGCGATTACATCATATAACGCCTCCGACTGGTTACTATCCTTCGAACCCGGTAAATACAAAGTATTTGACTCACCTTTCAAACCAAGTTTCCGTAGTATTGAAATGAAATTTGTTTCCCAACCCGAATCCTTGTCAAAACGATGAAAAACATAATTCCCTTCTACAACTTCGAACGCAACTACTTTTTTCCCATCATCATCTGCTGAGATAATCTGCTCGTTATACTTAAAAACCGGGATAAAAACCGGGTATCCTGCAATGTCGGTTGCCACTGATAGAATCGCCTCCTTACGTACGGGTGTATCAATAATGTCGAATCCAGAATAGTTAATCTCCTGATTTTTAATAGCATTTAAAATAAAAGTTCCAAAATATTTTTCCTCAACTGATCGTGGAATACTGATGTATTCCTTGTCGAAAAATGGCTGTAACTTTGACCCCGATATATCATCAAAGAAGTAGAGTTTGTTTTGATAGAGAATTCTACATGGCTCATTTACAAGCAAAATAATACTTCTATTAAGTAACGAAAGTTGATCAGCACCATTTCTGATCGTCAGAAAATATTGTGTTTCGTCTTCCAGTCTGTGAAAATTGAATACAGCTCCTGTATCTTCATAGCACAATTCAATGAGATCGTCCTCATAAAGATTGTTGTATTTTGCCCGCTTGAAATAAACCGGGATTCCGGCAGTTTTGAGTAAATCGAGACAACGGGTCATAATGTCCTCAACGAACGGAACAATTTTTTTATTAAATTCTTCAGCCTTGACATTTTTGTAGAAATCGTTTAGTGTCCCTTTCTTATTGAATTTTTTTGCCAGATTTTCGTCAGCGTATTTTTCAGTTAATTTAACCAATTGTGTTTGTATCGCTGAAAATCTGAAATTTCCTTCTGCCAGGTCGTGCACACGAAGCCGCTGCGATATTGAGAGATACTTTCCTTCAGGACCATCCTCTGCTAGATATGGCAATATCAGAAATCCAAACAACCTGTGTTCCGAAACTGTAATAATAAATTTTTGTTCCACGCCAAATATTAATTGATTTAAAGCATCATCCTGAGTATTAAAAACGCTTGTCAGTACTGTGCAAAGGGCTAATTTACTATAAAAAATTCAACCTCCAAAATTTGGTAGTTGCAGTCCGGCATCTTAAACTATGGTCATACCTGACAATCAGTCGTGAAAGTTTTGCCAATATTTTGTAAATTTGCAGCTTCGCAGGCTGTTCTATCGCCTCAATTCATCGGGGAGGAAAGTCCGGGCAATACAGGGCGCTATGCTTCCTAACGGGAAGGCGGACGTAAGTTTGCAGTAGTGTAACAGAAAATAACCGTCCCGATGAAAATCGGGATAAGGGTGAAAAGGTGGGGTAAGAGCCCACCGGTAATCGTGGTAACACGGTTAGCCGTACGCCTCATGGATTGTAAGGCCAAATATATTACGAGTTCTTCGGAACACAGGGCTGCCCGCCCTGGTTCTGGTTTCCTTCGGGTTCCCGGGAGTCGTAAGGGGTAGGCTGCAAGAGGCTGTTGGTGACAGCAGTCCCAGATAAATGATAGAATGAAAAACAGAACCCGGCTTACAGGCCTGCGATTTTTTTAAAACCTATGGTCATGCTTCAACTTAGGCTTCTTTTTGTATCAATCTTAGTCTATTCCGGACTTTTTGCGCAAGAAAAAAAAGGGAAGACAGATTTCAATGTCTCATTCGGCACTTATGTCTCAACGGGTGATGATTTGCCGTTCTGGATGACCGCCAATCAAAATGGTGTATTCACATTGCAAAACAGCAACTACCAATTATTCCAGGCGGGCTTTGCCAAGAAGTTTGAATCCGATTCTGCAAGTAATTGGAGTTACACCTGGGGAGCAAATCTGGTATATGGTTATGCCGGAAAATCGGATTTTCAGGCAAACCAATATTGGTTCGGTATGCGACATAAATGGTTTGTAATTAAAGCAGGAGCTCAGTCTGATTCTATTCAATATGGAGGATTGTCTTCGACAAACGGGAATCTCGATCGTTCGAACAACGCACGTCCACTTCCGGGAATCTCGTTGTCAACCAACAATTTTATACCATTTCTGTTTTGGAAGAAATGGGCTTCATTTAAGGTTGAATATGAGGAAAAACTATTTTCAAACCATACATTTGTAAAAAATGCTCACCTGCACCATAAATCACTTTACGGTAAAGCCTCACTTTCAAAAAACTGGTTGGTAACAGCGGGATTGGAACATTACGTATTATGGGGAGGAACATCGCCAACAGTAGGGACAATGCCAAGCTGGAGCCAATATTTTAACTACATCCTAGGTTTATCGGCAGGCCCGGGAGCTTTTATAGATGATCAAACAAATAAAGCTGGAAATCAATTAGGTATCTACTCTCTGGAAATAAAGAAAGAATGGACGAAATCTATTATCAGTTTGTATTGGAACCATCCATTTGAAGATCAGTCAGGATTAGAGATGGCCAACCTACCCGATGGTTTATGGGGAATACACATCAGCAAAAAAGATCGGTCCGGATTCATAACAGATCTCGCTTATGAATATATGAATACCCGAAATCAAAGCGGATCAATTCGCAATCTACCTGCACCAACACCCGATAATCCAGGACGCGTGACAGGCCGGGGCAAAGACAATTATTTCGATCATTATATTTATCGCACATTTACCTATTACAACAGGATGATGGGAACACCGTTATTTGTGCCTTGGATCGGTGAAGACGGTATAGCCAATAGATTAAAAAGCACAAGAATGTGGATGCACCACTTCGGAATAAAAGGTACATGTGAGTCGGGCATTTATTGGAAAACAATGTTCACCTGGTCGCGTAATTTCGGTACATATAACGATGCTTTTCCCGCTGACATTTTTGATCCTCTTGGAGTTGGTCCGTATAATCCACCACTTGACGAATTCTCGGTCCTGGGCGAACTCAATTACAGGGGAAACAAATTGCCATTCGAAGTAAATACAGGATTAGCAGCCGATTATGGCGAAAGATTTCAGAAAAGAATCGGCGGATATGTTGGTATCTGCTATCGGTTTTAATTAAACAATTTAAATGGATCAAGTTCAAAATATTTCAATTCAAGACTTTACTTATACCCTTCCTGAAGAACAAATTGCCCCTTATGCCCTCCCCGATCGCGACCACTCGCGGTTACTGATCTGGAATAACGGTGAAATATCGGATGAGCGTTTTGATCGCCTATCTGATCAACTCCCTTCAGGATCGATGCTGATTTTTAACAACACCCGTGTTATCAGGGCACGATTATTTTTCCATAAACATACTGGTGCCAAAATCGAAATTTTCTGTCTCGAACCGTTGGATCCGGCTGAATATACTCAGTCATTTTCAAAAACCGACTGTTGCAATTGGAAATGCATCATTGGAAACCTGAAAAAATGGAAGGATGAAGTGCTGGTACAGAGACTGGAGATTGAAGGAAAAGAAATATTTTTTAAAGCAGAAAAGATAAAAGCATCGGACAGTAATGCTTATGAAATAAAGTTTAGCTGGGATAATCCGCTCTTTACTTTTGCCGAAATTCTTGAGTTTACAGGTAACATTCCTATCCCTCCTTACCTCCACCGTGAATCGGAAGCAATCGATCTGACAAGCTACCAAACAGTTTATTCCAAGATAAAAGGATCTGTCGCGGCCCCAACTGCCGGACTTCACTTCACAGCAGCGGTTTTTGATGCATTAGAAAAGAAAAACATCCAATGTGAAGAGGTTACACTTCATGTGGGAGCAGGAACTTTTCAACCTGTGAAATCTGAAACCATCGGCGGACACGACATGCATACGGAGCATTTTGTCGTTTCGCGTAAATTGATTGATCGTTTGACAACTTTTGAGCCAAAAATCATCGCTGTAGGAACTACTTCCGTGCGAACGCTTGAAAGCATGTATTTTATTGGATGCAAAATAATATCCAATCCAAAAATAGACTCGGACCAACTGTCTGTAAATCAATGGTACCCCTACAATCTTCCAAACCTCAACTATTCGCGACGTGAAGCATTTGAAGCTTTATCAGCCTGGTTGCAAGAACGGAATCTCACTGAATTAAACAGTTCGACACAAATAATCATTCTTCCGGGCTACACTTTCAAGGTAATCAGCGGAATGATAACGAACTTTCATCAACCACAAAGTACACTATTACTTCTTATTGCTGCTTTTCTTGGCGATGAGTGGAAAAGGATTTACGCTCATGCACTTAGTGAAAATTACCGGTTCCTCAGTTACGGAGATTCAAATCTATATCTGAAATAATTAAATACTTGCCTCAATTACACAACGTCCTTTTCTTTCTTCCCCATAGCTTTCGCAATTGTACTTCCGACCATTAACTGAAGCGCGTGATAAAGCATCAAGGGGAGTAAGACTACCCCGAGCACTGCCTGATCAGGAAATAAAACCTTTCCCATCACCGCACCTTGCACCAAAGATTTTTTTGAGCCACAGAAGATTACTGTGATCCGGTCTTCGCGCTTAAATTTCATCCATATCGAAAGCTGATTCATTAATATAAAAACAACCAAAAAGAGCGTAAGCATCATTGCTCCCAATACTACAATCTCTGAGATCGTAAAGTGATCGAACATATGACCTGAAAAGGATTCGCAGAAGGAGGTATAGACTATGAGTAGAATAATGAACTGATCAAATTTCCCAAGTGTAGTCTTATACCTTGAGACCCAATCCCCAATTTTGTGGTGGAGAAACAACCCGATAATTACCGGCAACAAAACCTGCAAACAGAGCAAAAGAATCGTATGTCCAATATCAAAACCTTCCTGTGTTTTGCCAAGCGCAGTACTCATTAACAAAGGCGTAATAAATATTCCCAGAATGCTCGATATACTTGCATTAAAGATTGCAGCAGCAATATTTCCACGGGCTATTGATACCATCACGATCGAAGAGGAGACGGTTGATGGCAAAGCTGCAACGTAAAAAATACCTAGTCCTATATTGGTTGAAAAGTAGTCTTTGAAAATCAACCGCAAAGTAATAATTATCAAAGGGAAAAGGACAAATGTAGAAAGTTGCACCACCAGGTGCAGACGCCATTTGCTTAATCCGCTCAGAAGACTTTCGGGACTTAACTTTGCTCCATAGAAAAAGAAGATGACTGAAACACCATAGCCAGCAATTGCTGGAAGGTGAAGCGGACTTTCTTCAATTCCAACCGGAGGGTATAACCATGCAAGAAAAATGACCCCAATCATCAGGAAGAAGAAAGGGCCTAACCCGATTTTTGAAAGCGTATCAACCAGACGTTTAATCATTAACAAAGCGAAATTCGGGTTTAAATAAAAATGGCTGCAAAAAAACTGTGCAGCCATAAAAGTAATGTTTTTATTAGAATTGATTCCGCAATGATTAGCTCAGAAATTTCTTTCTTAGTTCTTCAATCTCATCTTCACCAATTGGTTTTAGCTCTCCGATTGGAACGCCCATTGTGAGTGACTTTGCACTGAATTCTGCAACTTCCAGTCGGTCAAACGTCTGGAGTAACTTGTCGCCCGTGATCAGAATAGAGTCATTTTCAATAATTACCGCAGGCGTATCTTTGGAGATAAGGTTCAATATAGTTTCCTCACCCTGAAAATGACTACCAAACGGAACATTGTAGACATCCTGGAGGAAAATCCAGCTTTCAGGTATGGTACGAACGTCGAACTTGCTTCCTGTAACACTAAATGCCATTAAATACGGCGATTGAGTCAATATGATTGAGTTAACATGTGGATTGCGACGATAAATTTCCTGGTGTAACCAGGTAGCACGGCTAGGAATTTTCCCAGGCTCACGTTTCCCGTCTTTGATCTGAACAATATCATCCAGGGTTATATTCCATCGGAGAACATTGGTAGGCGTGATCAGGAAATCGTTTCCCCGCCAACGGATCGATACGGTTCCGTATGAACTGATCATCAATCCCTGGTCACACGCGCGACGAACAATCCGCATGATCTCCTCACGACGTTCACGTTCGTCCGACGGGTGTTTCACCTCCTCCGTCATTTCGGGCAGCAACCTCGGAATCTGAGCTTCGAAAGCTTCGATTTGCTCGTCCGTAAGTGAATTTACTTTCCCGATTGTTTTGGCATTAATAATTGTCTTGGCGCAAAACTCAAGCGTTTCGAAGCGCTGATATGTATCTTTCATATCAGTACCTCCAACAACAGTACCATGATTTTCCATGATGACTGCATTGTAGCCTTTTGCAAATTCTGCAGCAATCTTTTCTCCCAGCTCTTCGCTGCCAGGAAGTGCATACCCTGCATAACCAATTGGCCCGCAAACATATTTTGCCTGTGGAATTACATTCGTATCGGGGATAACATGTGCAATACTGAAAGATACCAAAGCAGGTGGATGCGCATGGATAATGGCTTTGATATCAGGACGCATCTTATAAATAGCACGGTGGAATGGATATTCGGAAGAGGGTTTATGTTTTCCCAGGACAGTTCCGTCAGCCTTGATACAGTTGATGTCATCCGGACCCAGTGTGCCCTTATCAACAGCCGATGGAGTAACCCATATATCGCCCTGTTCATCGATGATCGAAACATTACCACCCGTAGTGGTAGTCATCCCTTTGTGATATATCCGACTAATAATCAATACAATCTGATTACGTGGATGCATAAGGTTGATGTCAAGTAAATGCATAAAATATGTTTTAAGATTTTGCCATCTTTCGACGGTAATTTTCGACTTCCCAGTTGTCAATAAAATCTATCTGAGCTTTGGTCATAAATTTCGGACCACCAAAATTTTCGGATAGATAGCTTATTTTCAATATATTTGAATAGACTTCAAGAACATTTAAAACCGATTTGAGATTCTCCTCAACAGCTATAATTCCCTGTCCTTCAACAGCCAAAACTTTAGGGAGGTAACCATACGAATCCACATAACCAGCAATTTTAGCGCTGGCCGATTGGATTTGATCTTTCTCATTTTCGTAAGCTGGAATAAACAGGTAATGTGCCTTGCAATAAACAATATCATCGGGGGTAAATGCGGTATCAGCTTTTAGAAAACTTTTCTTGTCTGTTGTAAAATGGTGGATCAAACGGCTTTCAACTCCCTTTGCCACAAAAGTTCCAAATTCAGAGTGCAACAGCTGAATTTTGTCAATGATTGGTGATTCAAACGATTTTGTATCATCCTTCGGTAGAACCTGGCTGATTTTACTATTAATCTTCTGAATAATTGAGGAATATATTTCATTTATAGCTGGAATAGAGTCGGCAGCCACAAACACTCCATGGTTCTCGAGAAATATAATCTGTGGCGCCTTTGCAAATTTTACTGTAAACTGACGAATCTCTGTTTCAACCTTTTTGAAGAGGATGTAACCAGGGTCGGTATAAGGGATAAAGAGCGCCTGATCGCCAAACAATTCATAGCAAATCTTTTCGGCATTAATTGAACACATCAGCGCATTGACGAGTGTCGGATGCGTATGTACGACATATTGAAAGTCAATAATCTCGTGCATCGAAGTCTCTACGGAAGGGCGATTGCCTCCTTTAGAAACAATTGCATTTGCAAGATCTGCTTTTACTTCGGCTTCACGTTTTGTTGCATTATGACTATATGTTTTTGCGGAGACAATTTTTAGTTTTGCACGCGACAGGCATACAAAGCCATTTTCATCCATCGTTTCGAGTGCAACGCCGCTTGCTTTGACCCAGATATAGTTTTCGTCCTTAAATGACGTGTTCCCGCCACCTGCAATGACAAAAGTTTTATCTTTTCCGTAAAGTTTCGATACTTCAATTAGTTGTGCAAGGTTCTGATTCATTAGTGTTTTGTTTCTATTTATTTCTATTCGTTACATTATTCCCATTTCCGTAATCCAAAAGTAAGTGAAAATTGGATGATGACTGTTACAATTAGTGATATTTGATTTACACTATTTGTTATTACCTTTGTCGCTCAAATCGAGTTTAAACTCCGTGTGCTTGAACACCACGTAAAAAACAAGTAGAATGAAAAAGACTGTTTCCGTTTTGTTTATGTTTGCAGGCATCCTGTTTGCAATTTGTTTATTGATTTCCAATATCTTAGCCACAAAAATTATTTTGATTGGTTCCTGGGCTGCTCCGGCAGGTGTGTTGATTTTCCCCATTGCCTATATTATTAATGACGTGATTGTTGAGGTTTGGGGATATAAAAAAGCACGTCTGATTATCTGGTCAGGCTTTGCAGTAAATCTTTTGGCAGCGCTGTTCTTTACATTGGCCATCGTTGTTCCCGCTGCTCCTTTCTGGCAAAATCAGGCAGCATTTTCCACCATTTTAGGAAGTACTCCCCGGATTATTGCTGCCAGTTTATTGGCTTATCTTGTTGGATCTTTCTTAAATGCCTTTGTGATGAGTAAGGTGAAGGTGTTAATGAAAGGAAAAGACTTTTCAGTACGGGCGGTTCTCTCAACTTTAATTGGCGAAGCAGCCGACTCCTTTATTTTTATAGTCATTGCTTTCGCTGGCAACCTGCCGTTTAACGTATTGATTGGCATGATCTTCACCCAGGCATGTATCAAAACAGCATATGAGATTGTGATTCTTCCATTTACAATCGTAGTGGTCAAATGGGTTAAGAAAGTTGAAGGTATCGACACGTTTGATGAATCGATTTCCTACAATCCTTTTTCAATCAATCAAATCTAAAATGACAGGTTTTCCGGTTATAGATTCAACCCTTTCGGCGGTGCATCTTGCATTGTTTGTAAAGGAAAAATTTGGGCTTAAAGGCAATACGAGTTGCAAATTATTCAGGACTGGAATCAATCATACGTACATGATTTCAGATAACGGAGACAAATACGTACTTCGTATTTATAGTTACAACTGGCGTACAGAAACTGAAATCAGGGAGGAATTGCGGTTATTAATCCTTCTGAAAGAAAATAATATTGCTATTTCTTACCCTATCCTTGATAAGACTAAAAATTATATCCAAACACTCCAGGCGCCTGAAGGTCTTCGATATGCCGTGCTCTTTTCGTTTGCAGAAGGGAAGAAAGTAAGAAACCTGACAGAAAAAACATGCAACAGCATTGGATCGCTGATGGCAAATATTCATAAAACAACAATCAATCAGGAAGTCAAACGAATAGAATACAATGCTCGTACTTTAACCCAACTACCTTACCAATACGCAACTAAATATTTCGCTGAATCGATGGAGGAGATGCAATTTGTTAAAAGTGCAAGTGAGCATCTGACTGTACTGTTTGATAAAATTGATCAAGGCAAACTAAGGTACGGAGTGGTACATCTTGATCTTTGGTATGATAATATGAATATTGAGGATGAATCTGTTATAACCGTTTTTGATTTTGATTTTTGCGGAAACGGCTGGTTACTATTGGATATCGCTTATTTCACGATGCAACTATTTAATACCGAGCCTAACGTAAAATTATTCAAATCGAAATTGGAAAGTTTTTATAATGGATATCAAAAGGTGACTCCTATCTCCGATGAAGAGAAAGCGCTAATACCAGAAGCAGGATTAGCAATCTGGATATTTTATTTGGGAATTCAATCCCAAAGATTTGATAACTGGTCGAATATATTCTTAAGCGAAAATTATTTAAAGCACTTCATAGGGATCATTAAAAACTGGATGAAGCACAACGAAATAAAAATAAAGGGGGATAACGAAGTATATGTCTAAAGCATTAGTTGTTTTTTCAGGTGGTCAGGATTCGACAACCTGTCTTTTCTGGGCTAAAAAGCATTTTGACGAGGTTTTGGCGATTGCTTTTGATTATGGACAGCGACACATTGTTGAACTCGACGCTGCAAAAAAGATTGCGGCGGAAGCAGATGTTCGGCTGAATATCTTTAAGATTAATCTATTGAGCGAAGTATCGCATAATTCACTAACAGATAATGCGATGGAGGTTGAAACAAATCAGCCCGATCACCGCCCGCCCAATACGTTAGTTGAGGGAAGAAATATGTTGTTTCTTACTTATGCTGCCGTTTTTGCCAAGGCGAACAGAATCAACGATATCATCACGGGTGTTGGTCAGGCCGATTACAGCGGATACCCCGATTGCAGGAATGAATTTATACTATCACTTAATCAGACACTTAATTTATCGATGGATTTTGAGTACCACCTGCATACACCATTGATGTGGCTCGACAAATCTGAAATTTGGCATATGGCAGATGAACTTGGCGTCTTTGAAATCGTACGTGATCAAACAATCACCTGCTATCATGGGATTCCAGGTGAAGGTTGCGGAATCTGTCCATCGTGCAAATTGCGAAACAGGGGATTATTAAATTATTTAAAATCAAAAAATAATGGATGATTTAAAAAGTTTGGGAAAGTCAACCGGATATGAATTCAGTTATTCTCCAGAAGTGCTCGAAACTTTTGAAAACCGGCATCCAGAGAATGATTACTGGGTAAAATTCAATTGTCCTGAATTCACCTCATTGTGCCCGATTACGGGTCAGCCCGATTTTGCCGCCATTTACATTAGTTATATCCCTGACGTGAAAATGGTGGAAAGCAAGAGCCTTAAGCTGTATCTTTTCAGTTTCCGGAACCATGGTGGATTTCACGAGGATTGTGTCAATATCATCATGAAAGACCTTATCAAACTGATGGAACCGAGGTATATCGAAGTTTGGGGGAAATTCACGCCACGAGGTGGAATCAGCATAGATCCGTATTGCAACTACGGAAAACCTGAAACCAAATTTATGGCTATGGCTGAATTCAGGATGATGAATCACGACCTTTATCCGGAGAAGGTGGATAACCGGTAATCGGATAGGAGAAACGGGATTAATTCCCGTTTCGTCCTTCCACACCACCGTACGTACCGTTCGGTATACGGCGGTTTCTTGCTTTACATCTCACGATGTGCGGATGTTGTTTTCAGTTATCCCTT
>Ga0209585_10000034_pt1 | contig 46546 bp, 32 predicted proteins | sample NGEPerone_FD_185491 | JGI IMG/M metagenome (GOLD analysis project Ga0209585, IMG submission 185491) | Arctic peat soil microbial communities from the Barrow Environmental Observatory site, Barrow, Alaska, USA - NGEE Permafrost154B-one... | ecosystem: Environmental > Terrestrial > Soil >... | reverse complement strand
GCTGCGGTGCTGCTGCGTGCTGCGCGATGCCGCAGCACGCAGCAGCACCGCAGCCGACCTTACCGAACGCATCCGCGTGACAGGCCGGGACGACGTCTCGGAGCTGGCCACCGCCATCAACGGCATGTTCGGCCGCCTGCAGGACTCGGCCAGGAGTCAGGTGCGCCTGCTCAACGACGTCGGTCACGAGCTCAAGACGCCGATCACCATCATTCGCGGCCACCTGGAGCTGCTCGATGCCGGCAATGTGAGCGACGTCGAGGCGACTCGGGAGCTGGCCATCGACGAGCTCGACCGCATGAACACGCTGGTGTCCGAGATCTCGTTGCTCGCCGCGTCGAGGGCACCACACTTCGTCGAGCTCACCGAGGTCGACATCGACTCGCTCACGGCAGCCGTCGGCGCCAAGGCCTCGGCGCTCGACTCGACCCGGATCTGGCGCGTCGAGGCCGCCAGCGGGCTCGCGCTCATCGATGCCGGCCACATCACCCAGGCCTGGCTGCAGCTGGCCGACAATGCGGCCAAGTACTCGACCCCCGGTGAGCCGATCGTCATCGCCAGCGCGGTCTCGGAGACCGAGGGGGGCACCAGCCTGGACCTCTCGGTGCGTGACGGCGGACCGGGCATACCGCCGGACGCCCGCGAGCAGGTCTTCGAACGATTCACCCGACTCGAGTCGAGCCAGGGGACGGAGGGATCCGGGCTCGGCCTGTCCATCGTCTCGGCGATCGCCGAGGCTCACGGCGGCACCGTGTTGCTGTCGGGCGCCCCGGGGCAGGGGTCGACCTTCACGATCAGGGTTCCGCTCATCGCCGGGGCGCAGTCATCACAGGAAGACGAGGATTAGGACATGAGCAGGATTCTCATTGCCGAGGACGAGGCGCGGATCGCATCGTTCGTCGAGAAAGGCCTTCGCGCGGCCGGGTTCGCGGTGACCGTGACCGCCGACGGCAAGGCAGCGCTCGCCCAGGCCCAGAGCGGCCAGTTCGACCTGCTCATCCTCGACATCGGACTGCCCGGACGCGACGGCTTCGACATCCTGCAGACCCTGCGCGGCGAGGGCAACCCGATCGCTGTGATCGTCCTGACTGCGCGAGACTCCGCGACCGACACCGTGCGTGGTCTGGAAGGGGGCGCCAACGACTACATGTCCAAGCCGTTCCGCTTCGACGAGCTGCTGGCGAGGGTGCGACTGCGGCTGAAAGATGGGCAGCCCGGGCCGATCGGGGCGCTTCAGGTACGCGGGCTCGAGCTCGACCTTCTGACCCGCCGGATCAGCGTGAACGGCACGTTGCACGACCTTTCCGCGCGCGAGTTCGCGCTGGCCGAGGAGTTCATGCGGCACCCTGGCCAGGTGCTCAGCCGTGAACAGCTGCTCAGCCGCGTCTGGGGACTGGACTTCGACCCCGGCTCGAACGTCGTTGAGGTCTATGTGCGATACCTACGCGCCAAGATCGGCGCCGACCGCATCGAGACGGTACGCGGCATGGGCTACCGCTTGGTCTAGAGACCGATGCCCGCCACTTACCGCATTCCGAGCCCTGGCGTCTACATGCCGGGAGAACTGCGAACTGGTTCAGGCGAGTGGGGACCGGGCTGGGGCACGGAAGGCTGCGACGTCATCGGACCGGGCCTGGCTGGGTGATACGACGGCAGAGGCTGCGCTGCCGGAGGCGCCACCTGGCCAACACCGCTCTGCGTCGTAACCGTGGCCAAGGGCCTGGGCGTGGCGTCCGTTGTGGCGGTGGCGCTGGGTTTGACGGTGGCGCTGGGTTTGACGGACACCGGCCCGACGCCGCTCACCTCCAGAACCTGGCCGGGGGCATCCTCAGAGGAGAGAGCTCCGATTCCGGCGATCACTCCGACGACGGCTAGAGCAACGCCGAACAAGCTCGCCGCAGCGGCAACTGTCAGTTTCGTGGACACAACCATCGCTCCCAACGTCGGCACAACGACCCTGGATCGGTTACTGCGACCATTCTTCCAGCGCGCCATTAGCTGGCGGGAAGAGTCGGATGAGAAAGTTCTCATCCGACTCTTCCCGCTTGTGAGGACGGATTACCTCCGGCCGCTCTTACCGCGTCATGCTGCGCGTCTGGTCCGGCACCGCAAGGCGATCCTGGTCCTGCACCGCAAGGCGATCCTGGTCCGGCACCGCAAGGCGATCCTGGTCCGGCACCGCAACGCGATCCTGGTCCGGCACCACAGCGCAGTCTCGGTCCTGCACCGCAAGGCGATCCTGGTCCGGCACCGCAACGCGATCCTGGTCCGGCACCGCAACGCGATCCTGGTCCGGCACCGCAACGCGATCCTGGTCCTGCACCGCAACGCGATCCTGGTCCTGCACCGCAAGGCGATCCTGGTCCTGCACCGCAAGGCGATCCCGGTCCTGCACCGCAAGGCGATCCCGGTCCTGCACCGCAGCGATGGATCGGACCCGGGCAAGGACTGGGTGCGCAGGAACCGACGCGACGCCGCTCGCCTGTTGGACCTGGCCAGACGCCGTCGCAGTGCTCAGCGCTCCGTCACCAGGAAGCACCCCGCCTGCGGCCATCGCCATGCTGAGCAGGCTTGCGGCTCCGACGACGATCAGTTTGGTGGATGTCGTCATCACGAATCCCCTTTCCTACGACCCTTATTGGGTTCGCGAGCCTGTTTGGTTCGCTGCAATTATTCTTTCAGCGGGAGATTGGCTGACATGGAGAAGAGGATGAGAGGTTCTTCATCCGCACGTGAGGTCACCCGGGCATTTACCGCCCCTCCAACTGCTCTCCGCAGGGCATGTTGCCATCGACACTTGTGTTCCGGACAGCGATGTGATCTCTCGTTCCTGGACGCCTGAGTGGGGGTCTCCTGAAGGCCTATCCCGGGCGATGCGGCCCGCTGGATAGAGTCGGTCGGGAAGCCTGGCTGAGGAGGACGAATGGATGGTGGCCGCGCGCTGCGGGGGTGGGGCAGAACCAGCCCCAGCGTCGCCATGGTGCACTCCGCCAGCGACGATGCTGAGCTTGTCCGGCTGGTCACTGACGCCGGACCGCGAGGGGTGCTCGCTCGAGGACTGGGCCGCAGCTACGGCGACGCCGCACAGAATGGTGGCGGGGTCGTGGTGGACATGACCACACGTCACCGAGTCTTGTCGGTGGACAACCAGACCGGGCTGGTCGAGGTCGAGGCCGGTGCCAGCCTGGACCAGCTGATGCGGGAGCTACTGCCTTTGGGGCTTTTTGTCCCCGTGAGTCCGGGAACTCGGCAAGTGACCGTCGGTGGAGCGGTTGCAGCCGACATCCACGGCAAGAACCATCACGTGGACGGCAGCTTCGGGCGCCACGTCGTCTCCATGGACCTGCTCTGTGCCGATGGCACCATCCGTACGCTTACCCCTGAGTCCGAGCTCTTCTGGGCAACTGTGGGAGGCATGGGACTGACCGGCCTGGTGTTGCGGGTGACCTTGAGGATGAAGAAGGTCCAGTCGGCATACTGCCTGGTCGACACCGAGCGATGCGCGAACCTCGACGATCTGCTGGAGCGGATGACCGAGGGCGACCACAGGTACACGTACTCGGTGGCCTGGATCGACTGCCTTGCCCGAGGCTCGTCGTTGGGGCGCTCCGTCCTGACTCGCGGCTGGTCAGCGACCCTAGACCAGCTGCCCCCGACCTTGCGCGATCACCCCTTGGACTTCCGGCCCAAACAGCTGGCGGTCGCGCCCCCGATCTTCCCCAGCGGCCTGTTGAACAGGGCAACCGTCGCTGCTTTCAACGAGGCGTGGTATCGCAGGGCCCCACGAGAGCGGCACGGCGAGGTCCAGAGCATCGCGGCGTTCTTCCACCCCTTGGACGCCGTGGCGCGGTGGAACCGCGTCTACGGTCCAAAGGGCTTTCTGCAGTACCAGTTCGTGGTGCCTTTCGGCACCGAGGACACCCTGAGGCGATGCATCCAGATGTTGAGCGACGCCGGACAGGCATCGTTTCTGGCAGTGCTCAAACGCTTCGGGCCGCCAAGCGATGGCCACCTGTCCTTTCCCACACCAGGCTGGACCCTCGCGCTGGACATACCGCTCGGCGCACCCGTGCTGGGCGGGTTGCTCGACCGGCTCGACGAAGAGGTCATGGCAGCGGGGGGCCGCGAGTACCTCGCCAAGGACTCCCGACTGCCAGCCTCCGCGATCGCACGCATGTACCCGCGCCTCGATGAGTGGCGCGAAGTCAAGAAAGCCGCAGACCCTCACGGGGTCTTTGAATCTGATCTAGCCAGGAGGTTGGGCCTGTGAAGGACGCAATCGGCAACGTGCAACGGGTGGTGGTTCTGGGGGGGACCTCGGAAACTGCCCTGGCGACGGTCGCGAAGCTGACCGCGGGGCGCCGCGGCGTTCAGGTCACGTTGGCCGCGCGTCCCGGCGAACGCCGTACCTCCGCCGCCACAGCTCTGGAGGCCCGCGGTCTGCAGGTCAGCGAGGTGGACTTCGAAGCCACCGAGAGGTCGTCGTATGAGCGGGCCATCTCGGACGCGTTCGAATCCGGAGGGGACGTCGACATTGTCATTGTCGCGTTTGGGCTGTTGGGAGACCAGAAGCGCGCTTGGCAGGATGTCGACGCGGCGTTGGAACTGGCGCAGGTCAACTACGCGGCGGCGATCGGCTGCGGCGTCCTGGTCGCCGACAGGCTGCGCAAACAGGGGCACGGCGCGATCATCGCCATATCCTCCGTCGCCGGTGAACGCCCCAGGAAGTCCAACTTCGTGTATGGCTCGACCAAAGCGGGAATGGACGCCTTCTACACCGGGCTGGGCGACGCGCTTGAAAAGGACGGCATCAAGGTCCTGGTTGTTCGCCCCGGTTTCGTCAAGTCCAGGATGACCCATGGACTCGCAGCGGCGCCGCTGTCCCAGACGCCGGAGCAGGTCGCCGACGTCATCGTGGCAGGCCTGCGTGATGGACGGCGCACGGTCTGGGCGCCGCCGGCGATGCGGTGGGTCATGGCGGTTCTGCGACACCTTCCCCGTCCGGTGTTCACCCGCCTACCGCTCTGAAGACCGCTGCTGCGGGCGTCGGCTAGAGGTACACCGATGCCATCAGACAGGCCGCCCAGACTCCACCGAGCGCCATCAGCATGCGGTCGTGAAGGATGATCTCCTCCGGCTCGCCCGCGGCACCGCTGTCGACGTCCACGGAGTACCGCAGCAGCGCCACGACGAACGGGACGATGGACACAACGCTCCACTCGTTCGGAGTGGCCTGGTGCATTGCGAAGGCCCACAGTGCGTACGTCGTGACCAGCACTCCTGCCGACATGGTCCACACAAACCGCAGGTACGTAGAGGTGTAATGCTTCAGCACCGGCCGGATGTCCACCCCGGTGTCCTGGGCCAGACGTACCTCGGCATACCTCTTGCCTGCGGCCATGAACAGCGACCCGAAACCGGCCGCGATCAGGAACCACTGCGACAGCAGAATGTGCGTCGCAACACCTCCGGCGATGGCCCTCAACAAGAACCCCGAGGCGACGCTCGCGAGCTCGATGACGGGCTCGTGCTTCATGCCCAGGCAGTACCAGAGCTGGACGGCCTCATAGATCGCGACGACCACGAACAGCTGCCAGGTCAGCAATGCTGAGATCACCAGTGCGCCGGGCAGGAGCACGAGCGCGGCAGTCCAGGCCGAACGCACGGACAGCTCCCCCGACGCGACCGGACGCAGCCGCTTCGTGGCATGGGCCCGGTCGGCCTCGACATCGACAGCGTCGTTGACCAGGTAGATCCCCGACGCGGCCACGGCGAAGGCAACGACAGCGACGAGCATCTGCAGGGCGGCACGGGGCTGGAGCGCAATGCCAGCGGCCGCCGGCGCGGCGAGCACCAGAACGTTCTTGATCCACTGACGGGGCCGACACGCCCGAACGAGAGCCGGCACCGCAGATCGTGACTGCTGCAAAAGGGTCATGAGCCCGACACCGGCCCGGTTCGGGCGACCCAGCGCCCCATCACGACGCCGATCAGGGCGCCGGCCAGGACGTCGCTGGGGTAGTGCACCCCCACGATGACCCGGCTGGTCATCATCACCGGGATCGACAACAGCGGCCAGCGCCGCCGGAGGAGCCGGGAGTAGGCCACAGCCGCCGCCGTGGTCGAGGCAGCGTGTGAGGAGGGGAAGCTCCAATCGCTGGGCGTGGCAACGAGAACCTGTATCCGCGGGTCGCTGGGACGGTGCCGACGGGCCACCCGCTTCGCCACGACGCTCACCGCATGGGCGCCAACAACTGTTGCGGTGGCCCGCAGCCATGGACGCCGCTGCTCATGGTCGAGGGCCGCGCCCAGCAGTCCCAATGCAGTCCAACCCAGGGCATGCTCACCGGCGTGGCTGAGGATCACCGCGCCCTGACGCGTCCAGGGCGATGCCGAAAACGACTGGGCACTGATCAGGGCTGCGACCTCGTGATCCACCACGTGCCCTGATCCCATCATCGAGGAAAGACCGCGACGAAGTCCCGCGACGACAGCTGGAGGTAGCGGTAGGGGTTTGGGTGCTCGTCCCTGGTGAGCATGTGTGGTGCCGCCACGCCCCTGCTCGGGTGCGTGTAGGTGATGAAGTTGGTCCACGCCTTGTTGATGTCGAGCTCCATGGCCGTTACTGCCCCTGCGTCATGGACGATCTTGGCCAGGGTGGGCACCGACATCGAGGCTCCCACCACGAACACCAGCGAGCCGTCCTTGCGGACTCCCAGGGCTGAGCGCCACACGAAGGTGGTGTCGCCGACGGTCTTGCCCCAGGTTCTGGTGGTCCTGCTGTTCACGTCCGGCGAGATGACGCCGTTCTCCACCAGGAGACCGAGGTTCTGGCGGACGGCGGCCATGTCGGGGCCAGGCGTGGTCGCGTTCCACCTGACCACGTCAACGTGCCCATCCTTGTAGAGCACCATCGAGGCAGCACCCTGGCGCAGCGGCACAGCGGTCTGACCGTCTTGCCAGTAGCCGCCATTCGCGTCCTGCATGGTGAATCCCGAGTTGAACGTCGCCAGCAGGCGGTCTCGCTGCGATGACGGAACGTCGAAGGCCTGGGACCAGCCCGAACCGCCGGGCACGCGGTAGCCGGGATGCAGGACCACCTTGACCAGCTTCTGGTTGAGCCAGGCCACACCGACCAGATAGCTCGTGTGCTGCGCGTCTGGACGAAGGAACGCGGCCCTGATCGCCGGTTGCCCGCGAACCCTGGTCAGCGTCTGCCAGACGCCCTCGTTGGGCAGCGCAGGTTGGGCCTGGGGTGGGATGGGAGCCGGAAGGGCGATGTTCGGCATACCTCGCGAGGTGCGGGCGAGTGGGCTGGACGCCACTTGGGGCGCCGAGACCATCGGGATCCCACCAGCGAGGCTTCCGCCAACCTTCGGCGGATTGACCTGGTACTGGATCTGCTCCAGCTCGCTGACGACCCAGCCCATCCCGTTGAAACGGGCCCACTCGGCCAGCCGTGCGGCCGTGGTGTCGGTGCCCGGGGCCGTCAAGGCGCTACCGACCGACCAGCTCAGCCACAGGAGTGGGACCAGTATCACCACGCCCGCGCGGCGCAACCAGATCCGGCGCCGGCTCGGCCGCGATACCCCGGGCCGCGGCGGTTGGCGATGCTCTTGAGGAGCTTCGACCTGGCTGTCGGTGCGAGTCGTCATCTACTTCCCCTTGCCTCTTCGGCAACGCGACGAGGCGCTACGCCATACGATCTCCGGCGACTCACAGGTGGGCCTGATCGATCGCGGACTGCAACGACTGCAGGTAGCCGTCGCTGGTGACGGTTGCGCCGGAGATGGTGTCGATGGCAGCGGACTGCTTCTGGACGACCTCCTGGTCGAGGATGGGCAGTGCATAGCCGTTGATCTGTGCGTCGACATTGGTGCCCTGGGGGTACTGCACCGCACGAGACCGGGTGATCTTGCCGCCCTGCACCGTGAGCTGGACCTGGACCGGCCCCCATCGGGTATCGGCCGACTGACCGGTGTAGGTGGCCGCTTGGGTCGGCGTGCCTGACTTCTTGGTCGAGCTCGACGTGGAAGTCGAGGAGCCGCTCCTGGTCGACGACCGGGACTGCGAGGTGGAGCCGGAGGCCGCCGGTTGCTGCACGACCGGGCTGGCCGAGACCCCAGCGTTGCTGGAGCTGGTGTGGTAGCTGAAGAGCAGGACCAGGACCGAGATGGTCGACAGGATGGTGGTGACGATGCGTCGCATGTTTTCCTTCGTGATTCGTATGCCGTCGGCGTTCGGTCCGTCGTGGTGAAATGCTTGGTTCAGTAGGTGAAGCGTTCGATGTGGACGTGGTCGGCCGGGACGCCGGCGTCGATAACGGCCTGCTCCGCGGCGTCCATCCAGCCGGGGCTGCCACAGATGAACACGTCGTGTTTGGCGACGTCCGGCACAAGCTTGCGCAGCGCCTCGACGTCTCCCATGTGCGCGGCATGCTGGGGCAGCCAGCTGGATCGTCCCGTCGCCCTGGTGCCGGACACCACGAAGAACCGTGCCCGTCGCGACGCGGCCAGGGCCGTCAGCTCGTCCACGAAGATCTGGTCTGCGTCGGAGCGCGCCCGGTAGACCAGGGTGACATCGCCGGGACGCTGGTCCATGGCCTCCAGCAGTGCCCGCATCGGCGTGATACCGATCCCCGAAGCCATGAGCAGGACCTTGCGGCGGGTCCGCACCCCCTCGTGCAGCCGTCCGTACGGGCCCTCGAAGGCCACCCTGGTTCCCGGGCGCAAACGCGCCAGCCGGGCCGACCCGTCCCCCAGGTGGGCGGCAGTGATGCGCAGCGTCCGCCCGTCCGGTGCGGCAGACAACGAGTAGGGGTGGGCCCGGGTGGCACCTGGACCGTCCAGGAACCGCCACTGCATGAACTGACCGGCCCGGGCCGGCAACCGGTGCAGGTTCCGCCCGGCCATGACCACCGTGGTGACCGTCGGGCTCTCGGCACGGACCTCTTGGACGACGAGCCGATGGCGCAGACTGCGCCACAGCGGCTGGCCCACCCGCCAGAAGAACACGCTGCCGGCGGCCGCGGCCCACAACGCCCACCAGTAGACCGTGGCGACCGGAGACGTCAGGAAGTCCTTGCCGGTCCAGAGCTGATGCGGCAGGGCCAACCCCACACCGACGTAGGCATACAGGTGAAGCAGGTGCCAGGACTCATAACGCAACCGGGCCCGCGCCATCCGGATAGAGGTCACGGTGACCATGACCAGCGCCAACGTTCCGGCAAGAGCCAGCAACATCCCGCGGTAGTTGACCACGAAGTCGACGATCGTGCCCCACAGCCCCTTGGGAGAGGTCGCCGCATATCCCAACGTGATCGCGACGATATGCACCACCATCAGGTTGAACGACCAGAAACCCACCAGACGGTGGCGTCGGGCCAGCTCATCCTGACCGTACGACTTCTCCACCAACGGGATCCGCGCCATCAGCAGGACCTGTATCAACAACAGGTCGGAAGCCACCAGCCCGGTCAACCGGCCAACACTGGTCAGGCCCGAACCTGCACTGGCCAGATCCTGGACCCCACCCCCAGCGACCCACAACGCCACAACCACCAACAATGAAGACCAGACGAATACCCCAAACGCGTCGCGCCACCACGCCGGCACCCGTGGCACCCGCACCGAGGCATGACGGCCTGCCATCCGGGATGGGCCACCGCCCGACGTGCGCACAGATGTTTGTGCTCGCGGCTCGGGCGGCGCCAACAAGGTGTCCTGCGATGTGCTCATGCCCTCAAGGATTACCGGGAAACTTTGGTGATTCCTTCTAGCCCGCACCGCACCGCCACACAGCACGAAATCCCCCCAGGTCGCCCTGAGGGGATTTCGGTTGCTACACGATCACGTTGGTAGCGGGGGGACCTGGCGAACCTGCGTTCGCGCCCTTGCGGCACCTGGGCTTCCCGCGCGATTTAACACTCGCCTGGGCATTTGCCACCCCTTCACCAGGCCTTCGCAGGACAAGTCTCCAGTGAAGCAGAGGCTGAGGGCAGCGGCGTGATCTCGCACCACCTGCCTCCCATCGTGACCCGGTGCCGGGCTACGTGTACCGGTCACGAACACCAGATCGGACCGCCAGAGCGGTCCACAGCGCGCCACATGCCGTCGTTCCCATTTGTACCGTCGTTCCCGTTACTTCTGGTGTTTTGCGACATGGCCCATCCCATCCCGCGGTCGCCATCAACACCAACCTCCATTGCGTGAAGCATGTTGCATGCGCCGACAAACGCTGGGCCCGCCGAGGCTCCCGTTGCGGCTGTCGCGGGCGCGGCGGCCAGTGCCACCGGCATTGTGACGGCGATCAACAGCATTGACGTCCTTCTCCACAAGTTCTTCTTCATCTGCCTCGTCCTTTCACCAGGTGGGTTGGCGCCGCAGCGAGTGTCACGGCGTCGGTCTTTACATTGGGCAGCACGATCAGCATCGCCATCTCGCACCGCCACTCCCAGATGCCGCACGCATCTGCGCTCACGACGCTAGAGGGCCCCGAGGCGTGCCACCATCCGGAGAAACCCTTAAGTTCTTGCGGCGCCCGTTGCTGCGATGAGCTGAGCGCCGTAGCGGGAGCTGAGCTCCGCGCGGTTGCGGACGCCCAGCTTGAGGTAGATGTGCGACATGTGCTGCTCGACGGTCTTTGGCGAGATGAACAGTGTCTGCGCGATGTCACCGTTACGGGCGCCCTGGGTTGCGAGACGGGCGACTTCCCATTCGCGCCTGGTGAGCCCGGCAAAAGGTGAGCCGTTCGCGACCGCCCGGGCCGGCGAGACGCTGTGGACGCCCAGCGCTCGCAGACGGCGCTTGACCAGGGCTGCCTCGGAGGAGGCACCGAGCTCGGCCGCGAGGCGTGCTGCCGCCCTCAGAGCGTCAATCGCCCCGGCGCGGTCCCCGAGCGCAAGTAGGTCGCCGAGATCGACCAGTGTCCACAGCTGGTCGAGACCGGTACCAGCGGCCGCAGCTGCTTCGCGGAACTCCCTCAACAGCTCTACTGCGGCCGCGCTGCCCACTTTGGCGGCGACGACGGCTCCTGCCCTCGCCCGCATGTAGAGCGCCCGGTGCTGGGGCGTCGGATGCGCGGCGTCCCACGATGCCAGAAGCTCGTTCGCACGCGAGGTTCGGCCGACTCGGGCAAACAGCTCAGCTGCCACGATTCGCAGTTCCCACATGCAGCGCGCACAGTCAGCGGTGATGGCGTCGGCGTCAGCGGTCTCCAGCAGGTCTGCGACCAGGTCGTCGTACTCGGGGCCACCGAAGCGCGCCGCGCAGGTCGCGGCGCCCTGGCGCAGGGCCAACCGAATGTGCGGGTTGGCCTGCCGATCGGCTTCCTCCCGCAGCGAAGCCGTCGCGGCCGCCCAGTCGTCTGCAGAGGCGTCGATGAGGTGGCGCAAGGCCGACAGCCACGTGTCCGAGACCTCGAACACGGTGTCGATGCGCTCGCCGAGCCGACGTGCTTCTTCATGGATCCTGCGTGCATCGGCCACGCGTCCGAGGTTGTATGCCGCGAGCGCCAGCTCGTAGGTGGCGAAGGCGGCGATGCCGGGGAAAACCTGCTGACGAGCGTCGCTCGCTACCGCCCGGAGCCGGGTTTCGCAGTCCTGCCAATGGTTGAGGAAACGCTGCGCCGTGCACGCGCTGACCCGTGCATCCAGGTGGGGCTCGCCCAGCCCGCGGGTGGCTTCGACCATCTCGTCGGCAACAACGAGCATCCCGACGATGTCGTCGTCCATCAGTCTCGCCGTGCACTCGGCATTCACGGCCTCGACATAGGCTCGCCGGGCGACTTCGGGCAGCGTCTCAATCGGACCTACCTGTGCCCGAAGGCTGCGGGCCGCGACGATGGCGGCCTGCAGGTGCGGCTTGGCGCGTGCGGCGTCGTGCTCCAGCCACACCAGCCGGTAGTGCTCGATCGCGTCCGTGGCGACCTGCGTCCACGGGTCGTCGCGTCCGTCGGCGCGGGCTCGGTCCAGCAACGCGCTGACGTCCGACGACAGGCCCAGCGCACCGGCGTGCCGGGCCGCCTTGATCGCGGCACCCGCACGGTCCCCCGCTCCCTGCAGCGTCTCGCTCAACGCGCCCCAACGCTCGAGGGCAGCCTCGTGGTCGCCCAGCTCATCGGCGATGGAGGCTAGCTCGATCTTGAGCGCCGTCGTTTCGGCGACGTCGCCATGTGGTGCTTCAGCGACGGTGGCAAGCCGAGCGAACCCGGCCGGACCCAGCACTCGACGCTGCGGCGACCTCGCGATCGCCAGCGCCAGCGCCACGCTCGCGGTACCCGCGGCGCGCTCGTGCTCGAGGGCCTCCATCAGCAGTTGGAGGTCGCCCTCCGCCCGCCCCCGCAACAGCGCACAGAACCGGCGGTGCAGCCGGGTGAGCTCGTGCTGCGGAATCCGCTCGAGGGCCGCTTCGCGAACCAGGTCATGAGCCGTTCGGAACGAGCCGGCGTACGACGAGACGATGCCGCGGCTGACGAGCTCGGCCACTGCCTCATCGACGCGCTTCAAGTCCCACCCGAGAACCTCGGCCACTTCGTTCGCGCCTGCAGGCCGGGCAGCTACGACCAGCGCGCCCAGACAGGTGGCCGCTTCGGTGCTCAACGATCGCAGCAGTCCGGCGATCGAGACCGTTGATCGCTCCCCGCTCCGCCCGATTCGCGCTGCCAGCTCGATCCAAAACGGTGAACCGGCCGCCTTCTCCCAGAGATGCTCCGCTTCATCATCAGGAAGCGCTGGCTGCAGCATCTGCGCGAGGTGGACCCCGGCCTCACGGGTCAACGGCCCGAGCAGAAGCTCGACGCACCGGTCGTCGTCGACCAGCAGCCGCTGCACAGAGCCAATGAACGCCGTGGAAGGCGGCGTCGGCCGCGCGGCGCACAGCAGCAGCAGGGGCTGATCGTCCGCCTGCGCCGCGCGCAGCAAGTAGTGCACCAGCGCCCGCGACACGTCGTCTATCCACTGCAGGTCGTCGATCACGATCAGCACGTCACCGATCCGGCAGACAGCGCGATACGCCGCCTCGAACACACGCAGCGGCTCCAACCCGCCAAGCGCAGGATCTGGCGCCCGCAGGACCGCCTCCAGCTGCCGCCCCTCATCCCCCACGTTCACGAGGTCGTGCAACAGGTGGGCGGCGGCACCGAGCGGTACGTGCTGCTCAGGCTCGAAGCCGACGAGATGGAAGGTGCGGCATCCGGCGACCAGCCTCGTGGCTTCGCTCAGCAGCCGCGTCTTGCCGACGCCTGGCTCGCCGAGGACCAGCGCCGCCCTAGGACCGGACGTAACGGGCTCACCGGCGATCACTGCGCGAAGCACCTTCAACTCGTCGCTACGCCCGACGAGCTCCGTGACTCCGGTCAAGACGCATCACCACCTACGCTGCCAACGGCGATCGATAACCCGTCAGTTTACGGGACGACGGCACCCGGCGTGAGGTGTTCGCAGGGCTTCGTCTCGCCGGGCGGAAACGGGACGAGCCAACCGACTCTCCTCCGATGAGCCCTGGCCACTTGGCAGATGCCTTGGCAGCCGGGCGGTCAGTGAGGGGCCCGCGCCGGTGACCGGCCGGAACGGCGGCTGGCGGGCACCCGAGAAATGGGGGCACACAGCACGAAATCCCCCCAGGTTGCCCTGAGGGGATTTCGGTTGCTCCACGATCACGTTGGTAGCGGGGGACCCGGAAGACCTGCGTTCGCGCCCTTGCGACACTTGGGTTTGTCGGTTTTGGCTGGCCACGATCTCACTGGTCACGGCGCGGAGGTTTCCGGCGTGGCTCCTGGAAGGCTATTGGTTTGCTTGTCCAGTCGCGGATCTATCCCGCTTCGATGACGGTGCATACCACCGTTGCTGTGCTGCCTCCGAAGTTCAGCGTGGCAAAGCGCCGGGCGCCCTCGACCTGGTAGCCGGTCGCCTGTCCGGTCACCTGCAGGTAGCTGTCGAGCAGCATCCGCACTCCGGTCGCCCCGACCGGGTGGCCGCCGCCGATGAGGCCGCCGCTGGGATTGATGGGCAGTTGGCCGTCTCGCTCGGTGATGCCGCTGTCGATCGCGTCTGCGCTGCACCCGGGCTTGGTGATCCCGAAGTGGTCGATGGCCAGGTACTGCGAGACGGTGAAGCAGTCGTGGGTCTCGATGCCGTCGAGTGCGAAGACGTCGTCGATCCCGGCCCGGGAGAACGCGTCGGAGATCGCGTCCCGAACGTGCGGGAACACGTACTCAGCGTCGGCGCTGGCATCGAGCTTGTCCTGCAGGTGCAGGGAGGCGTTGCGGTGTCCCCAGCCAGCAATCCGCGCTACGGGACCTTGAGCCGTGCCCCGGCTCTCCCGCAACCATCGGTCGGAGACCAGGACGATGCCGGCCCCGCCGTCGGTGACCTGGCTGCAGTCGTAGCGCCGCACCCGCCCGACGACCTGAGGGTTCGCGTCGTCGTCGTCGGTGAAGCACTCCGGAGGTGTCACCCAGCTGCGGGTCTGCGCCTTGGGATTGGTCTTGGCGTTGGCGATGTTCTGAGCGGCGATGCGGCGCAGATGCTCATCATTCAGTCCGTAGCGTCGGTCGTACTCCTCGGCGATCTGGGAGAACGTGAACGGCCATACGAAGTCCTGTCCCTGCCCTTCGTGCCCGACCCAGGCAGCGGACGCCAGGTAGCCGGCTCCGACAGTCCCTGGCACGTTTCTCTCGACTTCGACACCGAGCACGAGGGCGACGTCGTACCGGCCCGACTCCAGGTCGGCCATGGCCGCCATGACCGCCACGCCTCCTGACGCGCAGGCCGCCTCATGCCGTGTTGCGGGCACGCCGGACAGGTCCGGGACGACACTGGCCACCATCGACCCCAGGTGGCCCTGCTTGACGTAGAACTCCCCCATCGCGTTGGCGACGTGGATGACCTCGACCTGCGAGGCGGAGATGCCAGCTGCCGCCAAGGTGCCGGTCGTGGTCTCCTTGACGAGGTCGCTGATCTCCAGCGACTCCTTGGTGAGGTTACGGGCGAAGTCGCTCTGGTAGCCGCCGATGATCCAGACAGGTTGCTGCGTCGTCATATTCGGTCCTCTCGGTATGGCCGTGGCTCACTTGCCACCGCGGGGTGTAGGGGTCGGTGCTGCGTACTCGGCGCGCAGGTCCGACTTGAGAACCTTGCCGTTGTTGTTCTTCGGCAGGCTCCTGAGGAAGTGGTAGGACTTGGGTCGCTTGAATCCGGTCATGTGCTGCCGGCAGAACTCGTCGAGCTCGTCTGCGCCCACAAGTGCGTCGTCGACGACGACGCAGGCGACCACGGACTCGCCCCACTCGGGGTCGGCGCGCCCGATCACCGAGACCTCCGTTACAGCCGGATGTTGCAGCAGCACCTCCTCCACTTCTCGTGGGTAGATGTTGGTGCCGCCTGAGATGATGACGTCCTTGGACCGGTCCTTGAGGGTGAGGTATCCCTCGTCGTCGAGGCTGCCCAGGTCGCCGGTCCAGAGCCAGCCGTCGCGGATCGTCGCAGCCGTGGCTTCGTCGTTGCGCCAGTAGCCCATCATCACTGTGTCTCCGCGCACCACAATCTCCCCGGTCACCCCGGGCTGCACCGGCACCCCGCTGGCATCGACCACCGCGACGTCGCATGTCGCGAAGGCCTTGCCCACGCTCCCAATCCGGCTCTGCCAACCAGGGTTCCGGTCGTCGGCGATGACGTCGCGGCTGAGCGTGGTGATGGTCATCGGCGACTCGCCCTGGCCGTAGATCTGGGCCAGGCAGTCGCCCATGGCCTCACGAGCTCGGATCAGGTCGTCGACGTACATCGGCCCCCCGCCGTAGACGATCGTCCGGAAAGCCGTGGTTCCCTTGACGGGCGCGCGGGTCTGGGTGATGTGGGCGGCGATCCGGTTGACGATGGTGGGTGCTGCGAAGAGCGACACGTTCCCCAGCACCAGGGCGATGTCGCAGATCTCGGCAGCGTCGAAGCGGCCGCTGGGCGCAAAGACGTGCCCGGACCCGTGCAGCATGAAGACGGGGCTGTAGATGCCGGCACCGTGGGACATCGGAGCCGCGTAGACCGTGCGGTCGTCCGCGCCGACAGCGTCCACCTGTGCGTGATAGCTGAGGGTCAAGGCCAGCAGCTGACGGTGTCCGAGCATGACGCCTTTCGGCCTCCCGGTCGTGCCTGAGGTGTAGAAGAGCCAGGCGAGGTCGGTCACCTTGGTTTTCACGCAGGGGCGAGCCGTCCCGCTCATGACGGAGGCCATCGCGTCATAGTCAGCGGAGTCAGCGACCAGGAGCCCGGTCTCGACCAGGTCCCCCTGGAGGACGCCGCGGAGTCCGGCGACGTGCCCCTGATCAGTCACGACGAGCCGTACGTCAGCGTCCTGGAGAATCCAAGCGACTTCACCCGGATGGAGCTTGGCGTTGACCGGCACCACGACCAGCCCTGCCCACCACGCCGCGAAGAGCACCTCGAGATATTCCGGACGGTTGTCCATGACGACCGCAACACGGTCGCCGACCCCACAGCCCAGGCCGGTCAACGCGCCGGCCATCGCGGCCACCCGGTCCCTGAGCTCGCGGTAGCTGCGAAGCGGTCGCGTCCCAAGATAGACGGCCGTACGCTCCGGCCACGCGATCGCGGCGCGCTCGAGCAGAAGGGCGATGTTCATGCCACGTCCGTAGTCAGGTCTGACTCGGTCGGGGCCCGGACCTCGGCATCGGTGACACCAACGGGCTTGTCCATGTTCCTCCTACGCCTCAGACCAGTTTTGCCAGCTGCGACAGGACCGTCTCCGGCACAGCATGGGCAGGGATCTCCGCGAACAGGAAGTCGCCCGAGGAGGCGCTCGCGGCATCGGACAGCCAGTACTCCGGGGGCACCAGCGCTCCGGTCATCGAAGATCCGAGGATGTCCACGCCGTCGTGGGTGCGCCGGGCGAGCTCCCACCGATAGTTGAGGGTGACGTTGGAGACCGGCGTGTAGGCCGAGCTGTCCACCAGCGGCATGAAACCCGTGCCCGTCCAGCGCTCGTCGAGCAGAAGCATCGACACCGGCAGCATCGACAGCCTCCGTAGCCAGCCGGCGACATGCATCGCCGCGTTCTCGGCGTCGTCGATGGTCAGATCGGCCACGGTGCCGGCGCCGCTGAGCTCATGGGTGAGGGCCAGCCAGAGCATCGGCGAGGGGATCTGCAACACCAGGGGGGCCGCTGATGTCTGCGACACCACGGTGGCCAGCTCCAGGGCTACGGCGGCCGTGGTCTCGTTCGCCAGGAGGGTCTTGAGCGCAAATCCCGTGCGCGACCTCGCGGACAGGGATGCCCGCAGGCCGTCGTTGGTGGCCACCGCGTTGGCATACAGGGTGCCCAGGTCGAGCAGCGCGACGTCAGGCTTGAGCAGTCCCTGAGCCTGTCCGAAGAAGTTCGAGTATGCCGTCGGCTGCTGCCAAGGCACGTCGCGACCTTGGAGAATGACCGACTGCGCGTACTCATGGAAGTCGAGCACCACTGCCCGGGTCCGGCCCGACTGGGGCTGGGTGATCACTTCTGCGAGCGTAATTGTCATGAGAGGCCTTTCAGTGTGGCGGGGCGATCGGGGATGGTGTTCCCCGTCCGACCGACTGCTGTCGGACGGGGAACACCGCAAGAGGGGTATAGCGGCCGGGCAGATCAGGACTTGTGAGTCACTTCTTCGCCGTACTTCTTCTCGAGCTCGCGAACCCGCTGCTCGAGCTTGCTGATCTTCAGAACCCGACGATCCGGCACCATGATGAGCGGCAGCTCACTGAGCTTCCCCTTCACCCGTTCGGGCTCCATCCCGCCCCAGTGGGTCGCGATCAGCTCCTCATCGTTGTCCTGGCCCCACGAGCCGTAGTAGAGCAGCTCCTTCGGCGGTTCGGGCTTGACGAACTCCTTGACGAACTCGTGATAAGGCTTGCCGCGGGCAATACGATCCTGGCGGGCCTGGGCCCTCAGCGCCTTCGTCGCCTCCTCGTCGACCACGAAGGTCTCCGGAGTCCAGACGACCCCGTAGATGTCGGTGGCCACCTGGGCAGAGATGCGGTTCAGCTGGAGATCGGTAACCACCATCTCCGGGTCACGTTCCAGAACATCTCCGTAGCCGCCGCCCGCGCCCTGGGCGATCATGTACAGCTCACCCTGTTTGGCGACGTCGAACTGAAGACCCATGTGAGCCGTCTGATAGACGCCATCCTCGTACGGCTGCTCGTTCATCACGCGTTCCATCGACAGGTCGAACTTGGTGGGGTCTTCCCTGATGATGTCGTAGATGTTGATGCCCTTGACCGTGGCCAACGGATAGACCGGGCAGCCGTAGCCGCCGAACAGTCCGGCAACCGGGGAGAACTTCGACCCGGACGTCACGGTCATGAAACCCCAGCTCGGGGTGCCGCGGGACGCCACGATCATCTCGTAGCCCATTCCGCCGCGGAACTTGCCGAAACCCTGGTTGTCACGAACGAGCCTCTTGCTCACCAGCTGCAAGAAGGGGACTTCCTCCTCCATGACCTCCTGCTCACCGATGTCGGCCATGGCACAGAACAACGGGGCCACGGCGTCCTCGCCGTCCCGGAATGCCTTGGCACCACCGCCCATGCCATTCAGGTCGGCACAGAGGTTGCCCACCTGCTCGCCGTTCTGTGTCGTGCCGCCCCAGAGGAAGTCGTTGATCTGGTTGAACCAGGGCGCCACCACGTTGGAGTACTTGTGCGAGCTGGAGAACTGCATCTTGGCGAAAGCCGTCTGCAGGGCGGTGAACGCACGGAACGAGGCCTGGAGCGACTGACCGACCGGGGCGTCATAGCCGGCGTCCGCCCAGCTGTGTTCCTCCGTGATGACCTCGAAGGGTGAGAGGGCTCCGGTGCTTCGCGGAAGATCCGGCCACCAGTAGGACAGGATCGCCTGCGCCATGAAGGACTTCGTTGACGCCAGCGGCGAGTTGATGGCCCGGTTGAGGATCTCCGGACCGGTGCCGGTCAGGTCGACGATCACCCGGTCGCCCTTGATGGTGATCTTGCAGGCGAACTTGATGAGGATGTTTTCCTTCAGCGTCGAGTCCACGAACTGGTTGAAGGTCACGGTGCCGTCCGGCATCTCCTTGATCCGCCGGCGAACCTCGGTCTCGACATCTTCAACGGTGACCCGAAGAGACGCGACGAACGTCTCCTGGCCGACCTCGTCGATGAGGCGGTCGACCGTCTCCATCACCCGGCGAACCGCACCCATCTTTACCTTGATGTCGGCCAGCATGAGCTTCGGGTCGCGGGTCGAGTGCTGCAGGAAGGTCAGCAGGTCGCGACGGAGGTGCCCGCCCTCCACGATCTTGATCGGCGAGGCGCGCAGCCCGTCATCGAAGGGTGTCTCCGAGCCGGACGGCATACCGCCTGGCTCACAGGCCCCGTTCTCACCTTCGTGAATGGTCGCACCGACCCACGCGATGATCTCGCCTTCACGCATGACCGGGACCAGCATGGACTGGTCGGTGTTGTGGACCATGCCGAAGCGGGAGTCGTTGTGGAAGAAGCCATCGCCCGGGTTGATGCCGACGGTTGGCTCGTTCTTCCAGTTCTTCATGATGTATCGGATCGGGTGGTGCAGGACGGCGGAGAAGGCGATCACGCCACGGTTGGACAGATAGCAGACATCGCCCTCTGCCGTGTAGACCGCGACGGACAGGTCGGCCCACTTGGCACCCGGGGCCGCGCCCATGCTCTCGCACATCTCGAACGCCTCGTCCAGGGAACCGGCCAGCCGCTTGCGGATGCGGTCGATCTCCAGGACGTTGATGCCGTTGGCGATGCACTCCTGCTCGTACGCCGTCCGCGGCATGATCTCGTGATGGCGCATGATCGCCGGATCCGGTCCGAGAAACAGCGTGGTCTCGTCCATGAACTTGTCGACCCACTGCTGCTCCTGCTCGGACAGAAGCTGCGAAGTCTCGTCGCTTCCCTCACGTACATCTCTGTCTTGGGTAACCGTCATCTCTCTCAATCTCCTTTTGTCTCAGCTACAGAAAGTGGTTGTTGTGAACTCAGTCGCTGAGAAGCCAGACGGCACCTTGGACGGTCGGTTCGAGCCGCCAGCCTGGTTCGACCAGGTAGGTGGTGTTTTCGGTCGTGACGATGGCCGGGCCAGCTATGACGTGCGTGTGCCTCAGCGCCTCTGCGTCGTAGACGGGCGTATCAATCGGCTCGTCAGAGCCGGTGAAGTGAACCTTGCGCCGGGAGACCGGCTCAGGAGCGGTCTTCTCTCCGCCGGCGACAACAGAGTCGAACTCGATGACCTCGCCCTCGATGAAGGACGCGACGCGAACGGTCTGCACACGAATTCCGGCTTCGGGTGCCTGCGTGCCCTCTCCGTAACGTCCGCCGAATATCTCGGAGAAGGTCTTGATCAGGTGCAGGACATCGGCGACGCCGTCGACCCGGTTGATGTCGAAAGCAACCGCTGTCGTGACGAGCTGGTTGCCGTAGCGCATGTCCATCTCGAGCCGGTACTTCACGTCGGCCCGGTCGTAGCCCTGGCGGACCAGGTCCTCGGCGCCCTTGATCTCGAGCTCCTCGATGTATGAGTTCATCGCCGAGTACTGGTTGTAGAGGCTGCGATTCAGCGGGTCGTACAGGACGACGCGCGCACTGCGTTCATGGATGTGGAGGGGCTGCATATTTCCGGCACCCAGCGCCGAGAACACCGAGGCGAAGGGCGGAAACAGAATCTTCTTGATGCCGGCACAGGCGGCGATCCCGCAGGCATGCAGCGGCCCGTTGCCTCCATAGGCGAGCATCGTGTAGTCCTCGATCAGGCCGCCGCGAGAACGCAGCTCCTTCTCGATGCCGATGGCCATCTGCTCGTCCACGGTGCTTTTGATGACCTTGGCAACCTCGATGGCTTCCAGGTCAAGCTCATCGCACAGCGTCTCCTCGATCGCGTAGATCGACCGCTTCTTGTTGAGCTGGATGTGCCCGTTGGCGTAGTTGTCCGGGTCAAGGTAACCAAGCACCAGGTCCGCGTCCGTGACGGTCGGTTGAACGCCACCACGGTCGTAGCAGGCAGGTCCCGGGTCAGATCCAGCAGATTCCGGTCCAATCTGGATGGAATGGTGAATACGGTTGAAGCCGGCGATGGAACCGCCGCCTGCTCCGAGCGTGTTGAGGTGGATCATTGGCGCCGACACCATCCACCGCCCGATCGTGGGCTGGAAGTCGTAGTGCCTGACCCCGCCCTCGGGCACGAGCCCGATATCGAACGACGTGCCGCCCATGTCCATCGAGACGACATCACCGAGGCCGGTGGACTCGGAGAGGTGCTGTGCTGCACCGACGCCGGCGATCGGGCCCGAGTGGATGGTCTGCAGAGCATCGGTGGAGTTGGGCTGGGCCATGCCGCCTGAGTTGTGGATGACCAGCATCGGCTTCTGGTAGCCCGAGTCACGCAAGTTGCCGGACAGCTGGTTCAGCGCGTGGAACATCGTGGAGTGCAGGAAGGCATCCACGATGGTGGCCGTCGCACGCACATACTCACCCTTGCGGCCGGACACCTGACTGCTCAGAAGCACCGGGATGGAGCCCAGCTCATGAGTTGGATACTCGTCCAGAATGATCTCCAGGACTCGTTCCTCATGTGCCGAGTTCTCAGTGGCGTTGGTCAGTGCGACGACGATCGCCTCGGCGCCATTGTCGACGAGCTCACGAACCTGTTTGCGCACGTCGTCGTACATGACGGGCACCAGGACCTCGCCCACCGAGTCGATCCGTTCCTTGATTGAGCGGATCAGCTTGCGCGGGACGAGCGGCTCCGGACGCTGGGCGTTCGGCATGTCGCCCTGCCTGATGCCGTCCAGGCCCTCGCCATACCCACGTCCGCGTGACAGCGGAATCGTGTCTTCGAAGCCGTGGGTGACCAGGGCCGCAATGCGGGGGCCCTTGCCCTCGATCAGCGCGTTGGTTCCCAGGGTGGTGGCGTAGCGGACCGAGTCGACCTGGCGCAGTGCCGTATCGCGGTCCACTCCGGCCCGCTCGCAGGCCCGGTCGAGGGCCTCGTTGAATCCGAGCGCCAGGTTGTGGTGGGTCGTGAGCGCTTTGGACTCGATATAGAGATCGTCCCAAACGAAGAAACAATCACTGAAGGTGCCGCCGATGTCAACGGAGATGCGTTTCATGGTCACATGCCTCTCTGATAGATACGGCGGTTAGTTGTTGGCAGGAGAATGGGAGTGGCTGCCGGTCGACTCGAACCTGGCGGTGAAATCGGTGACCGCGTTCTCGCCCGGTCCGTAGTTGACGACGACTTCGGCGTTGTCGCCGCTGGCTTCCCACTTCTCGCGGAGCGAGTCGATGTCCCAGATCATGTCCACCGTCGGGGGGTGACCGGGCGGAAGGTACTCAGCCTCGATCTGGGTGCCGCACTGCGGGCAGCAGAACTCGAGAATGCGGCAGTAGGCAGGGTCCGGAGAGAACGTGAACTCGTACTTCTCGGGGTCGAGGATCGGCGGGTGGATCTCTCGCGGGTCACGGTCGTAGACCAGCGTCCCCTCCTTGTAGTTGCCTCTGGCGTCGCCGAGGTCCTGGCCGCAGATCCGACATAGCCACCTTTCGGAGTCGAGATCGATGAACAGGTACTCCGTCATGGGAACGCGCATGGTGCTCTACCTTTCGCTGAGATGGTCTGGGACGTTCATTGCGGAGTCGCTACTTGGCGTCGGTGAGCAGCAGGTCTCCTGCTGCCGAGATATCCAGGGTCCAGCCGGCGGGGACTCTTGCCGTGAAGAAGGGGCCCTCGACGATGGCCGGTCCCGATGCCGTTGCGCCGGGGTGTTGATCCTCGAGCTGGTAGACCGAGATGGTGTCGATCTGCGTTGCGGACGAACGGACCGCACGGGTGCCGGAGGCGACGGCGTCGCTCTTGTGCGTGGGGGTCCCGCCCTCGATCACCGGGTGCGGCAGTCTGAAGGTCGCTTTGAGGGACAGGATGACGTTCTGCCCCGGGGTGGGCGAAGGGACCAGGCCATCGGAGTACACCGTTGACGGGGAGGACGAGCCGTCCGCGTTCTCGGTGACCAGCGTCCAGTCGACTGTGCAGTCGCTGAGCTCGTGCCCCTCCTGGAACATGTCCCGCGAGGCCTTGGACTCCATCGCTCTCTTCGCTTCGTCGACAGCGGTGGCATCCAGAGCCGTGATGTTGGTTTCGTAGGTCTGGGCGATGTCCGAAAAGCTGATCCCGAAGGCCGAGAACACGGCGGCGAGCTTCGGCACCAGTACGTGACGAACACCGGCGATCCGCGCGGCACTGCAGGCACTCATCGGTCCGCCACCACCGAAGGCAGCCACCGTGGTCGTCTCGGGGTCCTGGACAAAATGAGCGAATGCTCCGGCCATCTTCTCCGAGTAGGTACCTTCCATCCGGACCAGTGCTTCTTCCAGGTTGATTCCCAGGGGTTCGGCGATGGTCTTCGTGATGACGGCTTTCGACCGCTCGGCGTCGAGGAACATCTCACCGTTGAGGTAGGTGTCCGGATCGAGCACGCCGAGAAGCAGATTCACGTCCGTGATGGTTGCCTGCGTCCCGCCGAAGCCGAAGCAGGCGGGCCCGGGGGCTGCACCGACACTCCCCGGACCGACGGTGATCTTGCCGTCCTCGACGGCAATGATCGAGCTCCCTCCCACACCGGTGGAATGGACGTTGCTCATCTCGTACGAGATGGACACGCCCTTGACCGATCCATGGCGATCGGTGGCGATCGTCGAGCTGTTCACCGCGCCGACATCTGTGGTGGTACCACCCACATCAATCATCAGGACGTTCTCGAGGCCGTATGCCTCAGCCAGCGCCCGAGTGCCTTCCAGGCCGCCGCGCGGTCCGGATGAGTAGGTCTTGAGTGCCACCGACTTGGCCACCCGCGACGACGCACCGTCGTTCCGGTAGATCAGGAGCGGGTTCTTGATCTTGTGCGCGCGCAGGCGGTCCTCGGCGTTGTAGAGGAACCGTTCCACTGTGGGGTGCAGGAACGAGTTGAGGATTCCGGACCAGATCTGGCGGGACCGCAGAGTGTCGGTGGCGAACTCCCAGGAGAAGAGGACCGGGACAGATCCCAGGAGATGTCGCGGGAAGTTCTTGAGCATCGCCCGCTTGTACAGGTGCTCGCGTTCAAGGGTGGCAGCCGCGACGATCAGACGCTCGGCTCCGGCTGTCGTCAGGCGGTTGATCTCGGCTACCAGCGCCGTTCGAAGCTCATCCTCGGCGCCTTCCCCGGGCAGCAGACCGACCCGGTCACCGACCAGGTCATCGAACAGCAACGCAGACTCGTCCGACGCGCGCAGCTCGTCGACCAGCGCAGGATCGTCAGTGATGAGCCCGAGCAGCGGACCGTGGCGTTCGATCAACGCGTTGGTGCCCTGCGTGGAGGAATAGCGGATGTGCCGGGTCGAGTGCAGCAGCTTTGCGAGGTTGGGTTCGCCGTACAATTGTGTGGAGGCCTTGGTGATGCCGTCGAAGAGACACTGTGAGAGATCGACCGGGGTCGTGAGCGTCTTGGTGAAGGTGAAGTCTGTCCCGCTTCCGACGACGATGTCGGTGAGGGTCCCACCGTTGTCGATATTGATCAGGCGCTCCATGATGGTCCCTTTTCGTTTGGCTGAGAGGTGATCTACCGGTCTTGGTCTGGTCCGGGTCGTGAGGCTGCTGCCGCGAATCTGAAGCGTGACGGAAAAGGCCACCCTGTGACCTGTCCCACATTGGGACACCCAGAACGCTCGCTCGAAGATCAGTCGCAAGGCATCCTTGGATGGTCACGAAAGAGAGAAGGGCTCACATGGCGGATGTCGCCGCCCGACGCCGACGGATCACCGCCGCCCGCGAGGGATTCTTGGCCACCGGGTCAGCGCTTGAGGGTGCCGTGCCCAACGTCGTGGCAGCATCATGGCTGCGCTCACGCACGGCAGGCGTGGATGCAGCGACGTCCCAGGCCTTGTTCCACTCGGATCTGGACACCTCGTCGCGGCTGGTTCGCTGCTCACGGCCGATCATTGACCGGCTGAGCGAAGAGACCGCGAACATCCCACTGAGCATCGCCGTGACCGACGGCAAGGCGCGGGTGCTCACGCGCGTCGACAACTCCCGGACGATCGGGCTGCTTCTGGACGACGTCTCGTTCGCCCCTGGGTTCGACTACGCAGAGGGGGGCATGGGAACCAACGGTGTGGGGACGGTGTTCGAGTCCGGCCAACCGATCCAGATCGTGGGGCCGGAGCACTTCCATGAACGTCTTCAGCCCTTTGCATGCTCGGGGACTCCCATCCGGGATCCACTCAGCGGACGCATCGAAGGCGTCCTCGACATCAGCTGCCTCACAGAGCACTCAAGCCCACTCATGCACGCGCTGGTCAGGGCTGCCGCCCATGACATCGAGCGCAACCTGCTGATTGACGGCAGCCAGTGCCAGCAGGCGCTTTTCGAGACCTTCGTCCGTGCCGACGCACGCAGCCGTAGTGCTGTCATGGCCGTCGGCGGCACCGTCGTCATGGCCAACGCAATGGCCCAGGACCTGCTCACGCCGATGGAGCGGGCAACACTTCAAGATCACGCTCGCCATCTGATGAGTCGACAGGACCGCTCGGTGGACCAGCTGGAGCTGAGTACCGGCAAAGTGGTCCGCATCCGGGGTACACGAATCGTCGCCGGAGCTGACGTTGCCGGAGTGGTCCTCGAGATCGCGCTGGTCGCCGAAGCCGCCACGCTGCCGAGCCAGACTGTGGCAGTACTGCCAGTGCCCACCCTGACAATGCACAGCGGCGAGGGCCTCAACATGCCGCTACTACTCACACCCTCCACGCTGAGCGGCAACGGTCAGTCCCCATTGTGGAAGCGCGCCTGCAACGACATCGCATCCGCCTCGGCCAACCACCATGCGCTCCTTGTCATGGGAGAGACGGGGTCAGGCAAGTTCTCACTCCTCGCGGAGATCTACCACCGGGTCAACCCGGGTGGTCGGAGTCTGCTCATCGACGCCGTCGACATCTCCCCATACTTCTACGACGACGCCGAAGCCGCCCTCGAGGCGACCAACCGGCCGACGCTCTACATCTTCAGGAACATCGACGAGCTGTCCACCGACGGTGTCGAGGAGCTCAACAAGTTCCTCCTGGCCCTGGCTGACAGTGATCGACCCGTTTCTGTCGCCGCCACCCTCTCGGATGCCAACCTCGACTCGGACCTGCCGTTCAGGGACCTCCTGGTCCACTTCCAGCAGGCTGTGACTGTGCCGCCACTTCGCCACAGAATCGAGGACGTCGACACAGTCGTCACCCAGGTGCTCAACGAGATCTCCCAGGGGCGGAATACACGTGTCGGACCGGCCGCCATGCGCGTCATCCGCCGGTACTCCTGGCCACGCAACATCACCCAGCTCAAGGAAGCCTTGGCTGCGGCCCTCCTCCGGCGCCCGGTTGGGGACATTCAACCCGAGGACCTACCCGGTTACTGCCACGACTCGGCCCGACGACAGCTCACCGGTATGGAGGCCCTCGAGCGGGATGCGATCGTCAAGGCCCTCCGCGACGCGGACGGAAACCGGGTCCAAGCCGCCGCGACACTGGGAATCGCCCGTTCGTCGCTGTACCGCAAGCTCAAGAGCTTCGGCATCACCACCATCTAGCGAGAGACTCCGAGCCGTATATCAATGAGAGCCATCGTGTACTCCCAGACTGGCGGTCCCGACGTCTTGCGACTTGTCGAGCGTTCGGTCCCGGTGACTGCAGCCGGTCAGGTTCGGGTGCGTGTGCATGTCTCCGCAGTGAACCCGACGGACTGGAAGTCCCGCAGGGGTTCGGCGCCCGGCGAGGCGACTCCGTTCGCCGAGGTCGTTCCCAACCAGGACGGTGCCGGCATCGTGGACGCTGTGGGTGACGGCGTGGCCGGGCTCCAGATCGGGCAACGTGTCTGGATCCGGGAAGCGGCGTGGCAACGCGCAGACGGGACCGCCCAGGAGTACGTCGTGCTGCCGGCTGCGAATGTCGTCGCACTTCCGCCCAGCGCCTCATTCGATCTAGGCGCCAGTCTGGGCATTCCTGCGCTCACCGCTCACCGGTGCCTCACCATGTCCGAATTCGGCCCTGCCCGGCTCAGTGCGGGATCCCTCACCGGACGAACGGTGCTGGTTGCGGGCGGCGCCGGAGCCGTGGGGCATGCGGCGATCCAACTGGCTCGGTGGGCCGGTGCGGAGGTGATCGCCACGGTGAGTGGACCGGTCAAGGCCGAGCTTGCCAGGCGGGCGGGAGCCGAGCACGTGATCAACTACCGGACTCACGAGTCTGCGGCAGAGATTCGGACACTGGCGCCCCACGGTGTGGACATCGTGGTTGAGGTTGCCCCGTCGCAGAACGCGGCGCTCGACTCAGCGATCGTTGCCTCGGGAGCAACGATCGCTATATATGCGAACAACGGCGGTGACGAGCTCACCCTGCCGATCCGCTCGCACATGACGACAAACACGCGAGTCCAGTTCGTCCTGATCTACGGGGTGGATCCTGAAGCAAAGGCACATGCCGTGGCTGCCGTGAGCGCAGCCGCTGGTGATGGCGCTCTTCGGATCGGTGAGGACGCGGGGCTGCCCCTGCATCGCTTCCCACTCGAACGTACTGCTGATGCGCATGCGGCCGTCGAAGCCGGTGCTGTCGGCAAAGTGCTGATCGACGTGATCTGACGCCGCTCACGAGGTGTCTTCGGGAGGTCCCGATCAGGTTGTGTTGAGCGCCGCGATCCGTAGTGCTGCCGCCCCACATCCCATCCCACCGAAGGCGTTATGGAGGGCTCATGCCAGTGGAGCGGGCGAGCACCGGGCGCTGCCCAGGCCCCTTGCATGGGCCTGCGACCGCCCGGAAATCGACCCGGCGAGCGCACTCTCACCGCACCCAGCCCATCCCAGTCATGCTCAATCGTCCCGTGGCGCCTCAGCCAACCTGAGACGCTGCGGGACACCAGAGACGCCCCTGGTCAGGGATCTGGTCAGAACGCACACCTCCCCAGGACACGAAAACGGCCCGCAAGCTGAGCTTGCGGGCCGTTGACCTGCGGTGATACCGCTGACACGTTGGTAGCGGGGGCAGGATTTGAACCTGCGACCTCCGGGCTATGAGCAGAGCGAACCCGGTCCCACACCACCGGATCCGTCTCCCCCATCACCGTTCGTCGTGGTCGCCACCACAGCGACGTCGCCTCCGTCCCAACCGGTGCGCCTCCGTCCCGTGGCGTCTTGGTCACGGATCTGGTCACGGCCGCGGGGAGTGTGTTCACTATTCCCGCAGTGAACGTCTTCAGCGCTCCTCGATTCCCGGTCGTCCTGCCTCTGCAAACACCGTGCGAGAACGCGTTGCAACGACGGAGAGAGCTTCGCGGAACGTCATATCTGACACGCCCGACGGACCGGATCGACTTCTCGTCTACCGTATCGATGCACCGGCCTGCGTGCGAGGCAAGTGCGGCTGGGTTCTGGCGGCGGTACCTGGCGAACAACGGTTCGCGATCAGCTCTGTTCGTCGTCCGCCATGCTCTTCCACCAGGGCGTCTCGAGGAACCCCCGTTTCAGGGTCAGGAGCTCGACGTTGGCGGTCCAGCCCAGTACGCCATCGATCGTTCCCAGGCCGTGGGTCACGAAGTCGTAGACGTCCTGCGTCGAGGGCATGATTACCTCGCACATCAGCGAGCAGTCCAAGGTGGCTGCGAGGTAGCGGACGCCGACGTACGTTGCGAGCTCATGTGCCACCGCGTCCAAGCGCGACGGACTGACCGAGATGTTAAGGATGATCTCGGACTCGAACCCGAGAGCAGAGGCCGCGACCAGCGTGAGCACCCACGCGCAGCCACGTTCCCGCATGGACTCGAACCGCCGTCGCACAGTGCTTTCGTTGACGCCCAGGACCTCCGCGACGGAGCGCAAACTGGCGCGACCGTCCTCGCGGAGCTGCTCGAGAATCCGCAGGTCCGTCTCGTCGAAATGGGACGGGTCACACGAGTGCGGCTCCGTCACCGAAGTTGCTGTCGGCTCGCTTACCGAGATCAGTCCTTGCGCCCAGCTCTGCGTGACCTTGTAGGTGTGCAGAACGGGGGCGCTCTCGCACACCTCGACGCCGTCGATGGCCTGGATCTCGTTGATGAGCCGAACGTGCAGCGACTCCGATTTCTTGCATACGAGCTCCGCTAGGAGGTCGAAGCTACCGGTGACGACGCATAGGAAGCGTAAGTTCGCCCGCTCGGCCAGGGCTCGGGCCACCTGCATCTGGGTGCCTGCACGGCATCCGATCCGCAGGACGAACATGTCGGCAGTGCCGGGCGAGTTGATGTCGCTGCTGACCCCGATCCGGACCGCGCCCGAGGTCAGCAGCTGCTGACCTCGCCTTGTGACGGTGGCCAAGGACGCGCCGGAATGCTCGGCGATCTCCGTCCAGCTGGCGCGGCCATCATTTTGCAGCGCGACGATGATGCGTCGGTCCAGCTCGTCGAACTGGTTGGGGGCGATCGACACCTAGACTGCAGCTCCCTTTGACAGCGCCTCGTCGAGAAATTCACGCACCAGACGTTGGAACTTCTCGGCCTCTTCGACTTGGGGAGAGTGTCCCGACTCCTCGAACACCTCCAGACGCGAGTCCGTGATCAGCGAGGTGATCGTCTCGCTACAGGCTACCGGCGTGATCCAGTCACCGCGTCCCACCGTGACCAGCGTTGGGCAGGCGATCTGGGAAAGCCGGGACTTGATGTCGTAGCGGGGCATGTTCTCCGTGAAGGCCCAATTGTGCGTCTCATAGCGGTACGTCGTCGCCTCCACTTTGCGCCGGACGCTCGCAGGGTCGTAGACGTGGTCGTACAGCGGCAGGATCTCCGCCCAGCACTCCTTCAGGTCGGGGTTGTCGCGGGTCGAGCCGTCCATGATCCGGCGGAACTTGCCGAGGTCAAGCTCCACCCGTGCGCTGGCTAGAGCGTTGGCGCGGGCCATCTCCTCGTTGGCGTTGTCTGCCGACGTGTCGCGCAGTACGAGCGCCAGCAGGCGCTCGGGGTGTCTGATGGCGTACTCCATCGAGATGAAGCCCCCATAGGAGCCCCCCGCCATGATGAATCGCTCGGCACCGACCCACTGCCGAAGGCCCTCTACGTCGGCCGCCCACTGCTCGTGGGTCAACGGGCCGTTGCCTTCGCTCTGCCCCGAGCCGCGGGCGTCGAAGACGACTACTTTGTAGACGTCGGAGAGAGGTCCGAAGCTCGCCTTCGGCTCGGCGAGCGTGCCTAGGCCTGGGGCCCCGTGGTGGACGATCATGACTGGAGCATCGTCTGGGCCCATCACCTCGACGTTGAGCCTGTTGTTGTTGATCTGGACGAACATGGGGCCTCCCTGGCGATGTGGGCGATGTGGGCGATGTCTAGGCTGCGATGACGACATCGTCGAGCGTCTTGGCGAAGTGGGTGAACGGCACGGCGCCGTGGGCCGTGATCTGCATGGAGTCGGAGATGCGGTACCCGGCATGGCCGGGGATGTAGATTCCTGGTTCGTTCGACACCACGAAGCCCTCCTGCAGCACCGTGTCGTCTCCGTCCTCAAGCCAGGGCGGTTCGTGCATCCCCACACCGATTCCATGACCCTGCCGATGCTGGAGGTACTGGCCCAGGCCGGCGTCGCGGATGACGTCAAGGCACAGGGCGTTCGACTCGGCACAGGTGATGCCGGGGCGCAGTGAGTCGATGCCGGTCTGTTGCGCAGCCCGCACGGCCTCGTAGTAGCGCTCCTGCTCCGCGCTGGGCTCACCCAGGAAGAACGTGCGCTCTCCCTCCACGAAACGGCCGCCGACGGCACAGCCCAGCGACAGCATGAACGTGTCGCCCGGGCTGAGGCGGTAGGCGGATGGCAGCCCATGCGGTTTGGCACTGTTGGCTCCGGCATAGACGAGGCCGCCCGCCAGGAAGCCGACGACGACGACGTTCTCGTGCTCGGCGTACATGATCCGCGTTCCCACCGCACCGACGTGGGCGGCGAGATCGGACTCGCTCGGCATCGTCCCCCCGGTCCTCAGCGCGTCTGAGACGAGGCCGACGCCAGCTTCCAGCATCGCATCGGTGATTCGTGCCGCCTCCTGGTGCAAGGCGATCTCCTGCGGGTGCTTGACGTAGCGAGCGAAGGTGACGATCTCGGACTCGACGATCTCGGCGGCGGGAAAAGCCCTCTGAAGCAGACGCAGCCGGCCGATGCTGATGCTCGACCCGACCCCGATCCGCCGGCGCGGCGGTATGGCGCGCGACAGGACGGTCAGTGGCTCGACCACCCCGGGGTACTCGGGGTAAGTGACGACCTCTGCGGCAGCCTCCTGCCACTGAGCGTGCTCGCGCTCCAGCTCCGGCACGAGCAGCACGGTGGGGTCAGCACGTCCGACGTACACGACCACTGGCCGCTCGCAGGGGTGGTGGAAGAAGCCGGTGAGGTAAGCGACGTCGTCCGGATGGTCGAGGATGATGCCGTCGAGCCCCTCGGTGTCCAAATCCTGGCGTACCTTCTCCTGCACCGTCGCGTAGAACGACGCGTCCAGCCGCTGCTGGAACGCCATGTCAGTCCTCCCTGCTGCGCGGGTTGCGGGCATCGTTGTAAGCAATGGCGATCAGGGTCGCTGCGACGACGAGAAGAAGGATGGCGGCCGAGGGGAACAGCGTCGTCCACCAGTCGCTGGTCATGGATCCGGATTGCTGGGACTCATAGAGGATGCGTCCCCAGGACCAGCTGCTCGGATCACCCATGCCGAGGAAGGACAGTCCTGCCTCGGCTATCACCGCGCGGGACGCAGTCAGGACAACCGTCACGGTGATCACCGGCGCGACCGCAGGCAACAGGTGACGGCGTAGGATCCAGCGATGCCGGCCGCCGAGCACCCGAGCGGCGTCCATGTACGGCAGGTTCACCACCGAGAGCGCCTGGGAACGAACCACCCTGGCGACCTCGGGCCACGAGAAGAACGAGATCACGAGGATGATCGTGCCGAGCGAGGGGCCGGCCAGCGCGGCCACCAGGATCATCAACGGCAGTACGGGCAGGGACAGCGAGAGGTCGACGACCATCCCAAGAGCCGTGTCTGCTCTGGGGAAGTACGCGCCGAGCATGCCGATCAGCACGCCGAACGTGACTGCCAGCAGAGAGGCACAGAAGCCGACGGTCATGGAGATCCGGGTCCCCCAGACGACCTCGGCCATGATGTCCCGACCGAGGTTATCGGTGCCGAACCAGTGCAGGGAGGAGGGGGACTGCAGGACGTCGCTGGTGAAGCCGCTGGGATAGTGCGCAATCAACGGCGCGCCGAGGCCGACCAGCACCAGGACCAGCATGAGGCCCAACGCCACCAACCCCATCGGGTTGTGACGGAAGGCGTACCACGTGGCCCCGGCCGCGCTTTCCTGCTGACCGACCGGCTCGGTCTCCAGGTCCGCCAGCACGATACTCATGCGGTCCTCACCCGTGGGTCGAGCAGGCCGTAGGCCAGGTCGGTGATCATGTTCGCGGCCACGACGGTCGCGGCGAGCAGCACGAAGGCGCCCTGAAGCACCGGGAAGTCGAGCCGGATGACCGACTCATAGATTGCACGGCCGACGCCGGGGTAGGCGAAGATCGTCTCCGTCAGCACCGAGCCACCGACCATAAAGCCCAGCTGCAGCCCGAGCAGGGTGGTCGTAGGCAGGAGGGCGTTGCGCAGTCCGTGCTTCCAGACCACGATCCGCTCGGGGGTGCCCTTGGCGCGGGCGAGGACGCAGAAGTCCTCCCCCAGCGACTCAATGAGCGTCGACCTCAAGATGAGGACGTACGAGCCCAGCGAGACCAGGGCCAGGCTGGCGCAGGGGAGCACCAGATGCCAGCCCACGTTTAGGTACCACGCGATGCCGTAGACGTTCTCATCGTGGGCACCTCCAATCGGGAACCACTTCAGCTTCAGCCCAAGGATGTACAGGAGGAAGATGCCGACGCTGGGCACAAACAGCGACTGCCCCACCACGCCGACGACCTGGACGATCCGGTCGAGCGCCCCCTTGGCATGGGTGGCTGCAACCACGCCAAGGGGGATGCCGATGGCCACAGTGACCACGAGCGCCGAACCGGTCAGCAACAGCGTCCAGGGCAGTCGGGCCATCAAGACCGTGCTCACCGGCTCGGACTGGCTGAACGAAGTCCCAAGGTTGCCCTGTACGAGCTGAACCAGGTACTTGCCGTACTGGATCGGCAGGGACTCGGTCAGCCCGTACTTCGTGAGCAGCTCCTGGCGCATGGTCGCGTCCATGTTGGTGCTGGCGATCGCCGTTGCCGGGTCCCCGGGCAGGAGCCGGAGCAACAGGAAGGTGATCGTGATCGCGAACCAGAGAGTGACCAAACCGTGGGCAACTCTGCGCAGGGCATACCAGGCAAGGGGAGGCATCGCTCTTCTGTCTGCTCGACTTTCCGGGAACTACTTCTGGTGAACGTTGGCCAACGAGGCCGGGTCGATGATGGAGAGCAGCTCGCTCGGCCTGGTGATGAAGCCGTCCCACTTGCTGCTGTGGGCGACGTTTAGGTTCTGCACGTACATGATGTTGTCGATCATGTTCTTGTTCACGTAGCCCGCGGCCTGCTGCACCAGCGATTTCTGCTTGCCCTTGTCAATCGTCGACTGTGCCTGCTCGATTAGCGAGGTCAGCTGCGGGTCGTTGACCTGTGAGTAGTTGATCGCCCCGTCCGGGAGGTACTGAAGGGCCATGTTGGAGACCGGCTCATCCATGATCGCGAACGACCCGGCGTAGATGTCGTAGTCACCCGCGACCGTCTTGGCCAAGTAGGTGTTGCGGTCCATACCTTTGAGGTCAATGGTGATGCCGGCCTGTGCTGCGCTGTCCTTGACCATCGAGGACCACGCTGCGATGACCGGGTCCTGCAGCGAGTAGATCATCGTCAGCTTGAGGTTGCTGACTCCCGCCTGTGCGAGCAGCGCCTTGGACTTCTGGGGGTCGAACGTGTACTCCTTCAACGTTGGGTCGGCGAACTCCTTGAGTGAGTCGGTGATCGGACTGCTGTTGGCGGTGACGGCTTGCCCCTGCACGGCTACCGCGCGAATGGACTTGTAGTCGACGGCGTGGGCGAGAGCTTGCCGGACGAGCACGTTGTCCATCGGCTTGCGCTTCATGTTGTAGGTCATGTGGGTGAAGCCCAGACCGGGGACCTCTGTCACGCTGATGCCACTCGTGCCCTTGAGGTCTTTAACCTGTGCCGGCGGCAGGGCGTTGGCAATGACGTCCACGTCGCCCTTCTTCAGGGCGAGGATCTCGGTGTTCACGTCCGGGTAGACCTTGAACACCACCTTGGCGAGGGTCGGCTTGCCGTTGGGAGCTATGGGATACGGCTCGACACGTTCCAGCGTGTAGCTCTGTCCCTTGGCGATCGAGGAGAGACGGTACGGACCGGCACTGACCCAGTCGGAGGCGTTGGCGAAGTCATCGATCTTCGCCTGCTTGCTGAAGATGTGCTCAGGGACGACGGTCATCCAGAAGCCGACCTCGGGGACCACGATGCTGTCGGGCTTGTTCAGCTGCAGCTCGACGCGCGTGGGGGAGACAGCGGTGGCTTTGTCCAGGTTGCTCATGAACCCGCTGACCACATTGCCCTTGGGCTTCTGGGTCTTGATCGTGTTGATGGTGTACGCGACGTCCGTGGCCGTGAGCTTCGTGCCATCACTCCAGGCGAAATCGTTGCGAAGGTCAAAGAAGCCGGTCTTGCCGTCGGCGCTGTAACCCCACTTGGTCGCGAGGTTGGGCTCCTTGGAACCGTTCGCACTGACGGTAAGCAACCGGGGGTACATCAGGTCGGTCACCCAGCTGTCCGTGCGGCTGTTGCCCAACATCGGGTTGAGGTTGACGACGTCGGTGGTCGTCGCGATGGTGAGTGTGTCCGACGGGGACGAACCGGCAGCGGCATTCTGCGTGGAAGGTGCGCTCGGGGCACAGGCCGCCAAGAAGGCTCCCACAGCGCCGATCACGCAGACACGAATCAGTCGTTGTGCTCTCATCAGATCCATAGCTCCTCGTTGTGCTCTCATCAGATCCATAGCTCCTCGTTGTGCTCTCATCAGATCCAAACCTCCTCAAGGACGCGAACAATGTTGCCGCCGACGACCGCGGTTATCTCGTCGTCGGAGTAACCGTTGGACACCAGCCAGCCGATGATGTTGTAGAAACACTCGGCGGGATTCTCCAAACCGTCGACGTACGGCTGCTTCTCGTACTCGACATGGCCGTGGGCTTGGCTGATGGACAGGTTGGCGCTGAACGCGTCGTGCAGCCCGACGTGGTCGCCGAACAGCGTGTCAGGCCCGAAGGCGACGTGCTCGATGCCGACGACATCGACCAGGTGCGTGAAGTGGTCCATGACCGACTCGAGAGAGTGCGCCGGGTGAGCCTTGGACAAGGTGGTGTGTGGCGCAGCCTCGAGACCGATCACGCCGCCACGCTCGGCCATAGCCTTGATGAGCGCGTCCGGCTTCATCCGGTTGGTCGGCCAGACCTCGCGGGAGCCGCAGTGGGTCATGAAGATCGGCTTCTTCGAATGCTTGATCACATCCATCGAGGTGACGTCGCCGGAGTGGGAGATATCGATGGCCATGCCGAGCTTGTTCATGCGGTTGACCGCGGTCTCGCCGAAGTAGGTCAGGCCGCCGTCGCCACGCTCCTTGAGGCCACTGCCGAGGGAGTTGGCCTCCGAGTAGGCGATGCCTATCTGCCGGACACCGAAACCGTAGAGGATGTCGAGGCGGTCCACCTCGTTCTCGATCATGGTGGCGGCCTCCAGACCGAAGACCAGGGCCATACGACCCTCGGCGTGCGCGGTCCGGATGTCCTTCAGGGACTCGCCCTTGACGATGTAGTCCTGGTGCGCGAGGTCGGACATGCGCATGCCGAGGTCGTGCAGGACGTCGACCCACTTCCAGCCGCCTTCGCTGCTGATGGTGCATGTGCCATCCATGACGTTGTCGAAGACGGCGGTCAGCCCGGATCGGGCCAGGCCGTCGTACCCGGTGAGCTCTCGTCCTGTTCGGATGTAGGCACGCATGTCCCGATCGAGGTCTTCCGGGAAGACCGAAGGGTGATCGTGCAGGGAGATGACGACGTTGTCCCGCAACAGGGTCTCGGTGCGCTTCTTCTGCTCCTCCGACAGGGCTAGGCCGGCATACCGGGGGACGCGGTCGACCTCCTTGGCCATGGGGATGTCGGGGTAGTCGACACCCGCCTCAAGGTAACTGTAGGAGCGATACTTCTTGTACTGCTCTGCGGGCTCTAGCACGGTGGCTCTCCTTGGGATGGGGAATGGGGTCGAGCCACGAGGGTGGAGGCGAGACGCTTGCCGCGTTCGCTCGAGGCCGGTCGCGACGGAGTCTTGCAGTATTGCGGCACATGCGTCAAGGTTTTTGAGTGAATTTCAGCAATGACTAGCCTTCAATGAAGTAATTCGGCATACTGACTCAACGTTGCCCGCCCAAGGAGTGCCATGACCGCAGTATCGACCGATCACCCACAGCCGCCCCGGGACCCCGGTGTGCAGACCGCCGCCCTGCGGGTACGCGGTCTGTCGGTCAGCTTCCACAACCGGCGCGGGCCGATCCCGGCGGTCCGTGACGTCAACCTGGACGTGGCCCGTGGCGAACTGCTGGCCCTGCTGGGTGAGTCGGGATCGGGCAAGTCGGCGACGGCTCGGGCCATCATGGGGCTGCACGCTGGCAGTTCGGCCGAGGTTTCGGCGGAGTCCATGGAGGTCGCCGGCACCGACCTCCTCACATGCAGCCCGGAGCAGCTGCGCAAACTGCGGGGGTCGACGATGAGCCTGATCTTCCAGGATGCGTTGTCAGCGCTCAACCCGGTGCTGTCGATCGGCGACCAGATCGGTGAGCTGTACCGCCAGCACCAAGGGGCGTCGAAGAAACAGGCACGGCTGAAGGCAAGTGAGATGCTGTCGCTGGTCGGGATCCCGGGAGCGATGTCCCGCATTGACGACTACCCCCACCAGTTCTCCGGCGGCATGAGGCAGCGCCTGCTAATCGCGATGGCCATCGCGCTGGAGCCCGAACTGCTCATCGCGGATGAGCCCACCACGGCGCTCGACGTCACAGTGCAGGCCCAGATCCTCGAGCTGCTCGACCGTCTCCGTCGGGACCTGGACATGGGGGTCCTGCTGATCACCCATGACCTAGGGGTGGTCTGCGAGGTCGCCGACAAGGTCGCAGTCATGTATGCCGGTCGTATCGTCGAGACGGCCAGTGCCGACGCGCTGTTCAGCCAACCCGCGCACCCTTACACAGAGGCCCTGCTCACCTCGGTGCCTCAGGCAGGTCGAATTGGCTCAGAGCTGCCCGTCATCCCAGGGAGCCCGCCTGTGCCTTCGGCGCTGCCCTCCGGATGCGCGTTCCACCCCCGGTGCGCGTGGGCACTCGACGAGTGCCATGTCACCCGCCCCGAGCTGGTCTCCGTGGCCGCTGATCGCGCGGCCGCTTGCCTGCGCACAGAGGAGGTCATTCGTGTCGAACGCTGAAGTTGTCCTGCAGGCCACCAATCTGAGCAAAACCTTCCTCGCTGGTCGCGCGGGTCTAAGCCGCGTCCGGGTCAGCGCAGTCGATGACGTGAGCCTAACCGTGCACCGGGGCGAGTCACTCGGCATAGTCGGCGAATCCGGCTGTGGCAAAACGACTTTGGCCAGGATGCTGGTCGGCCTGGAGAAGCCGGACGTCGGCAGGATCGAGGTCGGCGGAAAGGATGTGGGCAGTCTGCGCGCGGCCGGAAGGAGGGCGCTCAGTCGTGACATTCAGATGGTCTTCCAAGACCCCTACACATCCCTGAACCCCCGACTAACGGTCTTCGACCTCATCGCTGAGCCGCTGACCGTCCACCGCATCCAGGCCAAGCAGTCGGCCCGCCGGGAGCGGGTCGCGGAGTTGCTCGAGATGGTGAACCTGTCGCCCGACATGATGTCGCGGTTCCCTCACCAATTCTCCGGAGGGCAGCGACAGCGGATCGGCATCGCCCGGGCGATCGCACTGGAGCCCAGGGTCCTCGTGTGCGACGAACCGGTGTCCGCCCTAGACGTGTCGGTCCAAGCGCAGGTCGTGAACCTGCTCCGTTCCCTGCAGAGCCGGTTGGGCATCGCGCTCGTGTTCATCGCGCATGACCTCGCCGTGGTGCGTCACGTCTCGGACCGGACAGCAGTCATGTACCTCGGAAAGATGGTCGAGACCGCCGCCACTGCCGACCTGTTCACCCAGCCGTCACACCCGTACACCCAAGCACTGCTCTCTGCCTCGCCTCAGGTGGACCGTCGCCGGACCCGCAAGATGGCTCAGCGCATCATGCTCCCGGGAGACCCGCCGTCTCCGATCAACCCGCCCACGGGGTGCCGCTTCCACACCCGTTGTCACCTGGCCACCTCAATCTGCTCCAGCGACCAGCCGGAGTACGTCGAGGTGGGTGGCGACCACCTTGCCGCTTGCCATCACACCGACCGGGCTCGCTCGCAGATAGCGCAGGTAGTGGAGGACGTCACATCATCAGCAACCGGCGGGTCGTCAGCCATGCGCGGTCCCGCCTCCTAAACAGACGTCACGGTGTCCCTTTGGGGGGCGAACGGCGCTTCAGCACCGACAATGGCAACCCTGGGAGCCTCAACCGCGGGATGCCGCGAGGCAGACGGATTCGCGTGAGGCAGATCTCATGGCCGTCTCCGGGCAGTTTTCGTGGCCGCTGTCCGGCGAGCATCGAGACACGTCAACCGACCTGTCGCGGGTGCCTGCGACCGCCCGGAAATCGACCCGGCGAGCGCCGTCTCGCGGCACTCGGCCCGTCCCGATCGTGCTCGATCGTCTCGATCGCTTCAGCCGACCTGAGACACGGCGGGACCCCCGAGACGCTTCTGGTCACGGATCTGGCCAGAACGCACACCTCCCCCGGACACGAAAACGACCCGCAAGCTAAGCTTGCGGGTCGTTGACCTGCGGTTATACCGCTGACACGTTGGTAGCGGGGGCAGTGTTCTGGTTCACGACATCCCGGACAGGTGTCTCGCGACATCCCGGAATGATGTCTCGGGAGATCCCGGACTCGGCCGTACTGCGCGCTGAGTCTGCGGGGCATGACATCTACCCGTTTGCTGATCACCGCGATGGTGGTCGAGAACCGTCCCGTCCGTGAAGTCGCCGCGACCTACGGCGTCTCAACCTCGTGGCTCTACGAGCTCCTGGCCCGCTACCGACGCGAGGGCGAGGCCGTCTTCGAACCCCGCTCCCGCCGCCCCGAGACAAACCCGAACGCAACCCCAGCCGAGGTCGTGGACCTGCTCGTGCGGCTCCGCAAGGAACTGACCGACCAGGGCCTGGACGCCGGCCCGGAGACCATCTGCTGGCATCTGGCCCACCACCATCACATCACCGTGGCCAGGGCCACCGTGGCCCGACACCTGACCGCCCGCGGCCTGATCACCCCGGAGCCGAAGAAGAGACCGAAGTCGTCCTACATCCGCTTCGAAGCCTCGATGCCCAACGAAACCTGGCAAGCCGACTTCACCCACTACCGACTCACCCGCCCCGACGGACGCCCCGGGCTCGACACCGAGGTCTTGACCTGGCTTGACGACTGCACCCGATACGCCCTGCGGATCACCGCCCACCACCGCGTCACCGGAACGATCGTGCTCACGCAGTTCCGCACAGCCGTTGCCACACACGGGATCCCGGCCTCCACCCTGACCGACAACGGCATGGTGTTCACCACCCGCCTATCCGGCGGCAAGGGCGGCCGCAACCAACTCGAGACCGAGCTACGCCGTCTGGGCTCCGGCCAGAAGAACGGCCGCCCCTGGCACCCTCAAACCCAGGGCAAGGTCGAACGCTTCCAGCAGACCATGAAGAAATGGCTCCGAGCCCAACCCACCCAGCCGGCCACCATCGCCGACCTCCAGGCCCTGCTGGACACCTTCGCCGACCAGTACAACCACCGACGGCCTGCCCGGTCGCTGCCGCACCGGGCTACCCCCGCCACGATCTACACCAGCCGGCCCAAGGCCACCCCCGGCGACCGCACCGACGACACCCACGAACGCATCCGCCGCGACCGCGTCGACAAGGCAGGCAAGATCACCCTGCGCCACGGCGGGACGCTCTACTCCATCGGCATCGGCCGAACCCACGCCCGAACCCGCGTCATCGTCCTGGTCCAAGACCTCGACATCCGCATCATCGACGCCACCACCGGCGAACTCATCCGCGAATTGACCCTCGACACGACCAAGCGCTACCAAAGCACCGGACGACCACCCGGGCCAACCCGCTGACAAAACAAAGGACGGCCGAACCCACATCTATTGGGTTCGGCCGTCCGCGATGTCCTGAGACATCACAGTGGTGGCAGGTGAAGGATTCGAACCTTCGAAGCTTTCGCGATGGATTTACAGTCCATGGGCGCCAAGCCTGTGACCAGCGACAATGCCTGTCCCCCCGACAACTTCCGTGCGTATTCCCCACAGATAGCCGACAACGGCCGACTACGGCCGGACATCCCAGCGAGCGGTTCGCGTTCACGGCGTCGCACCACGACGTCGAGCCCGACGCCTCAGACCCGGGCCATCACGGTTCAGATCGCGTGTCAGCTCAACTCGCCCAGCGCCTAGTGGTCGAGGTCTCCTCCCGCTGCTTGGCCGTGACCCTGTCCTGAGACCTTGGCGGCTTCGCCCTCAGGAGCTGACCGGGCGTGAACCGCTCGGACCTCATGGGAGATGTCGATGCCTCTGCGCGACAACGCCGTGTTGATGGTCCAGGAATAGGTAACCTCGTTGAGACGTCACGGGATCGCGCCGCCCAAGTCCGCCGCCAATCACCCAGACGCCGCTCAGCCAGCTCGCCCGCCCTCAGGGACGGGGACCATGCTCAAGCCATCCACCGAGACGACCTGCCCGGTCCGACCCGGCTCTCGGGTCGGGGAGGTCGCTCTCAAACGTACGACTTTGATTGAGGAGCGAGCGGTCAAGAGTCCAGCCGGTTGGTGAACCAGGTGGAGATTGTAGTTGGCCCCTTCGAGTTCAGCCAATAGAACGTCGCCTGAGCGAGACCGTCAGGCTTCTGAGTCGAGTTCGAGGCCGCCTGGAAGGCCGGGCTAGGTGGGGCTAGGTGCCAAGGCACCGGACACACTGCACGGGCATCCCAACTCTGAAGTGCGGTCCCAGCCCGGCGGACAACTCCTCGGTGTCTATGGGCAGTTCGGTGAGGCGAGCGAAGGGGTTGGCCACTTATGCATTCGTCGTCGCGGACGGGGTGCGAGGTTTTCGCGCTCGCGAGTCGCAACATTCGCGAGCAGGCCCGACAGTGATCCCGACTCTCTCGCAGCGGACCGTCCACCTACTACCGCCGTGGCCAGAACTCCTTTCGTCAGGGGTGGCGACCGCTGATGGACATCACGGCGAGCTGGGCACTCGGCCCAAAGCTCACCGAGACGAGCGCCCGCGCCGGGTCGGTCGGGACGGTGACGCCCCACAGGTGCACGGGGAGCCCGTCGGTCCCGGAGGGGCTATTCATCGCGACACGTCCGGTGGTCCGGACGAGATCGGACTCCCCGAACCGCGGTGAGCCGGCTGCCCAGTCACTGACGGAGATCGTCGTCGAGACGTCCCCGTTCGCGTAGTGCAAGGTCACCGGGACATCCTTGGCGTCACCGTTGCGGGCACTCGTGAGGAGCGAGAGCTCGGAGAACATCCCCGCGGCCGGCACGGTCACGGCCGAGGCCGTGGCGACGAAGTTCGGTGTCGTACCTGCCGTCGACGGGATCCGGAAGGCCTGTGCGCCAAGGACCGCGACACCGGGAGCCGGCAGCTGGCCGGCCGGGAAGCTCCACCCGACCCCGTCGAAGTTGCCCTCGGTCTTGGTCTCGGGGGTGGCGACCCCGTCGAGGTTGAGCGACCCCGTGATGTCCAAGGGGCACGCCGAACCGGAGTTCGTGCAGCCGGCGTCGACGAGGGTCAGCATCAGTGTCTTCGTCACATCACCCGCCTTGGAGCTCGCCGTCACGGTGACGGGGTACGTCCCGGCCGGCGTGCCCGCGGGGATGGTGACGTCCAGCGGCACCGAGGCCGTGGCCGGGTTGCCCTTCGAGGACAGCCTCAGCGACGTCTTGCTCGGCGTGACCGAAAGCGGCTCCCGCGCGGTGGCGATGACCTCGGCCGTGACCGTGCCCTTCGCCTGCGTGACGAGGTCGGCACTGACCGCGACGTGCTGGGCCGCGCCGCTCGTGGGGAGCGAGGTCGGTCCGGCCGCAGAGAGCCCGAGCGAGAGGTTCGAGATCTCGCCCTGGCCGGGCGAGTGGCACGGCGACGGCGGAGCCGTGTCCGGCGTCGTCGCCCACGAAGAGGGCTTCGACCCGAGGTCGACCTTGAGCGTCGTGCCGCCTCGGAGCTGGCCCACGGTGAACCACGAGTTCCGCATCTTCTGGCCGCCAAGGGTCACGCTCTGGACGTAGCGGTTGGCGTCGGTCGAGGCCGGGGCGTCGACGACGACGTCACCTGAGAAGTAGGGCTTCTGGAGGTGCATCGTCACCTTGGTGAACTTCGGGGATCCGATGACGAGCTTGTCGGTCCCGGCCTGGGCCGGGTAGATCCCGATCGACGACAGGACGTGCCACGCCGACATCGTCCCCAAGTCGTCGTTGCCGGTCAGGCCGGTCGGGCCGTCGGTGAAGAGCGTCGTCGCGGCCCGGACGACATCGGCGGTCTTCCACGGCTGGCCGGTCCACAAGTAGACGTAGGGCGCGTGCAGGTCGGGCTCGTTCTGGGGGTTGTATCGGCTCTGCCCGTAGTAGTCGTAGGCGCTGTTGACCCACACCTTCCGGGTCACCCGCTGCGGGTCGGTGAGCAGCTCGTCGTAGTCGAAGAAGTGGTCGAGCCGAGCGATGGCCTCCTCCTTACCACCGACAGCCTTGATCAGGCCGGGCAGGTCTTGCGGCACGAGCCACTGGTACTGCCATGCCGTGCCCTCGTGGAAGCCCTCGGACAGCGCGGGATCGGGGTTGCCGGCGAAGATACCGTCGGCGTTGCGTGACCTCGGGAACTTCGTCGCCGGGTCGATGAGCGAGCGCCAGTCGCGAGACCGGAGCATGTAGCGCTCGGCGTCGTCGGTCTTGCCGAGCGCATCGGCGAGCCCGGCGAGCGAGCAGTCCGCCACGGCATACTCCATCGTCGCCGACCCTCCGTGGGCGAGGTCGAAGTCACCGGGCTTGCCCGATGCGCCCGCGACGTAGGGCACGTAGCCGTTGGCGATGTACGACGGGTTGCCGACGCGTCCGTTGGCCGGGTTGCTGGCGGGTGGCACCTCGTCCGCGTTCTGCTTGAGCAGCGCATAGGTCTCTCGCTCGTAGCCGGAGAGGAGGCCGTACTGCCACGCCGTGACGAGGAACGGCGTCACCGGATCGCCGGTCATGATGTTCGTCTCGACGGGTCCGTAGGCCCACCGCGGCGCCCACCCGCCCTGCTGCCCGGCGCGGAGCAGCGAGACCGCCTGGTCGCGGGCCTCGCGCGGGGCGAGCAGCCCGAGGAGCTGGACCTGGGTTCGGTACGTGTCCCACAACGAGAAGTTCTGGTAGTACGCCGGTCCGTCCGCAGTGTGGGTCCGTCCGTCCCACCCATGGTAGCGGCGGTCGATGTCGCTCCCCGTGCTCGGGGTGATGAGGCTGCGGTAGAGGGAAGAGTAGAACGGTCCCCGGTCTGCCGCCGGTCCCCCGGTCGTCTCGACCTGGCCGAGTCGTGCCACCCACGCGTCGCGAGCGGCCGCCTTCGTCGCGTCGAACGTCCCGTTTCCTTCTGCGGCGAGGTTGTTCCGCGCACCGGCGGCGTCGACGTAGGACAGCGCGGTCACCGCGGTGACGTCGCGGTCGGTTGTTGCGTCGTACCCGACCCAGGCACCGCGCCGGCCAGCGCCGGACGTCTGGGTCGAGCCCGGGGTGAACGTCGTGCCGGCCCAGGTGCCCGTCGTGGCGAAGGGCCGGTCGAAGCGGGTGATGAAGTGGAGCGTGTAGGGCCGCGTTGACTGGCAGAACCCCTGCCCCGTCACCGTCGTCTCGATGGTGCGGTCGTTGACGACTTTCGCGTCGGAGCTCGTCACCGCGTGCAGAGCCTGCCCGGTGTTGATGAGGACCGTCGCGTCCTTCGTCGCGGGAAAGGTGTAGCGCTGCCAACCTGTGCGCGTCGTCGCCGAGAGCTCCGCCTTGACCGGGCCGGCGGGCGCGGTGAGGGACACCTCGTAGGAGCCCGGGCTCGCCTTCTCGATGTCATGGGAGAACGGCAGCGCGTATGCCGCGTAGTCGGTTGAGGTGGGTATGCCCGTGGTCGGGAGGACGGGCAGGTCCCCCCCGAGCCCGCACCCGACGCCGGAGATGTGGACCATCGAGAAACCGCGGATCCTGGTGTCCGTGTAGCGATATCCGGCGTAGTGACCCGTGTCCGGCGAGAGCTGCGCCATCCCGAAGGGCGCCACCGCGCCCGGGAAGGTGTTGCCGTCGCCCTGCGAACCGATGAACGGGTTGACGAGGTCGACCGCCTCCGACCCGGTCACGGTGGGTGAGGTGAGCGGCGCCGCCGCCGCCGACCCGATCCCGGCTGCGGCGATGAGAGCCGTGGCCGCGACGACCGACGTGAACGCGTGTCGGGTGCCCATCAGCTGCTCGCCGGGTGGGTCAGGGCCACGTCGTCGACGAAGCCTCGGAACTGGCCGTTGGCCGCCCCTGAGCCGAAGGAGAAGACGACCGACTGGATCTGCTTCCCCGCTGCCACGGCACCGACATCGAGAGTCACCTGCTGCCAGGTGTTCGGTTGCAGCAGGGCTCCTTGGGTGCTCGGGTCGGACGTGCCGCCGTTGCTCGCCGCGGCCTTGAGGTCGTGGAGGTAGGTCCCGTCGGTGAAGAGCAGGTCCATGGCGACGTACTGGCTCGTCCGTCCGGTGCCGGCTTCGGGCCAGACCCAGTAGGACAGGCTTGATCCGGGCTTCACCCAGACCCCGCTTGACGGCAGGATCGCGCTCGAGGCTGCTGAAGGAGCAACGTCGATCGCCTCACCCGAGTAGAGCAGCAGCGACGAGCCGGAGTGGGCGCCACCCGATCCCGCCGAGCCGCGCACCGTCTCCATCCCGCCGATGCCGCAACAGAACTCGCCGATGTTCGTCGAGATCAGGCGCGAGTTTGCGAGCGGCTGCGGCTGGCCATCCTCGAAGGTCGTGGCGATGTCAGTGCCGGCCGGGTAGGTCCCGTCGGCAACGGTCCACGGGGCGATGGTGACGTCCAAGTCCCGCGTCGCCGAGGCAGTCCCCTTGGTTACGGTGACGGTCAGCTTCACCGTAACCGGCTGCTGGCCGACCGCTGGACGCCGGACGAGCAGCCCCGCATCGGTCAGCCAGGACGGATCTGAGCTCTTCCACGTCACCGTGGTTTGGCCGTCACCGCTCGGCAGCTCGAGGTTCGCCGTCACCGCGGAGGTGTCGCCGATGTCGAGGCCTTCGGCCCAGGAGGAGACGTACTCCTGGTCGGAGAGCAGTGGTCCCGGCCGGCCGATGAGCTCGACCTCGCCGAGGGTCGCCGGACCGCCGGTCGTCTCGGTCACCGTGAGCCGGTAGTACTGGTACCGGCCCGAGTTCTTGACTTTGAAGGGACGGGTCTGCTGTCGCCAGTCGAACGACTCGTTCGTCCGCTTGTCGACCTGCTTCCACTTCTTGCCGTCCTTGGACCCCTCGAGCGTCCAGCTCTTCGGGTCGGCTCCCGCCTTGCCCGAGGTCAAGGTGTATTGCTCGACCGCGTTCTTCGGCGCGACGAAGCGGTAGCTCACCGGCTGCCCCGCGGCCACCGTCGCCTCGGTGAGCGACGTGTTGTCGACGAGTGCGGCAGCGCCGGTGACCCCGGTCGCCTGTCCTTGTCCCGGCCCGGTGAGGTCGGCAAGAGGCGTCGGCACCTCGTTGCCACGGGTGGTCGACGGCAGCTGCTTCTGCGTGCCCCATTTCGTCGGGGTCGGGCTCATGGCGAAGTCGATCGACCCGCCGTTGGCGATGTCCTTGTGGTCGATCGACGCCACGTCCTGCGACGTGCCGTTGACCTTCAGCCCGGCGACGTAGATGTTCGTCGCCGAGTTGTTCGGCGCGTTGATGGTCAGCTTCTTGCCGTTGTCCATGTTGAGCGTCATCTTGGTGAAGAGCGGCGACCCGACAGCGTAGTGGCCGTCACCCATCTGGAGCGGGTAGAAGCCCATGGCGCTGAACAGCCACCACGCCGAGGTCTCCCCGTTGTCCTCGTCACCGGCATACCCCTGGCCGATCTCGCTGCCGGAGTAGAGCCGCGACATGATCTCGCGGACGACCGCGGCCGTCTTCGACGGCTCGCCGGCGTAGTCGTACATGTACGGGATGTGGTGCGAGGGCTGGTTGCTCATGCCGAGCTGGCCCATCCGGACGTCTCGGGCCTCGACCATCTCGTGGATGACGCCGCCGTAGCCGCCGGGGTGGGTGGCCGTCTCCGGCGTTGCCAAGAAC
>Ga0209585_10000032_pt1 | contig 46653 bp, 39 predicted proteins | sample NGEPerone_FD_185491 | JGI IMG/M metagenome (GOLD analysis project Ga0209585, IMG submission 185491) | Arctic peat soil microbial communities from the Barrow Environmental Observatory site, Barrow, Alaska, USA - NGEE Permafrost154B-one... | ecosystem: Environmental > Terrestrial > Soil >... | reverse complement strand
CTGCTTCTGATAAGTTCAAAGGTAAAAGTGAACAAGGAGTTTATGGCGATGTATTAATGGAAATTGATTGGTCGGTAGGACAAGTTCTGCAAACCCTAGAAAAATACGGACTTACGGATAATACACTTGTTATTTTTGTCTCCGATAATGGCCCCTGGCTTAATTTTGGAAATCATGCCGGTTCTGCGGGTGGACTTCGTGAGGGGAAAGGGACAAGTTGGGAAGGTGGTCAGCGGGTTCCGTGTATTATGAAATGGCCCGGTCATATACCCAATGGTATGGTCTGTAATAAGATAGCTTCCACAATTGATATTCTTCCAACTTTGGCTTCTATTTCGGATGCACCGCTTCCAATCAACAAAATTGATGGTGTCAATATACTTTCGTTGATGTCAGGTGATCAGAAGGCGAACCCGCGTGAAGTGTTTTTGTATTACTATAACTCGAATTGTCTCGAGGCTGTCCGGAAAAATCAATGGAAACTGGTTTTTTCTCATCGGTCTCAAACTTATGAAGGTTTTGCCCCAGGGAAAGACGGCATTGGCGGAAAAACCGGCAATGTTCAGGTGGAACCTGCCCTTTATGATTTGCGACGTGATCCGGGCGAACGATACGATGTAAAAGACCTTAATCCTGAAATTATTGTGGAACTCATGAAGATCGCCGATGAAGGAAGATATGATCTTGGCGACGGGATTTTAAATATCAAAGGTGCCAATGTGCGGGAGCCGGGGAGAATTAGTGCTCAGTAAATTAAGACTAAGTTTTAAATATGACTATTCTAAGAAAAGGAATTCTATTTGTTCCGATAGCAGTATTAATGCTGGTGTTCACAGGTGATCTAACCGCCAGGACAAAAAAGAAAGAACCGCCCAAAGTTCAGACGGGACTTAGTGAACGCGAATACCTTGTAAATATTTTAATTAAAATTGCAGATCCTGTGCTGGAGTCATTGAGCAAAAATCAGCTAAAAGAGCGGATGCCAGTTGAGTCTGCTCCAAATCAGGAGGCCGACCGGAAAAATTACTCTTACCTTGAAGCACTTGGCAGGACGCTAGCCGGTATGGCTCCCTGGCTCGAATTGGGTCCAGATGATTCAACGGAAGGGAAATTGCGCGAAAAATATATTTTGCTGGCATTACAAAGTATCCGAAATGCTACTGATCCTGAATCGGTTGATTTCATGAATTTTACAAAAGGAGGACAACCGCTTGTTGATGCAGCTTTTTTGTCTCAGGCTTTGCTCCGGGCACCAAATCAGCTTTGGGGACGATTAAGCTCACTGGATAGAGAGCATGTAATTAATGCATTAAAATCAACAAGGATAATAACACCCGGTTATAGTAACTGGTTGTTATTTAGTGCTGAAGTTGAGGCTTCATTGCTGAAATTTACAGGTTCGTGCGATCGCATGCGCATCGATTATGCGGTCAGAGAACATTTGAATTGGTATAAAGGCGATGGATTGTATGGCGACGGACCCAACTTTCATTTCGATTACTACAATAGTTTTGTGATACACCCCATGTTACTGGAGGTGCTTCGGACCCTTAAGGATGCAGGCGATCATGTCGATGCGAATTATGATCTTGTGCTTCAGCGCAGCCGAAGATATGCTGCTATTCAGGAACGACTTATCTCGCCCGAAGGAACCTATCCCATCGTGGGACGTTCGATTGCCTATCGCTTCGGCGCATTTCAGGTACTTGCCAAAATGTCACTTTTGCATGCGCTACCCGAAAACGTCTCACCTCAGCAGGTACGCGCAGCACTTTATACATTGATTAAAAGGCAGATTGAAGTGCCCGGAACTTTCGATGAAAATGGGTGGCTTACGATTGGAGTGGCTGGTCACCAGCCCAATACGGGAGAAGGATATATCTCAACTGGAAGCCTTTACCTTTGCACTGCGGGATTACTGATGCTTGGTTTGCCGGTTACAGATCCTTTCTGGCAGGGTGAGGATGAGAAATGGACTTCCAAAAAAGTGTGGGATGGTGAATATTTTCAGATAGATCATGCATTATAAGGATTGAGGGAGGAGGATCTAAGTGCAATTTGTGTAAATCATGAATCATTTTGTCTATTGATAGTATTGAAGTTCAAGGTATCTTTGAAAAGATTATTTCTAATAACGACCTGGTTAACTGTTTAATTTGAATCGAAAATGAAAAACACCAAAATGTTGGCGACATTGGGACTTTGCTCGGTGGGGTTGATTCCTAACAGTTACGGACAAACTAAAGAGCAAAAACGTCCGAACATCCTTTTTATTATGAGCGATGATCATGCTTACCAGGCGATTAGTGCATATGGATCTGGACTGAATTCGACTTCGAATATTGATCGGATTGCCAAAGAGGGGGCGATTTTCACCCGGGCATTTGTAACCAACTCAATTTGCGCGCCAAGCCGGGCAGTGATGCTCACAGGTAAATATAGCCACTTGAATGGAAAAACCGACAATGTTGGTGGTTTTAACTGGAACCAGATGATATTTCCTAAACTATTGCAACAAAATGGTTATCAGACTGCTTTAATCGGAAAGATCCATCTCGACGGTAATCCCCAGGGTTTCGATTATTCGAATGTGCTGCCCGGACAAGGGAATTACTACAACCCTGACTTTATCGAAAATGGCGTCCGTAAACAATATCCCGGTTATGTGACAACGTTGACAACTCAGTTCGCACTTGACTGGCTCGATAAAAAACGCGATAAATCCAAACCTTTCTGCTTGCTTTATCACCAAAAAGCGCCCCATCGTAATTGGTTACCCGAAGAGAAATACCTGAACCTTTACGAAGATCGCGATTTCCCGTTTCCCGAGAATTTCTTTGATGATTATGCCGGTCGCGGAACTGCAGCTCATACGCAGGAGATGGGAATCGTCAAAGAGATGATGTGGGGACATGATATGAAGTTTGAGAATGATCCTTACACAGGTGAACCAACTAATTTCGTTCAGGATATAAAACGGATGGACGATCAGCAACGGAAGGCCTGGCGCGCGGCATATAATGCAAAAAATGAAGAATTTATAAAGGTTAAACCTCAAGGCCGCGATTTGGCAAAATGGAAATACCAGCGGTATATTCGCGATTATCTCAAAGTAATTAAGTCAGTTGATGATGGAGTAGGTGAGGTGCTTGACTATCTTGATAAAAATGGTCTGACAGAAAATACAATAGTTGTTTATACTTCTGATCAAGGTTTTTACTTGGGTGAGCATGGGTGGTTTGACAAACGGTTTATGTACGAAGAATCCTTCCGGACGCCGTTGTTAATCAGATATCCAAAGGAAATTAAACCGGGAACGGTTATCACACAAATGGTTCAGAATCTTGACTTTGCTCCAACATTTTTGAATTATGCAGGAGTAAAGGCTCAAAAAGAGATGCAGGGTGAATCGTTTCGAAAGGTGTTAAGCGGTGAATCGATGAAATGGAGAAATGCGATCTATTACCATTATTATGAATATCCCGGTGTACATGCTGTCAAGCGTCATTATGGCGTGAGGACCGAGCGATACAAGCTCATTCATTTTTATTACGATATTGATGAATGGGAAATGTACGATCTTGAAAAAGATCCGCACGAGATGAAAAGCGTTTATAATGATCCTGCTTTTGCGGAAATTCAAGCAGATCTTCTGAAAAAATTGAAAGAACTTCGTGTGAAATATAAAGATACGGATGAAGTTACACAATCGTTTTTACCAAAAAAGAAGAACTAATATTTTTTCAAACTCAATAATTATCAAGTTTATGAAACGAACCAACAGCTATTTGAGGATCGTAGCCCTCTTCATGTTATTCAGCGGGTTTGCTTTATCTGCGATCGCCAAAAACGAGGTGAAGCAGTTAATTTGCGAATACAAAACAAATCCGCTTGGTATTGATGTTCTCAAACCCCGGCTCAGCTGGCAGCTGGTATCTGCTGACAAAGATGTAATGCAAACCGCTTATGAAGTGAGGGTTGCAGAATCATCATCCAAATTGAATTCAAACAAATTGATTTGGTCGACGGGTAAAGTAAATGGATCGCAGTCTGTCGATGTGGTATACGATGGACCAGCTTTGGTTTCGATGCAGCAACTCTACTGGCAGGTTCGCATATGGGATAATAAGAATAAGGCAACAGCCTGGAGTGAACCTGCATCATGGGAAATGGGGATTCTTCAACCTTCAGATTGGAAAGCTTCCTGGATTTCGATTGGCACTGAAAAGGAGGTAGATGGCTCAAAACCTGCCCAATATTTCAGGAAGGAGTTCACAACTGCAAAAAAAGTGAAATCGGCCCGCCTTTATGCGACCGCACTTGGTCTGTATCAATTACATTTCAATGGTGCAAGAGTAACCTCCGACCTTTTTACACCGGGTTGGACCAGCTATAATAAGCGTTTGCAGTACCAGACTTACGATGTAACATCAATGCTAAAAGGCCAGAATGCCATTGGCGCTGTCCTTGCTGATGGCTGGTATCGCGGGAATATTGGATTTTCAAAACAGCACAATTATTATGGAAAAAAGTTAGGACTTCTGCTGCAGTTGCAGATAACTTATACTGATGGAACTACAGAGATCATTGGTTCTGATAATAGCTGGAAAGTAACCGCAAATGGACCGATTATTGAATCCGATATTTATAATGGAGAACTTTATGATGCACGTCTTGAATTGACAGGATGGGATCAGACAGGTTATGATATGACAAAATGGGAAAGTGCCGCCCCATTGAGTCAGTCGAAGGATATCCTGATTGCGCCTCAGGGCGTTCCCGTGAAAGCAATTCAGGAAATCAAACCGATCAAACTGCTTGTCACCCCCAAGGGCGAAAACGTATTCGACATGGGTCAGAATATGGTAGGATGGGTAAGATTGAAAGTGACAGGAAAAAAAGGAGACAAGGTAACGCTGAAATTTGCCGAGGTGCTCGATAAAGCAGGCAATTTTTACACTGATAATCTTCGCGCAGCAAAATGCACAGATAATTATATATTGAAAGGTGAAGGAACAGAGATTTATGAACCCAACTTCACATTCCATGGTTTCCGGTTCGTGAAAATTGAAGGATTAGAGGCTGCTCCAACACTTGATCAAATTACGGGAGTTGTGATTCATTCTGATATGAAACCAACCGGAACTTTCAGTTGTTCTGATACTTTAATAAATCAACTTCAACACAATATTCAGTGGGGTCAGAAAGGGAATTTCCTTGACGTACCCACCGATTGTCCGCAACGTGACGAACGGCTTGGCTGGACAGGCGATGCGCAGGTTTTTAGCATGACTGCTGCTTTCAATTTCGATGTTGCTGAATTTTATACAAAATGGCTGGGAGATATAACTGCTGATCAGTTACCAAATGGTAAAGTTCCCCATGTGATACCGGATGTTCTAAACGGTGAAGGTGGTTCAACAGCCTGGGCTGATGTTTCAGTCATTGTTCCTTGGACAGTTTATCTTTCCTATGGTGATCAACGTATTTTAGAAACTCAATATCCGAGCATGAAAGCATGGGTTGGTTACATGACAAGCAGAGCAAATGCAAATCATCTCTGGTTAGGCGATGCTCATTTTGGTGATTGGCTCGCTTTTGCTTCTTCAAATTCAGACTATACAGGAGCTACTACAGAAAAGGATCTTATAGCAACGGCATATTATTGCTATTCAACTAATTTATTGGGCAAAATTGCAACAATTCTTGGTCATAAGGAGGATGCTGAAAAATATCAGCAACAAGTCGTTGAAATCAAAAAAGCCTTTAACCACGAATTTGTAACGCCAAGCGGAAGGTTGGTTTCTCATACCCAAACTGCATATGCACTTGCATTGGCATTTGATCTTCTTCCCGAAAACCTGGTTCCTAAAGCTGCAGAATACTTTGCAAATGATGTTCAAAAATTTGGCCACCTGACCACGGGATTTGTCGGAACGCCGCTGTTATGCAAAACACTTTCGGCCATTGGTCGCGATGATCTGGCATTTATGTTATTGAATAACAAGAAATATCCTTCATGGCTATACCCGGTTTTGCAAGGGGCTACTACAATCTGGGAACGTTGGGATGGTCAGAAACCTGACGGCTCTTTTCAGGATGTGGGGATGAATAGTTTCAATCACTATGCTTATGGCGCTATCGGCGAATGGCTTTACAGACATGTTGCCGGTATTGATATTGATCCAAATCATCCAGGGTATAAACATATCCTGCTTGCACCTCATCCAGGTGGTGGACTCAAGAACGCAAATGCCGAAATCATAACACTTTATGGTAAAGTGGGTTCAGCGTGGAAATTTGAAAACGAAAATTTTGTTTACGAAGTGTTGATTCCTGCAAATACTACAGCAACTGTTACTTTACCTTTTGCCAAAGCGGAACAGGTAACGCTGGATGGTTTGCCTGTTAAGGCAGGTGTTCAAAAAGGCAATGAATTTCAGATTAATCTGGGTTCTGGCAAATACCTTTTTAGCTATCCGGCTCAGGCTTTAATTGACGCTACTGCAGAGAAGAAGAAATAAATTAGGTTGTTTTATCTTCGTTTATCAGCGAAATTAGTGGGTAGTTTAAATTCCCCGCTGATTTCGCTGATTTTCATTAATGATTTTTTGTACAATATAAATTCATTAAACCAAAACGTTAATTTTGAAACGGCAACTGAAAATGACTCTGTCAATCCCTATAACTGAGATATATTTATCGGGTTTTCACCAATAAAGTGCTCCAGAATTTTACCGGATCATTACGTTTTGCCCTTTTGTATCGAATCATTTTAAAACGAAGCCTTATATATGTCAGTCGGAGTGAGTTGGTTTTTCGGTTACAGAAATTCAGTATTTTATCAATGACTAAACTTTATTAGGGTGAACAGCCTGAAAAACAAGGATGTGAATTAAATGATGACTGATTATTCAATATAAACGAAAGGTTTGGCTTTTGCAGTCAATAAAATAGGGGCGAAATTTATGCCATTCAAATTGCACGAATTCAGTTGTTTACCTTGAGAATTAAAAAAGATGTTTTTAAATCCTGTTAATTTGTTAATCTGTTTTCAGACTAAAAAAAAACGTTTATATTTGCATCCGCTTAGCAGAAACAACTATACTGTTTGATTTTTATTAAAATCAGTTGGCTGGAAAGGTTTGGCAAAAAAGATGTATGCGGGAATAGCTCAGTTGGTAGAGCACGACCTTGCCAAGGTCGGGGTCGCGAGTCCGAGTCTCGTTTCCCGCTCAGATTAAAACAAACGTTCATATATTGGTGCATTTTAAGCGGGAATAGCTCAGTTGGTAGAGCACGACCTTGCCAAGGTCGGGGTCGCGAGTCCGAGTCTCGTTTCCCGCTCATAGTAATGCCCAGGTGGTGGAATGGTAGACACGTTGGACTTAAAATCCAATGGCCATTACGGTCGTGCGGGTTCAAGTCCCGCCCCGGGTACGATTATGCTCCGATAAACATTTGAAATACAATGCTTTATCGGAGTTTTTTGTTTTGCTACTGAAACATTACTGAAAATTTTCTTTTTTGCCCTGAATTCTGAGCATTTACTGGGTTATTTCCAAGAATAAAAACGGGACATACCATAAAAAAAATACGGCATGGTGTTTCATCTTTGAGTGAAAATTACGCCTGTTTGAGGTTGATTCATTCTTTACCATTTTTATTTATTGGTTTTAGTTTCGCATCAACTCTTTGCCGCATTTAACACCGTCTTCATTTTGATGATTCTGGCTATTCTTTTTTATACTTAATTCAGCATCTTCTTCGAAGCTAAATACGCTATACCGGGTTGGCAACCACCCATTAATAAATTGATATCAGGAATTGACCTGGCAGTACCACTTTTTTTCCTCAAGGGGCATCCTCGATACGAGATCGTTTACCCGTTTTCGACAGACAAAGACAGATTTTGAAATGGAAATTCATATTTGTTCGGACAGGAAAGCATACTGAAAATGGCAATCCCAGTAATTAATAAAATATTTTTTTCGCGAGCTTCATCTTTGAATTGTTACTATTTATTAATCGTTGTTATTTTTTACCTTGTGATACCTATTGTACCTTCAAAAAACAGCAGAGCTATTTCAAGTGGGTCTTCCATATTTTCTTGATGGTTTCTTCCTGCGAATAACCAACAGGGCATGATGGGCTTTTGGTGTTGGCAAAATAAGTACGCAACGTTTTGTTGGGGCACGATATCATCCGACATGCCGGCATTTGCAGGTGTCCGTTCGGGTCTGTTTTTTTAATCCAGTCAAAGGCGTATTCGAGCCATTTATTTCTGGCATCTTCCTTCTGAGTTGCAAACCAAGATATTTCGTCCCAACCCCATATAAAAATGGTGGTAGTATCGGCCGTATTCGTACTTCTGGACCTTCCGTAGTTATCAAATTCAACAAGATATGGCAGACTTTTGCAACTCCATCCACTGGGCGAGATACATCCTTTGCTCCTGTTAAAGATGGCATCCAAATGGTTTACCTTTAATTCAGCTTCATTTGGTTTTTCAGGAATACCTTTTATTCGTAGCGGGAATGAGTTAAAATCAAGCAGGCTTTTGCCATTCCGGATGAACCCTCCGGTTGGAACATGTCCATCGAACAAAACGCAGTGCCGACGAGCATGTATTTTGGCGTAGGCGCGCACTTTGTCCAGAAATTCCGCATAAATTTGATGATCCTTATCGTCCGCCCCGATGAGTCCGACTTGTCCCAGATGAAAAGCCTCGCAGCCGATGTTGATGTATGAAACGGTCAGATAATAAAACCAAAGCCTGGTTTCCAGATTATTAATGATCGGAACACCCCCTCTGCCACCGGATTGGGCAGGTCTGTTGGCTCTTTTGATAATCGAATCGCAACGGAAGGTACGCTCCTCAACAGGAAGATTAAAATCAGTAAAAACCCAGGCCGGTATTTTAAGGTTATTGATGTCGCTGGTAACCTGCTCGAATAAGCAACCCTGGAAAATGATCTCAGGATCAAACGCATGTAATTGATCGATTAACCCTTTGGCATAGACAAATAATTCCGGATCATTAAATTTGCTTTCTTCACCCCAGCGATAGATCGCCCTGCCAATGAATTTTACCCCCATGTTCTTAATCATCCGGATATCGTCTTCCCTATATGGGAACTCATAGTCTTCAGGTTTGCCAGGAACTAAAAAATATCCCATGGTAATAGACCTGTCCAGGTAGTTTTCCAATACTTCCCTGGAAATGCTGCCGTCGAAACTAAATTTTCCGGAACTCTTGAATGAGCGCTTTTGAGCAGCATTTGCCAGTGGTAAGATCAGCGAGAATAGAGCAATATAGCATATTGCCAACAGGTAACTCTTTCTCAAAATTTTTCTCCTGTGATTGCCTTTTAATTCAGATAATTGTAAATAGTTTCTCATTGGAAAAATCATTTTGATATTTGAACTAATCCATCTTTTTAGACTATAATTTGGTCTGAATAACTTTCTGAATAGTTCCATCCGGATTAAAATACAACTTGTCAACACAAACCGACCTTAAATTTCCCTTGCCCGAAATAGACTTGTTGTGATAAAAAGCGTACCACTGTCCTTTGAATTCAACGACAGATCCATGACTGGTATCGCAACCGGTTGGTTCAAGGTAAACACCCTTGTATTCCCACGGGCCCAGCGGATTTTTGCTGATAGCATAACGCAACTGGTTTTCTCCTCGATTGTTGTCGGCGTAGGTCAGGTAATAGATCCCTTTCCGTTTAAACAGCCAGGCTGCTTCGTGAAAATCTTCCAATCCGGTCATTTCCTGAATTTTGCCATCAATTTCCATCATGTTATCCTTCAGTTTTCCACCTTGACATTTACTTCCTCCCCCATAAATAAGGTAAGCCTGTTTGTCGTCATCAACAAACACGCAAGGATCAATCATTGCAAATCCACCTACTTCGGGAATATAGCTTTGACTTGTAAAATCGCTGGCCGGTTTTTTGCTGGTTGCAACTCCAATTTTCCAGGTTTTGTTCCAGTCTGTGCCGCTTGGATGAGGAAAATAGAAGTAATAAGTGCCATTTTTATAAGCGCAATCAGGAGCCCACATAAAACCACCTTCGGGTCGTCCCCACGAAACCTGACTTGAATTCAGAATTTCTCCGTGGTCTTTCCAATTTTTCATGTCTTTTGTCGAAAAAACATGGTATTTATCCATCAGATCGCACCCGCGTGGCGGATCAACATCGTGCGACGCATAGATGTAAAGACGACCTTTCCAAACGTGAGCCGATGGATCGGCAGTGTAAATTTCCGTAATAATCGGATTCTTCTGGGCAAAACATCCAAGATATAAAAATGTAAATACCGCTACCACAATAATAATCTTTTTCATTTTTGATTTTTTTTTATTTTGTTCTTTTTTGATCAAGGTTTAAGTTCATTTATTTCCCATTGAGAAATGGTTTTGAATCCAGTTGGACCAGGTGTACTGCGCATTAAGCCATTCAGCCAGAAGAAGTTTTCGAAGTGCTTGTTCATAATCGATTCGCCAGCGCCAACTGCAATGGGTTCTGGCCAAACCTGGTCTGCTCCATATCCACCACGCGCTGCCGACTGGATATCAGGAATATAATTCGGCCATGTTCCTTCTCTCCAAGTATAACCAAACAGGAATGGTGTTGCATCGGCTTCCCTCAACCTCTTTTTCAAATTCAGTTGCAACCGGATGAAAGGTTCTCCCGGACAAGTAGCAATGACAATCTTATTGTTGATCAGAATAGTAGAAATATGAATGTCGTATTTGGCATCCTTCTTAAAACGGCCAATAAAATGAAGCGAGTCGTCCAACCACTTCATATCTGCCTTTTCCTGAACAGAAGGGGCCAGCGATTGAGTCAGTTTTATTGCTTCCCAGGCCAATAAACTACCAACACGTTCAATTGTCCTGTAATCTGATTTAAAAGGATCATCCTGTCCTTTGCGACGCGAACTGATAATCAATGATTCGATATCGCCACCAGCTCCCTGAACAAATAGACAGGTTGCTCTGCCCCCAAATGCTTCTTCAACTTTTCTGCAAGCAACACCAGGATAATCGGCAGAAGTTTCATAATTGCTGCAAACGATATCCGCATGCATGGCATAATTCATCATGATAGCCCTGGTCTGACCGTTCAGATCTTCAATTTTTATTACTCCCACCTCCTTGTCAACCGGCCCAAACGGGATACGTTCAGGATTTTCACCAATGTAATGTTCATCCGTAAACCAGGATTCACGCGAATGTCCATCTTCACGTCGAACCAATCGGTTGAACCCCAATTGCGGAAAGCTCCGGTGACCCGCAGCTATTCTTGCCTCAAACATGCTCTGTGAAGCAAGGGCCAAACAGTTCATTATTTTACCTTCCAGAAATTTTGGATCATTGCTGATTGTCCCTGAATGAGTGTGTGAAGGGCAAAGAAATAATTCTTTTAACCCAAATTTATCTTTACAGACTTTCATCAAGCCCGCATTGGTGTATCCGCCTAAGTCAATTGAGACAAATGCAATTTTATTTCCTCCTGCTTCTAAGATCAAACTTCTGGCATATAGCGAATCATGAAATTGCTTTTGAGCATCAGGGGGGGTAATATTTACTTTTGCTGTACCAACTAAAAAATTGGTTTCCGCTGCCGTTGAGCTCAAAGCAACCAACAAAGTGTATGTTAAGGCCAGAATACCAGTTAAAATTCTATTTTTCTTCATCTTTTAAATTTTTAAAAGCGATCTGTATCGTTTATATCAGGATCATTTTTTTAGAATTCATCAATCACTCTTCAACACGACCTTTGGTTTTATTCCCCCATAGCAGGTGATCATCATAGAACAAATTTAATGTTTTCAATTTTCGATTCGTCCAGTTCTATGCCAAACCCTGGTGTTCTGACAAAGAGATCATTCCATTTTTCGGAATATCTGGATTTTTGTCGAAATATTGATAATTCCACAACATCTTTTCAATTAAATATTCCGCCAAAGGGCAAGCCATATCCGGCTGGCTGGCAACCACATGCATTGCATTAAGCATGTGGTGCCCATGTGGGAATCACCTGTGCCCCGTAAACGGAAGCAATATAGCATCTTGACCAATTCGCTTACTCCGCCACACCATTCTGGATCGGCCTGTATAACGCGGACGGTTCTGTTTCTGCACCGAGCCCGAAAAAGGGCACTAACAGAAAAACAAATTCAAGAGACTGACTCGTCCTGACAAAAAGCGGCCAATCCGTAAAATAGAATTGAAAAATGAATTACTAAAAACCTCACGTAAATACTGATTTTAGAATATTCAAAAGTAACTAAATCCAAATGTAATTATTTGGTAACGTACAGTGAAAATTGAATTTAAAGCTGAATTGGCGACAATTGTGATGACATTTACAATAAACATAAAAATATTTCAGGAATAGGCAAAAGATTCTCACCGTCAAAGAACTCAAGTTTTCCGCTCACTATTCGTCAATTCATTAGCAATCAATTTCGCGTGTTACAACACCGTTTCAGCAGCCAGCAGTTGCATATCAGGTGGATAGCCGAATTTTCTTAAAATTCGTTTTACTGCAACTTTCAATTTGGCCTTTACGCTCTCTTTGATGGTCCAGTCAAGGGAGGCATTCTGCCTGATAGTTTCAGTTAAGACAACAGCCAATTCTCTTAATTTATCCTATGCCATCAGTTCTTTCGCACTTTTGTTGTTGGAAACGGCTGTTTAAAAAGCATATTCGAAGTCGGTCAAACCAAGATTGGAAGCTATTGGACCAACGATAACACGCTGGATTAAACCATGGATTATTCTTCGCTTAACTCCAGTCAGCATTATCTGTTGCATTGGATCTTTCCCTATTTCAGTTCCCCTCCTGTTAATTACTAAAACACTTAGATCGATATTCTGAAGTGAAGTAGAACTAGTGGCATTACTTTCGCTCATATGGGACTTTAACCCGCTAGACTTCAAGAACTAAGTGATAACTACCATTCATGGCTTACACAGAAGCCACCTGCCATAAGGATTTTGAAACTTTTTTGAAAATAAAGCGTAAAGTCTAAATTAACACTTCGTGGGAGGGTCAGTGGTTAAAATCTCGGCCTGCGGGTAGCGAAACGTTGGCAACCATTGTTTTATGATCACAAGAATGAATACCAAATTATTTCGTTCAATTTAATTTCTCACGATGAAAAAAATCCTGTCTGCTGTATTGATGTTTTTGACTTTGCAATCGGTAATTGGTCAGACAAAAAACATGACTGGTTTCTTTGAAAAGAATAAGGATAAGGAACAAAGTCTTGAGTCTGCATTCGATAAAAATTTAAGCAAAGAAAACATTGGAGAAACAATTAAAAAGTTGTCGGAGGATCCACACCACCTCAGTTCAGCAAAAGATAAGGGAAATGCTGAATACATTTTGAGTCTTTACAAACATTGGGGATGGGATGCAATTATTGAAACATTCTACGTTCTGTTTCCAACGCCAAAAACAAGGTTGCTCGAAATGACTTCGCCAACAAAATACAAAGCCCTGCTGAAAGAACCAGCACTTAAGGAAGATGCCACATCAGGACAGAAAGGACAACTGCCAACCTATAATGCCTATAGCGCCGATGGTGATATAACAGCAGGACTGGTATTTGTAAATTATGGTTTGCCTGAAGATTATGAGGTGTTAACTCAAATGGGCATTGATGTAAAAGGGAAAATTGTTATTGCCAAATATGGTCATAGCTGGCGTGGAATAAAACCTAAAGTCGCCCAGGAACATGGTGCCGTTGGGTGTATTATTTACAGCGACCCGGCTGATGATGGATATTTTCAGGGAGATGTTTATCCTAAGGGGGCATTCAGAAACGAAAATGGAGTACAGAGAGGTTCAGTGATGGATATGCCTGTATATTCAGGTGATCCGCTTACGCCAGGTACCGGCGCAACAAAAGATGCCCAGCGATTAAATCGTCTGCAGGCAACGAATCTCCTGAAAATTCCGGTTTTGCCAATCAGTTACCATGATGCGACACCTTTGCTTGAATCGCTTGATGGTCCGGTAGCCCCGCTTGAGTGGCACGGGGGTTTACCGTTTGCCTATCATATCGGAGCCGGAAAAACGCAGGTACATTTAAAAGTCGACTTTAACTGGGATATTGTTCCTTGCTACGATGTGATTGCCAAAATTCTGGGAGCAAAATTTCCTGATGAATGGGTCATTCGCGGAAATCATCATGATGCCTGGGTGAATGGAGCTGCCGATCCGATAAGTGGGCAGGCAGCATTGCTTGAAGAAGCCAAATCGATTGGCAATCTGTTGAAAACCGGATGGAAACCAGACCGCACACTTGTATATTGTGCCTGGGATGGCGAAGAACCCGGTTTGCTGGGCTCAACTGAATGGGTTGAAGAACACGAAAAGGAGTTAAAGGAGAAAGCTGTTGTATATATTAATTCAGATGGAAATGGCAGGGGATTTCTTTATGCTGAAGGTTCTCATGCACTCGAGCCATTTATGGATGAAATTGCCAAACAGGTTATTGATCCTCAAACTAAAGTCAGCGTTTTCGATCGAAGCAAATCGAGTCGTTTAGTCGCAGCAAAAAGTTTTGATGAGAGAAAAAAAATAAGCAATGAAAAAGGATTAAAACTGGATGCCATGGGTTCCGGTTCTGACTATTCTTCTTTTATTCAGCATCTTGGCATTCCATCGCTTAATCTTGGATTTGGCGGTGAAGACGAAGGCGGAGAATACCATTCCATCTACGATTCCTACGATTTGTATGTCAAATTTAAAGATCCCGATTTTCAATATGGAATTACTTTGGCAGAAACAGCTGGTCATGCCGTCTTGCGTATGGCTCAAGCCGATGAATTGCCATTTGATTATACTCATTTAACCAAAACTGTTGACAGCTATATGCAGGATTTGGTTAAACTGATGGAAACAATGAGGCAATCAACAGAAATGGAAAATCAGTTGATTAAGTCAGGTGATTATGCCGTTGCTGAAGATCCTACCAAACCATTTGTTGTTCCTGACCCAAAACCAAAAGTGCCATTCCTGGATTTCTCACCTTTACAGAATGCCTTGAAGAAAATGGGTACCAGTGTGGATAGTCTAAATGTTGTTTATCAAAATAACCTTAAATCCGGTAAAGTGAGCATTGAATTTAATCAGGCACTCTACAGAGCCGAACAACAATTATTAAGTGAAAAAGGACTGCCACGCAGGTCGTGGTATAAACATACTTTGTATGCGCCCGGATATTACACTGGTTACGGTGTAAAAACTATGCCCGGCATTCGCGAAGCAATCGAGCAAAGAAACTGGAAAGAAGTTCAGGAACAAATTGAAGTGGATGCCAATGTTCTCGATAAACTTGCGGTTTATTTTAATGGAATGACAAATAAGGGATCACAGTAGAATCGGATAAATTTAAGGTTTGCTTCGAAATCCTAATCAACCGATGCCCTATTCCTTGTGCTCTCCGGATTGCTGACGATTCTGAAACCAGGGTATTTCAGGCGATGGTTTTTCTTTGTGAAACCGACGTTGCTGTAAAGGAGCTGTAATAACTTCTTGAAGTAGTTTTTCCCCAACAGGATTCAGCATCGAGGAATCATTATTACACTTCCAATTGACCTTTTCCGAAACAGGGTAGGCGTTCATTCTGTCATACGGGTAAGCATTAAGCAGTCCTAAAACATTCGATAAATGGTTGGATGCCCTTATCCATTCCATTTCCTCTGATCTTGAAAGAATGACGGGCATCCTTTTAACACCCATGCTTAGCAACAAAGAGTTAGCGGTTGTCGTTATAATTGAAAATGAGAAAACAGTTTTCTTCGTGTCCTGGTTTTCCCATTGATCGTAAAGTCCTGAAAGGCAAACGGCCGTTTCTTGTTTTAAGGTATACCAGGTAGGGTTTGTTTTGACTGGACCATTCGTAGTCCACATCCGCTAGCACGAGGGACCTTTGAAACTGAATGGGTTTCCGTAAGGCTGGTTTCAAGAATATCGCATTAGATCCATTGTAACCTAGATGGTAACAGTTGTTTTTATCCCATTCGGCCCTGGCATTGAGGAGGTTCAATGGTTCCTAATCGAAAAATGGGGCCATCCCGAATTTATATACCTGTATCAGGTGCGGATCCTTGCTGGTGATCAAATTGGTCTCATCACCTTCCGAAACGGCACAAAATTTGTGAAACTCCGCCCTGGGTACATTTCGACTTTGATAATCATTTGAATTACAAGATTATATCTGAGTTTTTTTATTTGGGGATAGTCACAAAAGTCGTTTTAAGCACATAGTGCACAAGGGAATCACAGCTGTTAGAAGCTAAGGCTGTATTCTGCCGTTTATGCCCCGAAATTTCAGGATTGTGTATCTCATTCTTTGAAGTAATATATTACTATTAAAAAAGTGGCCATCCCAACTTTACGTTTGGAATGACCTCTTAATATTTTGATTAAAGAAATTAATTATTTTCTGTTACTGTCTCAATGACGATTACGGCCTTTAGCGTTTCCGCGTCCACGATTTTTTTGTTTGTTATCGCCTTTGCTGCTACGACTACGTTCAATACTTTGTTTTCTTTCAGAACCACGTCTGTCATAACCCCTGTCACCACGTCCGTCATTTCCTTTAATCCGATTGTAACGGCCTCTGTTAACCTGATTACTTTCACGATTAGCTCCGCGGTAGGAGTTTCTTCCCGGATGATTACCTATTGTTCTTTGAACTGACCTGTTCCGTCCATGTGCATACTTTGCTCTGTACTCACGATGATTGTAGTAAGGCGTATTTCCACGGTAATCCCTCATCCCCACTTTGTATCCATTGTACAGGTCATAATTTCTGTAACGGCTGGGGAGGTAACTCCGGTGAATCCATGAATTTCCTTCGTAATAAATAAACATGGAATTATCAACATCATAATAGGCTTCCACATCTGGCAGATAGTAATAACGTGTATCTTCGTAACCTACTGGAGCCCATTGTGGCTGCACACCAATATTAAAACGAACAGATAATTGCGCCTGAGCTGCACCTGCACATAACAGTACAATTCCCAATGCGACTAATTTTATAGCTTTCATATTACGCTAATTTTATTTTTTACTCGTTAATTAATAGGTCAAAGGTGAGCTCTTTTAATCCCATAAATGTTACACAATTTTAAAAAAGAGTTACATCATTCGCATGTTTACTTTAAAACGCCAATGGTTTTCGTGTTTTTTTAAGCCAGGCGTTTGGTGAATGATTGCATCTGAATTAGTCTCAACTAGCTTACCGATTGGTTTATACAAATAAAGAAACCTGCCGATTGTCAGCAGGTTTTGTCTTTTCCGATTCGTTACTTACGAAAACAGAATCATCCAATTATATTTCTGATCCGCTGATCGAGCATCTCCTGATCAGCCGTAAATGAGGCCAGCCCTGCCAACGTCAGCAAGGTGTCGGGTGCAATTTCATCGTTATGAATCTTTTTCTCCCATCTTGAATGCACCGGTATTTTGCCGTCAGAAGCGATGAAGCTTTTCTCCACTGTCGTCAATATTGGGAACATATCTCTGCAACCCTCTTCTTGTGCAATGTGAATCAGCTCGTTACCTGTGGCTGGAACCTGCGCGGAGAGTCTTTCGGCAAGATGAAGAACTTTGTCATCAACCACCCAAAACTTTTCAATTCCAGACCCTTTAGCAGATTCAAACTGACTTATCTCGTAATTTTCATGAATCATCGAAGCGAATTTCCCCGAAAGAGATGCATGCCCTGACGCGGCTACTTTGGGAGGCATCGTAAAGACATCAGTTCCTGCAAGCAATTCAAGCTGACTATGATTCCGCAAGCTTGCTGCGATTAGTTTTGTCTGCCAGGGATTCTTTGCAGATAATGCAGTGACCCACTTCTGGGAAGAAATTACTGCCATTTCTCCGGCTCCGGAGCCATCACCAAGTTTATTATTAATCATATAAGCACCTACTCTTCCAAGAAATACATTGAGATAATCGGGTCTGGCAACCCTTGTTACAATTACATTTTCGCGAGCACTGAATTCAAGGGTGAAATTAATCCTGACACCCGAATCTTTCAATCGTCTTGCTCCAAGCAGACCTACGGCAGTATAGGGAACCTTCACAATAAACTGATCCGGGCAAATTTCATGGTATCTTTTGCCATAATAATCAATCGCATTTAAGTCATATGCAGTCCCCGTATGAAGTTCCACGCTAACGTAACCGCCAAATCTTTTAGCTAGTCTTAGTCCATGTCTTGCATTTAGAATGAAAGCGATTTCCTTTACCCGATCCTCTGCGGGCAGATCCTTTACAATGCTTTTAGCTTCTGAAATAAAGTTGTCGTAAATTCCTTTTTGAATTTCATTATTTAGAAGTGTGTTATTGGTGGTCAGTGCACTCATTTCTGCTGACCAGTTGGCTTCTGCTTCATCCATATCACCTGTATCGAGCCATAATTCAGTTCCGGTATTTCGTAAAGACTCCCAAAAAGGATCTTTTATACCTGTTAAAGGTGTTTCATTCAGGTTTTTCAAAACGAATTCTCTGATTTTCGAATTAAAATCTGCCATCTTTTTTGTTTTAATTGATTTTTACCAAGCGTAAGTTTCAGATTCAAAGGTAATAAAATTGAGATTGATCTTTTTAATTTGTCAATTAATGTGAAGCTTTCGCATGACGTGTTATTATGAAGGTATATACATTTGCTAATGCTTGTTCGTTTCTTACTTTTGTAATTCTCACATCCGCAATTTGCCCTGCGAATTTTGTATTAAATCAGGTTGGTTTGAAAAGTAACAAGAAAGTTAAGGTTTTAACGGTTAGCAAAAAAATTGGAGATTCAGCGGCTGTTTGGTTTGCCGCGTCCCGGTCTTTTGTCCTTTTTGAAAAACCAGCATGGGAAGTGTTTGACAAATATGCTCAAGATTTTACTGTTCCGGAGATTGTTGCTTATTTAAGTTTATCATACAGTATTTCTGAAGAAGAAATACAACAATTTGTGAATGATATTATTATCTGGGTGGACCAATTAAATGATCCGGCGAATATGGTTTATCACTCACCTGAATTACGCGTTGAATTTGACAACTGTGCGTTCCCTTTATTTTCTGAAAAAAACTATCTGATCGGAAATCAGTTCATATGTTTTAGGTATGGAAGCGAGTGGTTGATGAATTGTTTTCATCCTACGATGGCTCATCTCGAAACTAACTCCCCAATAAATGGTCACCTTTTCGAAGTATTTGAATCTGACAAAATATTGGTATTCAGGTACAATGCAAAGGCTGTGGAGGCGTTCGACATCGAAAACAGCCAGTTTCTTCGTGGTGCAGTTTCGCAAAAATTATTTGGTGTACTTTACAGCGTCGCTGACCTGGACTGGATGATTTCCCTCCATTCTGCTGCAGTTTCGGATGGAACGTCTGCGATTATTTTCCCGGCGCAAGCAGGTAGCGGAAAGAGTACTATTTCAGCGCTATTGCAGGCTCATGGTTTAATGGTTCTTTCGGACGATTTCAATGTCATTAACCGGAATAATGGATTTGTATATCGTCTTCCATTGGCAATTTCGGTTAAAGAGGGGTCGTTAGAAACACTTGAATCATTTTATCCGGAACTCTTGACTATTTTGCCTGAGAAAGCGGCTACAGGTAAGGTAGTGCGCCATTTACCAGTCGGGAATAACAAACCCGGATCCAAAACTGCATTTCCGGTAAAGGCATTTGTATTTGTAAAGTATTCACAGGATGAATCTTTTGTTTTTGAGGAAGTTGAAAAAAAGGAAGCCATTCAGACACTTTTACCCGAAACATGGGTAAATCCGGATCCTGATAATGTGGCGAGGTTTTTTGATTGGTTTGATGAAATTAGTTTTTATCGTATGCAATACTCCAATTACCAGGATGCGATAAGTGCAATAGAGCTCCTTTTCAAAAAATGATTGAAATGGATATTTAGTGTCCGGAACTATCAACAAATTCCAATAATTTATTTCCTGACAAAATGTCTTATCTGTTTGAAGTACAGTAAATAAATTAAGAAGTCATCTTTTTCTTTTCCTGCTTATGGCTTATCAAAAATAAAATACCCACCACAATAAATGGAATAGTAATCATCAAAATAATCGACAAGCTCGTCATCACTGAATGTGTTCGATTGTAATTTAGGTTGTAAACGAATGGGCTTGTAACGAAACCTATAATTGCAAATAAAATCCCACCCACAAATGGTTTTTTCCATGCAATCCAAAGAAGGAGCAATAGAACATAGGTTGGAATCAAATGCATTAAGAAGTTTAGCAATTGCTGACCGAAAGGTATTCCCAGTTCAAACGCGTCAAACGAAAACATGCTTACAAAAAGGATGGCTCCAATGCAAAGCAGTCGGGGAAGCCAAAGTAGGATCATTTTTTTTTTTACCATATCGTTATTGATTTATATATTTCTGAATTTCAGATATATAATTCTTACTGCAAATGAACTATGAATATGCGGTTACTCAGAGTTAAAACTTTTTGAATTAAGATGCGAAACCGGATTTTAGTTTCTTGAATTTTGAAAAATTATTCTAATTTTGCGTCACCAATGAAAAAAAGCGGAAATAGCTCAGTTGGTAGAGCATTAGCTTCCCAAGCTGGGGGTCGCGAGTTCGAGTCTCGTTTTCCGCTCTTAAATGATAAGAGAGTCAGATTAATTTCTGACTCTCTTTTTATGTTTTACGGTTAATGAGCCAAGTCGATTCCGAAGGTGATATTGAATTTCACCCAAAGTAGCGATGAACTAAATACTCATGGAACTAATGGGTATCTTTAATTAACGCCTGATGTTCTTTTTCAACCATTTGTATTTCATCGTGAATTTTTTTCGCAAGTTCCTTCATCTTTGAATCGTCTGGTTTTTCATTTTTCAATTCTGCAAGCATCGAATTAGCATGAGCCGTTGCAGATGCAAAATACTTGTCAATATTATCGTGGTGCACGATTGCTTCCGATATTGCTTTTTGAGATATTGCCTTCTTCAATAGATTATGCGTTTTTTTCGCCTCTGCTAAACTTCTTCTGAATTCATTATAGTGCGTTATAATATCATTCCTGGTTTTAGCCTCTCCTGATGCAATAGCATTGGTATGCGTCATTATTACCTGATTTATACTGGAAAGGTGGGTGTGGTTTTCCAGATCTGTCTGCGCGGAAACACTGCCTGATAAAAATACAAACATAAACGCCACCATAACAGGGATCATGATTTTTATCGTTTTCATAGTATTTTATTTTATAAGCTTGTGAATAAATTCTCAACGCGATACTAAAATAGATAGTCGAAAAAAAGCGGACCTCAATTCTATGCTGAAGTGAAATAAAAGATCGGTAATGGAAAATAATTTGGTGTTCTGATATCGCTTTCCTCCGTTCTTAAAGTTAGCATTCCGGATCGATTTTCCGGCAACGGTGCGTAGAATTGATTCGGAACCGATTACACTTTAAAGGTACAGAAAATTCATGAGATCTATTTTAAAAATGATTAAAATTATTGCTTGTGACATTTATTTTCAGTTATTCGGATTCTGTAAAACTTTTGCATGTAAGGTATCAACATTGGAATACACGTCATCACTTCTGTATTTGACATCTTTGAATTTTAATGCGGACATTGTTTCATTTTCCTCACTTCTCAAATCAGCATCTTAAAGGAACTTCCGGCATGTTTTTGATAAAGTTAGATTACCAATTGCGTTTGAATTACGACCAGTCTTCATATTAAAGTTGTTTATTAACGAATTGTAAAATTTATAACCAACTATTTTGTGGTTTAAATTGTTTATATACTTTCGCATCAAAATATGAATGAATAATCATTCATTAAATATAAATTTGAATGGCACGATTAATCGATGAGGGTAAGATTCAACGAATCAGGGAGGCGACGATCGCATTGGTTGTTCAGAATGGTTATGGAGGAGCCTCAATTTCTTCAATTGCACGTCGTGCCGGAGTTGCAGAAGGATACTTATACCGTTTTTACGCCAGCAAACAGGAACTGGTTACGGAACTGCTTTATACGAAAGTTGCCAAGCTTATTGAAAAACTTGAGTTTTTATTGAATTCATGTACCCGAATTAAAGAGGTGATCAACGAGCTGATCGGGGAGCTTTTTAAAATGGCATCCGATTCTCCGGAGGAAATCAAATTTATTCACGTTCTGATGCATGATTATAATTTTCAGGTATCGGAAGAACAACGTCTGCAAATTAAGAGTCTATGCGAAAGAGTGATCCGAATTGGAATCGAAAACGGTGAGGTTAGTAGGAACATCTCCCCCGAGGAAGCATATGGAATTGTCGTTATTTACCCCATTGAATTTATTAATCTTAGGATGAAAGGTTTTTTTGGAATTACCACCTGGACAACGGAAGATCAAAATCGAGTGGCAGAATTTTCAATCAACGCAATAAAATAAATAAAACCGAATGAAAGCTAATATATTGATGGCATTATTTTTAATGACCGGTTTTTCACTTTGCGGGCAAAACAGCTCAACATTGACAAAAAATCTCACTTTTGAAGAAGCGCTGAGCCTATCACTTCAAAACAACCATTTGATTAAACAATACAATAACAAATCGCTTCAGATGGAGCAAGAGTTGAAAGCGGCCAAAGGATTGCACTTGCCGAGGATCTCACTGAGTGCTTCTTATATTTATATGTCGGATAATCTGGAGCTTGACCTTACACCGGTTCGGGATGCAATAACGCCGCTTTACAGCACATTGGGCCATTACGGCAAATTTGGTGGTGTCCCGAATCCTGATCCCACGACGAATAGTATTATGCCTTTTCTTCCTGATGACGTTTCGACAGCAGTAATTAGAGGAAAAATGCTCGAAGGTCTCGAAACAGTCAACAATGGTGAATGGATCAAAACTATTCAGGAGAAAAAATTCGGAATGGTAAATGCGGGATTTGTGATGCCACTTTATACAGGTGGTAAAATTAATGCTGCGAACAAAGCGGCTAAAATTAAATTTGAAGCCTCGGAAATAGAGACAATCCAAAAATCACACGAACTTACAAGTGAATTAGTCGAACGTTATTTCGGTTTGATTCTGGCTAATCAGGCTGTGGAAGTCCGACAGGAGGTGAAAACCGGTATGCAAAAGCATTTCGAAGATGCTCAGAAACTTGCGAAAGAGGGGATGATCGCCCAAGTTGAGGTTTTAAATGCAAAGGTTTATTTCGCTGATGCTGACCGTGAACTGAAGAAGTCGGATCGCCAGGTTGAAATATTGAACGAAGCTATTTTAAATACAGTTGCGGAGTCGGAAGAATCAACAATAAATCCGTTATCGGAACTATTTTATATTGATAAAATTGAGTCACTTGATTTTTATAAGCTTAAATCGAAGGAGAACAGCCCTTTATTGGGTCAGGTCAACAAGAAAAAGGAGTTGGCAGAACAAGGTATAAAGGTTGAACAATCAGCTTATTTACCTACAATTGCTGCCACCGGAACTTATGATATCGTGAATAAAGATCTTTCACCTTATCTTCCCGATTACATGGTGGGTGTGGGATTACAGTGGAGCCTGTTCGATGGAGCTGCCCGAAGCCGGAAGGTAAAAGCAGCTAAGTTTCAGGCGATGCAGGCTGATGAATTCTATGCAAAAGCGGAATCTGATATCTATTCAGCCATCACCAAATATTACCAGGAGTTACATATGTACCTTGAACAAATCAACGAACTCGATGCTGCTATGGCGTTTACAGCCGAATATTCACGTGCAAGGGAAAAAGCTTTTTCGGAAGGAATGGCGACCACATCCCAAGTATCGGATGCAAACCTGGCTGTTGCGAAAGCAAAAATCGAAAAGTTGCAGGCGATTTATGCATGGGACATTTCGTTGTCGAAATTGCTGTATTATTCCGGAATGTCCGACAAGTTTGTAAGCTACATGAATAATCCTGATGCGAAACAGGGACGGTATTAAAGCATCAGTTGCTGGCCACCTGCTGCTAGCCGCCAGTCGCAAAAAAAATATTAAAACAAAACAGAGATATATAAGTTATGAACAAGACTAAACATTACGTGATTGCAGGTGCAATTCTTGCAGTGATCATTTTTATCGGTTTCGCCATCTGGATTTTGGCAAAGCCAATTCCGCTTGAAGTTCAGGGGGAAGTAGAGGCTACCCAGGTGAAGGTTGCATCAAAACTGATTGGACGGATTGACAGCCTTTTGGTTCACAAAGGTGACGAAGTACAGACAGGAACGCTCCTTTTCACACTTAGCAGTCCTGAATTGGATGCCAAATATCTGCAGGCATCCGCTGTCCGAAAGGCAGCCGGAGCCCAGAAGGAGAAAGCCGATAATGGTGCTCAGAAGGAAGATATACAAGCTGCATTTAATTCATGGAAAACTGCTTTGGCAGCTGCTGATTTTGCAAAGAAAACCTTCCAGCGAGTTGATAACCTTTTCAAAGCAGGAGTTGTAGCAGAACAACAAAAAGATGAAGCCGAAACCCGAATGAAAGCTGCTGTCCAAACGGAGAAAGCAGCCAGATCGTTGTACGATAAGGCGGAGAAAGGCGCCAGATACGAAGATAAAGCCACTGCCGGCGCTCTTGTAATGCAAGCCGACGGTGTATTAACTGAAGTGAATTCTTATCTCTCCGAAACCCGGATCTTTGCGCCGGTCAATGGTGAAATAGCCAACATAATTTCCGAATGTGGTGAACTTGTCCCTGCTGGTTATCCGGTTATTACAATTGTAGATTTAGCGGATGTTTGGGTAACATTTAACCTTCGCGAAGATTTGCTGGCTGCGATTCATAAGGGATCAACATTCAAAGCCCGTTTCCCGGCGCTTGGAATGAAAGAGGTATTACTTAAAGTAAGTTACATTAATGCACTTGGTGAATTTGCAACATGGAATGCAACAAAAACTTCAGGCGACTTCGACATGAAAACATTTGAAGTTCATGCCGTTCCGGTCGATAAAATAGAAGGAATGCGTCCTGGAATGTCTGCGTTGGTCAATTGGGATGCAGTGAAGAAACAGGATCGTTAAAGAAGATGCCAAACAAGTTAATGAATACATCCCTTGCCAGGGTCATCCGGCGCGAAACAAGGCGAATAGCCGACAGTTGGGTGTTGGTATTTACGACAATGATTGCTCCGGTAGCTGCATTTTTAATCATTATCTGGCTTTTTTCCGGCGGTGTTGTCCGCGATTTGCCGGTTGCTGTGGTTGATATGGATCATACTGCGTTTTCCTCGAGGGTCACGCGAATGATTGATGCAACACCTGTTTGCAATGTGATGTGGCGGCTGAGTTCAACCGGCGAAGCCAAACGGATGATGGATGCGGGCAAAATAGATGCCATTGTTGTTTTACCAACAGACCTTGAGCGAAAAGTGATGAACAACGGATCCCCCGCAATTGCTTTTTTTATCAACAATTCAAATGTTGTAAAGGGCGGGGCTTTAAAATCAGGCCTATATACGACACTTTCAACAATCTCAGCTGGGGTTAAAGTGCAGGTAGCCATTAAAAAAGGGCAAACTCCTGCACAGGCAATTGAATCAGCCCGTCCTGTAAAAGTAAACGCGCATCTTCTTTTTAATCCATTCGGAAATTACTCGTACTTTCTGGTTCTTGGGTTATTACCACTTCTTGCTGTCGTTTTCATCTTTCTTGGATCTGTTTATGCGTTGGGTATGGAGTTGAAAGAGGGAACTGCAGGTGACCTGATCTCGCTGGCTAAAAATAATGTTGCAGTGGCACTTGTCGGGAAAATGCTTCCTTATACCTTTCTGTTCTTTATGGATATGATGATTATGAATATCATCCTGATGAAGACATTGGGGACACCTGTGCATGGAAGTTTGTTTCTTATTCTCGTATCAGAGATTTTGCTGATTATTTCATACCAGTTTCTGGCTATTTTATTTTTAAAACTGACGGCCAATCTAAGGTTGTCGTTATCGCTTGGAAGTGCTTACACAATGATGGCGCTCACTTTTTCTGGACTCACCTTCCCATCGATGGCAATGCCATTCCTTGCTCAGCTATTTTCACTGATCTTTCCATATACATTTTGGCTTCAGATTTTTATGAGTCAAACGTTAAGAGGAGAGCCAATTTCGGAAGTAGTACTTCCTTTTCTCGCCTTTATCCCGTTTATACTCGGAGGAATTCTTGCATTTCCTGGGATGAAAAGGAAACTGACGTATCACAAATACTGGTTTCGCCAGTAACATGAAACATCAATTCTATACGGTGGTTAATTTGATTTAAAAAATAGACAATGCGATTATTTAATATTCCGAAAGCTGTTATCTCAGGACTTGACCTCACATGGTTCTCGTTCGTCGATGAGTTGAAGACCATATTTAAAGATAAGGGGGCAATGCTTATTTTTTTTCTTGCGGTTCTGGCTTATCCTTTAGTTTACTCAATTGCATACAAAAACAATGTTGTCCGTGATATTCCTGCATCTGTGGTCGATCTCGACAATACTGCTTCCAGCAGACAAATGATCAGGATGCTTGATGCGACTAAAGAGATTGCGGTTGCACAGGAAGTGGGCAGTCTTCGAGAAGCACGACAACTTTTCTGGGATGGGAATTCAAAAGGGGTGATCCTTATTCCTGAAGGATTTGAAAAAGAGCTTTTACAGGGGCATCAAACATCTGTTAGCGTTTATTGCGATGCGAGTTATTTCCTGATTTATAAAGAAACGCTTAGTGCGACGATACAAGCAACAGGAACATTATCAGCGGGGGTTGAGATCAAAAGGTTAATGGCAGGCGGGAGCGGTGAGGAGCAGGCAATGCAACAGCGTGATCCGATGCCGGCAAAATTTTATAATCTGTACAATCCGGCAGGTTCATACGGTTCGTATGTAATGCCTGGGATTATTTTGATTATTATGCAACAAACGCTCCTGATCGGGATTGGAATGATCGGCGGTGCAGGAAAAGAACGACGCAACAACCAGGTGGTTAAACCAGGTATAAGGGTCAGGCAGGGGATGTTTTCGGTTGTTTTTGGGAAAGGGATGGCTTACTTTATGCTCTACCTTGTAAATATAGCGTTTACGTTAGTGTATTTACCTAAATGGTTTGGCTTTCCGGACAAAGGGAGCTTTACCGATGTTTGTATTTTATTGGTACCCTACCTTTTTTCGGTAATATTCCTTGGGCTAATGATATCAATGTTGTTTCGCCGCCGCGAACATTCTATTATGACGCTAGTATTTGTGTCTCCTATTGTATTATTTGTTAGTGGATTGTCGTGGCCTGAAAACGCGATCCCAGGTTTGTTGTATCAATTGTCCCATATTTTTCCGAGTACGTCGATGATTCCTGCATTTCTTCGGATCCGGTCAATGGGTGTTTCAATCAACGATGTGCGACCCGAATTGACATTCCTGATGATCCAGATGATTGTCTATTTTTTAATGGCCTCAGCTACTTATAAGATCTCGGTCATCAGGCAGGAACGGTTACACAAAGCCCGGATAGCAGCTCAGAAAGGTGATGCAGCGCAATTGATAATGAATGAGGAAGAATGAGAAATTGAATTTGAAGGATCAGCCTTTCTTTCTGAAATTCCCTGTCAGTGAATGATGATCCCGACGGCCATATTTGCGTTGTATAGCGTTTCTATTGCGTCTCACACACATAATATATCGACTATGAGACTTTTGATTTTTCTCTGTTAACTTTTCTTCAATCTTTTTATCTTTGAGCCGTTTAAATATTTTGTAATAATTGATCAGAAATGCGATTTCATCTTCCATTATATTCTTTGTTGGTATTTACTCTAATAAGCTGCGGAACGAACAAACCTTCACCATACCGGAAGATTGCTGGTTTTACACAGGGAACCACATTTCATATCACCTATGAAGATAAAGCGGATAAGGACCTTTCCGGACAGGTTGACTCCATATTTAAAGCTTTCGACCTCACATTCTCGGAATATATTCCAAACTCGATCGTTTCGAGAATCAATCAAAACGATCCTACAGTTCTGCTGGATGATATGTTTATCGAGGTTTATAATAAATCGGTAGAAATCAATAGGGAGACCAATGGTGCTTTTGATCTCACCGTTGGTCCGCTCGTCAATGCCTGGGGTTTCGGTCCCGAAAAAAAAGTGAAGATTGACTCCTCGAAAATTGACAGTCTGCTACAATATGTCGGAATGGAAAAGATCCGGCTTGAAGGTAGAAAGTTGGTTAAAGATCTGCCAGGAATTAAAATTGATGTCAATTCAATTGCCCAGGGTTATTGCGTAGATGTTGTTTATCGTTACTTCGAGTCACTTGGAATCAAAAATTTCATGGTTGAGATTGGTGGCGAAGTGCGGACAAAAGGGAAAAATCCTGAAGGTAATTTCTGGAGAATTGGTGTTGATAAACCAACAGAGGGAAACAATGCTGCCGGCGAAAGCTTACAAACGATTATCCTGCTCGATAACAAATCGATAACTACTTCAGGCAATTACAGGAAATATTTTGAAGAAAATGGTCAGAAATTTTCGCACATCATCGATCCGCACACCGGTTATCCTTATAAAAACAACCTGCTCAGCGTTACCGTGATTGCTAAAGATGGACTTACTGCCGATGGCTACGACACTCCACTAATGGTGCTTGGACTTGAAGGGTCGCGTCAGTTTTTGAAACAACATCCTGAACTTGATGCGTATCTGATTTATTCTGATAAAGACGGTCAGTTCAAGGTCGAATATACTAAAGGGATACAGTTTGATAAAGAGAATTAGTTATCTGATTTTTTTAGTAATGTTTAATCCTTTGTTTTTTAATGCATGCTGATCAATAAGCAAATACAAAGAGTTTTAATCGGGATAATGATCTTTACTGCATTATCAGCAATTGGTTTTTCCTTCACAAAAAACCATGTTGAATGGTTTTGGAGCAAAGCCCCTTATATGGCGATTCTATTAATTGTTTTGACTTTTGCAACATCAAAAATCTGGTTGATAATCGATCGGCAGAACCAGGATAACCGGTTAAAAACCATCCTTTCGGATCTTGCGAACAACGGATATGGTTCCGTTAATCCACTCATAGAGAAACTTTCGGTACGTGAGAGAGAGGTGCTGAAAAAAATAGGGGAGGGAAAAGCTAATAAACAAATAGCCGACGAACTCTTTATAAGCCTGAGTACCGTGAAGACTCATATCAATAATATCTACAGAGTTTTGAAGATATCCAATCGCAAAGAAGCTGCCCGGTTTGCCGGAAATCAAAATGAAATTTAGTAAGAGATTTTCACTTTAATTTTTTCTTTTATCGTTGGGATGATTCTTTTTCCACCCTCCGCTCCACCCTTTTCCCACCCGCAAAAGGGAATAAGTCCACCTGAAGAGCGATACATTTGTCGCATTAATCATTTAAATGTCAGACAATATGGAAACTCAAAAATCTTCACGCATTGCGGTATTATTTGGAATATTTGCCGCAATCTTCCCGCTAACCATTTCATTCTCGAACGGAGAAATTTTTTATTTAGTCAGTTCGCCCGTTAATGTAGTTTGGTGCTTTTTAATGTTGGGGATTGCCCTTTTTCTGATCATCCGGTCTCGGAAAACGATCAGCAACAAAAAAATGATAGCACTTGTAATTCTGTATATTTTAGTCCCGCTTTCATTTCGGTTCTCTGAAAATGATATACAGTTTTTAATTTTAAAACAAGCGCCATTCCTTTCTATAACCATGATTGTAATCGGTTCCGGTTTATTTCTTTTACTTCTTAAAGATTACAAAAGTGAAAATCAACGTTTAGTATAACTGATCAGTTTATTTAATCATTCTTCCAACGTTTAAATCTCACTTCCTGTATTGTTATGGATGTGCGGTATTTGCCATTTGCTGAACCCGATTTTTCAAATTCTATTAATTGACAAAACAGGCGAATTGCATTAATAATGATATTTGAAAGAATAGTTCACGATCTTTCGGAATTACCTACTTTTGGGACCTGATATTAATAGTTAGGCCATTGATAAAAAGGAAAGATATTCAGATTATCGAAAAGGGTGATCCAAAAGTTGTCCGCGCATGGGTGATGTACGACTGGTCAAACTCGGTTTACCAGTTAACCATTGCATCAGCTATATTCCCGATTTATTACAACACGGTGACGCGTCACGGAACCGATTTTATGGTCTCGTTTTTTGGGTTCAACGTTGTCAATACTGCATTATATTCGTGGGCAATAGCGGCTGCTTATCTGCTGGTCGCGATTGGCTCGCCGTTGTTTTCCTCCATGGCCGACTATACTGGCCGCCGTAAAGGATTTATGCGTGCGTTTACCATCATTGGCGCAACGGGTTGCGGAATGCTTTTCTTCTTCGATGCCAATCATATCGAATTAGGGGTGATTGCCTTTGCTTTGGGAACTTTAGGTTACGGAGGCAGCATTGTGTTTTACAACTCATTTCTTCCTGTTATTGCCAAACCCGAGGATCAGGATCGTATCAGTGCGCGTGGCTATTCGATGGGCTATTTGGGAGGCGTGATTCTTCTTTTGTTTAATTTGCTGATGATCATGAAGCCGGAGCTTTTTGGGTACGACAAACAGTCGGACATGCCGGCACGCATCTCATTTTTAACCGTTTTTGTTTGGTGGATTGGTTTCTCAACTATCACTTTCAGAAATTTGCCAAAATATGTATTTCGAAAACGTACTGGTACAAGTCGTATTCTCACGAACGGATACAGGGAATTACGAATTGTTTTTAATGAAATCAGAAAATCGTACCGTTTAAGTATATATCTGACAGCATTTTTCTTTTTAATGATGGGAATGCTCACCACGATGTTTATGGCTGTAACCTATGGCGAAAAGGCGTTGGGATTAAAGGATAGCGTTTTGATTCCTAGTATTTTAATGGTGCAATTGGTAGGTATGTTTGGCGCATGGTTTTTTGCCTGGCTCTCTGGAAGAATTGGAAATCTGAAAGCGCTTGTCATTTCGGTAATTGTCTGGATTGTTATTTGTTTTTACGTCTTCATGGTTAAAGGGACTGCCGGCTTTATTATTGCCGCTGTATTTATTGGAATTGTGATGGGTGGTTCGCAGTCGCTGGCTCGTTCAACCTATTCGAAAATGTTGCCTGAGACAACCGACCATACCTCTTTTTTTAGTTTTTATGATGTGATGGAGAAACTGGCTACCGTTGCAGGAACTTTCAGTTTTGGGATTATCGAGGTGGTAACCGGAAGTATGCGTTTTTCAGTCTTAGCCATCGCGGTGTTTTTCGTGATTGGGTTGTTTTTTCTGCTGCTTTTGCTAAAAAGAGATTGGTCAGTTGCCCAATAATGATATTCAGATCGTTATGTAGCGCCTTAACCATTAATATTTTAAAGGTAAACATCAATTTTTCATTAAGATTATTGTCTATCGATCTTTTGTCTAAAGAACTTTGTAATTTTATATCGAAATGTCAGATGAGAAGATCGGTCAGATAATCAGTCATTTGTGCAATTATTTTCTGATGAAAACGATTTTTAAAATACTGCCTTTCAGACTATTATAATTGTTGTTGATGAAAAAATATTTGAATTTTACGCTTAAGGGAATTCAGTTTCTGCCAGTATGGATTGCGTTCTTTTTTTTCTTTATGATTCCGTATTATTTTCTGATTGGAGAGTTGACTATGTTGACCGGCGCGGAAGTTTCTGCTGAAGGACCATCGAAATTATTTTTCCTTTATCTCACTATCGTTTTAGCGATGGCCTACACCTTTGTATATTATATGGTCAAATTGGTAGTTCAGAGCCTTGAGTATAAAGGGGAGAAGGTGTTATGCAATTATCATTTATGGAAATATATTGGAATAATCATCTCGGGATTATTACTTTCAATTGTGACAGTGGGGATCTACCTCCCATGGTTTATCAAAAATATGCACCGGTTTTTCACTAATGGGGTCTCGTACAATTCACATCGGTTCTCTTTTAGGGGGAAAGGTGGTAAGCTTTTCTGGATCATGACTCTGACAATTTTTATCCCATTTCTTCTCGTTGGAATCCTGTTGTTTAGTATATTGAAATCTTCAATTGATCTTCAGTCACAGAATTTTCTATTGATTTATCAGCTGATCGTCATGTTTAGTCTGGTACCTAACATCTATTTAATATTGAAGTGGATGGTAGATTTCAGATATAAGGATTACCTGATCAGATGGGATACGGAATTTTTCCCTGCAACCGGAAAGATTGGGATCGAACTTTTGTTGGCTGTAATCACTTTTGGAATCTATTTTCCGATGACTTACCTCCGGTTGTACCGTTATTTCACGGTTCATACAAAAAGCAATGTTGTTAATGGTCAGCAGATAATGATGGGATATGATGGTGATTTGCTTTCTGACTTCTTTTTTATGTGGGGACAGATCCTGTTGACAGTTGTCACCCTGGGATTCTATTATCCATGGGCATTTAGCCGGATTGCACAACGAGTACTGATTCAGACATTTTTGGTAACAGATTCTACCCGAATATCGGCCAGGTAATTTGATCTGTTAAATGCCCGTAATCTGATAAACCTTTAATGAATACAAAATAGAGCGATACAAATTTTCTATAATAGAATAAACCCGTTTAAATATGAGGGCACAATTTGATCCGGAAGATTTGGAAAGGATGAAAAATAATCACAATAATTATAAATGGGGTATTTTTTATTTTAGTGCTCAGGATCCCAAAATAATTGTTTCAAAAAGAAATCCGGGGATGGGGTTCACGCTGAATTTTGCAAATCCACATTCTTAATTTGCTGATATTCTTAATTTTGTTTTTTGCAATCTTAATTGAACGGCTTGAAAAATAGTTAAATTAATTCTTTTTTAGGATGCTTCCGCAGCAGCATAAATTTAAAGGTGCTTCCCTTTCCCGGTTCGCTTTCAGCCCAAATGGTTCCCTGATGTTTCCAAACAAACTCCTTACAAAGAATCAGACCTAAGCCGGTTCCTTTTTCCCCTTTTGTACCTTCTCTTCTTTTTCGTTTAAGATCAGTAATAAAAAGCAATTTTGTAGTGTCGCTGTCCATCCCGATCCCGGTATCTGTAACGCTTATCTCAACGGTATCGTCCAACTCTTTTGCCGAAATCGTTATTAGACCACCTTCATTCGTATATTTAATGGCATTATTGATCAGATTTCGCATCACTGTATTGATCATTTCCTGGTCAAATTCTAGTGTAAGATCAGAATCTATTTCATTTGTTATTCGAATTTTCTTGGTTTCTGCATTAGAGATAAACAGATCAATATTCGATTGTATCAGTTTAAATAAGTTACTTTTTATTGGATTAAACACAATCTCACCTTTTTGCGCGCGAGCCCATGTTAGAAGATTTTCCAACAATTTAAAAGTTGCGTTTGACGAATCTTTAATCAAAATCAGGTTGTCGAGTATTTCTTGTTTTGTGAATTCACTTTCGTGCGTTGTGAGAAGTTCAAGAAAGGTATAAGCACTTCCGATTGGACCACGTAAATCGTGAGCAATGATGGAAAACAATTTGTTTTTTGTTTGATTTAATTCATCCAGGCTATCGCGTTGTTCCGAAATCTCCTGGTTCTTTTGATTTAATAATTTGTTCAGACGTATTTGTTGATTTTTCTTGCTCTCAAGAATAAATAAAAGCATCCCAATCAGGACAATAATGACAGCAAATGCACTTACAAGCAGATTGTTAAAGTTCAGCTTTATTTTCAAATTTGCATTCTCTCTTTCGGCTTTTCGGGTTTCATATAGGATTTGCAGGTTTTTGATTTGACTCAGTTTCTCCTCTTTTGCGACACTATCCATAACAGCCATGCTCATCCATTCATATCGAAAAGCCTCCTTCCAATTCTCCTTTAATGCATAGGCTTTTGCCATTTGCCTAAGAATAGGATCGTTCCCTTTTTCGGTACTTAACCACAATTTTCCGTAAAAAATAGCTTTGTCGGGTAAATTTAGTAGATTATATACACGTGCAAGATCCGTGTCGACATTGCGGACAGTTGCCTTCGAAATTGATGTTGTGTTTACAATTTCCAAATAACAGCTCAATGCTTTTTTATATTGAAGTTTTCCTTCCCATGCACGTCCTATACTTTTCAAAGCAATCAATGAGGTTTCGGTCATTCCCAGATCTTTTAATAGCTTAAAAGCTGTTTGGGCCGCAATTAGTAGGGAATCATACTGTTGAAGGCTGTTATAGGAATCACACATCCTTAAATAGGCATAGGCAATCCCTTTTGTATCCTTATTCTGGGTTTGAAGCGATAAAGCTTTGTGAGCGAAGATGAGGGCCTGTCGGTTTTGGCCCTCGGAAAGTAATGAACTTGCAATATTATTTAAAGCGTATCCTTTTTCGATGTTGATATTTAAGCTATCGCTAAATAAAAGTGCTTTATAAAAATAATCTGCTGCTGTAGGAGAGTCATTAAGTCTTAGATAGCAGATCCCTAAATAATTAAGCACCTGTGCTTCGCCTTTGTTGTATCCAATCTTTTTGGCTGTTTCCAATGCCTCCTTACCGATGGTGATAGCCAACAAAGGATCTGTTCTCCTGAGTGCCCAGCATTGCTGATTAAGAAGATTAACGCTGGTTGTGTCTGCCGGGCTAAAATCAGATACCTTAAAGTTGTCAACCATTGGCAATTTGGCCATCAATGACAATACCGCAAGGAGAATGAACAGAATTATCAGATTTAGTTTAACCATTACTTAACATCAAAATATTAGTGAAGATACAAACAAAAGCAACATAAAAAGGCGGATTGTTATTTACGCCAGGATAATAAAAAAGTAGTCGGTTTGTTGGCTTATTTTGCCAGCTTAAAAATAATAAGATAGTTTAATATAAAGGATAATTAATAGGTAATTATTAATGTCTTCTTTTTTGATCTTGATCTATAAGAATTTTAATGAAAAATTGAAGGGTTATTTACCTCAATCATTTTGCCGGCCATTAAATTTTAATTGAATTAAACCAAGTTCCAACATGACTTTTCAAAGCGCCAGATTTGCTGGTGGACCTTTGTTTTATCTTGCTTTCATGAACAATGTTTGCTTTTGAAAAACAAGAATAAACTTTTAAACCTTATTCCTAACTTGTTTGGGAATTATACTAGGTCGCACTACGCTGTTTTCATGCATGGATGGTATTTCCTGTAAAGTGTGCAGTTCCGTTTATTTGTGCAATGATTTCACCTTCATCATTTGTGATTTCTACTGAATAACTGCCTGATTTATTGTTTCGTATGATTTCAGAGACAAATGCAGTTATTAATCCACCTGAACATTTGCGAATGTAAGTAATAGAGGCATCGCGTGTCACAGCAATAATTCCATGACTGTTTGCCGCGAGAGAAAACGTGTAATCGGCTAAGGTAAACAATGCACCTCCCATTAGTATCCCAATACCATATAGGTGATTTGCAGTTACTTTCATTGAGCATCTGGCATAACCAGGTTTGACCTCAATTATTTCAATTCCGCAACTCCTGGCAAAGTTGTCTCTTTTAAATAAATCGATAATTCTTTTCATTGATCACTCATTACGATTCAGTACGCAAATAAACTTCGGCGAATATAGCAAAACCATTTAAAATCGTTTTGCCTTCTTATTTGCGGTTGAGGAAAATAGTAATGTTTTCAATGAGCTCTTTTTTTATTGGCAAATCAGGTTGCGTATAAGTGAGTATATTCATTTGCCGGTCAATGGGTGCTTGTTTCAGAATATGATTCATACCTTCAATTATTACCAGTTTTGCTTTGGGCTGTGCTTTTTCAAGATGGTTTGCATCATCCAGGCTTACCTGGATATCTGTAGTTCCTTGTAAAATAAGAACGGGAATTTTCAGTTTTGCGATCTCTTTTTGTGGATCGTATTTGATCCATGAAATCATATATGGTTGTACAGAAGGCCGGAAAAGTGAATATAAAATAGGCGGAACCTCTTCTGTCGTTTCACCTTTCGCTAACTTATCAAGAAGTGCATTTGCAGGGATTGTAACTGACATTGGCTGACTTTTTAGCTGCTCCCTGATAATTTTATCGGCTGATTGCCCGGCACCGGCAATTGATATAAATTTGGAAACGATATTGTTCTGCGATGCAATCATCCCGATCAATGATCCTTCGCTATGGCCAATCACGATGATATTATTGAATTTTAGCTCGTTTTTAAGGTAGACCGTCCATTCTTTTGCATCATTTACATATTTCTCGAACCTGAGATCTGCCTCTTTTAGTCCGGCTTGCATGCTATTGCCTATTCCTCTTTTATCGTACCTCAGCGAAGCAATCCCATTCTTGTTAAGTTCAGCTGCGAGCATTTTTAATGAATTGTTCATCATTGCCGGGTTGTTCCCGTTCCGATCGGTCGGACCCGATCCAGCGATTAGCAATGCGATCGTTTTCGACGGATTTGATGCTGGCATCATTAACGTACCTTCGATATTGCCTGTTTCGGTATTCAGTATGACAATTTTTTCCGTCTGCGAGCAAAGATTTTGTATTGTAAGCGTAAATATCAGAACTAGGGTGGAAATGATTTTCATTTTGAATTATATTAAAGTTTGATCAATTGAAATATAGTAGATATAAATTAAAAATGAGTTTGATCGCTTAAACTTTATTGCTGATTTGCAATTCTTTGATATATGATATAGGAATACACAACCGGGACAATTGTGATGACAAGCAGGATTGGCACCAATACCAACGTGGGATTTTTAAATACGAATAGTGCAGCTATTCCAATAAGACCTCCCCAGAACCATAATTTTCCTGCAAGTTTGTGGGTTCTGATCCAAACCACATCGTTGTTGAGGGTCCATGGTACTTTAATTCCTACAAAATAATTGGGGCGAATATTACCCATATAGTTTCCCAAAAGGGTAAAGATAAGCATAATCAAAATTGGAAGTAGTAATCCCATTTTTTTGATTCCATGCAGCACATTGTATATTATAGCAGAATCAATTATCCCGATAAAAACACTCAATATTATTCTCAGTTTAAAGTAGGTATCACTAAAAATTTCATAATTGGTTTTTTTTTGGATCAATTAATGGTAAAACAAGCATCAGCAGATATAGTCCCAATGGTAAAAATAAAAAGACCATCTTCGATCCATAGCCATTTGGTTCTCCGTTAAAGCTGAAGTGGATCGGCATTTGATCCGGAAGCAAACTCCAGTTAAAGAGCAGATAGGCAATGGGAATTACGGTCAGTAAAATGAGAAGTAACTCTCTTCCGATTTTTTGAATTTTCATGGCTAATAAATTTATTATTTGAATTGCATCATCCATTTTACAATTTCATCGAAAACTGTTGTGTTGATCGAATATTTCTGAAACTGACCTTCTCTCACGCAAACAACAAGTCCTGCTTGCTTAAGCAAATCAAGGTGATGCGAGATACTTGGTTTTGTCATACTGAAATGATCAGCAATTTCACCTGCTGTTAGATCTTTTTTATTCAGTAATTCAAGTATTTCGCGTCGAGTAGGGTCATTTAATGCTTTGAAAAAAATATTCATGCTTCGATGATTGTATAATTAGACAAATATCTAAATAAATTCCGAGAAAAAACAATTTTAAAGAAATTTATTGACCGATTGTGAGGGTGAAGTTTTAAAAAGAGTACTTTATGGAATCTGGCAGTTGTTCGACGACCATTTTCATCCATTTCCCGGCTACTTTTATGACTACGATATTCCGGTCTTTGTCATAAAATAGTGTTCCGTCGCCGCTCCCTTTAAGTTGCGTAAAGTTTACAAATTTTGCATCTTCTTTCGAATTTGTTTCGTCGTCACCCTCGGGTTTGTCGGTTCTGATTTGGTTCTTGCTGATATTTCCAAGTGTTAATGCATTGGTTAGTTGAAGTGAACCATAAAAAAGAGCTTTATCACGGCTAAAGAGAAAAGAGTGTTGCCGAACATCGGAGCCAATTCGAAGCCAGTTGTAGGCAGGTTCGGAATGGTTATAAACGGTGCTGTAATATATAGAGTTCTCCAACCCGTTTGCCAAACTCTATATGTTTGTGCACGAGCATGGTAATCCTCGATTTATCATCGCTCGCATAACCTTCAAACAAATGGTAACCCCACCGTTTTTTGTTTAACTCATTTTCGTTTCCTCTTACCTGCACCATAAAGGGGGTGCTTAAAATACCATTTACGGTAGTGTACATAGGAGTCCGTGTAGGATTAAAGCCGAAACTGTACCCTCTTTCTTTCCATTGGTTCCATGTTGAGTCGATATCGGATGATAATTCGATCGTATTTGCCTGGGCTGATGTTGGAATGATTCTAATGTAATTGTTAAGCAATGTTGAATCATTTGATTTTTGCGCAATTATATTCAGACTAATTGCAAGAAAAACGAAAAGTAGTAAAAGTGTTTTCATAGATAATTTGGAGAATTGACTGATTAGCCTGGTTTTTTCGAAAGCCGTGACCTCTTTTAACTCGTGATTATAAATGGAAATCCTGCAACCTGAGTTCCGAAAATAATCATTGCAAGGTACAGAATTTTTTATCGGCTAATTCAAATTTGCAATGCCATTAAATTGCTTATTTAAACCTTAAATATCATAAATGGTTTAATTCAAAAATACTATCTTATGCCCCACAAAAAAAATGATTTTATATGCGAAAACTAACCATTGTATTTGTAGGACTTGTGCTGTCTCTGGGGTCTGCAGCACAGAAAAATGAGAATCAAGTGAATAAGGACAACCCCTTTTTTAGGGAATACAAGACTCCATTTCAGGTGCCTCCTTTTGACGAAATAAAACTGGAACATTTTTTACCTGCAATAGAAGCCGGAATCGTACAGCATAATCTTGAAATAGAGGCTATTATTGAATCTTCGGAAACACCTGATTTTAAAAATACAATATTGCCTTTCGACAACTCTGGCGAGTTGTTATCCAAAGTTTCAAGGGTATTTTCTAACCTTAACGGAGCCAACACGAATCCCGAAATGCAGAAACTAGCGCGAGAGATCTCACCAAAAATGACAAAGCATGGTGATGATCTTTCGCTTAATCCTGAGCTTTTCAAGAAAATAAAAAGTGTTTACGATCGCAGAACAGCACTTGGACTTGATGCCGACCAACTAAGGGTTGTCGAGAAAATTTACAACGATTTTGTTCGTGGTGGTGCAAACCTTTCGGCCGCAGATCAGGCCAAACTCAGGACACTTAATGAAGCACTTTCGAAATTAAGTCTTCAGTTTGGTGAGAATGTATTGGCTGAAACCAATAAAAATTTCCGATTGGTGGTTGATAATAAAAAAGATTTGGACGGATTGCCCGGTAATGTTATCGAAGCGGCAGCTATTCAGGCAGGTAAAGACAAAATGCCTGGTAAATGGAGCTTTACGCTTCAAAAACCGAGTATGCTCCCATTTCTCCAATATGCAAAAAACCGTGATTTGCGCGAAAAGCTTTACCGGGGATATTTTATGCGGGGAGATAATGACAACGGTTCCGATAACAAGGAAAACATAAAGAAGATAGTTAAGCTCCGCGACGAAAAAGGAAAATTGATGGGATATCCAAATTTTGCCGCCTTTGTGATTTCAGAAAATATGGCACAAACTCCTGAAAATGTGGATGCCTTTCTTCAAAAGCTGTGGACTCCAGCCTTAGGACGTGCGAAAAGTGAATTAAAGGAAATGCAATCGATCGTGGTAAAAGAGGGTGGAAACTTCAAATTACAATCATGGGACTGGTGGTTCTATGCAGAAAAACTGCGAAAAGCAAAATACAATCTTGACGAATCAGAAATTAAACCTTATTTCAGCCTTCAAAATGTTCAGAAAGGTATCTTCTATGTAGCCAATAAGTTATATGGAATCACCTTTGAAAATAGAAAAGATATTCCAATCTACAATCCGGAAGTGATATCATTCGAAGTAAAAGAGGCAAATGGCTCGCATCTTGGTGTGCTGTATCTTGATTTTCATCCGCGCGATGGGAAAAGAGCTGGTGCATGGTGTACTACTTATCGGAGTCAGAAATACCGTGACGGGAAAAAGATAACGCCGGTAGTTTCGATGGTGATGAATTTTACCCGCCCTGCCGGCGATGTCCCGGCTTTGCTTAGCTTCGACGAAGTCAGCACGATGTTTCACGAATTTGGTCACGCATTGCATCGTCTGTTACAGGACCAGCCTTACGACCGTACAGCAGGTGACGTGCCACGGGACTTTGTTGAATTACCATCACAGATCATGGAGAATTGGGCTTCGGAACCAGAAGTGTTAAAGGTGTATGCAAGGCATTATAATACAGGCGAGGCAATTCCGGATGAATTGATTTCCAAGATTGAGAAGAGTCGTCAGTTTAATCAGGGATTCGAAACGGTTGAATTACTTGCCGCGTCAATACTGGATATGAAATATCATGCGCCTGTTTCTCCTGTAATTATGGATGTACGTGCATTTGAAAATGAATCGCTTGAAAAAGAGGGACTTATTCCTGAAATTTTGCCAAGATACCGAAGTACCTATTTTTCTCATATCTTTAGCGGAGGTTATTCTGCCGGATATTACGTGTATATTTGGGCCGCAGTACTCGATGCCGACGCTTTTAATGCATTCAAAGAAAGTGGCGATATATTCAATCCAGCATTGGCTGCAAAGTTTCGTGAATTGCTGACTAAAAGCGGTTCGGATGAAGGGATGACAATTTATAAAAAATTCAGAGGTCAAGAGCCTGATATCAAATCTTTGTTACAACGCAGAGGTTTAGATTAAAAAGCTTTTAGATCAAATAAAGAAAAATAAATCATGGATTATACTAGAGACCCGCGACTGGCAGTTCTGTTTGATGCAGATAATGTTCCTTACTCTAATGTGAGAGGAATGCTTGCTGAGATCGCTAAATATGGAACACCTACATTTAAAAGAATTTATGCCGACTGGACAAAACCGACTGTATCGGGTTGGAAAACGGTCCTTCTCGAGAACGGCATCACACCTGTACAGCAATATAGTTATACCACGGGTAAAAATGCAACCGATTCTGCAATGATCATCGATGCAATGGACATTCTTTATACCGGTCGCGTTGATGGATTCTGCATTGTATCAAGCGACAGTGACTTTACGCGGCTTGCAACCCGGTTGCGTGAAGCAGGAATGAAAGTTTATGGAATAGGGGAGAAGAAAACCCCCGTTCCATTTATCGCCGCATGTGACAAGTTTATCTATCTTGAAATCCTGAAACCAGTTGAATCGGTCGTAAAACAGGTCCTGATCCCGAAGGCAAAATCCAAAACCCGAACAAAATCCAAAGAGATTGCACCAACTCCGGTTGTAAATACAATCGAAATAGAAAATAAAAGACTTGCCAAGGTAATTTCTGACAGTATTAATGACCTTGCAGATGAAAACGGGTGGGTATTCCTGGGAGATCTCGGTAACCTGATTCTGAAGAAGCAACCCGATTTTGATCCGCGAAATTATGGATTTAAAAAGCTCGTACCTTTAATCAAAAGCTTCGATCAATTTGAAATCGATGAACAGGAATCGGGAAAGAAGAATACAACTTTGGTTTTTGTAAGAACAAAATAAAATACACGGAAAACTATTTTTATATTTGTTCAATCATCTAAGCACTTCATTTCCGTAATGAAAAAAGTAAAATTAAACATTCTTGGTTTGTCGTATAGCCAGACACAAACAGGGGCTTATGCACTGGTACTTTCTGAGGCTGATGGCAATAGAAGAATCCCTATTATTATTGGCGCAGTTGAAGCACAGGCTATTGCGATACAGTTGGAAGGACTAAAGCCTCCACGACCTTTAACGCATGACCTGTTTTTAAATGTTGCCTTAGCCTTCGATATCGAAATTGCGGAGGTTTTTATCCATAAATTGGAAGAGGGAATTTTTTACGCGGAAATTGTTTGCGAACAAAATTCTAACCGAATCAGGGTTGATTCGAGAACTTCGGACGCGATTGCGCTTGCACTTCGGTTCGAATGTCCCATTTTTACTACTGAAGAGATCCTGGACAAAGCAGGTATTAACATGGAGTTTGATGAATCGGGAGAAGGAGGAGATGAGTTCGAAGATGTTGAGAATAGTAAGAAATCTTCTGCAGGACATGTTGATTACTCGGATTATTCTCCTGATGAATTAAATGAACTGCTCGACGCTGCAATTACCGACGAAGATTACGAAAAAGCCTCTGAAATCAGGGACGAACTTAATAAAAGAAAGCCTTAATAGTGAGACAATATATTGATCTTTTGCGTCATGTGATTGAGCATGGAAGACCTCGCGAAGACAGAACAGGTACCGGAACGAAAAGTGTGTTTGGCTACCAGATGCGCTTTAACCTTGAAGAGGGATTTCCTGTCGTAACTACAAAAAAGCTGCATCTGAAGTCGATTATTCATGAACTACTTTGGTTTCTCGACGGCGATACGAATGTGAAATACCTTCAGGATAACGGCGTACGGATATGGAACGAGTGGGCCGATGAAAACGGGGATCTTGGTCATATCTATGGTTATCAGTGGCGTTCGTGGCCAACACCCGAAGGTGCTTTTATCGATCAGATTACGCAACTAATCAACGATATCAAAACCAATCCGACTTCACGAAGATTAATTGTAAGCGCCTGGAATGTGGGTGATCTGGATAAAATGAATCTTCCTCCCTGCCATTTGCTGTTCCAGTTTTATGTGAACGAAGGGCGGTTATCTTGTCAGCTTTACCAGCGTAGTGCCGATATTTTCCTCGGTGTACCTTTCAATATCGCTTCGTATGCTTTGCTGACGATGATGGTGGCGCAGGTTACAGGATTAAAAGCGGGTGATTTTGTACACACTTTCGGCGATGCGCATATTTACAATAACCATTTTGATCAGGTGGACCTACAGCTCTCGCGTACGCCATTCCCGTTACCTCAGATGAAGATCAACCCGGATGTGAAATCAATCTTTGGTTTTAAATATGATGATTTTGAATTGGTTAATTATCAGTGCCATCCTCATATAAAAGGGGAGGTTTCGATATGATTTATCCAAATATTGCCATCATAGTTGCTATCGCGCAAAACTTCGCCATTGGCAGGAACAATGACCTGTTGTTTCATCTTCCCAATGATTTGAAACGGTTTAAGAAAATCACTTCTGGTCATGCGGTAATTATGGGAAAGAAAACCCTTTTTTCTCTTCCCAAGGGACCGCTTCCCAATCGCAGGAACATTGTAATTACGGATGTTCCCGGTGAAACCTTTGATGGGTGCGAGACGGTCTATTCGATTGATGAGGCCGTTGAGATTGTCAGAAATGAAGAACTCGCATTTGTAATTGGTGGAGGTATGATCTACCGGCAGTTTTATCCCATTGCAGGGAAGCTTTTTCTAACGATGGCACATCAGGATTTTGAGGCGGATACCTTTTTCCCGGAGATCGATTTCAATGAATGGAAGGAGCTGGCGCGTGAAACACTGTTCGATGAGAAAAACAACTTTAGCTATTCAAATATTGATCTTGTGAGAATTTGAATCATTTGATTGCATAATGAATTAATTCCTTTTGAGTTTTAAGGTCTAAAGGTAGTTTTGTCTGAAGCCACTTCCGCCTGGACCAACTTTATTACTTTTCGTTCGTGTTTGTACCTAAATACAAACGGGAAGATGACTCCTAATAGCAAAGCATATCCTGCAAAGACAAACCAGATACTGCGCCAGTCTTTGACTCCGCCAACCGTGAATAAATCAACTACCCAACCGCTTGTTACGCCGCCGATGAAGGCACCGAAACCGTTGGTCATGATCATAAACAAACCTTGCGCACTTGCGCGTATACCTGGTTCCGTTTCCGTCTCAACGAAAAGTGAACCCGAAATATTGAAGAAATCGAAGGCCATACCGTAGATGATCATCGACATAACCAACAGAACCAGACCTTCGCCGGGATTGCCCAATCCAAATAAAGCGAATCGCAACACCCAGGCAAACATACTGATTATCATCACCTTTTTTATTCCAAAGCGGTTAAGAAAGAAAGGAATTGTAAGAATAAACAACGTTTCGGATATTTGTGAAATGGACATTAATAATCCTGGATGGGTAACTGCAAACGAGTCGGCGTAGCCGTTGTTGAAATCGTGCAGGAACATCTGGCCAAACGTATTGGTAATCTGAAGCGCAGCTCCTAATAACATCGCAAAAATAAAGAAGACTGCCATCTTTGTCCTTTTAAACAGCACGAAGGCATCGAATCCAAGTGCCGACATCATCGAACGTTTTCCATGAGATTTCGTTGGTGGACATGGCGGCATAGTAAATGCATAAATGCCTAAGAAGAATGAGGATGCTGCTCCGATATAAAGTTGCAACGGGCTAAGACTCCATCCGCATAAATCGACTACCCACATGGCGCAGATAAATCCGATGGTTCCCCAAACACGGATTGGCGGGAAATCTTTCACCACATCAAAACCTTTTTGTTCGAGGACGTTATACGATACCGTGTTATTCAAGGCAATTGTTGGCATGTAAGCCATTGCATTAAATAGCATAATTAAGTACATTAGGTGAGGATCTGTAACGGTAGATGCCCAAAACAGAAGTATTGCCCCAACGATGTGGCACATTCCAAGAACACGTTCAGCATTGATCCAGCGGTCTGCAACGATCCCCAGTAATCCGGGCATAAATAACGATGCAATTCCCATTGTTGCAAAAATGCTTCCGATCTGGCCCCCTGTGAAACTTAGGGTATTTCCCATATAACTGCCGAGCGAGATCAGCCAAGATCCCCAGATAAAAAACTGCAGAAAATTCATCAATGTAAGACGATACCTGATCCCCATAACCTTAATTAATTCGGTTTGAACGCAAAAAATACGATTTGTTGGTTGCCGGATTCATATTGAAAAGAGCGTCGAAAAGTAATCATATTTTTTAAATGGAGGATCCGTTTTTCTCATGCTTTTCATATAAAAAAATGTGTTGCAATAGTGAAGGTCCGTCCTTTCTGCTTTTTTGCTGGCCTGCAGGGATTCTCTGCGTCTGCTATGGAAGGTAGGTTAATAATTATTGCAGGACATTTTAGGTATTCTGCAGGATGACGAAAATCCTCGCAGGGAGGTGAATTATATAAATAGGACACCCGGAAATTCAGTTCGAAAGAATTTCCGGGTGTATAAATGGTGATTTATTCTAACTGGTCAATAGCAAAACCATTTTTTAATCATCGAGAAGCAGCAATTTTCCAAGATTTTCAAAACGCGAATGGTAATCATCAATTGAACATTGGATCACTTCAAAGGCTTCTTCTTTGTTATAGACATGGGTGATAACCGATTTTTTCTCTTCTCCGGGTAAATCTTTATAAGTAAGAAAATAATGTCGGAGCCGGGTGATAATCGTTTCCGGAACATCGGCCAGGTCGTTAAAATGGCCATAAACAAAGTCATTGTTGAGTACCGCGATAATTTTATCATCAGCTTCATTCCCGTCAAGCATTCTAAATCCACCAATTGGACGTGCTGTGACGAGGATATCGCCGTGGAAAATTGATTTTTCGGTAAGTACAACGATATCAAGTGGGTCACCATCGCCTTTCACCCCTTTTAATTCGGCTTTATCCATACAAAACTTAGCTACCTTTTTGCCACAGTAAGTCTGCGGAATGAATCCATAAAGCGCCGGAACTACATTTGAGTATTGCTGTGGACGGTCTATTTTGAGATATCCGGTATCTTTATCAACTTCATACTTAACTGTATCTGTTGGAACCACCTCAATAAAAGCAGTTACCTTTTCAGGCACATAGTCACCAATGTGAACCCCGTGCCAGGGATGCGACTTGTAGCGCAAGCCCATGAGCCGTCCAATAGGATCTGAGAATTTATCTGGCATATAGATTGATTTTTAATTAAAACAATGAAAAAGATGTATTGTTTAAAATTTGGACTGTTGAATCGTTCTCGATTGCAAAATTGTTAATATACTTTTCAAATTATTATGCGCCCCACGATTCGCGGTCGAGACTTCTGTATTGGATGGCTTCGCCAATATGTTCCGACTCAATCGATTCAAAACCGTCAAGATCGGCAATTGTTCTGGAGACCTTTAATATGCGGTCATATGCCCTCGCCGATAACCCCAGTTTTTCCATGGCCGTTTTTAATAGCTGATGTCCGGCAAGATCGGGAACGCAATGTTGATGCATCAATTTTGTACTCATCTGTGCATTGCAATAAATTTCGGTGTTGTGAAATCTCTCCCGCTGGATATCGCGTGCACGAATTACGCGTTGACGGACAATTTCGCTTTTCTCTCCCGGATCCATCGTTGTGAGTTGATTGAAAGGGACAGGAACAACTTCGAGGTGAATATCGATTCGGTCGAGCAGCGGTCCCGATATCCTGTTCAGGTACTTTTGTACCATTCCGGGACCACAGACACATGGCTTTGTCGGGTGGTTATAAAATCCGCATGGACAAGGATTCATTGAGGCGACAAGCATAAAACTGGCAGGATATTCTATTGAGAATTTAGCACGGGAGATGGTAATAAGTCTATCTTCAAGTGGTTGGCGTAAGACCTCGAGAACGGTTCTTTTAAATT
>Ga0209585_10000031_pt1 | contig 46795 bp, 40 predicted proteins | sample NGEPerone_FD_185491 | JGI IMG/M metagenome (GOLD analysis project Ga0209585, IMG submission 185491) | Arctic peat soil microbial communities from the Barrow Environmental Observatory site, Barrow, Alaska, USA - NGEE Permafrost154B-one... | ecosystem: Environmental > Terrestrial > Soil >... | reverse complement strand
GGAGGATCCCCCGCCGGACTAGAACTAGAACGCACACCCATCGCATCTGGCATGGGCTCGATCATGCCGTTCCCGAGGCTTGACGGCGGCCCCCGCACCTTTTCGAGCAATGAGTGGTTGCTGACCGGGCCACGGTCGCCCGGCTTCGGGGGAGCGGTCGCCGTGGTCCCGGGCCGCACCTCGAGGGTTCCGAGCACGTGCCCGCGGCGCCATCTGCAGCCTCTTACCAACCCCTGAAGCGGTTGGTCCCTATCGTGAATCTTGAGGCACGAAGACGTGGACCTTGTTCCCGTCGTCCTGGACCAGAGCGTCGGGCTGTTGCCGTGACACCACGTACGCCTCGACGCAGTCCCCGGCGGAACCTGCGAAATTCAGTGCCAGCAGGATATAAGCGGTCCGCAGATAGTCCTGCGGGAGGGTGAGCAGGGCGGCAGCCAGCACGATTCCCCAAATGACGACAGGTGCGAGGGCGACAACCACCGCGCTCCGGCGGGTGAGATATGCGTGGTTTCCGGTCGTCAGGAAGGGGAACCGCACCGCATAGGAAGGCTTCACCTTGGTCAGTATCTGCAGGACGACCCCATGAGTCGCTTCGTGAACCGCCATGTAAATGAGGCAAGCGAACAGCGTCACGGAGATGGTGAGGATGAGACTCCAATTGGTCTCCAGGGGGAGTTCTAGCAGCAGCGCAGCTCCCACGGCGACGAGAGCCATCAGCACGAAAATGCCCTGGACTGCGACGGCGAACTTCTTGTCCTTCTTGAGGTCGACCGTCCGGTGCTCGCGGTATGTGCGCGGGAGTTCGGCGGTGTCCCGCAAGCTGCCCTGATCGCCCATATCGTCTCCCCACCAGTGCACTCAGCACCTTCAAACTAGCAAACTGGAACCCGAGTGCGCAGCCGAATCAGGTCGGACTCGAACTCGGCAACCATCGCGAGCACGTTGAACAGAAGCCGGCCGACTGGGTCCGTCGGGTCGTACACCGATCCGCCCAGGTTGAGACGAACCTGCCGGGCTGAGAGATCGTCGGCGATGGCTCTGGCGTCAGGCAGCGACCGGGCAAGCCGGTCGAGCTTGGTGACGACCAAAGTGTCACCTTCACGGCAAGCGGCCAGCGCCTCACGCAGCCCGGGACGTTCCCGGTTGGTGCCGGTCAGGCCGTGGTCGACGTAGACCCGGTTGTCGGCCACGCCGAGTGCGCTGAGGCCGTCGCGTTGAGCGGTCAGGTCCTGTTGGTCGGTGGAGCATCGGGCGTTCCCGATGAGAAGCGCCGTCATGGCGACCTCCTACAACTTGGCCGGCCCGACGCAGCGCCCCGGCTACCGGCGACGGCAGAGAACTCGGGCCACCGGGTGGACTCCTCCCTCAGGTCTGTCACCCGAACCGCCTCACCAGTGGCGTATGGCGTCTCGGCAGGGCAGGGGTAGCGGTGGGTATGATCCCGCTCCACTTCCCCGGACGCTTGGAGCACCTTTGTCACGTAGCGCAGTCGCCCATCGTCGGCCATCGTGATCCGCTGCCGAACACACCAGTACCAACGCGACGCTCTCGGTGAACCCCCTGAGGGTTGACTCCAGGTCATAGCGCGCCAGGCAGAACCGCGGCGAACCTACGGCGAGTGGAACCACATTGTGAACCCAGCAACTCATCCCTGAACTACGCGTGTTGTTGATTTACGGGCACTAACTGCAGGCCTGTGTTGGCAAGTCGATTACGCAAGAACAGGATGTACACGATCATCACGATCGCAATGACCCCGACTGTCACCGAATCCCACAGCACGGAGTGGTTGGTGAGCGTGCCACTGAGGTTGAACAGCGCGTGGAAGACAACGCCGGGGAGGATGCTCCCGGTGAGCACCGCACAGTATGCCAGGGCGATGCCGATGAGGACGGCCGCAACGATCTGTATTGCCTGGTCGGTGAGCGACCACCCCCGGAGGAGATTGACTATGTGGCCAATGCCGAATGTCACACCCGAGATGATGATCGCGTATGTGAGGTTGCGCCGCGCACGCAACGCTTGGAGCAGGAAGCCACGGAACAGCAGCTCCTCAACAAACCCGACCGCCGTCACGAGCAGAACCGCGAAGGCGACCGCTCGCAGGTCAAGCCCCGACTCTAAGCCCTTTGCATACTGCACGAACGCGATCGCGAAGAGCGGTATGTAGAAGAGCGTGAGTGGCAGAGTGCCGGGCTGCACCGATCGAATGCCATAGAAGGCGAGTCGGCCGCCGACGCGCAGGTAGACGATCAGCACGATCGACAGCACGACGAGCACAATGCTCGTTAGTTCGGGAAACTGCACCACTTCCCCGAGGTTGTCGCCGATGTTGACCGCAACGATGTAGATCGCAACCCAGATCAGCGCGTGCAAGATGGGCTTGGTATCCTGCAGCTTCCGCATTCTGACTCCCCTAATGAGTGACGCATGAGCGGGTCACCGTCAGGCTAGGCCGCGGCGGCGGCGGCGGTAAGCGGAACGGACGCTGATCCGGGACCTAAGTCCTTGTTCAGCCGAGCTACCAAGTAGGCCTTCGGCCGCGGATGCGCACGCTCGACGCTTGGTGCGGTAGCAGTGCTCGAGTCCCGATTGGGGAAGCCGAACGATGACCGGACGCCTCCGAGCCAAGCCCGAGTGCCCGTAGACCGATCCCGAACTGCAACGCAAACGCGCGCTGTGTGCGCCATACATCCGAGGTCATTGAACGTCCATGCGTATTCGGACACGGGTCCGTCTTGCCTCCGGCTGAGACGGGTGCGGGACACTTGGCTGCGTCGGTTCCCTGCGATGAATGGCTCGAAGCTGGCTTTGCAGTCAAGGCAGCCGAGGGGCCGGTCATCTTGTCTCGGGCCACCATCCACGTCGCAGCCACGACGGAGTGACCACGTCAAGTCGGCGTCGTGCCTGAGCCAGCAACCAGATCTCGATGCCGCCGAGCACGGTGAACAGGACGGTGAACACCACCAACTGCTGGCTCACGACCGGGTCAGTGCCCAGCCCTGCAGCGAGGGCGAACGGCACAACCGCCAGCATCGTCACAGACAAGATCAGGAGCATCACGAGCATCGCGCCGGCAATGACCGGTCCGGCAGGGTGGCGGCGTCGCAACATCAGGGCAGCCGCGAGTGCAGTCGGGATGATCCAGCCAAGGTCGAGCACCCAGGTCGGGTTGGGTAGCTCGGAGAGGTAAATGTTCGTCGGCAGCCCGCCGGGAAGCGCCACGACGATGTCGCTAAGCCAGAGCGCCGCGATGCCGACGCCGGCGATCGCCAAGAACCAAGCCGTGGCACGACGGGGCATGCGGGCGAATGCTGGCGCGGCCGCCGCCACGTCGACACGTAGGAGACCGTCGAGCATCGCAAACCCGGCAAGAGTCAGCACGGACACGTAGACGAGGAACATCGCGTTGAACGGTGCCCCGATCGACAGGTGGGCGTAGCCGTAGGTCAGCCAGGTCAAGATACCGACCGAGACCAGATGGGCGCTTAGCGAGCCGGCGCGCGCCCGCAAGGTGGTCCAGGGCAGCACGGGCACCGTGGCCAGCGTCACCGCGTCTTGGGCGCGCCAGGTCTCTCTGGTCAGCGGGGAGACCAACCGGTAGGCATCGTCGGCGACGAGCCCATACACGGCGGCGATAATGACGAGAAAGGCGAGCAGTGGCATGTAGGCCACGGGTAGGGGGCGACCCCGGAGGTCCTGAACCGCTGCCGGAGGAAGGACCTCCTTGTCGCCTTCGAGGGCGCCAGCCCGTGACAGTCAGCTCACCTGCTTAGGAACGGCTCCGGACAGGGTGAAGAAAAACCGCATGCACTTGTGCCCGAAGTCGGCAGTGGGGTCAAACATCAAAGGGCAGCCACCGTCGATCACGGTGATTCCCTGCTGTCGGCCGTACGCCGTGGCCGCCGACGAGACGCTTCCGGTGCCGACCGAGCGATGCATCCACACGTTCTTGATCCCCAGCTCCGCGCTCTCCCGCATGGTGGCTTCCGCGGTCTCCGGTTTGGTCCCGATCACCACAGCCTCGACACCGCCGGGGATCGATTTCAGATCGGGATAGGTGCGATCCCCCTCGACGGTCTCGGAATTCGGGTTGACAGCGAAAACCTCATAGCCCCGTTGCCGCAGGCGCTGGTACACAACGTTGCTGCCGTGTCCCTTCGGGTTACTGGACACCCCCGTCACCGCAATCCTCTTGGTGGCGAGAAACGCGGTGGCGGCATCCGCCATAGAGACCATGACGCCACCCTACGCACCGTTTCGCGCAGGTGTGTCCTGTCGCTCTCATTGGCGGCCTGCGGCGAGGACACCGATGGTCCAGCACCCGGTCCAGTATGCGTCCCAGCTGTCACGAAGGGCGGCGCGTCGGCGAACGGATCGGGGCGCGTGGCAGGGACGTCATCCTGGGGTTACGGACTGACGAGGACCGTTCCGCAAGAACGGCAATCGGCGATCACAGACCGGCCCTCGGCCGCCGAACTCTATGGTCACCGAAAGCGGATCCTCGACCGTGCAGCGCTGGCTGACGCCGCTGTCACTGCACCTTCTTCTCTGTGGTGTCCGACCCCAGCGGGGAGAGTGTGGACTGCACCACTGGCACCTGTCCACTGCTTCGTCCGAGCTGGTAGGGGTTCCAGCCGACGGCGCCCATCCAGATCGGCAGGAGCACCCCGTAGAAGACGTAGAAGCCCTCGAATACCATCCTCAGCGCCTCGGCGGAGATGCCGAGGACACCGGTGGCGACGCCCAGGTAGGTCACGGCCTTGGGGAAGACGCCCTTCAGCATCACGATGGAGACAATCAGCAGAGCGACAGCTTCCAGCGGGCCCGCCACAGCCGTCGTGCGATTCTGGGCGATCAGGGTCTCGGCGGCCGTCGCCAGAGCCGCGCTTCGGGCGGGATCGGCAGCGGCCATGAACTGGTCACGGAGATAAACTAGCGCGGGAGCTCCGGTGGACGTGGTCGGGATGGCCATGGTGACCGTGTGACGCACTCAACGCGGCAGACATTCGGTAGCTCGGGCGGGCTGCATCTATGCATAGTTATGCACGTCGGCAACAGTGAAAGGTCTCGCGCGGAAGGTCTCGCGGCAGGGACTGCTGGGCCGCCGGCCAGATTGGGGAATCGGCCCACCCCGGTCAACGGGGTGTCCGAAAAGGATCCCTCACCGAACAAAGTTTGACTGGATATCACCTGCCACTCCTCAGGTGGCTAGTTCCCAGGGTCCCTGGCCGCCCGAGGGTGCGTGGTCGCCGAGGGTGCAATGTCCAGGCTCGGGCGGGACACGGCCGAGGTAATGCGCGAGTCGACCGCCTCAGTCCGAGACGGAGATGACCAGCTTGCCCCGCACGTGCCCCTCGCGGCTGAGCGCGAACGCCGCAGGCAGCTCCTCGAGCGGCAGGACGTCGGCAACGGGGACACGCAGCTGTCCGGCGTCGGCCATCCGACCCAACTCGGCCAGGCCCTCGGCCGAGGGTCGCACCCAGAACCACGAACCTCCGGTCTCCAGCACCGACGCATCGGCGATGGAGGCGTGCCGTCCGTCTGCGGCCAGTACGGCCATCGTGACGTCGCGGACCCCGCCCACGAAGTCGGCGACCACGTCGACGCCGTCCGGCGCGACCTCGCGGATGCGCTCCACGACGCCGTCGCCGTACGCGACGGGGGTCGCTCCGAGGTCGAAGAGAAACTCGTGGTTCGCTGGCGACGCGGTGGCGATCACACGAGCACCACGCGCCTTAGCGATCTGGACGGCGAGGACGCCGACACCGCCTGCCCCACCGTGCACGAGGACCGTGTCCGAGGCGGAGACGAGCAGCCGGTCGAGGGTCTGCAGCCCGGTGAGCCCGGTGAGCGGGAGACCGCCGGCCTCGTCCCAGCTGAGCGCCGAGGACTTCCGAGCCACGCCGCGGACGCTCATGGTCACGAGTTCGGCGAAGGTGCCGCCGTGGACGACGTCCTTGCGCGCGTAAGCCACGACCTCGTCGCCGACCTCGAACTCCGGGGTGTCGATGCCGACCGTCTCGACCGTGCCGGCGACGTCCCAGCCGGGGACCACCGGGAACACGACGTCCATCAGGCCGTCGAGACCGCCGGACATCACCTTCCAGTCGACCGGGTTCACCCCTGCTCGCCTCACCCGGATACGGACCTCGCCTGGGCCGACCTTCGGGTCGGGCAGCTCACACAGGGTCAGAACGTCGTCGGATCCGTACGCGTTGTACGCCATGGCTCTCATGGCTGAACGCTACTCCCGGTACGGCGCCCCCAAATCAGCCGAGACGTGGCCGGGACCGGACCGACGCGCTGGCGAATAGCGATTCGGTGACCGCATACCAATCGGCGTGCGGACATCGAGGCTCGGTTCTTTGCTGGCACCGGATGACCTGCGCTCTCTAGTAGCCGCGTCCGGACGCGGCCACGAACAGCGGAACGGACTAGCGTCGATGCGGTCCAGGTGCCCGGCAGCGTTGGCGGCGAGCGGGGCTGGGCCCGTTGCCTGGTCGCCGCGTGAGGTGACTTCGTGTCCGGTCCGACCACCCTTCTCCCGTTCCAACCCGCGACGATGTCGACCGCACAGCTGGCGGCGGTGTCTTACCTGGCCCGTTACTCCGGGCGCACCCACAGCTTGTACGCCTACCAGCTGGGGCAGTGGTTCGCGTGGTGCGAGACCAACGCCTTGGATCCCCTGGTCGGGATCCAGCGAGCCCATGTCGAGCTCTACATCCGAGGCCTGGGCGACCGGGGCTTGATGGACTCCTCGGTCAACACGATGATGCACGCCGTCCGCGGGTACTTCCGGTTCGCCCACATCGACGGCCTCATCAGCTCCGACCCGGCTGTTTATGCACGGCTGCCGAAGGTCCATCACGACGAGTCGCGCACCCAGGGACTGGACCGCCTCGAGCTGATCAGGTTCCTCCAGGTCGCCCAGACCATCAGCGTCCACCACGGCGCCCTCGCGTATCTGCTGGGCATCAACGCCCTGCGCGCCTCCGAGGCGGCAGCAGTACGGATCGAGGACTACGCCGACACCCTGCGCGGATACCGGGTGCTGCATCTGGTCGGCAAGGGCAACAAGCCCGCCACCATGCCGCTGACCGTCCCGGTGCTCCGCGTCCTGGAGGCCTGCCGGGGCCAGCGGACCTGCGGGCCACTGGTCCTGCGACCGCTGTCCGGAAAGCCGATCGACCGACGCGACGTTTACCGCATGGTCACCCGGATCGCCAAGGCCGCCGGCATCCCACGGCACATCAGCCCGCACTCCCTGCGGCACGCGGCGATCACCAACGCCCTCGATGCTGGTGTCCCGCTGCGCGACGCCCAGATCCTTGCCCGCCACGCCGACCCCCGCACCACCGAGCACTACGACCGCGCCCGCGGCAACCTCGACCGACACGGCGTCCACTTCCTGACCGCGTACGTCGCCGGCGTCTGAACGATCTGGCCTCACCAGCCTCCATTCCGGCCGCCAAGACGCAAGCGGCCGTCCCCGACGAAACGCTCACTCATGGCTGAATTGTGGACGTCTTCGTTGTTACGCTCCGGCGTTATTGACAGTCGGGCGGGCAGGCGGGTTCCGACCGTTCTCATGCTCTGCCACCAAAGCATGCAGAGGACATGTGCCGCGTCGGTCGAGACTGGCTCTTACGGTGCGTCGGCGACGGTTGGTTGCCGTTCAGGGAGAACGCGTAGAAACTTCGTGCCCCTAGTTCGCGGCCGAACCGCCGGGGGGTCGGGCGCCAGGCGCTGTACGTCCAAGGCCGTGGCCATCTGAGCGCTGACCTGTACCAACACCTGCTGACCGGCCGAGCGGTCCCGCGCCACAGAGGGTCCTCGGTCACGAAACGGGGGCAAGACCGCGAAGATGATCTTGATCAACGAACGACCGGCCGAGGTCACCGACCGCGCTGTTCCCAGTCATGCGTCTTCTCAGATGACCACGATGTCGACCCCGTTCGGTGGATCGAGCACCTCGGTGGTGCCATCTGCTTCGCAGCGAACTCCGAAGGACTGCCCTGCGAAGCGCAACCCACGGACCGTCATCGGCCCGTATGCCGCCGGCCGTGCGGGACGCAGGGTGAGTCGTCTGGCTGGCGCATCCGGCTCGAACCCGAGGGCGACCGAGATGAGCACGGCCGCCGATGCCGCGGACCACGCCTGTGGACGGCACGACGCGGGGTAGGGAACCGGTCGGTCGAGCACGCCGGCGCCGGCATACAGCTCGGGCCACCGGTAGTCGAACGCTTCGGCGGAGGCGAGCAGACTCCGGGCGACACGCGTGGCCTCGTCCTGCCTGCCCTCCCGGGTCAGGCCCCAGGCCGCAATCGCGGTGTCGTGGGTCCAGATCGAGCCGGTGTGATACCCGATGGGGTTGAATCCGCCATTGTCGCTGGCCAGCGTGGCGATGCCGTAACGACTCAACAGTTCTGGCGACGTCAAGGTGCGCGCGACCCGGTCGACCTCATCGGCACTCAGCGTGCCGGTGCCCAGGACGTGGCCCATGTTGGAGCCCAGACCATCGACGGTCTCGCCGTGCCCGTCCACCGCCAGACCGATGAACTCCTCACCTGCGGCACCGACCCAGAATCGATCCCGGAATCGGGTACACATCTGGTCGGCGTAGTCGCGCAGGTCGTCAGACCCGTCGACGTTGAAGTGGGCGAACAGCTCGGCAGCTGCCGAAGCGGCCTCGACGGCATACGCCTGGGCTTCACACAACGCGATCGGCGCGTCCGCGATACGACCATCGCGCCAGCGAACCGAGTCGCCGGAGTCCTTCCACCCCTGATTGGCCAGTCCCTTACCCGAGGTATCGATGTACTTGAGCAGTCCATCCTCGTCAGGCGCGGCGAACTCGGTCAGCCACCGTGCCGCGGCCTGCAGGTTGGGCAACAGGGCCTCGACATCGCTGTCGGCGAGCCCCCACTTCCAGGCGTCACGCAACAGACTGATCCACAGCGGCGTGGCATCGACCGTCCCGTAGTACACCGGCGGAAGCTCCAGACCCTGGGCCGCGTCGCCGAAGGTCGTCCGGCGCAGCTCATGCGGGATCTTCCCCGGCGCTTCGGAGCTGGCGGCGTCAACCACGGCACCCTGTCGCCTGGCCAGCGCCCGCAGTGTCCCGGCCGCCAACTCGGTGCCGAAGGGCAGCGCCATACGCGCAGCCCAGAGCGAGTCGCGGCCGAACAGCGTGAGGTACCAAGGGGTTCCGGCGGCGGCGAAGACCGAGGCCTGATCCTCGGGGTCGGTGAGCAGCAGGTGCTGGAGATCATCCAGCCCGGCGGTCAGGGTCTGCGCGAGTCGCGGATCCAGCGCCTCGATGGACACCCCGCTCCAGTCGACGCGTGCCGCACCGGCGTCGGCATCGAGATTGGACTCTCGCAGACGCGTCGCTTCGACGGTGATCGTGACCGAGCCGGTCCGGCCGGGGTCGACCACGAGCGCGAAGGTCGCCACGGAAGCCTCACCAGGGCCGCCGAGGATCAGTGACGTTGGCGCCGGCTCGAAGGAAACGTCGGTGCGGTGCCAGTCATCGCGCCAGGACAGCCCTTTGTCGGAGGCCTCGGACAGGAGAAGGGTCTCGACAACCGCGTCGGACTTCACGGACGAGATCGGCGCCCCGTCGCCGGCCAGGTGGAGGACCACCTGCGTCACGACGGGCTGGTCGGCGCGCGAGACCACCTCAACTAGTTCGGTGATGCCCTGGGCGATCACCGTCCTGTGCCGGCGCACTTCCACCGTTGGGTCAGCGCCGGGGTTGCCCAGGCCGCGAGCGGAGGCGAAGAAGTCGGAACGAGCTCCCGAGCTGGCATCGGCCACCGGCACTGGGAGCTCGTGTCCCAGCTGCACGGCAAGCACGCTTATGGCCCGGCGGTCATCGACGTACACCCCTTGTGCGCCGGCGGCGGCCCACCGCCTCGACTCACCTGATCCCATGTTGCCGCCTCGCGTACTCAGCGCGGTGACGTTGCCGTTCACGCTGACGCTGAGGTCGTGCAGCCACGGTTGACGGGGGCTCTGATGGGAGGAGGTGGCGGGTGTTTCGTCCTGGGGCGTCACGGTGGACTACGCCTTTCTGGGTCACGAACAGGTGTCGGTTCTTGACAGGGAACGACTGTGAGGTGAATCATCCACCCAGTGAGTTGATCGTTCAAATCGAACCTGACACCCATCCGGGAAGGACCCGATGACGATACGCGGCGAACGAGCCCGGCGGGCCACGCTCGTTGATGTCGCGCTCGCTGCCCGGGTCTCCAGACAGACTGTCAGCAACGTCATGAACAACCCTGGCAAGGTCTCCCCTGAGACCGCGGCCAGGGTTCGGTCCGAGATCGATCGGCTGAGCTTCCGTCCCAACCTCGCGGCCCGTTCACTACGTCAGCGCAAGGCCAACGCCCTCGGCATCGAGCTGAATGCCACTGGTCGGCACCGGCTTGGCAACATCCAGGATTCCTTCCTGGTGGAGCTGACCCTCGCCGCGCGTGAGCAGGATGCCCACATCATCACTTTCGCTGTCGAGGACTACCTCGAGCCCATCGCCGAGTACGAACGGCTTCTCGCCACCCAGATGGTCAGCGGCTTCGTGTTGACCAACACCCGGCGTGAGGATCCCCGTCCGGCCTGGCTGCGGGCGCACGAGGTCCCCTTCGTGTCCTTCGGCAGGGTGTGGGACGAACCGACCTTTACTGCGTGGGCAGACGTCGATGGCGGAGCCGGTATCGCCCAAGGGGTGCGTCACCTGACCGCGCAGGGTTATGGCCCGATCGGGTATCTCGGCTGGCCACATGGTTCCCCGGTGGGCGACGACCGGCGCTCCGGTTGGGTCGCGGCCACGGCGGAGCTCGGCATCCACGATCCTGACCTTCAGGAGGTCCCACCCGAGGACTTTCCGTCTGCCGCCGCCGCAGTGCGGTCCCTGATCGCGCGGGTCGGAGTCGGAGGAGCCATCGTGTGCGCATCCGACTCGCTGGCGTTCATCGCCTATCAGATGCTCCGTGACCAGGGTCTGCGGCTGGGGGTCGACATTGGCCTGGTGGGCTTTGACGACACCGACTTTGCCCAGGAGTTCGACCTGACGAGCCTGCGACAGCCGCTGGCCGAGATCGCTCAGACCCTCCTGTTATGTCTGGCCCGGGCCGAGTCCGGCGCCGGCGCCCCGAGCTACGGAGTCCTCTTCGACCCGACGGTCATCCCCCGAGCCAGCACCAACCGGTCGCCCTCAGCTCCCGAGCATGCGATCACCGACACAGCGGGCAACCGCACTGATGATGGAGGCAGTTCATGAGATCACGAAAGACTCGACACGCCACGGTGGCGCTCACCCTCGGCGCCGTCGGCGCGCTTGTCCTTTCTGCATGCGGCGGTGGTGGCAGCAGCTTTGGCGGCGCCACCAAGTCCCAGGCCGCGGGACCGGCAAAGCTCACCATCATGATCGGCAGCTCTGGTGATGCAGAGACCAACGCGGTCAAGGCCGCCGCCGATGCGTGGGCCAAGAAGAGCGGCAACACCGCCGAGGTCATCGTCGCCAGCGACCTCGGCCAACAGCTGGGGCAGGGCTTCGCCGGTGGCACTCCGCCGGATCTGTTCTACGCAGATGCCTCCCGGATCGGTGACTTCGCCAAGGCGGGCAACCTCTTTGCTTACGGCGATCAGGTCCAGGGCGAGAACTTCCTGCCGACCCTGGTCAAGACGTTCACCTACGACGGCAAGCTCCAGTGCGCGCCCAAGGACTACTCCACACTCGCCTTGGTGATCAACACTGCGATGTGGACCGCGGCCGGCCTGACCGATGCCGACATCCCCAAGGACTGGGCCGGGCTGGAGTCAGCAGCCAAGAAGCTCACCAAAGGCAAGGTGACCGGTCTGGTGATTGGCAATGACATCAACCGCGGTGGTGCCTTCATGAAGCAGGCCGGGGGCTGGGTCGTCTCCGATGACGGCAAGACCATGACGGCCGACTCTCCTGAGAATCTGGCCGGTCTCCAAGAGATCCAGAAGATGATGAAGGCTGGGTCTTTGAAGTTCAACACCGACACCAGCCCTGCTGCAGGGTGGGGCGGCGAGGCCTTCGGCAAGGGCATCGGCGCGATGACCATCGAGGGCAACTGGATCAAGGGCGCACTGACCAAGGACTACCCGAACATCAAGGCCAAGATCGTCGAGCTCCCAGCAGGCCCCGCAGGCAAGGGCACACTGATGTTCAGCAACTGCTGGGGAATCGCGGCAAAGAGCGCCCACCAGGCGCAGGCTGTCGACCTGGTCAAGTTCCTCACCAGCGTCGACCAGCAGCTGGCGTTCACCAAGGCTTTTGGCCCGATGCCGTCCACGGAGGCAGGCATCGCCAAGTTCAAGACGGACTACCCCGACGACGCAGCCTTCGCTGCCGGTGGGGACTACGGCCAGGGACCTGTCAACCTCCCCGGCTTCGACCCGGTCATGGCCGCGTTCAACTCGAAGCTGGCGACATTGGGCAAGGGCGGCGACCCCAAGGCCATGCTGGCCGAGCTCCAGAAGAACGGCACCGCAGCGATAGCCGCCGGCTGACCTGGACCACCCGGGCGGCATACGGGCAGAGCGTCTCGCCTGTATGCCGCCCAGCCACTTCCCCACCAGGAGAACGTCATGGCCAAGAGAAAGTCCAACCTCCGCGGGCGCGAGGGCATCGCAGGCTGGGTATTCACCGCGCCGATGATCGTCATCCTGGGCGTATTCCTGTTCGTGCCGGTAGTCATGGCGCTGTGGGTCAGCATGACCAACTGGAGGGGCAACGTGGACCCGTTCGGCGGAGGACCCAACGCGGCCTTCGTCGGCGCCAAGAACTACACGGCGCTGTTTCTGCAGGACGGTCTCGCCCGGTCGAACTTCATGCAGTCCCTGGGCAACACATTCTTCTACGTGCTTTTTGTTGTGCCGCTACAGACCGCCACCTCACTGTTGCTCGCTCTGATCGTCAACGACAGGTTCCTGCGCGGCAAGAGCTTCTTCCGTACCGCCTTCTACTTTCCTTCGGTGACCAGCTCCATCGCCATCTCCACCGTTTTCCTCTTTCTCTTCTCCAACACCGGTGCCGTCAACGGGTTCCTGAAGATCTTGGGGATCGACGGACCTCAGTGGTTCAGCGACTCGCGCGGCCTGTTCCACCTGTTCCTCGGACTGTTTGGCGCAGATAACCCGGGCTGGGCGCAGGGAGAGATCTTCGGACGTTCGCTGTGGGACTGGCTCTCCGGGCCGTCGGTCGCCATGTGCGTCATCATTATCCTGGCTGTCTGGACGACGACCGGGACATTCATGCTGATGTTCCTGGCGGCGCTTCAGGACCTTCCTGTCGAGGTTGACGAAGCCGCGATGCTGGACGGCGTCTCGCCATGGCAGAAGCTTCGGCTGGTCACCATCCCCATGCTCAAGCCCGCACTCTTCCTCGTCACCACGCTGGGCCTGATCGGAACGTGGCAGGTCTTTGACCAGATCTACGTGATGGGAAAGGGCGCACCTGCGGGAACGACCATGACCCCCGCGTTCCTGTCGTACACCACGAGCTTCAGGTCAAACGGATGGGGCTCTGGCGCCGCGATGGCTTTCGTCGTCTTCCTGATCATCGTCCTGCTGACCTGGTGGCAACGGCACATCATGCGCGATGACAAGACCCCGGGGCGACTGCGAAGAGCCTTCGGGGCGGCCAACCTGATGCGGAGCCACCGCGGGACGGGAAAGACGCCATGACCGCCGCAACCGTTCGCAGCAATGACGTTGGCAACAATGGCAAAGCGCCCGAGACAGGCGCCCACCGTAGCCGCAACCCCAGTGCTAAGCGGATCGCCGGCTATGTGGTTCTTGTGATCTTCGCGATCATCTACCTGTACCCGTTCCTCATCCAGATCGCCTCTTCGCTGAAGTCCGACCCTCAAGCCACCGCACACCCCCTGTCGCTCATCCCGAACCCCTTCGACCTCGGCGCCTGGAAGCGCATGTTCGGGCTGACGTCGGACACATCCGTGCCGATCATGACCTGGCTGGGCAACTCCGTGCTCGTGACGGTGACCGTAACGGCTTGCCGTGTGTTCTTTGACAGCCTTGCGGGCTACGCGCTGTCGCGACTCCACTTCAAGGGCCGCGGCGTCATGTTCGCTGCGCTGCTGGCGGTCATGAGCGTTCCTGGCGTCGTTCTGCTCGTACCCAAGTTCCTGATCGTCACGTATCTCGGCATCTTCGACACCTACACAGCCATGATCCTGCCCCTGATCATCGACGCCGCTGGGATCTTCATCATGAAGCAGTTCTTCGACTCGGTGTCGGTCTCGATCGAAGAGGCGGCGCGCATGGATGGCGCCTCAGTGTTCCGCACCTTCTGGTCGGTGATCCTGCCCATGGCTCGACCGGCACTGATCACCTTGACGATCCTGGCGTTTCAGGGATCCTGGAACGAGTTCAGCCACTTCCTGGTCGTCACCCAGTCCCCTGAGCACAGGACGATGATCACCGGCCTGGCCAGCCTGACCAGTGGCGAGCTCGGGTCCGGCACGCAGTACCCGCTGAAGATGGGCGCCGCCCTGCTGACCACCATCCCGGTCGCGCTGCTGTTCTTCACCTTCCAGCGTTACTTCGTCCGGGGAGCGAACGAGGGCGCCGAAAAGGGCTGATCACCGTCGGCCATTCGCACACCCGAAGCGGCCCGCCGCTGCGCTCTGAGCGGTACGTCGGCAGGTCCAGCGCTGGGGTCGAGTTGACCGCGCCGGCGCCCCTCTCGAAGCGCCCGGCACCCACAGCCGTTTGAGCATTCTGACGAGCCGCCAGTTTGGGTCAGAAGGACGCCTCACCAACCCCAAGGCGACCATCCCCCGCCGGGCGATCACCTCCGCAACCGCGATGCGCGCACATAGATGATGAGTGCCTCGTCCATCGTGACGGACGGGCAGGTCGCGTCTTACCGCCGCGAGCGGCGCGCGCTCCGACCGGCAGTTCGTCGGTATCATGGTTGCTTCCCACTCGGCGTTCACCGGAGGTGCCGCACATGGCGGGGCTCGTCCGGACTAACGACCCCGGGGTAATCTCCGTCATCGAGGGCCTGCTCGGCGGGGCGGACATCCCGTATCAGGTCACAGACCGCAACATGAGCGTCCTCGAGGGCTCGATCATCGCGATCCAGATGAGGATCCTGGTTCCGGACGACCACGAGGCAGAAGCCCGTGAGCTGCTCGTCGACGCCGAACTCGACAACTGGCTGCGGCCCTAGATCCCGGCGCCGTCGCCAGACTCCGAGGTATGCAAGGCGCGTCTATTCGCCGCGATGGACCGCGGGTGATGTTTACTGGTTTCGCGTGAGAGACCCGTGCCTGCGTGAGGAGACTCAGTGACGTTGTGGGTAGTGCGCGCAGGAGAGAACCTCAGCAGCCTGCCGTTGTTCGAGAGGTACGACGTTATCGCGATCGGATGGTCGGAGCTACCTCGGTCACCTGTCGGCTTGACCCGCCCTGAGCTTTCGGAGCTGATGACCACTACGTACCCGACCAGTAGCGCTGCGACGGTAAGCAACTACACCGGTCAGGTGTGGCACTTCGTCAACACCATCTCGCCCGGCGACCTCGTACTGGTGCCTTTGGAGCGCTCGGCCGCCTTCCGAGTCGCGCAGGTTACTGGGAACGCAGAGACCCGCCCCGAGCTGGCCGGCCACTGCGCCGCTGTTCGGGGTTTCCTGCCCGCGGGCGACGCTGCCAAACACCCGCAGGTTGGTCACGCCTGCTTGCGGACGGTCTGCGGGGAGAGGACGTCGTCCTGCTGGGGCAGGACCTTGCTGCTGGCATCGTCGCCGAGCTCGCGAACAGCATCCTTTCCCTGGACCAGCGCGTAAAGGACCTCGACACCCAGCTCGTCGCCACCTTGGCGCAGCACCCGCAGGCAGGGATCATCCAGTCAATGCCCGGGTTCGGTCCCATCTTGGGCGCCACACTGCTGGTCGCCGCAGGTGACCTGCGCGCGTTCCCCAGCGCCGGACACGTCGCCGCTGCCGCTGGGCTGGTGCCCGTTCCGAACGACTCCGGCCGGCGATCAGGCAACCTGCACAAACCCCGCCGATACAGCAGAGCTTTGAGGCACGTGTTCTACCTTTCCGCCCAGACCAGCATGATGCGCGAGGGACCGAACCGGGACTACTACCTGAAGAAACGCCAGCGAGGACGGACCCACACCCAGGCCACGATCGCCCTGGCCCGCCGGCGCATCGACGTCCTGTGGGCGCTGCTACGCGACGAGCGGAGCTACACCGCGACCCCACCCCAAGCCATCAAAGCGGCTTGACAACAACATTGAGATTCCCAGTGCCCGGGCACCGCACGGTCATCGGCCTCGGCAGGCCGCGCCGCGATGTTGATCATGTCCGGCAGGACCCTGTTCTTGCGCTGCGCGCCCTGGCGGTTGGGCTGACGTAGCCCGCGCCCGGTGCGCAGGCATTTAGCCAGCTCACGGCGCAGTGCCCCACGGGACTGCACGTACAGGGACTGATAGATCGTCTCGGTGGACACCCACATCTCCGGATCATCGGGGGTAGTCACCTCGAAGCCTGCCAGCGATCTGCTCCGGTGAGTACCGCCTCCCCAGACCCAGCTCGACCCGTACCCGCAGGGCCAGCTTGGTCACCAGCCTGGCCGGCTTAGGCCGGCTCGCCCTCTCATAGGCCAGCGGATGCGCGGTCGTAGCCCGATAGGCACCTCGAGCATCGCTGTTACGAGCCAACTCCCGGCTAATCGTGGACGCCGACCTTCCCAAACGCATGGAGATCAAGCGGACCGACTCACCCCCAGCACGACCCAGGGCGATCTCTTCCCGCTCACCAAAAGACAGGGAACGCCCCTGCAGACCGCGCCCGCGACGAGGGCGCACCCCACCGGCCTGGCGCACCCACGCCAGACCGCGCTGGCGGTGGGCGCCGGCCACGGCAGATGCATCAGTCAAAAACTCACCGCCCTGCCACGCAGCCCAGAACGGCTGAATCAACTCGGCCACCAGCTGGTTAGAGAAACGAACGGTCATCGGCACCCTCATATCCTCGGGTGTTGCGACGACCGCGAGAACCCAAGGTTCGTGCTGCGGGACGGTTGGCTGCAGAGCCTGGTGGTTACGCCAGCCGCGAACCGTGTAGTTATCGCGGGTGGCGTTTGGTTGACTGCACCGCATGGAACTGCTGGTGCTTGGCGGAACGGGGTGGCTGGGACGCGAACTTGCTCGCCAGTGCGTGGGACGTGGGCATCACGTGACCTGCCTCGCCCGCGGTCGCAGTGGGCCGGTCGCCGACGGCGCGGTCCTGGTTGCCGCGGATAGGCGCGAGCCAGAGGCGTACGTCGCGCTGGCCGATCAGAGCTGGGACGCCGTGGTTGAGGTGTCGTGGCAGCCCGGCTTGGTCCGCGGCGCGCTAACCGCGCTGCACCGGCGGGCCAGGCACTGGACCTATGTCTCGTCCGGCAACGTGTACGCCTGCCGTCCACCGGTGCGGAATACCTAGCGTCGGCAATTGTCTGACCGCTTTCCGCACCACGGCGATTGGGGAGCGGCGGTGGTGTGGGTCTGGCCCGAGCGGCGACCTTCCGACCGATAGCCCAAGTACGGGGGTGGGGGGCGAACAGCAATTGCGAGTTGAGGCACGGGCGACAAGTTCAGGGTGAACCGCACCTGCTGGTCCCCGGATCCCCAGCCCGGTGCACTGCTGGAGCAACCCCAAGGCAACGAGGTCGTTTGGAGCAGATCAGGCTTCGGCTGTGGTCGCATGTCGTCGCGTTGATGCTCGCACGACGAGCTCGGGGATGAACAGGATCTGTTGATGCTCGTGTTGGGGGTTGCTGGATTCGTCCAACAGCAGCTCGGTCGCGGTGCGACCGAGCTGTCGGCGGGGCTGGCGGACCGAGGTCAGTGGCACGGCTGCGGCGGCTGCGAACTCGATGTCGTCGTAGCCGACGATGGCCATGTCCTCAGAAACTCGAATTCCGAGGCTCACGCATTGCTGGAGCAGGCCCAGGGCCAGCATGTCGTTGGCGCAGAAGGCTGCGGTCGGCCTCCGTCGCGCGGGGACACCCGCAATCCTCTCGGCGGCGTTTCGGCCTTCGTTCACGGTCAAGGCACTGGTGGTGATTTGGACGAGGCTTTCCTCGGGGCGACCCGCGCGGGCCATGGCCCTCTTGGCCCCCTGCAGGCGATCTCGGACCTGTTCGTGGCTCGCCGGGCCACCGACGAACGCGATGCGCTCATGGCCGAGATCGAGCAGGTGTGTTACGGCCAGGTCACCCCCCAGGACATTGTCGACGGCAACCGAGCAGTGTGTCCGCCCGGTTGCCGCCCGGTCAACCATGACGACGGGGATACCCCTGGCGGGCAGCTGCAATAGCCGTTCGCCCTCGGGATTCACCGGGGTGATGAGCACCCCGTGGACGCGCTGCTGCTCCAGAAGATCCAGATAGCTGGTCTCGCGTTCGGCGGTCTCGTTGCTGTTGCACAGGAAGAGCGAGAGGTTGGCCTCCTGCGCTGCCTGCTCGATGCCTTGGGCGACATCGGTGAAGAAGGGGTTGCTCGCATCGAGCATGACGTAGGCCAGGATCCTGCTGCTGCCGGCACGTAGCTGGCGGGCGGAGTCGTTGCGTACGAATCCGAGAGAAGTGATCGCCTGCTCGACACGTGCTCGCGTCGCCGCGCTGACCAGGTGCGGTTTGTTCAGCACGTTGGACACCGTCCCCAGTGAGACCCCGGCTTCGGCGGCGACACCCTTGATCCCCGCGGCACCGCGTCCGGTCGCCTTGGCACGAGGGTTGGGGGAGGCATTCCCGGCACCCGACCGTCCGTTCGGCGAAGGTGCGTTGCCGCCAGTGTGTGTCGTCTCCACGTCAGTCCCTCCCCATAATGAAACGTACTAACTGGCAGCACTTTAGCGCTTCCGGGCGGAAACTTCTTGTCGCCGGACCACACTGAACCGTGATCTCGCAACGCCTGCGGGCGAACAAGACGTCGCAGGCAAGTTGCGTTCCCGAAACTCTTGACAGGGTGCCTTCCTCCCGCTAATTTTCTCATGAATGAAACCTTTCAATAGCAAAGGGGGGCCGCGGTGTTGGTAACCGAGAAGAGCACGGCAGTCCTCGACATGCGTGGTGTTTCGAAATCCTTTGGTCAGGTCGTGGCACTTCGTTCCGGCTCCCTCAAGGTCGACGCTGGCTCGATTCACGCGCTGGTCGGTGAGAACGGGGCGGGCAAGTCGACGCTGATCAAGATCGTCGCCGGCGTCCACCGTCGCGGCTCCGGTGAGTTGCTCCTCGATGGCGAGGCAGTCGACTTCAGCTCCACGGCCGAGTCCAAGGCGGCCGGGGTTGCTGTCATCTACCAGGAGCCGACCCTCTTCCCTGACCTGTCCGTCACCGAAAACATCTTCATGGGCCGCCAGCTCCTCAGTGGCGGGCGACGTATCGACCGAGCCGCGATGTATGCCGAAGCCGAGTCGCTGTTCAAGGGCCTCGGTGTCAAGATCGACCCCCGTCGTCCAGCGCTCGGACTCTCGATCGCCGACCAGCAGATCATCGAGATCGCCAAGGCCATCTCGCTCGACGCCCGCCTTCTGATCATGGACGAGCCGACGGCTGCCCTCTCCGGCGTCGAGGTCGAGCGCCTATTCACGGTGGCGCGACGCCTTCGCGACGAGGGCCGCGCGCTCGTCTTCATCTCCCACCGATTCGATGAGGTGTTCGCCCTCGGGGACATGGTTACGGTGATGCGAGATGGAGAGTACGTGGCGACCAAGCGCGTCGCCGACACCAACGTCGACGAGATCGTCGAGCTCATGGTGGGGCGCGAGGTCTCCAACCTGTTCCCCAAGAAGGCAGCCGAAATTGGCGACACGGTTCTGCAGGTTGACGGGCTGACTTCCGCAGGCGTCTTCCACGACGTGACCTTCAAGGTGCGCGCCGGGGAAATCGTCGGCCTCGCCGGGCTTGTGGGAGCCGGCCGAAGCGAGATCGCCCGCGCCATCTTCGGTGTCGACTCCTACCACTCAGGCACGGTGACCCTCGGAGGCTCGTCGGTCCCAATTGGCAGTCCTCGCGCCGCCATCCGAGCCGGAATGGCATTCATCCCCGAGGATCGCCGCAAGCAAGGGCTTGTCACCGAAGCTTCCGTTGCACGCAACGTTGCCGGCGTCATTCGCAACAAATTGACCAAGGCCGGACTACTCACCCAGAGCGTGGAGAATGCTGCGGCCGGGCCCTGGGCAGCGCGTCTGCATGTCAAGACGAGCGCGCTGGACATGAACGCCAACACGATGAGTGGTGGCAACCAGCAAAAGGTCGTGATCGCCAAGTGGCTGGCCACCAACCCCACCCTGTTGATCATCGACGAGCCGACCCGGGGCATCGATGTTGTCACCAAGGCTGAGGTCCACCGCCTGCTATCCGATCTGGCTGGACAGGGCTTGGCCATCTTGATGATCTCCTCCGAACTTCCCGAAGTCCTTGGTATGGCCGACCGTGTCCTTGTCGTGTGCGAAGGACGAATCACTGCCGACATCCCCCGTGCCGAGGCCACCCCAGAGTCCGTGATGCGCGCCGCCACACAGTCCCTGGAGGCTCACCGATGAGCGCGACTGCTACCGAAGCGCCCGAGACACATGACGCCCTCGTCGAGCCGAGCAGCCTAAGTCCGAGGCGGCGCGCCTTCAACAACATCGTCAAGTCGCGTGAGGCATCCATCCTTTTGGTCCTGGTTGTCGTCATCGCGGCTGCGACAGTCAAGACCCCGAGCTTCTTCTTCAGCGGAAACAGTTGGCGCGACCTGCTTCTGACACCCTCGATCTTGCTGCTGCTCGCCGTCGGAGAAGCGGTTGTGATCATCACTCGCAACGTCGACCTGTCGGTCGGATCGGTCCTTGGGCTCACGGCATACCTCACCGGACGCCTGTTCATCGACCACCCCGGCATCAACATCATGGTCGTGGGCGTTGCTGGACTTCTCGTCGGCGCTTTGCTCGGGCTGATCAACGGGGTCCTCGTCGGATGGGGCAAGGTCCCCTCGTTGGTCATCACCCTTGGCACCCTCTACATCTACCGGGGGATCGTCTTGACGTGGGCTGGCAGCAACCGCATCAACGCCTCTGACATGCCATCCGGCTTCCTCGACGTCGGGACCAAACAGATCCTCACAATCCCGGTGCTGTTCATCGTCGCCCTCGTTGTGCTGGTGGCCGTCGGCTACTACTTGCACACAGCCCGCGGAGGCCGCGAGCTTTATGCGATCGGCTCCGATCCGGACGCCGCCGAGTTGTACGGCCTGCGGGTCCGACGCCGGGTCGTGTCCGCCTTTGTCCTGAGCGGAGCACTGGCCGGGCTGGCCGGAGTTGTCTTCGCAGCGCGCTACGGCACCGTTAGCTCCGACGCCGGGACCGGCATCGAGCTCCAAGCAGTGGCTGCGGTGGTCATCGGCGGCGTGGCGATCTTCGGCGGCAGCGGAACCGTGTGGGGGGCCGCCATCGGTGCCGTCCTGCTGGTGACCATCAACCGAGCCCTGCCCATCCTCGGCATCCCCGACTTCTGGCAACAGGCACTCGTCGGCGCCCTGATCATAAGTGCCATCGTCCTCGACCGAGTCCTCAACGCTCGCCGTGCCCGGCATCTCATCGAATCCAGGGACAACTCGTGACCACCCGAACGTACCTCGAGTACTCACGGCCGCTTTGGCGTCGTCTCCTCCTCAACCGTGAGGCCGCCGTCATCGCTGTCCTCGTGATCGTGGTCCTATACGCCCTCATGAACGTTCAGTACTTCAACAGCAAGCTCACCCTCACCTTCCTTGTCCTCGACGTTGCCCCCATCCTGCTCATCGCTCTACCGATGACCCTTGTGATCGTCACGGGTGAGATCGATCTGTCGGTCGCAAGCGTCGTCGGTCTGAGCAGCGTGCTCGTGGGCATCCTGCACCAGGGCGGCATGTCGATCCCCCTGGCTGCTGTGATCGCACTTATCGCCGGCCTGGTCTGCGGCGCAGTCAACGGCTATCTTGTCGCCTTCGTAGGGTTGCCCTCCCTCGCGGTCACCATCGGCACTCTCGCTCTCTTCCGCGGCCTCGCGGTGGGGCTGCTCGGCACCAAAGCGGTGACCGACTTCCCGCAGGGGTGGACAGACTTGGCCAAGGCCCAGCTCGGTGGCACTGGGCTGCCGCTGATCACCCTCCCGTTCCTCGTTCTGGCTGTGCTCTTCGCTCTGCTCCTGCAGTTCTCAGCCTTCGGCCGGGGCATCTACGACATCGGTCTTAACACTGAGGCGGCGGTGTTCTCTGGCGTCGATGTGAGGCGCACCAAGCTGATCCTCTTCATGCTCACCGGCCTGGTCTCAGCCTTCGCGGGGGTCTTCTACACGCTGCGCTTCGGAAGCGCACGCGGGGATAACGCGACCGGGCTCGAGTTGCAGGTCATCGCGGCAGTACTGCTCGGTGGCGTCTCAATCTTCGGTGGCCGGGGCAAACTCGCCGGCGTCATCGCAGGGGTCCTGCTCATCGGCGTGATCTCCAGCGCCCTGCGGCTGCAGGGCGTGACCGTCAACATCATCAACATCATCATCGGCTTCCTACTGGTCGCCTCAGTGGTGTCAACGAGTGTCCTGGCGTGGGTCTCCGACGTCGCTGCCAGGCGTACCAGACAGGGCACCCGCCCTCCGCAGACGCCGGTCGGCGTCGGAACACAAGAGAGGTAACACAATGAATTTCCTCACCAAGCGCGCGGGGGGGATCGCGCTGGCCGTCACTGCCGGCCTGATCCTGTCTGCTTGTGGTAGCAGTACCGGATCCAGCGCCAGCCCATCCACCGGGTCAGGCGCCAGCGCAGCGTCCGGCCCTTTGACAATCACCTTCATCCCCAAGAACTTGGGCAACCCGTACTTCGACACCAGCGACGCCGGTGGCAAGAAGGCCATCGGCGAATTGGGCGGCAAGTACTCCGAAGTCGGCCCCCAGACGGCCACCCCCGACGGTCAGGTGCAGTACATCAACACTGCTTCCCAGCAACACACGAGCGCGATCGTGGTCTCTGCAAACGACCCCAAGGCCATCGGCAGCGCACTGAACGACGCCCGCGCGGCCGGTACCAAGGTTGTGACGTTCGACTCCGACACCGATCCGCAGTACCGCGACGTGTTTATCAACCAGGCGACCTCGGAGGGGATCGCCAAGATCCAGGTCGACAGCATCACCAAGCAGATTGGTGACGCTGGCGAGATCGCCATCCTCTCGGCGAGCGCCAACGCGACGAACCAGAACGCCTGGATCGACCTGATGAAGAAGGACCTGGCCGCGAATCACCCGAATGTCAAGCTCGTCGACGTCGTCTACGGCAACGACGACGACCAGACGTCGTTCGACAAGACGGCCGCCCTGCTCCAGTCTCACCCGAACCTCAAGGGCATCATCTCCCCGACCACGGTCGGCGTCGCAGCGGCAGCGCGGTACCTGTCAACGTCGGACAAGAAGGGCAAGGTGGCGCTGACTGGTCTCGGCACGCCCAACCAGATGCGCAAGTACGTCAAGGACGGCACCGTAAAGGAGTTCGCGCTGTGGAACCCGGCCGACCTGGGCTACCTCGCGGCTTACGCGGCGGCAGCGCTCGCTAAGGGAGAGATCACGGGCAAGGCTGGCGACAAGTTCAAGGCCGGCACGCTCGGTGAGTTCACGGTCGGCGACAAGGGCACGGTCCTTCTCGGCGCCCCGTTCACCTTCAACGCCAGCAACATCGACCAGTTCAAGTTCTGAGCGATTGCCGGCCGGCGGCCTCCCGCCGTCGGCCGGCACCCTGCAACAGGTTTGCGAGCCACTCAACCAACCGCCACCCAAGACACCCGCAGTGATGAGAGAGGGCCGATGCACCGGGTATGTTTCCAGCTCCAGGTTCGACCTGAGCGGATCGAGGAGTACAAGGCCCGGCACCAAGGCGTGTGGCCCGACATGCTCCTGGCCCTAGCCAGCACAGGATGGCAAAACTACTCCCTGTTCCTACGTCCCGACGGCCTCCTGATCGGCTACTTCGAAACGGAGTCGTTGGAAGCCGCTCTCGCCGGAATGGCGGCCACCAACGTCAACGCCCGCTGGCAGGCCGAGATGGCTCCGTTCTTCGCGGACCTCGGCGAAGCCAGCCCGGACACCGGATTCCTGCGACTGACCGAACTCTTCCACCTGGAAGACCAGATCGCGGCCACCCAGCCACCATCCCAACCCCAACGCTGAGAAGTGATGTGAGATGCCGACATTCGCCCAGATAGGCTCCAAGCTCGAGGAACTCGCGATCGAGGTCCCTTCGTGGGCATACGGGAACTCCGGAACACGGTTCAGAGTGTTCGGTACCCCTGGAACCCCGCGCACCGTGCAGGAGAAGATCGCCGACGCAGCGACCGTTAACCGCTTCACCGGCCTTGTACCTTCGGTGGCGCTACACATCCCCTGGGACAAGGTCGAGGACTTTGGGGCACTGCGGTCGTTCGCTGCTGAACAAGGCGTAGCGCTCGGCACCATCAACAGCAACACGTTTCAGGACGACGAGTACCGGCTCGGCAGCCTGACCAACTCCGACCCGAAGATCCGGCGCAAGGCCGTCGACCACAACCTCGAGTGCATCGAGATCATGAGCCAGGTCGGGTCGCGCGACCTGAAGATCTGGCTGGCTGACGGAACGAACTATCCCGGCCAAGGCGATATCCGCGCCCGGCAGGACTGGCTGGCCGAGGGCCTCAGAAGCATCTATGACGCGCTCGGCGACGACCAGCGGCTCGTACTGGAGTACAAGTTCTTCGAGCCCGCGTTCTACCACACCGACGTCCCGGACTGGGGCACGTCCTACGCCCACGTGGCGGCACTCGGGGACAAGGCACTGGTCTGCATAGACACCGGCCACCACGCGCCCGGGACCAACATCGAGTTCATCGTCGCCCAGCTCCTGCGGTTGAAGAAACTCGGCTCCTTCGATTTCAACAGCCGGTTCTACGCCGACGACGACCTCATCGTCGGCTCGGCCGACCCCTACCAGCTCTTCCGCATCCTCGTGGAGGTGATCCGGGGAGGCGGCTTCGGCCAGGACAGCGGCGTCGCACTGATGCTCGACCAGTGCCACAACATCGAGAAGAAGATCCCGGGCCAGATCCGCTCGGTGCTCAACGTGCAGGAGATGACCGCGCGTGCGCTGCTTCTCGACGGGGATGCGTTGGCCGAGGCCCGGGCTTCTGGCGATGTACTGCTCGCCAACGAGATCTTCATGGACGCCTTCTACACCGATGTACGCGGTGACCTCGCCGACTGGCGTGAGTCGCGCGGGCTGCCGGCCAATCCCATGCGGGCCTACCTGGCCAGCGGCTACCAGGACTCGATCGAAGCGGACCGCCTCGGCGGGGCGCAGGCAGGATGGAACTGAACCATGAGCGACACTACGAGCCCGGCCAACGACAGCGTTGCCACGGATCTGATCCAGCGATCGAACCGACTCGGGGCGGACCCGAGAAACACCAACTACGCCGGCGGCAACACCTCAGCCAAGGGTGCCGTCACCGACCCGGTGACCCAAAAGGCGATCGAGCTCATGTGGGTCAAGGGCTCCGGCGGTGACCTGGGGACGTTGAGCGAGTCCGGTCTGGCCGTCCTGCGCCTGGACCGGCTGCGTTCGCTGGCTGACGTCTATCCCGGGGTTGAGCGCGAGGACGAAATGGTCGCAGCGTTCGACTACTGCCTGCACGGCAAGGGCGGCGCGGCTCCCTCCATCGACACCGCGATGCATGGCCTGGTCGACGCCCCGCATGTGGACCATCTGCACCCCGACTCTGGCATCGCGCTGGCCACCGCCAAGGATGGGGAAGCGCTGACCAAGGAGTGCTTCGGGGACCGGGTCGTCTGGGTGCCCTGGCGTCGCCCGGGCTTCCAGCTCGGGCTCGACATCGCGGCGATCCAGAGGAGCAACCCTGCGGCGATCGGCTGCATCCTCGGCGGTCACGGCATCACCGCATGGGCACAGACCTCCGAACAGTGCGAGGCGAACTCATTGGAGATCATCCGCACCGCCGAAGCCTTCCTGGTCGAGCGAGGCAGGCCCGAGCCGTTCGGCGCCGTCGTGCCCGGGTTCGAGGCCCTGCCCGAGGCAGATCGCCATGCCCGAGCCGCCGCGCTCGCGCCGGTCATCCGCGGCCTGGCGTCGACCGACCACCCCCAGGTTGGCCACTACACCGACGCGGCCGCCGTCCTGGAGTTCTGTTCCCGCGAGAAGTACGCCGCGTTGGCTGCCTTGGGCACCTCGTGCCCGGACCACTTCCTCCGCACCAAGGTCCGACCGCTCATCGTCGACCTGCCCACCACTGCCTCGGTCGAGGACGTCGTGACCCGACTGCGTGCGCTCCACACGGCTTACCGCGCGGACTACGCGGCTTACTACGACCGCCACGCCACCCCGGACAGCCCCCCAATGCGCGGCGCCGACCCGGCAATCGTGCTCGTCCCCGGGGTGGGCATGTTCTCCTTCGGCAAGGACAAACACACTGCACGGGTCGCCAGCGAGTTCTACACCAATGCCATCAATGTGATGCGCGGAGCCGAGTCCGTTTCCACCTACGCTCCGATCGACGAGGTCGAGAAGTTCCGAATCGAGTACTGGGCGCTCGAAGAGGCCAAACTCGCTCGGATGCTCAAGCCCAAACCCTTGGCAGCCAGGGTCGCACTGGTCACCGGCGCTGGCTCCGGCATCGGAAAGGCCATCGCCGAACGCCTGGCAGGAGAGGGCGCCTGCGTGGTGATCGCCGACCTGAACGCCGAAAATGCGCAGTCTGTCGCCGAGGGAATCGGCAACAGTGACAAGGCAATTGCCGTCACTGCGAATGTTTCTGACGCCGCTGGTGTGCAGTCTGCGTTCGACGCTGCAGCGCTGGCCTTTGGCGGGGTGGACCTGGTGGTGAACAACGCCGGCCTGTCCATCTCCAAGCCGTTGCTGGAGACCACGGAACAGGACTGGGACCTCCAACACGACGTCATGGCGAAAGGGTCGTTCCTGGTCTCCCGCTCCGCGGCCAGGACCATGATCGACCAAGGCATGGGTGGCGACATCGTCTACATCTCCTCCAAGAACTCGGTCTTCGCCGGACCCAACAACGTGGCCTACGGCGCGGCCAAGGCCGACCAGGCCCACCAGGTAAGGCTTTTGGCGGCTGAGCTCGGCGAGCACGGGATCCGCGTCAACGGCGTCAACCCCGACGGGGTCGTCCGCGGCTCGGGCATCTTCTCCAGTGGATGGGGTGCCAAGCGCGCCGCCGTCTATGGTGTGCCGGAGGAGGAACTGGGCGCGTACTACGCCCAGCGCACCCTGCTCAAGCGCGAGGTGCTTCCCGAGCACGTCGCCGCCGCGGTGTTCGCCCTGACCGCCGGTGACCTGTCGCAGACGACAGGCCTGCACATCCCCGTGGACGCCGGTGTCGCGGCGGCATTCCTTCGATGATGACGAACCCTAATGACAGCTGACCTGACCGTTGCGGCCATTGACCTCGGCGCGTCCAGCGGCCGTGTGATGGCCGGTCGAGTCGGCACCCAGAGACTCGAGCTACTGGAGATGCACCGGTTCGCCAACGGTCCGGTGCGCATCGGGCCAACGCTGCACTGGGATGTGCTCGGGCTGTACCGCGAGGTCCTGCACGGGCTCTCAGCCGCAGCACGCAAGCACGACCTCGCCGGGATCGGCATCGACTCCTGGGCCGTCGACTACGGGCTGCTCGACGGCACCGGTGCGCTGGTGGGCAACCCGGTCCACTATCGCGACAACCGGACAGAAGGTGTCCTCGAGCGCGTCGTGAGGACGGTGCCTGCCGACGAGCTCTATGCCGTGACCGGTCTACAGCAGCTGCCCTTCAACACCATCTACCAGCTCGTATCCGCGCTCGGCACCGCGCAGCTCAAGGTCGCCGACAAGTTGCTGCTGATTCCCGACCTCTTCGGCTACTGGCTCACCGGTCAGGTAGGTGCGGAGGCGACGAACGCATCCACCACCCAGCTGTATGACGTCCGGTCCCGGACGTGGGCCACGCACCTCGCCGAGCGGGTCGGCATACCCGCCCGACTCCTGCCACCTCTGCGAGAAGCTGGGGACGTGGTCGGTAATCTGCTCCCCGGCGTCGCGGCCGACTTGGGTCTTCGGTCGACGATCCCGGTCGTGGCGGTCGGTTCCCACGACACCGCCTCATCGGTAGTGGCCGTCCCCGCGGCACCGGGGGGACGCTTCGCCTACATCTCGTCGGGCACCTGGTCCCTGGTCGGAGTTGAGCTCGACTCACCCGTCCTCACCGCCGCGGCACAACACGCCAACTTCACGAACGAAGGCGGTGTTGACGGCCGAATCCGCTTTCTGCGCAACGTCATGGGACTTTGGATCCTTCAGGAATGCCTGCGCGCGTGGGCTACCGAGGGTGATGCACCGGTCCTGGATGAGGTGTTGCGCGAGGCCGCGCAGGTGCCAGCCTTCGTCTCATTGATCGACCCGGACGCGCCGGGATTCCTGGCTCCGGGAGCCATGCCCGAACGGCTGGCGAGGGCCTGCCGGGCCGCCGGGCAGCCAGCCCCTGCTGGACGTGCAGAAATGGTGCGAGCAATCGTAGAGAGTCTCGCACTGGCCTACCGGCGGACCGTCCGCGCAGTTCAGGAGCTGTCCGGGCGGGAGGTTGAGGTGGTTCACATCGTCGGCGGGGGCTCACGCAACGAGCTGCTCTGCCAGCTCACCGCGGACGCCTGCGGACTGCCCGTGCTCGCCGGGCCGGTCGAGGCTTCGGCACTGGGCAACGTCCTGGTACAGGCCCGAACACTCGGGGCGCACCTTCCCGACCTGGAGTCGATGCGCGCCCTCGTCGCCGGGACTCACGACGTGCGCCGTTACGAACCTGCGGGCCGAGTCTCCGACTGGCAGGCAGCCGAAGCGCGCGTGTTCGGAGGCGGGCAATGAGGGTCGCACTCATGGTCACCTGCCTGAACGACACAATGTTTCCCGAGACCGGTCAGGCCGTCGTTCGGCTGCTGCGACGGTTGGGGGTCGACGTGGAGTTCCCTCCTGCGCAAACCTGTTGCGCCCAGCCGATGGTCAACACCGGTTACCTCAACGAGGCCGTCCCGATCGTCCGCAACTTTGTCGACGCGTTCGCGGGATACGACGCCATCGTGACGCCATCCGGTTCGTGCGCCGGGTCCGCCCGTCACCAGCACGCCCTGGTTGCCCGTCGATCCGGAGACCGTGCCCTGGCAGAGGCCGTCGCGGCGACATCGCCGAAGGTCCACGAGCTCAGCGAGTTCCTCGTCGACGTCCTGGGTGTGCAGGACGTAGGGGCATACTTCCCGCACAAGGTCACCTATCACCCGACCTGCCACTCGTTACGGATGCTCGGGGTCGGTGACCGCCCGCGCCAGCTGCTGGAGAACGTCCGCGGACTGTCTCTGGTGGACCTGCCCGGCGCCGAGGAGTGCTGCGGCTTCGGCGGCACCTTCGCCGTGAAGAACCCGGACACCTCGGTGGCGATGGGCGCAGACAAGGCACGCAACGTCCGCAGCACGGGGGCGGAGGTGTTGGTCGCCGGCGACAACTCTTGTCTCATGCACATCGGTGGCGTCCTGTCCCGCCAGCGAGCGGGAGTCAGGGTCATGCACCTGGCCGAGATCCTCGCCAGCACGGAAGACGTTTCATGAGTGCGACATTCGTCGGTATGCCGCCCTTCCCCGAGGCGGCCCGCGCGGCGCTTGGCGACACTCAGCTGCGCCAGAACCTGGCACACGCGACGAGAACGATCCGTGACAAGCGCGCAGCGGTCGTGGCCGAGGTCGACGACTGGGAGGAGCTGCGCGTGGCCGCTGCGCAGATCAAGGACCGCACCCTGGGCCGCCTCGACCACTACCTCCTGCAGCTCGAGGAGTCCCTGCAGTCCCGCGGAGTCAGCGTGCATTGGGCCAGCGACGCGGAACAGGCCTGCGCAATCGTGGCGAAGATCGCCAAGGACCACGGCGTCGACGAGGTGGTCAAGGTGAAGTCGATGGCCACCCAGGAGATCGGGCTCAACGAGGCCCTGGAGGCCCAGGGCATCGCAGCATGGGAGACGGACCTCGCCGAGCTCATCGTCCAGCTCGGCGACGACCTGCCCAGTCATATCTTGGTGCCCGCGATCCATCGGAACCGTGCAGAGATACGCCAGATTTTCCTCACCTCGATGGCCGCCGTCGGCCGCCCCGCCCCCGAAGACCTGACCGACGAACCAGCGGCGTTGGCGGCTGCAGCCCGCGCCCACCTGCGGGAGAAGTTCCTTCGCGCAAAGGTCGCCGTATCCGGTGCCAACTTCGCCGTCGCCGACTCCGGCACCCTGGTCATCGTCGAGAGCGAGGGCAACGGACGGATGTGTCTGACCTTGCCCGAGGTCCTGATCAGCGTGGTGGGCATCGAGAAGCTTGTACCCACCTGGACCGACCTCGACGTCTTCCTCCGCGTGCTGCCGCGCTCGAGCACCGGCGAACGGATGAACCCCTACACCTCCATGTGGTCGGGGGTCACCCCCGGTGACGGTCCCCAGGAGATGCACGTCGTGCTCCTGGACAACGGCCGCACCAACGTCCTGGCCGACGAAGTGGGCCGACAGGCGCTGCGCTGCATCCGATGCTCGGCCTGCCTCAACGTGTGTCCGGTCTACGAGCGTGTCGGCGGCCACGCCTACGGGTCGGTCTATCCCGGGCCGATCGGCGCCATCCTCACCCCGATGCTGCGCGGCGTAGGCAAGGACGCGGCCACTGACGCCCTCCCCTATGCCTCGAGCCTGTGCGGTGCATGCTTCGACGTCTGCCCCGTACGCATCGACATCCCCGAGATACTGGTCCACCTGCGAGCCGAGGTCGTCGACGCCCATCGTGGGCAGACCCCCAAGGGTAAGGACCTGGCCATGAAGGCGGCCGCTTGGACGTTCGGCAAGGCGGGCCGGTTGACGATCGCCGAACGCGGTGCCGCCCTGTCCGGACGGGTCGTCGAGGCAATGGGTCGACGCAAACTCCCCGGCGGACGCCCCGCGATCGGTCGTCTCCCGTGGCCGGCCTCGTTGTGGACCGACGCGCGGGATCTGCCGTCCCCACCTCGCCAGTCGTTCCGCGCCTGGTGGCGGGCCACCGACGGCGGACGAGTTCTGCAGACCACACCGACCCGGGAGAACCCCCAGATCCCACCGACCAAGGAGCAGGGCTCATGAGCGCCCGCGATGACATCCTGCGTCGTGTCCGGCACGCGCTGAGAGACGTCCAGACCCGGGACGACGGGGAGCCGGCGCGCGAGCGCCGCAAGCCTCAGCAACCTGGCGACGTCGTCTCCCTATTCGTCGAACGGGTCGCGGACTACCAGGCCATCGTGACGCGATGCACCACAGCAGAGGTGCCGGCCGCGGTGGCATCGGCCCTGTCCGGGGCAGCCAATGTGCTTGTGCCAGAAGGCTTTCCTGACAACCTATTCCCCAGGGACCACCGCCGCGTCGAGGACTCCGGCCTGTCAGCCTCAGCCCTCGACGCGGTCGACGCCGTTGTCACGACCGCTTCGGTGGGCATCGCCGAAACCGGTACCATCGTCCTCGACCACGGTCCCGGGCAGGGTCGCAGAGCGGTCACGCTAGTGCCAGATCGGCACGTCTGCGTTGTCCGCGCCGACCAGGTCGTGGCCGATGTCTCCGAGGCGGTGGCGTTGCTCGACCCGGCGCGCCCGCAGACCTGGATCAGTGGCCCCAGCGCGACCAGTGATATCGAGCTCGAACGGGTGGAGGGTGTCCACGGCCCAAGGCAGCTGCACGTGATCGTGGTCGGGGCGGACGAGTCATGACAGCCCTTGGCGCTCCTGGTTCAAGGCCATGTCGGTGACAACGATGACTGACCACCGCAAGATTAGTCGGGAGGATCTCGAGCTGGTCCGGTTGCTGGCGGTCGGGCTCTCACTGGAGTCCGTCGCCCGTCGCCTGAACCTGTCCGAGCGGACCGTGCGCCGACGCCTGCGCGCGCTTTGCGATCGGCTTGGACTGGGCACCCCCATCGAGGTAGTCGTCTGGGCGGCGCGGCGCGGCCTGCTCTGACCATCTGGCTGCGACTGCATCGCGGTTGGCCGGATTCGGACATTTCGTTGACTGATTGCCCAACGGGTGCGAGCCTCGGGCTGGCACCTGAAACGTTCTAATCACCGCTTCGGCGAGCGTACGTTCGAGGGCAGCGCAAAGCCGACCAGAGGAGTCATATCGTGTTGATCCGCACCCGGGTAGCGCTCGTCGCATCCCTTGTCGCAGCTCTGATGCTGCCGGCGGCCTCGGTGATCGCGTCGTCGGCTGCCGCGTCCACGGCGACGCCGGTCGTGTCGCACCTGCTGACCAACAGCCTGGTGGACCCGCTGGGTGTGGATGGGTCGACGCCCCGACTGAGTTGGCAGGTGGATGCTCCGCGGCGTGGGATGAGCCAGAGCAGGTACGCGATCCACGTGGCTTCCACTCCCGCCGGGCTCACTTCGCCAGATGTCTGGAACAGCGACACCGTGACGTCGGCCCAGTCGGTGGACGTCCTCTACCGCGGTCCGGCCCTGACATCGCACAGTCGCTACTACTGGTCGGTGAAAGTCTGGGACGAGGCCGGCGTGGAGTCCGCGTGGAGCCCCGCCTCGTCGTTTGAGACCGGCCTGTTGTCGGCCTCCGACTGGACGGGCGACTGGATCGGCGCCAACAGCGCCGTCGGTCCCGATTGGACGGACTACACGGTCAAGGTGGACTTCACGCTGAAGAAGGACGCCTTCGGGGTCTTCTTCCGCGGCAACTCGGGTCTGGGCTACATGTGGCAGATCAACGAGGAGACGGCAGGTCGTCCGTTGTTCCGGCCCCACGTGCGTTTGCCCGGCGGCGGCTACGTGTTGCTCGGCGAGATACCGCTGAACGTGGATCTCGCCCAGCGGCACACCCTGGGGATCTCGGCCGTCGGAACCACCATCACCACCACGATCGATGGCGCGCAGATCGACCAGCGGACACGCTCGGACTACAACGCCCCAGGAGTCGTCGGGCTGCGGACCTCGGGTGCCGAAAACGCGATCGTCCACAGCTTCTCGGTCGTCAACACCGCCGGCAAGACCCTTGTTAACACGACATTCCCAGCCGGTGACGACACCTTCGATGGCGGCACGATCCTCGCCGGTGGGGGCCTGCAGATCAGTGGCGGCGACATCTGGCTGGCAGCCAAGAACACGCCGGTCCTGCGCAAAGACATCCAAGTGTCATCAGACAAGACGGTCAGTAGCGCGCGCATCTACGCCGCAGCCCAGGGCGTCTACGAGCTGCGGCTCAACGGCCAAAAGGTCGGCGACCAGGAGCTGGCTCCGGGCTGGACCGACTACAACAAGCGCATCCAGGATCAGACCTACGACGTGACGCGACTACTGCGGCCGGGAGCCAACACTGTTGGCGCCGAGCTGTCAAACGGCTGGTTCGCCGGCAACGTCGCGATGTTCGGCGGTAACAAGTACGGCTCCGCGACCAGCCTCATCGCCCAGCTGAGGATCAACTACACGGACGGATCATCCGACGTGATCGGCACCGACGGCTCGTGGAAGACAACACCAGGACCGATCAAGACCGCGGACTTGCTCAACGGCGAGAACTACGACGCCCGGCGCGCCACCGCACTCGCCGGCTGGGACAAGCCCGGCTTCGACACCACCGGCTGGGACGCCACCGTCGTACGCACCTCGGCGACCAGCAAGCTCGAGCCGCAGACCGACCAGCCGGTTCGTGTGACCGGCGAGAGGGCGGCCACAGCCCTCTCGTCCCCCACACCGCAGACCTACCTCTACGACCTGGGACAGAACATGGTCGGCAAGGCGCGGTTCACCCTCACCGGCGCGCCCGGCCAGAAGGTGAGGTTCCGCTACGGCGAGGTACTCAACCCTGACGGGTCGCTGTACACCGCCAATCTGCGCAGCGCCAAGGCCACGGACTACTACACCTTCGCCACCTCCAGCCCGGAGACCTACGCTCCGACGTTCACCTTCCACGGCTTCCGATACATCGAGATCACCGGCCTTGACAGCGCACCACCGGCCAGCGCCGTCACCGGCGTGGTCATGGGAACTGACGGCGCCGCCACCAGCTCCTTCGAGACGTCGTCAGCCCTGGTGAACCAGCTGCACAGCAACATCGTCTGGGGACAGCGTGGCAACTTCCTGTCGATCCCCACCGACACCCCGGCTCGCGACGAGCGGATGGGTTGGACCGGTGACATCAACGTCTTTGCCCGTACCGCGGTGTACAACATGGACTCGCAGGCCTTCCTGGCCAAGTGGCTGCAGGACCTGCGTGACACACAGCGCTCCGATGGCGCGTACGCCAGTGTCGCCCCTGTGGTGCCGGCCTCCTTCGATGGTGGCTACGGCAACGCAGGCTGGGCCGACGCGGGCGTGAACGTGCCGTGGACGCTGTGGCAGGCCTACGGGGACACCACGGTGATCCAAGACAACTACGCCTCCATGAGCAGGTACGTGGACTACCTCGTGGCCACGTCCACGGGCTTGATTCGTGGCGGCGGAGACTACGGCGACTGGCTCAACCTCAACGACCCGACGCCGGGCGATCTGATCGGAACCTCCTTCATCGCCAAGGACGCCAGACAGCTGAGCCAGATGGCGGCGGCAATCGGCGACACAGCCGGCGCGGCCAAGTACCAGAAGCTGTACGACGACGTCGCCGTCGCGTTCGCCACCAAGTTCGTGGCCGCTGACGGCACTGTCAGCGGCGACAGCCAGACGGCATACGTCCTGGCCATCACCAGCGACCTGGTCCCGGCCAACAAGCTGAAGGCGGCTGGTGAGCACTTCGCCAACACCATCACGCGCAAGGACACGCACCTCTCGACCGGCTTCCTCGGAGTCGATGGTCTGCTGCCCGTGCTGTCCAAGGTCGGCCGGACAGACCTTGCCTACGCCCTGCTCCAGAACACGGACTACCCGTCCTGGGGCTACGAGATCGGCAAGGGCGCGACGACCATCTGGGAACGATGGAACTCCATCGGCACGGACGGCGCGTTCGGCAACGTCGGCATGAACTCGTTCAACCACTACGCGTACGGCGCCGTTGGTCAGTGGATGTACAGCACCCTGGCAGGAGTCTCCGCGCTCGAACCCGGCTACAAGACCTCCCTGATCGCACCGCAACCCGGCAACGGCATCACGTTCGCCAACTACGGCTACGACACGCGCTACGGACGGATCACCAGTAACTGGAAGCAGACCGAAGGCGGGCTCGCGCTCGAGGTGACCGTTCCAGGCAACACGACGGCCAAGGTCCGCATGCCCGCCGACAACGTCCGCGCCATCGCCGAGGGCGGCAAGGCCCTGGCGGACGTCGAAGGCATCCGCTCTGTCGTCGACGACGGGCAGACGGTCACGGTCACCGTCGGCTCCGGCCACTACAACTTCCTGGTCGATCCCCGCCGTAGTGCCGTCGGGGCGGCTTTCGAAGCGGTCGACCAGCTGTCGAAGGTATCAACAACCCTGGCCGACCACGGCCAGATATCCGGGCCGCAAAGCGCTGAGCTGGGCGATACCGCACAGACGATGAACGCGGACTTGCAGCAAGCGATCGACGAGCTGGGTACCAGCGGAGCAGCGGCAGGAAACCACGTCGCGCACGCCCTGCGCACAGCTTTGACGTTGGGTTCGTGGATCTCCGCGGAGATCTCCGACCCGGGCGCCCGACAGTCGCTCGGCACCGCAAACACCTCGGTCATCTCGGCGCTGTCCGAAGCGATCCGCTCGATCACCGGGCTGACCGCGACCATCACGGTCGCATCCGGGGTCCACCTGGCTGGTCAGGACGTGCCGGTCACCGTCACCGTCAGGAACACCGGCGGGCAGAACCGTCCGGGCACCGAAGTGAGGTTGGCTGCGCCCTCCGGATGGCAGGTGCAGGCCGGCGGCGGCGCCCAAGCCGTGCCGGCACGCGGCAGTTCGGTCTTCCCATTCACCGTCAGCATCCCAAACGCGGCCGCCCTGGGCATCGCAGACCTTCAGGCTCAGACCAGCTTTACCCTCAACGCGGTCCCCGTGCAGTTCCTGGCCGGGGGATCTTTGGTCGTGGCCTCACCTATATCGATGGTGTCCGCGGCGAGCGACCCGGTCTCGGGCGAGCCCGGAACGCAGACCGCTGTCAAGGCGACGGTGCACAACCAGTCGACCCGACCGGTTGCCGGTCACCTGTCCGTGGCAGTGCCCGATGGATGGGCCAGACCACAGCCGTCGGCCGACGTCACCGTGCCTGCCGGGCAGGATGCGGTCGTGTCAGTGCCCGTGCGGGTTCCGCTCGTCGGGAACGCCGCACCGGTGACGCTCACGGCTGCCTTCGCCGACGCGAACCAGACACTGGCTTCCACTGCCGTGCCGTTCACGCTCACCCAGACGCTGACACCGACCGGCGCCATCGACTACGCGGACCTCGGCAACGCCGCTGCTGAGACGGCCCACCACGTGACCGCCGCGCCGTCCTCAGGCACGAGCGTCGAGGCCGGCCGGACCAGGCGCTACTCGGGCATGTTCGTTCCGGGGTCGTGGTTCGAGTTCGACCTCGGCATCACCCAGGGGAGGCCGTTCCTTGTGCGGGTCGTCGAGACGTACGACGGGGCACAGGTTAAGGACTACACGTTGTGGGTCAACGGCAAGGTCGTGCATCACCGGCGCATCAACCACCAAACTGGGGTTGGACTCGAGACGTTCCAGTTCCTCGTCGACGACCCGACGCTGCTGACGGCCTCGACGGTCAGGGTCCGGGCGCAGTTCAACGACGCTGGCACGGGCTACGACCCGTCGATCGCGGACGTCTGGTCGCTGCCGGTGCCGAACCAGCCCTGACCAAGCCGACTCCTCAGGGCCCGGCGCCCCTTTGAACGCTGGGCCTGAGGTTTCACACCGGGCGGAGATGCAGGTGAGTCACGAAACGATTTACCAGGCGCTGTACGTGCAAGGCCGGGGTCATCTGTGGGCTGACCTGCACCGGCATCTGCGCACTGGGCGGGCGGACCGACGGCAGTGGCGCCGACAGTGGGGCCTTGACGTGTTCGACGAACGCGGCGTGGACGATGGGCCAGCTGGCGCCGTAGTGTGCCGCAGCCTCGGACACGCATCGTTGCTGCTCGGCGACCGCGCAGCCCAACTCGGTCCGCAACCGCGTCGTCAGCCTCGAGCGTGCCCGAACCGCGGGCACCGACTCGGTGAACGAAGACCGGGCACACAGCTCTTCCCGGCAGCGCCACCGCCTCTTGTGCCAGAACAGACGCAATCTCGTTGTCCCATAGGGGATATCCCGCGACCTGGTGCCGACCAAGCCCTTGAGCGAGACCGAGAACACCCCACAACCCGGGCAGGCAGACGCGGTCTGGTCGGCGGTCACGACGTGGGCCACCCGGCCCCCGAACGCGTCCAACTCCACCCAGTCGACCGCGAGGCCGTCCAGGCCAAGCAGACGCGAAGCGTCCGACACCGAATCCCTTTGAACATGCTGAACGTGCGTACGCTGGAACAAGCCCGCGACCTCACCTTGTGACCATCAACTGCTTCGACAACAGTCATGATCACTGAGGTCGCGGGTGTCCTACGTCAACGCCCCCCGACCCGCGTGCCCGGTCAAGTTTGAAGAGCCAGTGAAGGTGGGGGTGCGCATGCCACGCGACGGCGACTGGAGCCAATCTCCGGACTTCAAGCAAGTGCTTAAGTACGCTCGCGAGCTCGACGTTGTAGCTGCCTTGATCGACTGCAACAAGATGTTTCTGATCGCGTTCGGCGCCTCTGCCCCGACCGCCACGATTGAGCGGGATCGCGCCACCGCCGATGACTTGCGCGATATCGGACGACACCTCACCGGTTGACCGGCTGCGTCCTCGAGGCCGACAACTCCCGACCGGGAACGATTTGACCGGATCAACAATGTCGTTCCCAGCTACAGCCTCCCAGAGGACACCGCGAACACCCGGGAGCCGGGAATAGAGCGCGTTGATGTCCGGTAAGCCATCGGCGACCGGCGCCGCTCGTCCACCAGGATGGTGGCACCGACGGCGTTCAGCCCGTCCTCGAAGAAGCCGAAGTGGTACCCACACCAGAGCAGCGAACCGCCCTGCAGCAACGCAGTCTCGACCAACGCACGAGCCGAGCAGCGGTCACACCGGTCAGCGGCCGTCAAGGTCCGGGCGGGTTTCTTGTCGAGCGAAGTCTTCATCTCGGCTATCCCTTCGCGACCGTCTGGAGATCTCTTTGACACCACAACAATCGCATGCCGTTTCGACCCTGTTGTTGAGCGACACGTTGGCTGACCACGTGGAGGTGGGTTGACGCCACCGGCGGTGACGATGTGTTGAGGGCAACCCTTTCGGGTTGCCCTTTTTCGTTGGCGACGAGAGCGTGATGACCGTCCTGGTAGCGCAACGGCCCTCCCCAAATCCTTGGCCGGAATGGGAGGGCCGCTGCTTGGTGCTTGGATGCACCCATTGCTGATCGTAGGTACGAACCCGCTTGAGGTCGACCGGCTACTGACTGGTGGTGGCCTGCGTTGTCCGGGCTGCGCCGGCGAGCTCCGACCCTGGGGCCATGCCCGCCGCCGTGGGGTGCGTGGGGACCACCTCACCGTGACGGCGCGTCCTCGTCGTTCGTCCTGCTCGGGGTGCGGGTCCACGCATGTCCTGTTGCCATCCTCGATGCTGGCGCGTCGCGCTGATGCAGGTGTGGTGATCGGGTCGGTGTTCGGTGAAGCGTTGGAGGTGCTGGGCCTGGCCGCGGCGGCCGCGGCCAGGCGGTTCGGTCCGCGCCCGCCGTGGCAGTTCGCCCAGCGCAGGGTTGCTGCTGGGACCCGCCCCGGTCGTCGCGGCCGGGTAAGGGCGGTGGCGGCCAACACGAGTTGACCCGTGCGACACGAGGTCGCACGTTACGAGAGGACACGAGGATGGAGGGCCAATTGATGTTGGCAGCGTAGTGACAGGCGGTGCTCTGGCCTGGTCCCGCCCTGACGTGCGTCGCTGGTAACGGCGGGGTGCGAAGCTCAGGGGAAAGCCCAAGGACTCCCGTTCCATCCGGGGGTTACCGATGAGGGACAGACCGGACGGGTGAATAGCGTGAACCCCCGTTGATGCCTCGTTATCGTGAGCCCCGCCGATGGGATGTTCCAGCGGGGTGTAGGGACTGGCCGTTGGGAAGCGGCAGACGCCGGTTCAGGAGGGCGCTGAACCGGATGAGCACCGTCGTCCTCGGGGTAAAGGGGGCGCCCACCCCGGTCGTATCTCGTACGTGTGGAACGTGGAAACCCCGACAGGGTCCGGTCATGGTTGTGGCCGGTAAGCCGACCGCGAGGAACGCTGAACTCCCTGGCGGGGATGGGATGACCCGAGAAGCGAATGCCGGTCGCCGAAAGGCAACAGGAAACCGAGACAGATGGCTGGCCCCTCCGCCAGTCGTATCGGATAACTGGCCGGATAGGGCTGATGCCCGACCCGAAAGGGTGCTGACGCGGGTCAGGTGAGCCTGTGTGAGAAATCGATGAAGAGACACTGAAACCGAAGGGCAAGTTGGACACCATGACGATGCAGGAGCCGACCTTGGTCGATGAGCGTGCCGTGCTGGTGAACGGACCGGAGGACGACGCTCTTGACTGGTACGCCATTGACTGGGGTACCGCTGAGGACGACGTACGGCGTCTACGACAGAGGATCTTCACGGCATCGCAGGCAGGGGACCTCAAACGGGTCCGCAACCTGCAAAAGACTTGATGACACTCACGAGGGTATGGCGGCAGGCAACGACCGCCATGGCGAGCACCCGCGCCTTGAGCGGGGCGAACTCTGCGTCGTCCAGGGAGGTCGAAGCCAGGATCGCTTGCAGCCGCCACGGTTGCGGTGACTGATTCGTCGGGATGCGACCATCTTAATTCGTCTCGATTGTTTGCAGAGAGACTTTCGAGCGCGACGAGGAGAGACCATGGTCCGGCTTTGTCGGTAGCGCCACGCGCCGCATCGGTGACGTTCCTGTTCGCGGCTCTGGCGGTCGGCGGGATCGCGACACCTGAGATCGCTGTGCCGGCGCCAAACCCCGGCGCGGCGCCCACGAGTCTGACGGTGGTCAGCTGGTTTCAACCGGTGGACTGGAGAACTCGGTAGCGACACTGCTGGGCCGGCAGGTCGGCGTGTTCACCCAATCCGGTCACGAGTTGCTGGACGAGGCCGCCATGCGGTATTCGAACCCACGGGAAGCCAGATCGGCATCTGTACCCGACGGGGCATCCAAGACAGTGCTGGACGACTTCGGCGGTGGCACCATCGGCTGATATATGGCCGTATGCGGACATTTCCTTGACCCGGTCCCCAGGCAGTGACAGCCTCGAGGGAGATGTTTGAAACGTTCTAATCTCAATCGCCGGGAGAGCTCATGAGTCGTTCCTCTGTCTTGCCGCGGACCAGCACCGTCCTGGCCGCCTTGGCGTCGACCGCCGTGCTGGTCATCGGGTTGGTCGGCCCGGCCTCGGCCCGTGCACAGACCGCGGCGTCCGTTGGCCGGGACACGGCGCCCACCGCCCCGAAGGGCCTGACCGTGGAGGACCGTACCGCTCCGTTGGGGGTGCAGGGCACGCCCCAGTTCGGGTGGCTGCCCCAGGATCCGGACGGCAATGAGATCCAGTCCGGTTACCAGCTGACCGTGATGACGCCCGACCATCACGCGGTGTGGAGCTCCCAGCGCGTCGCGTCGTCCGCCCAGTCCTGGGTGAGCTACGGCGGTCCGGCGCTGACGCCGGGCAGTACCTATCTCTGGTCGGTGCGGACCTGGGACCGTGGCGGGCTGGTTTCCCCGTGGGCCACCGCGCAGTTCGACACCGGTCTCGGTGATCAGGACTGGTCGGGCGCGCAGTGGATCCGACGGCTGACCTCCGGCAATGACGCGGCCAATGACTACACCTTGGCCCGCAAGACCACCACCGTCGGGGCGGGCAGCCCGGTCGTGCGGGCCCGGGCCTACGTGGCTTCGATGGGCGACTGGGAGCTACACGTCAACGGCACGACCGTCGACCACACGTCCTCGTACGGGTACGCCGGTGAGGGCTACTACGACGTCTCCGACATCACCGCGCAGGCCAAGGCCGGCCAGCCGCTGACGGTCGGTGTGCTGTACCACTACTGGACCTGCAAGTGCCAGGGGCGGGCGAACGGACCGACCAGCCCCGAGGGGCCGTCCGGCCTGCTCGTCAAGGTCGTCGTCGATCACGCGGACGGCACCAGCGACGTGCTGGTGTCCGACGGGTCCTGGAAAGTTGCGCAGGACACCGCCGAGAGCATCTCGACGCTGACCTACCGCAACTCCGACGCCGGTGACCGCGTCGAATACCTCGACCCGCAGCACGCAGCCACCGGGTGGGACACCAGCGACTACGCCGACAGCGCGTGGATCGCGCCGACGGTGATCGGCCCGCATCCGCGCCCGGATCCGGCCAGCTGCACCAGCTACGAGGGCAGCTCCTCACCCTGCGCATTCACCCACCTCGTCGCCGAGCAGGCACACATCAGCACTCAGGTGGTGCACCCGGTCAGCGTCCTAAACCTGCCTGACGGCACGGTCTTCGCCGACTTCGGCAAGGTGTACTCAGCAGTGCCCTCGGTCGACCTCGCGCAGGGCATCGCGGGCACGAAGCTCACGATGACGACGAGCTACCGCGAGAGCAACACGACCTCGACCGCCGCCACCGTGCCAGGTGCGCGCACCGTCAGCCTGGCCGCCGCCGGCAACCTGCACATCGGTGACCAGATCACGGTGGACGCGCCCGCTGACGGCTACGGCGCCGGCCACCCCGAGACCCGCACCGTCCAAGCGATCAGCGGCACCGTCGCCACCCTGGACACGGCTCTGACGAACGCGCACGCGCTCGGGGTGTGGGTGGAGAACTCGCGGTCGGGCACGTCCAAGCTGGACACACAGGGCAGCAACATGCGCCTCTACGACACCGAGAAGGACGGTCCGCAGACCGTCCAGCCCATGACCTACTGGGGCTGGCGCTACCTCGAGATCAGCAACACCGGGCACAAGCTCATCGCCAAGGACATCTCGGCGATCGTGCAGAACACCGACGTCCCGGCAGGTCACGCCGCGATGTTCGACAGCAACAACTCCACACTGAACTCGGTGTTCACACTCATGCAACGCTCGGCCCTGCAGTCCGAGCAGAACACCTTCCTGGACACCCCGACCCGCGAGAAGGGGCAGTTCCTCGGCGACACGGTCGACCAGTCCTTCGCCTCGATGTCGTCGCTGGACGAGCGGTCGCTGACCCGCGAGGCGATCGTCAGCTTCATCGCCTCGCAGCAGCGATACTGGGCCAACGGGGCGATGAACGCCGTCTATCCCAACGGTGACAGCAAGCGCGACATCCCCGACTACACCGAGATGTTCCCCGAGTGGGTCATGCAGTACTACCAGCAGACCGGGGACAAGACGCTGCTCGCGCAGGCCTATCCGGCGATGAAGAAGGTCGCCGACTACGTCAACGCAGCCGTGGACGGCACGGGTCTGGTGTACCAGCTGCCCGGCGGCAGCGGCCAGTACCAGTACGGCATCATCGACTGGCCGGCACCCATGCGCTACGACACCGTAGTCGACGGCAACGGCGCCGCGCTCGTCGTCAACGCACTTGCCGTTGGCGCCAACCGCTCCGTCGCCCGTGCGGCGGATGCGCTCGCCGAGCAGCCGGAATCGCTCGCCTACGGCCAAAAGGCTGACGGCCTCACCAACGCCGTCAACGCCCAGCTGCGCAACGCCGACACAGGTCTGTACTCCGACGGGTTGGCCACCACCACCGAGCAGCGCATCGAGAACTACTCCCAACATGCGCAGACGTATGCGGTCGCCTACGGCATCGCTGCGCCGAGCGACTACGCGGCGCTCGGCAGACGCATCGCCCAGGACGGCATGCAGCAGGGCCCGATGGACCTGCGGCAGCTGGAGTCGGCACTCGGCGTGACCGGGCAGACCGCGGCGCTGGTGTCGCTGCTGACGAACCCGAACCAGGACGGCCCGGCCAAGGTGCTCGCCGAGGGCGGGACCTACCTGTGGGAGCAGTGGAGCCCCGGCTGTGCGGTAGCCGGCTGCACCGGCGCTGCTGTTAGCCAGTCCAGCAGCGAGAGCTTCTCGCACGGGTGGGGGGCGGCCGGAGTCAACGGGATGCTGGAGTCCCTGCTCGGTATTACCGTCACCGGTCCGGGCGCCTCCAGCGTGGCGATCACGCCGCCGGCTCGCGGGCTGACGCACGCCAAGGGCACCGAGTGGACCGAGCGCGGCCCGGTGGCGGTCGACTGGCGACACTCGGGTAGCAGCTTCTCCCTGGACGTCACCGTGCCGGACAACGTCGCGGTAACCGTCCAGTTACCCACCGCAGACGGGGCCCGCTACGTGATTAGCGGCTCAGGCGGCGCCACTCTCACGGGGGTCGTGAACGGGATCGCCGAGTTCTCTGTCGGCTCCGGCCGCAGCCACCTCGTTGTCATCACGCCCGGAAAGTAGGACCAGTTGATCCGCTCTCGCCGGATCCGGCGTTTCATGGGAAAAGATTTTCCTAGGATCCGAGACCAGACTAGGGAGCCCGGTGGCGCGCCAGCTTCCCCGTTTACCAAACAGCCGCAAACGTATCGCGGGTCCAAAGGAGCCATTTGATGAACATCAAGTATCTTGCCCCCCTGGCTGCGGCCGCGTTGGTCGCGGGCTGGGGCGGCGGCGAGAGCAATGCGTCCCTGCACGAAACCCCGGCGGCCTTCGTGTCGCAGTCGAATGCCGCGACGCCTGCTGGCGGCGGCGACCCCAAGACCGTCGATATGGCTGCCCTGCTGAAGGCCCTGGGCGGCGCCGGCGCCAACCCGAGCACCGGTCCGGTCATCAATGTGGCGGACTATGGCGCCAAGGGCGACGGAACGACCGACGACACGGCAGCCATTCAGAAGGCACTGAACGATGCCAGCGCCCGTCAAGGGACCGTGGTGTTTCCCCAGGGCGATTTCCTGACTGGGGCGCTGTTCGTCAAATCGAACACGACCCTGCGCATCGATGAGGGCGTCACGCTCAGGGCCATCCAGGTCGACACCTCGTGGCCCAAGGTGTCGGAGGCTTATCCGCAGATCCAGACCCGCGTACAAGGCATCGAAATGCAATCGGTGGCGGCCATCATCAATATCGACCACTCCGAGAACGTCACCATCACCGGCAATGGCACCATCGACGGGCAAGGCCAATCCTGGTGGGACCACTATTACCTGGTCGGCAGGCCGCAGCATGACAAGGACAAGGTCGGCTGGGCCTTGAATTACGACGAGCAACGGCCCCGGACCATCGAGAGCTTCGAGTCGAAGAACGTCACCATCAAGGACGTGACGCTCAGAAACTCCCCGTTCTGGACCGTGCACCTGGCCTACACGGACGGCGCCCATGTCGATGGCGTAAAGATCCGCAACCTGATGAACGCGTCCGGGCGCATGCCCAGCACCGACGGCGTGGACATCGACTCTTCCAGGAACGTGCTGGTGGAGAACGCCGATATCCAGGCCAATGACGACGCGCTAGTGATCAAATCCGGGCGCGACGGCGACGGGCTGCGGGTCCACCGGCCGAGCGAAAACATCCTGATCCGCAATTCGTTGGTGACGGCCGGTGCCGCGGGTTTCACCATCGGCAGCGAAACCTCCGGCGGTGTGCGCAACGTCGAGGTGTACAACATCGATCTCAAGCCCATGGTGGCCCAGTACAACAGCAATATCGGTTACAAGGCGGGTGGGCCGACGGTGTTCAGCGGCTTCATTTTCAAGTCGGCACCCACGCGCGGCGGCACGATGGAAGATGTCTACGTGCACAACGTCAACATTGAGGGCGCCTACTATTTGCTGCGGGCGGAGCAGAACTGGGGCTCCACCAATACCATCCCCGATGGCTATCCCGCGGAAAAGGTGCCGCCCTTCTGGAGCGCCATCATGGAAATGCCGGCAACGTCCGAGGCGGGGATTCCGCACTTCAGGAATTTCACCTTCAAGAACATCAAAATGGCGAGCGTGGAATCGAAGGTGTTCGACGTCAGCGCCACGGCGGGCAGCAGCTACGAGAATTTCACGTTCAAGAATATCGACGTCAACGCCACTAGCAGCAAGGGCGCCACCGTCAGCGGGGGCTCGATCCGCAACGCGCAGAACTGGACTTTCATCAACAGCAGCGTCCACGACGCGCAGGGCAACCCGGTCGGCGTCAGTTTGGACGCCGCCACCACCAGCGGCGTGACGGGCTTGTCCGGGTGGTAAGCAGTGAGGCAACCACCGCGCCGGGGTCCAGCGGTAGCCGGATGACGACGCGCAGCCCGGACGCCTCGCTCGCGTGGGGGTCCGGCGCGCCAGGCGTGCCACGCTGAGTGCGGTCACGACGACGGGCGCCGACCTCCGGGCAGGGCATCCCGCTCGACGAGGGTCTTCAGGTTCGCCAGCTCCTTGCGCGCCTCACGTGGCTTGAGGATGACCATCTCGACACCTGGCCACGGCCGGGCCTCGTGGCCAGAACGTGACGTCGCGGAGCAGATGTACGCGGGAAACGAGGGACGAGCCGCTGCGCGCTCGCGAAGCGCGCGTTGTGCTCAGGCGACCACCGTCGGCCCTGGGCCCGACTGCACATCACCCGAACCGCTCGCGCTTTTCTGGGCCGAGGCGCTGCACTACGTGATCGCACCTCCGCCGTCCGACTTCGACTCGTGGGACGACTTCTTCATGTCGATTGGTGTGCCTGAAGACGAACTTGGCGGTGGCTCGGACATCATCGAGGATTCGAACGGTGAGGGTCCGCACATCTGGATCCAGATCGTCCCCCAGAAGAAGTCGATCAAGAACCGCATCCACATCGACGTGAACGCGAGCGGTGGTCGCGGTTCGTCGCTCGACACCGGGCGCGAGCTGGTCGAGGCTGAGGCGGCGCGGCTCGTTACATCTCTCGGTGCCATGCGGCTGCGCGCGAACGTCACGGAGGGTCTGGATCACTACGGAGTCGCGATGGCCGATCCCCAAGGGAATGAGTTCGACATCAACTAGCCGGTACCAGGCAAAGGCCCTCCCGAGTGAGTCGTGCGGTCGCATGGGTGCGTCTTTCCGCCGCGTGTGATGTGAGTTTTCCGCTCAGGGTCGGCTTCGACGAACATCCGCTCATGCTTGATATGTGGGTGTGGCTGCCCCTGCTTGGGCGTCGTCATCGGGGCATCCAACGCCCGACGCGGTGAACCCACGTAAGTCCCTTGATTGCGCCAGAGACGGCAGGTCCGGCGAACGTGAAGACGTCCTGCAGGACGCTAGCGAAGTCTTGATCGAGCCGGTCGGTGAGTCGCTGTCTGCGAACCCAAGCACTCCACTTGTTTTGAGCGATCTCGGCGTAGCCGGCGAGAGCCTCGTCCAGCGGCGTCAGGGTGGCATTGCGGTGCGTGGCGACCACGTCGATGGAGGCTGCGAGCTCGTCGCCGTCGACATCGTGCGCCGCGCTGAGAAGGGCGATGTCGGCGTAGTCACGCCAGCGAGTGTTGACCGTCCCGCGTTGGACTGCCGTGACGATCTTTTCGGCAAACACCATGGATAGCGGGTACCCACGCACGGTGATGGCTCCCCCGAGAAGGCGAGGTACCTCGACCTGTCCTGGCGGGGGCACGATGGGGTCGCCAACGTTGACGTCAACGTGGAACGGGATGCGCGCGCGACAGGTGACCGATGAGCCTGACGCACACCC
>Ga0209585_10000030_pt1 | contig 47941 bp, 48 predicted proteins | sample NGEPerone_FD_185491 | JGI IMG/M metagenome (GOLD analysis project Ga0209585, IMG submission 185491) | Arctic peat soil microbial communities from the Barrow Environmental Observatory site, Barrow, Alaska, USA - NGEE Permafrost154B-one... | ecosystem: Environmental > Terrestrial > Soil >... | reverse complement strand
AACCGCGTGATCAGGAAGACGACCACGGGCAGTCCGAACAGAAGGGCCACCAGAGCCTTGTTGCGATGCTTGTCGAACCACTCGCCGGCGGCAAGCGGCAGAATGGCGATGCACAGAAGCAAGCCCACGAACGGCGCTACCCACCACCAACTGAGCTCGCGACCGATCTCGGCCATGACGCACACCCCCACCGTCGCACCTGAACACCGCTAAGCATATGCATCATATCGGACGGTGCGCTCGTCGGCCCAGCGCCGGCTGGCGCGGTGGTTGGGATCGACCGCGTCCGGAGTGGTATCGAGGAGCAAGATACCTGTGCTGCTGGCGCCGACGAAGGACCGAAGCACAAGAGGGGAGTCGCCTGCCTTCCGGGGGCCTCGCACTAGGTTGCGGGGCCCCCGCTCGCTTCCCGGCATAGGCGGACCTCAGGCAGCCCTGCCTCCCACACGCTCGTTGCCCGGTGCCGGGTACCTGCCACGCAGTGCGCGTGCGCCGCCTATCGTCGGCTGGCGCGCGCAACGGGCGTGCGGTACACGCGATACTGGGCAAGGCTGCGCTCCACTGTCACCCCGACCCACCTGCAGTCCTACCTGGAGGAGCTCACGTTCCGCTTCGACAGACGCAGCTCCGGCAGTCGTGGGTTCGTCTTCCGTCGCCGGGTCGAGCAAGCCGTGGTTGCCGGGCCGCTCACCGAGGCTGAGCTGACGTTCGGCTACGACTGGAGCGGGAGCCAGGGAAGGAGGAGCTAACCGCCTACCCCCCTAGATCGAATGGGTTCCGTCGATTTCTCATCTACCCCTAAGCCGAATGGGTTCCGTCGATAGCTCATCCAAGTTGTCAGCCCAAAGATACTTCTTCGTTTCGGCTACAATAACTCCATTCAAGAGAAGTAGAGCAACGAGGTTGGGTATGGCCATCATGATATTCATCGAATCCGCCATATCCCAAACGGCAGGCAAAGACATGACCGATCCGACGAAGACCATAATGACCCAGAGAATACGGTAAGGCCTAATTATGACTTTTCCGAACAAGTATTCAGCCGCTCGTTCGCCGTAATACGACCAGCCAAGGATCGTTGAAAACACAAAGGTCATGAGGCCCACGGTCAGGACCACGGCGCCGACCAGAGGGATCTGTTCAAACGCTACTTTAGTCAGTTCGGCGCCTTGCATTCCCTGCATATTAGCAGGAGCGCTCAGAGTACTGCTGACTATGACGAGCCCGGTCATTGCGCAGACCACTACGGTATCCCAGAAGGTTCCGGTAGAAGAGACGAGGGCCTGTCGGACGGGATTCCTCGTCTGAGCAGCGGCGGCGACGATCGGAGCTGATCCCAACCCGGACTCATTGGAGAACAAACCGCGGGCAACTCCGTATCGAGCGGCCATCATGAACGTTGCTCCGATGAATCCACCGCCAGCTGCTCGAGGTGAAAAGGCTGATCTGACGATTTCGGCTATGGCAGGCCCTACGTACTCGGCATTCATGATCAAGATGATGGCACAGCCAGTGACGTAGAAGATAGCCATAAAAGGCACAAGCCTCTCGCAGACGGCCGCAATACTCTTTACGCCACCGAGAATGACGATTGCTGTGAGGATGGCCATAAGAATACCGGTGATATAGGCAGGGATGTGGAATGTCTCGTACACCAAGCCGGAAACGGAGTTGGCTTGGACTGTGTTGCCAATCCCAAAAGCCGCAATTCCAGTGAATATGCAGAACAATACCCCAAGCCATTTCTGGCCGAGCCCGTTCTCGAGAGCGTACATCGGACCACCAAGCATTGTCCCATCGATGGTCTTGACTCGGTACTTGACGGCTAGCAAAGCCTCAGAGTATTTGGTAGCAATCCCGAATACCCCCGTTAGCCACATCCACAGTACGGCGCCAGGACCGCCAAGGCCGATAGCGGTTGCTACTCCAACGATATTCCCTGTACCAATGGTCGCGGCGAGAGCAGTCGTAAGAGCGCCAAATGGACTCACATCACCCTCTGCGCCCTTTTCTCTGGTGACGGAGAGTTTGATTGCCTTGAGAATGTACCTTTGAACGAAGCGAGTTCGATAGGTCAGGAATAAGTGCGTACCGAAGAGGAGAATGAGCATAACGGGTCCCCAAAGGTAACCGTTGAGCCAGATGAATATGTTGTCAAATGCTTGCATACGTTTGTCTCCGCTTTCCTTTCTACACTGATCTAGTCTCATGGACAGTGCAGCCTGAAGGGAGCTGCCCTAGTGTCTCTACGGGGGATAGTCGGTGCTCGGGTTCATGGAGAATGTGCATGCCGCAGTCGCTGATGGCAACACGGCCAGAATCAGCAGGACCAGCCCCGTACGAACGGACATGCGGGCGCGATACCGTGCGCGATACATGGACCCCCTTTCTGGGATCCCCTGACTGTCACCCTGGTCCCAGACTCGAAGAGACTACTTGCGTGAGAAAGACGCGTCAAGGTTGAGGTTGACAATTCGCGTGGTGGGACAAGGGCGTCGAGACAGCACGGCCTGGCGACGTGCCCGTTCAGTCCAGGTCGCCAAAGGCCAGTCCGGCGCGGGGATGTGACAGCCGGTTTCAGCGAAGAACCGTGTTTTGCGGCGGGCTCGCAAGGCTCGAGTCACTGTGGCCGAACGTTTCGGCGTTTCAGCGCCGCGCCGCTTCCCGGCTGTCTACTGCTCGCTGGGGATGCGTCCGCTGGAAGTTTCCCTGGACCGCGATCACCCGGCGGGCCTTCTCAAGCTGAGTCTCGCGGCGCGTGATGCGCCGGCGCAGCTCCGCGATCTGCGCCGCAAGGGGGGCCTCCGCCGGCTTACGCCCCCGGGGCCGGGAGAGGGCCTCCAGGGCACCCTGGTCCCGCTGCCTGCGCCAGGTGGAGAGCTGGGGAAGAGTAGAGGTTCTCGCGGCGCAGAAGAGCGCCGACGTCACCTGGGCGCGAGAGACCATCTACATCGCACAGGATGCGCAGCTTGCACTCGGAGGTGAACCGCCGCCGCTGCGGCCGCTCCACGAGTTCCGGGTCCGGAATGACCCTCGCGCGCTATCTTGGCAGAGAGGGGACGGTTGCCGTCTTCGTCTGAGCAACGACGGCCCTGCTTGGTCCCTGTGGCTCGACGCGACACAGGGCGCGACGACCTACTTTGCCTCGGCCGGTTGGACGTTGCCCGAGGGCGACGGCCTGCACACGCTGTGCGTCGAACGCGCGGCTGGAAGGGCACCGCAGGCACGGCTAGGCGGGACTGAAAAGCGCGGTGTCGTCAGTTCGATTCTGACCCTCGCCACCATCTTCCAGGCATGGTCCGGCGCCGCCGTGCGTCGTCGGTCGCGGCTCGTCGTCAAAGCTGCGGCGCGTCACCCTCCTTGAACACGAGGAACGGCGTTAGCGAAGATCATCGTCTGACTGAAGCGGCACGGGGCACACTGAGTCTGTCAGATCGGACAACGCATGCCGCAGCGCGTCGCTCAAGCCCCCTTGCGCGCCGCCGATAGCAGGAGACGTGGAGGGCTTCAGCCGCATCGTCGGTCGAAGCCTATGAACAGGGTGCCGACCCGAATACAGCGGAGGCCCGGCAGAGCATGACGACACAGCGACTTCTGAGGATCAAGTACGATCGCCGCGACCTCGGCTTCGTCAGTGCGCGTGTGCTCCGCGAGGATTCCACGGATACGGCTTGGCGCCTGTGCGTTGAGTCTCCCGCTGACCTGGATGAGTTTCGCGGCCATCTGGTCAACGGTTCGTCCATGGCTCTCACCATGGTCACGCGCGAGGGCGACTTCTTGCGCGGCGAGGCCTGCGTGGCCAACGTCAGCGATTCCTACGATGCCGCCACCGTTGTGACGCTGTCCGGCTTGGGGCCGTTGCACAGCACCTGACGCGCGGTTCCAGGCTCTGCCGCCGTCCTCAGTCGGGGAACACGGCATCGCCGACGAGTTCGCGCACGCGCAGCATGTCGAAGACGCCGCCCACGGCGGGGGAGAGGTTACGGGCGATGAGCGGAGTACCCTGGCTGCCCATGTCGAGACACAGGCGCACGAAGATGCCCGTGCCCGAGGAGTCGATGAACTCCACGCCGGCAAAGTCGAGGACCACGGTCTGCGCGCCGGCGGCGGCCGTGGTAACGGCCTCCCGCAGCGTGTCGGCGCAGTCGAGGTCCATCTCGCCGGCAAGGTAGACGGTGGGCGCCGGGCCCTGGTCGATCGATGTCCGCAGCATACTTCCTGCCTCAGTCGGTCTTGCGGTCGAGTAAAAGCGTCGTGCCCGCGGGGCCGGTATGCAGCCCCACGGCGTCCAGATAGTCGAGAATGATCTTGAACCCGTACCCCATGGATGCCTGGCCATTCGCCGTCGGCGGCTTGATCCAGTTGAGGAAACTCAGGCCCGGCCCGTCGTCGGCAACGACCACACGGAGGCGGTCGTCAAGGCGGCGCAAGGTCATGCCGCCGCTCCCGCCGCCGTGCAGCAGCATGTTGGTGACCGCCTCGGAGATGCACAGGGTGGTGCGCTTGCGCGTGGCGACATCGATTCCGGATTCCTCCAGCACCACGTCCACGGCTTCACGGGCGGCCGCCAGGGAGGCTGAGTCGTCGATGGCGAATTGGAGCAGCCGTTTTCCCGTCCTGGTCTCCCGGATAAGCTCCTTGTCGTCCAAGATGCGGAGCTTGCCGCAAGCCACGGCCGCGGCGAGGTCGTTGAGTATCTCGACCAGACTGCGTCTGTGGTCGCCGTGGTGTCGCTGCCAACCGTTGGTGCGGATGCTCAGGATGTCACAGCGCTTGCCCTGGGGGACGAAGCACAGCTCATCGGCGACGAAGTCGTCCGGTTGCGAGACCGCGTAGCACATGAAGGTGGCGCGGGTGAGAGCTTCCACGGCGTGCGCCACCAGGTCGTCCTGCGGCAGCCCGGCGTCGAGCTCGCCGATGACGGCGTGGACTCTCGTGTCGCCGAGCGTGTAGCGGAAGACCTGCAGTGACGCCGGCAAATCGGCCGTTGGTTCAGCCACTACTCCCCCCGTTCGATGTCGTGCGTCTGCCGCATCGCGGGAGCGGCTCAGGCGAGTCGCGCCAGCAACAGGGTGGCGTCGTCGCTGGGTGAGACGCCGTCGCGGAAAGCGGCGATGTCCTCCCAGACCGCTTCCAGTGTCTCATCAAGTGAGTGCTCACGACAACGTTCGAACGACGCCTCCAGCCTTTCCATTCCGAAGAGTTCGTTGGCCGGGCTCCTCGCCTCGGTGAGGCCGTCCGTGTACAGGGCCACGGCATCGCCCACGGCCAGCGAGATCTCGTCCTCAGGGAACCGCAGGCCGGTGCGCACACCCAGGGCAGCGCCGCGCGACGGCACCTGGCGCACGCCGTCGGCGCCGCACACGAGTACCGGGTTGTGGCCGCCGCCGGCGATCGTCACGCTCTTCGTGCCCGGGTCGTAGACGGCCAGGGCCAGCGTGAGGAAGTAGGGCAGTCGCTGGCCCTCGAGGTCGCGCGTCAGGCCGTCGTTGACCTCGGCGAGGATATCGCCCGGCCGTTTTCCGGGAGCGATGGCGTCGTGCAACAGCGAGCGAGCCATGGCCATGATGAGCGCCGCCGCGAGGCCCTTGCCCATCACATCGCCGCAGACGATGCCCAGACGCCCATCGCCGAACGGGATGTAGTCGTAGTAGTCACCGCCCATTTCGCCGAGGAAGGCGATGCGCTGCTCGAGCCGGAGCCCTTCGACCTCCGGTGTGGAGGCGGGGAGGAGGTCGGTCTGGATGCGCCGCGCGCGCTCGATCTCGGCCGCCACCTTCAGCTGCGCCGCGCGGAGCTCGTCGTGCAGCTTGACCGACGTGGCCAGTTCCTCGTGGAACGAGTCGCGCTCGGCATCGAACGTCGCCCGCTCCCGAGCACGTTTCACGTAGATGTCGTAGGAGTAGTAGATCAGGTAGAGGGGCGGGATCCCGAGCAGCATGCCCGGCACGCCCAGCCACAGGTAGAGAGCCGCCACGAGGAGTGCGAGGGTCGATCCCGCGAGGTAGCCCGGCAGCGCCCACTGGTAGCTCTGACGCCAGACGCGTATCGGACCATCCTGGGTGACCAGAGAGATGACCCCTGCCAGCAACACGGTGTGCACCGCGAAGTCGACGATCGTCGCCGCGAAGGTCGGCAGGACTTTGCTCATGAAGTCTCCGCCTGCCGGGGTAAGGCTGAGGTACAGCAAGCCGCACAGGTACGTCGACAGCAGGTAGTTGACGACGTTGAAGACGATCTTCAGGGGGTCGCGTGTGACCCAGGAGGTGGTGAGGCCGCTGACCGCGGCGACCGCCATCGCCGGCCAGAGGCCCAGGGCGATGAGGCAGGCCAGTACCGGCACGAACGACAGCGTCACGTCGCCGACCAGCGGAAGCTTGATCTCGCGCAGGTCGGTGAGCGTCGCCAGGATCATGAACGCCACCAGGTCGAGCGTGAAGGGGACCGGGTCGGCTACTCCGGCGGCGACGCAGGCGCCCGCAGCCCCAAGGCCGACCAGCGCCACGTAGAGCGAGACGGCCCTGCGTTTCCGCATGGCCGTCTCGTCACGGACTACGATCTCGGATGAGCCTGCGCTCACTGCCCTTCGAGCAGGATCGTCCACCGGAACTTGGTCCAATCGAACTCCGTCCACCGGAACTTGGTCGACTGGTAGTCCGTCCACCGGAACTTGGTCCACCGGAACTTGGTCCAGGCGACGTCCGTCCAGCGGAACTTCGTCCAGCGGAACTTGGTCCAGGCGACACCCGTCCAGCGGAACTTGGTCCACCGGAACTTGGTCCATCCGTACTTCGTCCATGCCTTCTTATCCCACGCGGCGTACACATCATCGCTGAGGATCGTTGTGCCGTCGCCCAGATCGGCCGACAGCGCGTAGCCGTTCGCCTTGGACGTGTCGGCCAGGGCCCCGTCCACATCGATCAGGCCGGCGCCCTGCTGATGAACGCTCGCTCCGGGCAGCGGGTCGGCCGTGCGCATGAGGCGCACCTTGACGTCGTCTGGGCTGAGGCCCGGATCGGCGTCGAGCAGCAGAGCGACCGCGCCGGCGGTGACGGGGGCGGAGGTGCTGGTGCCCGAGAGCATCAAGTAGCTCGGCTGAGTGTTGGCCGGGGCCGACGGAGCGTATGTGGCCACCGGGATGAGGTTCTGGGGGAAGTTGACGTCGATGTATGAGCCGGGCATGCGCACCGAGATGAGGCGGTTGCCCGGGGCCACCACGTCTGGCTTGGCAAACTCGTCGAACAGGGTGGGGCCGATGGAGCTGTAGTAGGTCATCACGTCGTCGCCGGGCGTTGGCGTCTGGCGAGTGTCGGTGGCTCCGACGGTGAGCACATACGGGCTGTTGCCTGGCGACAGGATACCGCCGGGGCCGAACTCGCCCTCGTTACCGGCGGCACAGACGACCGTAATGCCATGCTTCCAGGCGAACTCGACGGCGCGAGCGATGGGGTCGTACTGCACGGGGGCTACGGGGTTACTGCCGATCGAGAGGTTGATCACGCGGATGCCGTAGTCGCTCTTGTGGGCGACCGCCCAGATCACGCCGGCCATGACCGCTGAGGCGCGACCCTGGCCCGTGTTGTCGAGCACCTTGATGCCGACGATGTCGGCGGCCGGTGCGACGCCGCGGAACTGCATCGTGGCGTAGCCGCCGTCCTCGAGGGGCAGGGACGCCGTGCCGTCGCCGGCGATGAGGCCGGCCACGAAGGTGCCGTGCCCGGCGTCGTCGTAAGGTGCCTTCTTCTTGTTGACGAAGTCCTTCCAGCCCACGATCCGGCTCTTGCCGAGGTCGGACGTGGTGGCGACGCCGCTGTCGACAATGGCGACGCCGACGCCGCTGCCGTCCGGTCCGCCGTCGGCCGGCGGCGTCACGTCACCAAGCCCGATGGCGAGATTGGTGACGTCCATCGAGCTCTTGTAGTCGAGGCCGAAGACCGGGTTGTCGGCGACGATCATCTGGACGGCACTCTCCTGAGAGAGAGCTGCGATCTCATCGGGCGTCAAGTATGCCGCCACGGCGTCGAAGCGCGGGAACTCCGTCGTCTCGGCGCCGGCCGGCAAGGCCTCCTGCACGACGCCGGTGGCGTCGGGCTCCGTGTAGACGAGGACGGGGACCGCGTCGTCTCCACCTGTGGCCTCGAGGACCGTGGTGACGCTCGAGTCGATCTTGCTGTCGTCGCTGTCGTCCTTGGCCAGTGCCGTGACCGGCAAGGCCAGCAGACACAGCAGCGCGACGGCCAGGAAGAGGATCTTTGCTTTCATCTTCATCGCCTCCACACCAGTGCTCCGTGGGCCTACCGGCTTGCTCAAGGCCGGAGGACGCTGTTCGGGTTCACCCTTGGCGTGAGGAAAGGGACGCTAGCCTGGCGCCGGATGCTGAAGGCGAGGTTCGCGACCGCGAAGATCGGGTTCGGCAACCGAGCTATCTTGATCATCCAAGACCTCTGGCTTTGCGTCCCTGCCTCACGGCAAGTTTGCCTTTATCGTTCATGGTCTCTATCGGCGGGTCGCGCGAGAAAGATAAGGGCTTCTAGACGAATTGGCAGGCCAAGTGTTGCTGGCGGAGGCAACGCGCAGGGCCGCTCGCGCCGGTGTGGAGCGGTCGGGCTCGGCCAGCCAGCCAGCTTGGCAGCTGGAGGCGTCTGACACCATCCGAAGAGACGACGTGGCGCGGGAGCGCGCGCCGCGAGAATGCCTTACTCTCGTGGCGTCAAGATCTTTCCCACCGACTACGACGAATCAGGGTGGGCAAACCTTTCGCGGCCGCAGGAATCGAGGCGATGACCCTTCGTCGCCACGCCTGACCGCGGTGGTAGACTACGAACACGGTTGTCCACAGATAGTGAGAGGAAGCCGACGTCTCGAGGCGGTCACTGCACCCGCCGCCCTGCCCCGGTACTCCCGGTACTCCTTTCCTCGTGCTGGTCATGCCGGCCGCACCGCGTGCCCGCAAGCCGTGGGCGCATCGCCAGAAGGGAGGAGATCTATGAGTCGCAGCGATGGCCTCTACACTGCTATGCAGAGGCAGGTCATCAACCAGATGCTGAAGCTGGCTTCGAGCGACGACAAGACCAAGATCGTCAGGGCGTTCCGGCTCGCCGAGAAGATCACCCCGGACCACTACAAGGGCTCAGTGCGTTTCGTCGCCGAGAAGGTCAGGGACGACCATCCGGCCCTCTCCATGGCCCGGTACGTCACCACCAAGCTCAGCCCGCGCTGTCGCGACCGTTTCATCGAATGTCTTATCGTCAACACACTTCTTCGCGGTTCCGGCAGGCGGACAGACCTTATGGAGCGGACGGGCATGATGGCGCCGATGACCGTCCTCATGAGCCCCACGATGCGCTGCAATCTCACCTGCGACGGCTGCTACGCGGCGGAGTACTCGCCCGACCAGGACCTCGACCGCGACCTTCTCCAGAAGATCGTCGACGAGGGCAACGACATGGGCGTCTTTCTGTTTACCATGCTGGGCGGCGAGCCGTTGATGTACGACGGGCTGCTCGACTTCGTGCGTGAGAACGAGGACGCCTACTTCCAGGTGTTCACCAACGGCACGCTCCTTGACCAGGACCTGGTCGACGAGCTGGCCGAGGTGGGCAACGTGGCTCCCATGCTCAGCATCGAAGGCACGCCGGAGATGACCGACCTGCGGCGCGGGCCCGGCGTGCACCGGCAGGTGATGGAGGTCATGGACCGTCTTGGCGAGGCCGGCGTACCCTACGGCTACTCGGTCACCGTGGCCAGGAACAACTGGCGGATCCTCATCAGCGACGAGTTCATCGACCCGCTCGTCGAGAAGGGCGCCATGATCAGCTGGCACTTCCTCTACATGCCGGTAGGTCGCGACCCGAGCACCGCGATGATGCTCACGCCGGAGGAGCGCAACGAGTTCCGCATCGCCATTCACCGCGTGCGCGACATGAAGCCGATCTTCCCGGTCGACTTCTGGGGCGACGCCCCCTGGGTCCAAGGCTGCATCGCCGGCAGGCACTACGCGCACATCACGAGCGAGGGCTGGGTCGAGCCGTGCATCTTCACTCACTTCGCCACCGACAACATCCGCGATGTGAGCCTCCTGGAGGCGTTCAACTCGCCGTATTTCCGCGAGATCCGCAAGCGCCAGCCGTTCAACCACAACCTGCTCATGCCCTGCATGCTCATCGACAACCCCGAGCAGTCGCGGGAGATCATGGCGCTCACCGGCGCCACTCCCACGCATCCGGGTGCCGAAAGCATGTTCACCGAGCTGCGTGCCGACCTCGACGCCTACTCGGCCGAGGTCGAACGTGTCTACGCTCCCGTCTGGAGCTGCATGTGCGCCGGGGACGAGGCCGGGAAGGCCTGCGAGCCGGCGCCGGTCGACTAGCTCTGGTCCACGCGACCGCGTGGCTGGCGGGCGGCGGGGCGCCTCGCGCCCCCCGCCGCCCGCCTCGCGTTTGCGGCCGCACGGGCCCGCGCGGCCGGCTAAGGGATTCGTGCTATCCTGTCGAATCTAGACTCTGCCGGAAACGACATGGCGAGACCCTATCCTCACAAGCGGGTCGCTCGGGCGGCCGCCGTCTCCATAGTCACCTTCTTCACGGTGCTGACGGCCATCTGGCTGGCGCCGAGAATGAGTGACGCCGTTGCTGCCTGGCTGCGCACACCGCCGATCCGTTCCGTGACCATTGCTCTTCCGGCTGCCGTGCGGGTGCAGCACGTCCCGATGGCTTCCGCCGATGCGGCGGCGGGTCGCGCCGTTTCGCCTGCGTCAGGCGGCGGGTCGCCCTTGGTCGCCAAGGCCGACGACTCCACACCCGATCCCGCTGCCGCGGGCCCGGTAGCTGCACCGAGCGTGGACGCCGGCCTGCGCTTCACGATGGTCGGCGTCACCTGCCGCCCACCGGCGAGGCAGGGCCCCGTGTCAGTCCGTTTGCGCACCAGCGAGGATGGGGCGACCTGGAGTGAGTGGTACGAGGCCGCCCTCGACAGGACGAGCGGCGCTGATGGCGGCGCTGCGCTGGCCTTCACCGAACCGATCTGGAGCGGCGGCGGCCGTTACGTGCAAGTGACGGCGCAGGCCGCGGCCAGCGAGCTCAGCACGCCCGTCGAACTGCGCGGGGTGCGCGTGGTGGCGATCAACAGCACTGAGGACGCCGATGGCGGAGCAGTCGTCCTGGGCGTGGTTCGGCAAACCATGGCTACCGTGGCCGGTCTCGATCTGACGCCGCCGGTCGGCGCCATGACCACGCGTCCGGACATCGTCACCCGGTCAGAGTGGGGCGCCAACGAGTCATACCGCAGCGGTACGCCGGACTTCGCGACCGTCAAGATGGCTTTCGTCCATCACACCGCCAGTGGCAACAGCTACAGCCGTTCCCAGGCGCCGGCCATCGTGCGCGGAGTGTACTACTACCACACCAAGTCGCTGCACTGGAGTGACGTGGGTTACAACTTCCTCGTCGACCGCTACGGGACCGTCTACGAAGGGCGGTACGGCGGCGTCACCATGGGCCCGATCGGCGCGCAAACGCTGGGGTTCAACACCGGCAGCACAGGCATCTCGGTGATCGGCACGTTCTCCAAGGTCGTTCCGCCGTCGGCCGCGGTGAATGCCCTCGAGAAGCTGCTGGCCTGGAAGCTCGACGTCCATCACGTCGACCCCCTGGGTTCGGCGACCCTGACCTGCGGGTACGGGCAGAAGTTCGCCACCGGCCAGAAGGTGAAGTTCAACGTCATCGCCGGCCACCGCGACGCCAACTACACGGACTGCCCGGGCACCAAGCTGTACGGCCTGTTGCCGAGCATCCGCAAGGCGGTGGCGGTTCTCGGCCGACCGAAGATCTACAACTTCTCCATGAGCGCCGGCTCCATCAGCCCCAACGGAGACGGCGTGCTCGACCAGACCGCCATCGGGTTCACCGCCTCGGAGGCTGTCAAGTGGCGTATCGAGGTCAGCAAGCCCGGCGGCGACGTGCTGCGGCGCATCACCGGCCAGGGTACCGGAGTCCAGGTCACCTGGGCCGGCAGGGACGACCAGGGACGCTACCTTCCCGACGGCGACTATGCCCTGGTCGCCAGCGCCGCGAGCGCCAGGGGCGAGGCGCGCCCGGTGCGCACCACGGTCCGCATCGATACCACGCCGCCGCACCTGCAGAGCGCCGAAGTCGGCCCCAGCCCGTTCAGCCCGAACGGCGACGGCCACGGCGACAAGACGTTCCTGCGCTTCGAGCCCGGCGAGCGGGGCAGGGCGCGAGTCTCCGTGGTCGGCGGCGATCGGGTCCTGCGCCGCGTCACCGGGTGGCGCACTGTGAGTGCCCGGAGCCAGGCGGTCGCGTGGGACGGGCGCATCAGCGTCGGCGGCAGGCTCGCGGCCGCGCCCGAGGGGCGCGCGACGCTCGAGGTGGCCATGCGCGACCTCGCCGGCAACGAGGCGAGCGCGCGGCGCGCCGTCGTCGTGGATCGTACGCTCGGTTTCCCCAGCCTCACGCCGAGGACCTGTTCGCCGAACGGGGACGGTGCGCGTGACAGGGTCGACGTCGGTTTCAAGCTGACTCGGCGCGCCGACATATCCGTGACGATCCTCAAGGCCGGCCAGGTCGTGCGCACCTTGCGGCCGGGTGCCATGGTCGCAGGGACGCGCACGGTCACGTGGGACGGGCGGGTCGGCGGTGAGTACGCGCGTAGCGGCGCGTACATCGCGCGCGTCACCGCGAACAGCGACGTGGGCACGGTGACGGCCGGCGAGGCGCTCACCGTCGACCGGTATGCGCCGCGCCTCACGGTCCCTGCCACGGCGAGGGTCGTGTACGGCAGAACGGCGAAGATCGTCTACAGTGTCAGAGACCCGTACAGCCCGACCGTGCGCGTAAGAGTGACGGTGAGCAACGCGCAGGGCAAGATCGTGGCGTCGGTGTCCTGCGGCTGGGTCCGCCGGGGAAAGAGCCTTACGTTTGCCTGGAAGCCCCCGGCGAAGCGCGCCTATTCACTGGCGTTCAGCGCCGTAGATCGTGGGGGCAACCGCCAGAGCGTCGTGAGAAATACGTCTCTCAAGGCGCACTGATACGCGGGCTGGGTCTCCTCAGCCCATGCGAATGATCGCAGCACGTCAGCCCGCGTGTGAGACCGGCTCGATCGCGCGCAGGCCGCGCACGATGGCTACGACCAGAGCGACAAAGCCGACCACGAGCGCGACGCGGAGTACCGCCACTGCTGCGACGGCGAACCAGGCGATGATCTCCCAGCCGCTCATGACGCCTCCTCTCTCCGCGTACGTGGATGCCGCTCGACACGGCACCACTACTATGTATCTTCCCAATGTGGGCGTGAGAACATCAGGCCTGCGCACCAGATAGGAGGGGGCACACACCTGAAGTCTTCGCCGCGCGTTCCCCTGGATCTCTGCACGCAGAGTGCGTGGGGGCCACGAGGCAGTGGACGACGGGGCGGCTGTTCTCGCCGTCCCGTCGTCCACGAGGCTGAGCGTGCTGACTCAGCTTTCGGCGTGCTCGCGCCGCCAGCGACAGTGAGGCATGGGGCAGCTCGCCATACGCGCAGCGTCGCAGATCTCGCAACGCTGCGCGGCCATGCTGATGGGCAGGTCGAAGGCGCCGTCGGGCGCCTCGCCGAGCCGCAGGACGGCGTGCAGGGCCCGTGACACCGCCTTCATGTCGGCGAACGTGTCGGCCTTCTCCGGGAGGTCGATGAGGCCCATGCGCACGGAGCGCTTGCGCACGCGCCCGTCCGGGACGCAGGCGAAGCGGTCGAGCTGCTCGTCGTCCCACAGCCCGTACCGGCGCATCTCGCGCACCGCCCAGAAGGCGCGGGATTTGAGCGCGCCGCCGGAGGCGGCGTGGAGCACGTCGACGGTGACGTCGGGATCGGATGGCTGCGGCAGGAGTCGGCTCCAGGTGTCCCGCGTTTCCGCGAGCCGCGTGAAGTCGATGATCTTGCCCTTGCTGTCGTTGCGCGAGACCGGAGGGTCGAGCGCGTAGCGCTTGAGGTCGAATTCGTCGGCGAACACGGCGTCGATGACGCCGGCGGCCTCGATGCGGCGCCAGTCGGCATCGACCACCGACTCAGGCGCCGGTTGCGCCGCCAGGGCGCCGTAGCAGAGCAGCTTGTGGAACAGCCGGCTCTGCTCGCCGGTCTCGGCGGAGAAACGCTGGCGCTCGTCGGCATCGAGCACTTCGGCTGGTTGCCGCGAGGCGGCGGCGAACGCTTGCCCGAGAAAGGCGACATTCTCGCGTCGTTCTCGGTTGGTGAGCGTGGTCGATTCGTTCACGGATCCCCCCACTGATGCGTTTGGCAGAGGGCGCCCGGCCGGCGCGCCGTGTAGGTATGGTAGCGGCGCATGAGGCGAGCTGACAGGCTCACGATGGGGTGTCGGGGATGACATCGACTCTTTCCGGCGGTGGACATTGGACCACGCGCGACAGGGGGTGTTGACCCGTAAACAAGACTTAAGGAGTCTTGTTATCCCAGCTTGCGAGCGCGTTCCCCGGACGGTAGGCTCTGCAGTCGGCAAGGCGGGTTCCACCCGCAGGAGGTACGTCCCTACACCCATGACGTCTCTTGGCATCGATATCGGCTGCATCAGCCTCAAAGCCGCCCTTGTGGGCGAGGTCGAAGACCAGGCGCTCTATGCCGACCTCCTGACCAGGCGTCCCGACCTCTTTCAGGTCCCGCGCGCAGGACTGACGATCATCGATGAAAGGCCTCTCCTGGTGGCTGCGTACCGCCGCATCAAGGGCGGTCCCGGGGAAGCGACGCAGGCGCTGTTTGACGAGCTTCTGGCCGCGTTGCCCGACGGCCGCATCGGCGGCGTGCGTGTCACCGGCTCCGGCGGCCGGCTCATCGGGCAGGCGCTCGAAGCGAGCTTCGAGAACGAGTTCAAGGCCATAACGCGTGGGATCGCGGTGATCCACCCGGAGACCCACACGATCTTCGAGATGGGCGGCGAGACTTCGAAGTTCATCCGGCTCGAGGCTGCCGACCAGGCCGGTTGCGCCGGCATCGCCGACTACCAGACCAACGGCGACTGTGCCGCCGGCACCGGCTCGTTCATGGACCAGCAGGCCAGCCGGCTCCTCTACGACATCGAGGACGTCGGCGACATCGTCCTCGACGCGGGCAAGGCGGCCAGCATCGCCGGGCGCTGCAGCGTGTTCGCCAAGAGCGACATGATCCACGCCCAGCAGAAGGGCTACCAGCCGCCGGAAGTGCTGCGCGGCCTCTGCGACGCCGTCATGCGTAACTTCAAGGGGACGATTGCCAAGGGCAAGGTCGTGGAACCGCCCATCGCATTCATCGGCGGCGTCGCCGCCAACAGCGGCGCCGTCCAGTCTCTGCGCGAAGCGTTCGACCTCAAGGACGACCAGCTGTTCGTCCCGGAGTTTCACAGTTCGATGGGCGCCATCGGCGCCGCGCTGATCGAAGCGGACTACGCCGCGGCGCGTGCCGTGGCGATCGGCGGTCTGGACGCCGACCGTCTGCCGGCCGCCGACTTCCCGGTCGCCGAGCCCCTTTCTATGGACGACGTCCTGCTGCTCCGCGACATGGCCCGTCCCTTCGACTTCGGGGGGAACGGCGCCTTGGTCGACGCCTACATGGGCATCGATATCGGCTCGGTCTCCACCAATCTCGTCGTGGTCGACGACGAAGGCCGGGTGATCAAGGAGATCTACACCACGACCGACGCACGCCCCGTGGAAGTCGTGAGCAAGGGGCTCACCGATATCCAGGCCGAGATCGGCGCGCGCATCAACCTGCTCGGCGTGGGCACCACCGGCTCCGGTCGCGAGCTCATCGGCGAGTTGTGCGGCGCCGACATCATCACCGACGAGATCACCGCTCACAAGACCGGCGCGGACTTCATCGGTCGCCAGATCGGCAAGCAGTGCGACACGATCTTCGAGATCGGCGGCCAGGACTCCAAGTTCATCAGCTTGCAGGACGGCATCGTCGTCGACTTCGCCATGAACGAGGCTTGCGCGGCCGGCACGGGTTCGTTCCTCGAGGAGCAGGCCGAGAAGCTCGGCATCGATATCGTGGGAGAGTTCGCGCAGCTCGCGCTGAGCTCGCCGGCGCCGATCCGCCTCGGCGAGCGCTGCACCGTGTTCATGGAGCGAGACGTCATGGCGTACCAACAGCGCGGCGCGCGGCGCGAGGATCTCGTTGCCGGCCTCTCCTTCTCGATCGCCACCAACTACCTCAACCGCCTGGTGCGCGAACGCAAGGTGGGGGACTGCATCTTCTTCCAGGGCGGCACGGCCTACAACGACGCCGTCGCCGCGGCTTTCAGCCAGATCCTCGGCAAGGAGGTCATCGTGCCGCCGTACAACGGCGTCATGGGAGCCCTGGGCATGGCGTTGCTCGCCCGTGAGCGCGTGCAACGGACCGGCGAGCCGACCTCGTTCCGCGGCTGGGATCTGGGGCAAGTGGACTACACGGTGGTCGACTTCGTCTGCAAAGCGTGTTCAAACGAGTGCGACGTGCGTCAGTTCACCATCGAGGGCCAAAAGACCTACTGGGGCGACAAGTGCTCCGACCGGTACCGCAAGCCCGCCAAGGTCGACAAGGAGCCGGTGATCGTCGACCTGGTGGCCTTCCGTGAGGAGCGCCTTCTGGAACCGTACCTTGCGGCTGCCGAGCAGGCCGGGGAGGCCGCTCCCACAGTCGGCCTGCCGCGTAGCATGTATACCTACGACCGGCTGCCGTTCTGGGCGACGTTCTTCGCCGAGCTGGGTCTCCGCCCGGTGCTGTCCCCAGAAAGCGACAAGCAGATCCGCGAGGACGGCGTCGACCTCACCGTCGCCGAGCCTTGCTTCCCCATCCGCGTTGCCCACGGCCACGTGCAGTGGCTCCTCCGGGAGGGCGTGGACTACGTGTTCGTGCCCAACCAGGTCAATGAGGAGACAGAGTTCACGCAGTACAACTCGCACGCCTGCCCCTGGGGCCAGACGCTTCCTTTCGTGGTACGCACGGCGCCGGGCATGGAGGAGCATCGCGACAAGTTCCTCAGCCCGCGAGTGATGTTCCGCGACGGTCGCGAGGGCCTGGTGCGCGACCTGGCCGAGATGGGGGTGACGCTTGGGGTCAGCAAGGGGAGGCTGCGCTCCGCGCTTGACCGCGCCTCTGTCGCGCAGGACCGCTTCCGCGACGCACTCCTCGAAGCCGGGACGGAGGCGCTGCGGACGCTCGAGGAGTCCGGCGAGCTCGGCATCGTCCTCGTCGGCCGCCCGTACAACATGTACGACAAGGGAATCAACATGGACATCCCGCGCAAGCTGCGCAAGTACTACGGGGTGAACGTGATCCCGCTCGATTTCCTGCCCATCAGGGGCATCGACGTCGACCCCGTGGTGACCAACATGTACTGGAACTACGGGCGCAAGATCCTGCAGACGGCCACCTATGTGTGCGCCCACGACCACTTGCACCTCATCTACATGACCAACTTCAAATGCGGCCCCGACTCGTACATCAAGCACTACGTGCGGCAGGCCTCGGGCAAGCCGTTCCTCACGCTGCAGTTCGACGAGCACCAGAACGACGCCGGCGCCATGACCCGCTGCGAGGCCTACCTGGACAGCAAGGGCTTCCTGCGCTGGTGGTCGCAGGCCGGGGACGACTGCGTCCCCGGCCCGGCCGAGGAGGTGGCCGGTGTCGTCGACTGACGTCGTCCAGAACGCGCAGATCAAGCAGGCCATCAAGGACTTCGGCCTCGAGGGCCGCCGCCTGTACCTGCCGCAGATGCCCTACGGCGGCAGCTATCTGTTTGCGGCGGCCATCCGCTCCATCGGCTTCGACGCCTGGCCCACCAGCGACTCCGACGAGCGCACTCTCGAGCTCGGCAGCCGCGTCACCTCAGGCGACGAGTGCTACCCGCAGAAGATCACCATGGGCGACTTCCTGCGCATCATCGAGGATGAGGGCCGCGACAACGTCGCCTTCCTCATGCCCACCGCCAACGGCCCCTGCCGCTTCGGCCAGTACCTGCATCTCGTGCAGGCGAAGTTCGACGAGCTCGGATACGGCGACGTGCCCATCATCAGTATCACGTCGGGTGACGGCTACTCGTCCATCGGCAACTACTCGAACGATCTCATCCGCACCGCCTGGCGTGGCGTGCTCTGCCAGGACATCCTCATGAAGCTGCTGCTCAAGACGCGGCCCTACGAGCTCGAGAAGGGCAACACCGACGCCGCGTATATGCACAGCCTCGAAGAGGTCGGCGAGGCCGTCGGCTTGAACGGCGTGCCGCACAGGGAGCGCATGGCGGCCATCCTTCCGTCCATGGCGCGTGCTCGCGATCGCTTCCGCGCCATCCCCGCCCGCTACGACCGCTCGCGACCCCTCATCGGCGTGGTGGGCGAGATCTTCTGCCGCCTGAACACCTTCTCCAACTTCGACCTGATCCGCGAGGTCGAGGAGCAGGGGGGGGAGTGCTGGCTGGCGGACATCGGCGAGTGGGTCTTCTACACCGACGACGAGCAGCGCCGCCGCCTTATCGACGAGGGGCGGCGCTTCAGCAAAGACAACGCCTACCGGTTCCTCAAGAGCAAGATCATGCGCCGCGATGAGCACGCCATCTACGCGGCTTTCGCCGACGATTTCGTCGGGTACGAGGAGCCGGAGGACGTGCGCGAGGTGCTTGAGATGAGCTTCCCGTACCTGCCGTACACGGGGGCGCTCGGCGAGATGGTGCTCAGCAGCGGCAAGGCGATCTATTTGTACGGCAAGGGCGCCGACGGCATCATCGACATCAGCCCGTTCACCTGCATGAACGGCATCGTCACCGAGGCCGTCTACCCCAGCCTGCAGAGGGACCTCGACAAGATGCCCATCCGCACCTTCTATTTCGACGGGACCCAGGGCGACCTGGAGCGTGACGTGGGGATCTTCCTCGAGCTGGCGGGCACCTATCGTCGGCGCAAGAAGAAGGCACGGTGCTACCCGGCTTACTTCCCTCAGTGACCTGAGCGCCGGCGGATCGCTGCCGGCGATCCCCGCGGCTTCACGCTCCGCGGGCGTTCTCCGCAGCCTGCGCACGCAGCTCGAGTTCGAGCGCCCACAACGCGTTGCCCACGAGCAGGATGCAGACGCTCGCCGCCCACCCTCTCTCCGTGTTCAGCGTGGCCGAGGTGGCCGCCGCGGCGAAGGCGAGGAGCAGCTGCAGAGCGAGGCGGCGGTACGCCGGCGGTAGCCGCAGTGTCGTCAGGAGAAGACGCAGGATGTGTGCCGGCAACGCCAGGGCGGCGCCGCACAGCAGGAAATAGTCGAGAGCTGTCAGGAGGGCACACGGTCTGGCGTCTTCTGCGAGAGCCCAGAAGGCGGCGCCGGCTTCGAGGTACCAGAGCAGCGACAGCTGCCAGCGGTGGCCGTAGACGTCGATGATCTGAGCCCCGAGAGTGCGCATCTCACGAGCTCGTATCGGCACGACCAGAACCCGGGTCAAGTCGTCATGAAATTGGGGAAGGCCCCCCGCCTGTATCCCTGGCTTTCGGGGCCGGGCCAGGAGGCGGGAGGCCTTGTGGTGCACCGGTCGCGACTGGGGGAGCCGCTCTCGGTTCGGAGGGTTGGGATGCTAGAGGTTGCGGCCTCTGGTCAGGGTCTTGGCCTCGTAGGGACGAACATGACCGCGGGCATCGCCCGAGGGGGTGCTCACCGACGTTCCGGTACCCTCAAAAAAGCGGCTGATCATGCGAAAGACTCGGTTCGTCATGGCGACCCTCTCAGTAAGAAAAGGCACTATATTGTGTCCTCGTGCACAAAGTGTATGCCCAAGGGGATGATCTGTCAAGGCACCCTGCGCAGGGTGCGATGATGCGGGAGTCTCTTTGCAGCTGACCAGGGTCAAGGTGCCGTGCGGGACTGACGGGGTACGCTGAAGGCGAAAGAACTTCATGATCGCGGGAGGCCCGCATGGAAGCCACTATGCCGATCGTCACCGACCTCGAAGCGATGGCTCAGGTCGCCGAGCAGGGCATCGTCAGCAAGTCGATCGTCGAGAACGCTCATCACAAGATCGTCCACTTCACCTTCGCCCCTGGCCAGGAGCTCAGCGAGCACACGGCGAGTGTGCCCGCGGTGATCCACATCCTGCGCGGCGAGGGCGTCGTGATCCTCGACGGCGTGGAGTACGAGGCCGGCCCGGGCAAGCTGTACTACATGCCGGCTGATCTCAAGCACGCCGTGCAGGCGCGCGGGGAGCTGGTGTTCCTGCTCACGATGTTCCGCACCTGACCCCGCGCCTGCGGCGGCCGCCGGCCGGGCCACGAGCGGTCAGCGGGCGTACGGGAGTCGCACCTCGGTGACGAAGTGCGCCGGCTCGACGCCGTCGCCGCGGGCACGCACGTACACCTCGGTGACCGGCCCCGACGGCGTGTAGCCGAGCGCTTCACGAGCTTCCTGGACGGCGCGCCACGCGTCCTCCATGGCGTCGTGGGGGCCCGTGTGCACCGCCTGCAGCGCGTGGTGCACTGGGATCAGCTCGCCGTGTGCCTCCCCCAGCTCGTCCGGCACCGAACCGTCGTCGCCGAGTTCTACCGGTAGAGCGACATCGTAGTCCAACCTGGGGCTGGTGGCGTCGTCCTCGTAGAAGCGCGCCATGGGTGGTCCGGCCGGCGTGAGCCCGGCCTGCGCGACGAGCTCGCGCAGGCGCTGGATGCGCCGGCCGATGTCTGTGAGAGGGCTGCGCTCGCGTACGGAAACGACGGCTTGTTCGGGCACCGCCACGACGTCGACATCGTAGATCACAGGGGTCTCCTCACTCGGACCGTCTGCGCCCAGGGTACCCCGGGTCCAGCCTACGTCAAGCCACAGCGACGACGTCGTCCTGGCACGTCACCAGGCCGTCGCTCCCGAGCAGGCCGACAAGCTCTCTGGTCACGGCAGGCTCGAGAGAGAGTGCGCTTGCGAGCGGGTCGATTCTCTGGGGGCCGCGCTTGAGGAGGAGCCTGAGGAGCCGTGCGCGGTGCTGTCGGCGAGACCCCTGGAAGGCGCTCTGGCGGGTGCGCGGCGCGATACCGGTGGCGCGCGTCGTAAGGACCATGGCGCCGTAGTCCATGAGCGCGTTGTGCCAGTCGCGGCTGCGGCCGTGCGGCAGCACGACGCCGGCCACGGCCTGCAGGCCGCGCGGCGCGAGCTCCGGTGGGAGCGCGAGTTCGTGGGTGAGGACACGGCGCACGTTGGCGTCTACGGCGGCAAGGTCGTCGTTGTGCGCAAAGATGAGGACGGCGCGCGCAGTGTAGGGGCCGATGCCGGGAAGCGCCAGGAGTCCGTCGAGCCCCCTTGGGAGCGCCGCGGCCTTCCCCTGCGGTGTCTGCTCGACCACGCGCACAGCGCAGTCGCGCAGTCGCCGGGCGCGGGTGTTGTACCCGAGACCCGTCCACAGCCGCAGAACCTCTTCGAGAGGCGCTGCAGCCAGTTCTTCGAGGCCCGGGTAGGCGCCGACGAACTCGTCGAACTTGGGGACAACGCGCGGCACCTGCGTCTGCTGCAACATGATCTCGCTCACGAGGATCGAGTACGGGTCGGTGGTGCGCCGCCACGGCAAGTCGCGGCCGTTGGCGGCGTACCACTCGAGCACGCGCCGCCGGAACGCGGCGAGCAGTCGCGCGTCGAGCGTGGGGGTGTCGGTGGGCGACGTCCGGCGCTGCATGACGTCAGGGTAGCACGGGCCCCGAGCGTCGCGAAGACGAGGACGGCGCGGCGGGCCATGTGGCCCGTCGCGCCGTCCGCAGTCGCTGTCTCGCTCCCCTGAGAGGGTTGCGAGGTGGTCTCAGCGCTCCGCCACCGGAGGCAGCAGATCCTCGATCTGGCTGCTTGCCTCGTCGAGCGCGAGGGTCATGATGGCGACGCGCGCGGTCAGGTCGGTGACCTGCGCATCCATCTTGGTGACCAGGCCGTCGTAGGCCGCGTCGCCGTCGCCGCTCAGGATCGCGTCGTACTCAGGCATGAGATCCTGGTACTTGTCGAGGTGGCCCTGGGCGCCCCAGCAGATGCGGTAGTAGGACTGCCGGTGCCGTTGCAGTTCCTTGGTGAACACTGAATGGCTGAAATTGATGCCGTACCACATCAGGCCGACCTGCGATACGTCGGCGGAGGCGGAATCCTGCCAGCCCGGGTCGCCGGCGTCGATGATCTGAGCGGCCTGGTCCATCATGGCGATGTCGAAGGTCGTCTGCTGGAAGGGGTAGACCGTGCTGTCCAGCCAGTCCATGCCGGTGAAGTTCGCGTTAATGAGTCGGTTGATGCTGAGGAGCCTTGCGTTGACCGACGGATAGTCGGAGGCGGGGATGGCGTCCGCGTTGGCGGCGTAGTCTGCGGCCGCCGCCTCGAAATGCTTCTTGGCTGCGAGGAAGTCGAGGTACGCGGTCTTGTTGACGTGGTCGCCGATGGCGTCCTCGTAGCTGTACGTGCCGAAGGCGTCGGTGTTGACGTCGGCCGACAGCGCCGCGGCCAGGTCATCGGAACGTGAGGTGAAGTCGTAGGGCAGCAGCGCCGAGTTGCCGGCGTACTTCTTGGCGACGCGGAACTCGTACTTGTTGATGTCGCCGAGGAAGCTCCAGCTGATCTGGCTCGGGGTGTCGTACTGCGTGTGGTAGACGTGCGTCTTGACGTAGCCGCTGTAGTCGTTGTCCTGCGACCAGAAGCATACGCTGGGCACGCCGGCGGCGGTGAAGGTCCACTGGTCGTTCCAGCACCAGGGGCCGCCGATGACTGCCGGCACCGTCGCGTTCCTGGTGAGCGTGAGATCGGAGCTGGCGGCCAACGTGTCGTTGAGCGCGGGCGTGATCTCAGGGCTGGCCAGCATCCACAGGTTGCCCTTCTTGTAGCCGAGGAGCTCGCTGTTGAGGTACGCGGTGATCTTGCCGGCCCACTCCGGATGACGCTGCGTGATCGCGTGCCAGGCGCCGATGCACCAGTCGTAGTACGACTGGGTGTACCCGTACTCTTCGCCGGTGGTGCTGAAGAAGAGGATCGTGCGTTTGGGATGATAGCCGCTCATCTTCATGGCCTTGGCGGCGAGAAGCTCGTTGACGACCGCGGAGGCGTTGTCGAGACCACCCTTGAACCAGGCGTCGTGGTGGGAGCCGTACAGGACCATCTGGCCCGGGTTGCGAGTCCCGCGGATCCGGCCGAGCACGTTGTAGCCCTTGCCGCCGGCGTCGGCGAGGCGCAGGCCGACGTTGTTCTTGACGGTGGCCGTCACGGGTCCTGCCTCGAGCTGGTCCTTGAGGCCGTCGCCGGAGGCCCAGGAGATGTAGACCATCGGCGGCGCCGAGAGTTCCGTCTCGGCGTCGAAGGCGCCGAGGGCGGTGGGAATGTCGTAATAACCCGCCATGTCGGGGTCGTCGCTGTGCGTGAGGATGACGGCCTTGGCGCCGCGCAACCTGGCCTCCATGGCGGGATAGCTCATCCACCACATGGGGCTCTCGAAGTCGATCAGCACGATCTTGCCGCTGACGTCGCCGGCGGCCTTGAATTCCGCGGCGGAGCCGCCGTGGACGTAGACGACCGGGGCGGTGACGCCGGCCGCGGGTGTGCCTACCACTCCGCCGAAGCTGGACGCTCTGTACACGGTGCTCTTGATCAGGGGCGCGCCGCCCGGCAGCGTCACGCTGGCACCCTTGAAGTTCCACTCGTCGATGGGCACGCTCTCGAGGTGCACGTCGGCCAGACCGATGGTCTTCATGACGCGGGCGATGTACCTGGCCTGGGCGTCGTCGGCGGGCGTCCCGGCGGCGCGGAAGCCGAGGGACGAGCTGTGGAAAGTCATGAGCTTCTTCTCGATGGCCTGCGGCCAGCCCTGTTTGATCAGCTGGTTGACCGCATGATCGTAGGTCATGGCCTGCACCGCTGCGGGTGCGAGCAGCAGGATCAACAGGACCAGTACGAGGGTGGTGAAGAGACGTCTGCGCACTTCTACCTCCTTGTCGCGCGCGGCAAGGCGCCGCGCCCCCTGGCTGCGCCGGTGACCCTGGGGTGGGGGGTGGGTCGGGCCGACGCTGTACGGCTATTCAGCCGAGAAGAGGCGGCGGCGTCAATTGGCGGATTGTCCAAAGCGCAGCCGGTCGAGGGACGGCCGGGGGCAGGAGTGTACCGTCGCGCGAACGGCGGAGAGAGGCCGGGGAGTCAATCCTGTTCGTCGACGAGTTTCTCCCAGGCGCGATACTCGCGCTGCAACTGGACTTCGACGATGCCACGTTCGTCGAGCAGGCGATTGAGCGCCTCGCGTTCGGCGTAGGTGGAGGGCTCAGCGAGCTCGGCATCGATCTCGCCGAGCCGCTTCTCCGCCCGCAGCACGGCGGCCTCGACCGCGCGCAGGCGGGCCCGGTGGCGGCGTGCCTCCTCTGCGGTCTTGGCCGTCTGCCGCGTCTTGGCGGTGCCGGCAGGGGCCGCGGGCTTGCGCGCGGCGGTCATGCGGGCGTCGGCCGCGTCGTTGCCCACAGCGTCGTCGCCAGCGGCGTCGCCGTTGCGGGCGGCGCGCGCCTCCCAGTAGCGGGCGGCCGAGAGGTGGTTCAGCAACTCGCCGTCATGGATCTCGAGCACCCGGGTGGCCACCCGGTCGATGAGGTGCCGATCGTGAGTGACCAGCAGGATGGTGCCCGTGTAGTCCTCCAGCGCGTCTGCCAGCGCCTCGACGGAACCCATGTCCAGGTGGTTGGTAGGCTCGTCGAGCAGCAGGAAGTTGGCGTCGCCGACGAGGAGCGTGAGCAGGCGGAGCCGGCTGCGTTCGCCGCCGGACAGCATCTCCACGCGCTTCTCGACCTCGTCGGGGCCGAACTGAAAGCGGCCCAGGAGAGTGCGCGCCTGTTGCTCGTCGTGGCCGACCAGTGGCAGCACCGTCTCGAGACAGGTGTCGGACTCGGTCAGCTCACGGCCCTGCTGCGAGTAGTAGGCGACCCAGGCGTTGTGCCCCAGGTGGGAGGCGCCATCGGCCAGGCTGCGCAGGCCGGCGACCGTCTCCACCAGCGTGGTCTTGCCGGAGCCGTTGGCGCCGAGCAGCGCCACCTTCTCACCGCGTTCGAGCACGAGGTCGACTTCGCGCACGAGGGTGCGGACGCCGGCGGGGTCGTCGGCGGAGCCCACGGTGAGGGCCGGCGTCTTCATCTCGAGCACCACGCGCGCCGACGGCTTGGGCTGAGGGAGCCCGAGCTTGAAGCTCCTGGTCTGTTTGGGCGGCTCGCGCAGGCCGCGCTTGATGCGCTCGATCTGCGTCAGCTTGGCCTTGGCCTGCTTGGCCTTGTCCTTCTTCGCGTGGAAGCGATCGTAGAACCGCTGCAGCTGGGCGATCTTCTCGAGGTCTTGCTCGTACTCGCGGCGCATCAGGTCGAGGCGAGCTGCGCTCTCGCGCAGGTAGGTAGCGAAGTCGCCGCCCTGCGCCTCCACGTGCTCGTGCTCCACCGCCAGCACCCGCTTGCCCACCTTCTCCAGCAGGCGGCGGTCATGGGTGACCAGGAGGAAAGCGCGCGGATACTCGGCGAGGAACCCCTCGAGCCACTCCACCGAGTCGATGTCCAGGTGGTTGGTCGGCTCGTCGAGCAGCAGCAGGTCTGCGTCGGCGAGCAGGGCGCGCGCCAGCGTGACGCGCGTGAGCTCGCCGCCGGAAAGCGACAGCAGGTTACGCTCGAGCATCTCCTCGGGCAGGCCGAGACCCTCCACGACGCCGCTCAGCCGGCTGCGGTAGCCGTACCCGCCGGCCGCCTCGAAGCGGCGCTGCAGCTGCTGGTAGCCCTTCATCGTGTCGCGCAGCCCGGGGCTGTGCTCGGCCAGGCCGGAGAGGCTTTCCTCGGTGGCGCGTAGCGCCGCCTCGAGCTCGACGGCCTCGCCGAAGGCCTCGAGAAGGTAGTCAGTGACCGGACGGTCCCGCTCCAATTCGGGCGTCTGCTCGTGGAGCCACACGCGGCGCCCTCGGGCCCGGGCGATAGTGCCGGAGTCGGCGTGCTCATCATCCGAGATCAGGCGCAGCAGGGTGGTCTTGCCGGTGCCGTTGCGGCCCACGAGCACGGCGTGGTCGTGGCCGTCGATGGCGAAGCTCACAGTGGTGAACAGGCGCTGTCCACCGAAGGCTTTCTCGACGTTGTCGAATGTGACGATGCTCATGGCCGGAGGCGCCCGTGTGCGCGTGCGCGAGAGGGCGGGAGCGGCAGGATACCACCGCCGCCGCGCCGCGGCCAGCGAACGCCCGACGGTGTGCGGTTGCTGAGCTGGGCACCGATGATCCGCGAAAGGAAAGGCATCTGAGCCGGCACGGCGACCCGCGCATAGTCAGCCTCGGGCCGCGCATCACCGTGTTCTCGGTGCTCCAGGCATACCCGTTCCCGGAAGAGTCCCTGTATGTCTGCACGCAGGCTTCGGCAGGATCTCGCGTCCGGGCGGGCCCACGGGATGGGCGCGCATGACGACCCTCGGCGACGTCGCGATCGAGATGGACGTCACCTGACGCCGACTGGTGCGCGACGTCTCCGCCGACGTGGCCCGGGTCACCGGCACGGAACCGCCGGTGAGCGACACGCGGCGCGCGGTCGCAAGCGACGACCGGCGCTTCGCGGAGCTGCGCGACGTGGCCGCCCGACTGGAGGACGGCGGCGCGCTCGTCGTGCTCGACCGCGCCCTGACTGGGCCATCCGGGCTTCGGCTTCGCCTCGTCGGGGCACTAGACGGGGGATGAGCACACCAGACCGCAGCGAGACGCTCCTCCGGAGCCGTATTGAGATGGCCGCCGAAGGGCGGCGCATAGTCGACGCTGCGCGCGAGCGCGGCCTCACGCTGCGCCTCATCGGCGGCCTCGCCGTGCGCGACCACTGTGAAGAGCTCGCCTTCTGCAGCCGCGATCACTCGGATCTGGACATGGTCGGCCTCGCCCGTGAGGTCGGGGGGCTCGTGAGCCTGTTCGAGGCGTTGGGCTACCGCGAGCGCATCCATGTGCGCGAGGCTACGATGCGCGGCCAGGCCCAATTCGTGCGCAAGTGCGCTCACGAGAGTGCCGACGGCGCCTACGCGGTCCACGCCGAGGACCACGTGGACGTGTTCCTCGACGTGTTCCGCATGGACCACAGGGTCGATCTCCGCGACCGGCTCGGCGTCGAGCCGTACACGGTGTCGGCGAGCGATCTGCTGCTAACCAAACTGCAAGTCTTCAGGGCGGAAGCGCGTGACCTGCGCGATATCGTGACGCTCCTCAAGGACGACGAGCTGGCCGCCGAGGACGCCCCCGGCACGGTGAACGCGGCGTATCTGGCCGAGCTCTGCGCGCTCGACTGGGGACTCTACTATGACGTCACGCAGAACCTGCGGCGCTGTCTCGAGTCGCTCGGAGTACACGGGCTCGAGCGTGCTGACGAAGACCGCGTGCGGGCTGCGCTGGAGCGTCTGATCCAGGCTGTCGAAGCGGCGCCGAAGTCGCGCGCCTGGCGCTGGCGCGCCAAGGTCGGCACCCGGCGGCGCTGGCACGAACACGTTGAAGAACAGGATGGTGAGTCGCCGTGAAGATCGCGCCGATAGGCACGGGCAGGATACGACCGCCGCATCGGCGCCGCCAGCGTGCGAGCGGCCTCACCGGGCTGCTAGGGTCGCTGTGGCTGCATGAAGGAGGGAGCGCTTGCGCGCTGCTTGTGTCGACGGCGACAGGGGGGCGGGTGCGGTGGTCAGCGTGCCGTGCCGGGCCGCCGGGGGCATGGCGTGAGTTCGCGCGAAGCTCCGACGGGCATCATCCTGGGGCCGCGCACCACGGTGTTCGCCTTGCTCACCGCCTACCCGTTCCTCGATCAGGTCCTGCTTGGATACGGCGAGGCGTTCCTCCGCCTGGGTACGCCCGGCGGCGACACGGGCTGGGCGCGCAAGGTCACTCTGGGCGACGTCGCTCTGGACATGAACGTCACCTGGCGCCGGCTGGTGCGCGAGATCAGTGACGAGGTGGCCAGAGTCATCGGCGGGGGGCCTGCCGTCGTCGGCTCTCGGAGCCCGGTCGCCGAGGATGACTGGCGCCTCGTGGAGTTGCGCGGGATCGCCGCGCGTTCTGGAGGCCGGCGGCTCCCTGGTGGAGCTCGCCGGCAACCTGCACGACGTCACCGCCGGCCTGGACCTTGCGGAGGCGCGGGCCCTCGACCGTGTGCTGGCCGCGGCGGTCGACGAAGCCCGAAGCGCCGCGGACAGGAGCGTGGAGATTGCTGCCGGGGTGTCCGCCGATGCGGTCGGCTCCCAGCTCCCGCGCGGACATCCCGTGGACACGTTGCGTCGTCAAGCAGTCATGGTGCGCCGGCTCTGCGCCGGTCTCCGCGCCGAGCTCGAGCGCCGCGGAGGCTGGGCGTCGAGGCAACGGTGGCCCGCATCCCGCAGTCTCGTCGAGCGCCTGGTCCGCCGGCTTTCGGAGGTGGAACAGCGTTTTCGCCGGCAGCAACAGGCGTAGTTCCCGGCGCTTGCGGCGCCTTCGCCTGACGATCGCCCGCGACGCCGTCGCGTTCGTGGTCGAGACCGGGACGCGGCTGCTGGATCTGCTGGACGACCTGCTCTCCATCGACGAGCAGGTGCTTTTCCCACTGGCCGAGCGGCACCTTGCTGCCGGCGACTGGGCGGCGGTGCGCGAGATGGAGGACGGCCCGGGCTGGTCGCTCATCCCGGCTCCGCCGCCGTGGCCGACCGCCTGACGTGCGTGCGGCGCTTACCTCGCATCCGCTTCCCGTGCTTCGCCGGGACCCCCGGCCGCCCTCCCGGCCTTGGTCCTCACGGCCAGGGCGGTGTCTTCGCTGCGCCCGCCGAACTGCTCCTCCATCTCCTTGTACCACTTGAGGCGCTTGCCGATGCGCGAGGGCAGGCGCCAGCGCAGGCTCTTGGAGTGCTCGTTCATCATGTCCTGGGCCAGCTCGAGCGTGTGCCAAACGCGGCTCGCCTGCCGCGGGCTGAGGTCGTGGTCGTCCACCCGTTCCATCACGATGTCGGTGCTGCTCATCACGTCGATGTATAGGCCCCAGTCGCCCGCGCAGGTCTCGGGCACGTGCTCCAGATCAAGCACCCCGGGGTGGGGCTGGAAGCCCACATAGACGTCCTTGCAGGGGGTGATCACGTCGTGGACGTCTTTCTCGTTGAGGTTCACGATCTGATAGCTAGTCACGCTCGGCGAACTCGAGGTCGATGGCGTAGTGGCGTAGTGGCGTACGGCGAGGCCAGCGGTAAGGCGAAGGACCACGCCGCGCTCGTTCCCGGAGTCGATGATGCGCCGCGCCTCGGCCATCATCTTCTCGTGCGTGAGGGCCGCGTCGAGGGGTGCGTCGTGCAGGCGCGTGGTCGGCTCGGTGTCCATGTTCATGAGATGCTACCCCGGTCGCAGGTGAACCGGGCGGCGGGGGCGCCGGAGGCTCAAGCCGAGGCGCGCCGGACGTCGACCTTGTCGAGTTCCATCTCGCCGAGGCCCATCTCGTAGGCGGCCTGCACGTAGGGCACGTCGCTGCCGGTGAGATCGAACAGTGTGGCGGCGTACGAGTCGGCGGCGACGATGTCCGGGCTGGCGATCACCGTCTCGAGCTTCTCGACGTCATTGAGGTCTCCGCCGGTGGGTCCGTTGGCGATGAGCACACGGAAGGCGTCGATCACGGTGAGCGTAGGCCGGCACACGCTGATGAGATCGGCCGTGCGCTGGCCGATGTTGGAGTGTATTGCGCTGGCGTCCAGGATCACGCCGAGAAGGTTCTTGCCGCCCAGCGTGAGTCTCGTCATGCCGTGATCCTTGGCGATGGGCACGTCGATGAGGACATCGCAGGCCAGGATGTCGCCGTAGATGGGCCATTGCTTGAGGTCCAGCCCCGCCGGGATCTTGAAGTCGCGGAACTTGGCCGGCGCCATGAATTCCATCTCGCCGCCTGCCTGCTCGACCACCGCCTGGATGCCGCTGTTGCGGTAGGCCTCGTCGGCTGGGCCGCCGAAGGGCATGTCCATGACGCGTACGCGGCCTGCCTTTGCGGACCGGCACAGCCTCACCAATGCGCCCACTACGTCCGGGTTGGTGGTCGCGGCGTACTCCGGACCGTGGTAGCCGGTGCAGATGTTGGGCTTGATGATGACGTCGTCGCCGGGCTTGACGAACGCTCTCATGCCACCCAGCGCGGCGACGGCCGCCGCGGTGATGGCCGCGGCGTCCCCGCCGCGGGCCACGGCCAGCGGTGGCCGCTCGCGGCGCTGGGGCACGGAGCCGGGCGATCCGGAAGCGGGTCGGCGGGTCTGGGGGGGCGCCTGAGCGGTCTGCGAGCCGCAACCCGCGGCCGTGAGCGCCGCGCCGGCCGCTGCCGCCCCGGCGATCCTCAGAAAATCCCTGCGGGTAGAATCGCGCATGACTCAGCCAAGGGTAGCAGCGTCGGGACGCGAACTCACCCTATGCCGGCAGTCTCACTTCCTGGTGAATGGCCGACACTTCGGCAGAGGGTCTCGGGAGGGCTGTGACCATGGATATCGGCAAGCTGTTCAAGGATGCGTGGGGTCTGTTCGTCAAGGATATCGGCCCGCTGATCGTCGGGATGCTCGTCGCGAGCATCATCCCGGCCGTCGCCGCGATCGCGCTGGGCGTGGCTACCTTCGGGGCGAGCATGAGTGGTCTGAAGGTGAACGACCAGGGAGACGTCAGCGGCTTCGGCACGTACAACTGGGTGCTGCTGGCCGTCGGCTCCGTGGCCATCGTCGTGGTGCTGCTGTTCCTCTCGGCGCCGCTCTACATAGGCCTCGTGTCAGGAGTGATCCGGCGCGTGCGCGAAGGCCGGGAGATGGAGTATGGCGACGCGTTTTCGGGTTTCCAGATCTTCGGCCGGGTCATCTGGGCCAGCATCCTGCTCAGCATTGTCTACGGCGTCGTCATCTTGATTCCCACAGCGGTCATCGTGGCCGGCGCTGTTGCCGGCTCGGGTATCCTCGTGGCGTTCGGCATCATCATCATGCTCGCCGCCATGGTCCTGTACGTGTATCTGATGATCGCCTGGGTCTACGTCTTCCCGGTGATCGTGGATCGCGACACCGGGGTCATGCCGTCCCTGGGTGAGAGCCGGCGCCTCGTGCATGGGTCGGGCTGGTGGTGGACGCTCCTCGTGCTCTTCATCCTGCAACTCGCCGTCGGAGCCGTGGGCTTCGCCCTGAACATGATCCCGTTCGTCGGGTTTGTGGCGATGATCGTCATCTACCCGTTCGTGCTCACCTACATCGTGGCGATGTACTTCCAGGCTCGAGGGGAAGGCTGGCAGATCGACGCCGTGCTCGCCGTGCCCGCGGCGCAGCAATGGACGGCGCCGCCGGGTGCACCCGTGCCCCCCGGCGCGGCGCCGTACGCAGCGCCGCCGGCGCCACCTCTTCAGGCGCCGGCCGGGAGTCCGTGGCAGCCGGACCCCGGCGCCGCGCAAGCGGACGCCGCCCGAAGCGCCCGCCGCGCCCGAGCCTCCCGGCCTGGGGTCGGACGCCTGAATGGGTGCACCACGCAGCCGCCGCGGATGAGAACGCGTGACAGATCGACGACTCTGAGAGAGGCTGTTCGGCGATGGAGCCGCCACCAGGGCGAGCCGCCAGCCGTCCACACGGGGAGGAATGCATGAGCATGGCGACGTTTTCGCCAAGGCATGGGAGCTGTGGCGCCGCGATATCGGGTGGCTGATCCTCGCGGGCCTCGTGGTGGGCCTCATCGTGGGGGTGGTCGCGGTCGTCGTGTTCGCCATCGTCGCGGGGATGCTCGCGGCCAGCGTGGGTGGCATCGCCCTGGGCACTTACCGCGACACCAGCGGCATCACGGGCCTGGGTGTCGGGACGCTGATCGGCGCGCTCATCCTCGGCGTCGTCGGCTACCTGATCGTGTCGGTCCTGACCGTGGTGTTCTACGGCGGCCTGTTCGAGATGGTCATCGGCGCCGCCCGCGAGAACCGCGGCGTGGACTTCGGCGACCTCTTCAGCGGCTTCCGCAAGTTCGGCTCGTTCATCGTGTTCTGGCTCGTGATCGGCGGTATCTCCATCGTGTGCGGCATCGTGTTGATCATCCCCGTCATCGGCTTCATCGCGGTCCTGGTCTTCGGCGCCTGGCTGGGTACGACGTGGCTCTACGTCCTGCCGCTGATCGCCGACCGCGGCCTCACGTTCGGCGAGGCGGCGCGCACGAGCAGCCAGATGGTCAAGGGCGTGGGCTGGTGGAAGACCTTCGGCACGGTCATCGTGCTCGGTGGTGCGTTCTTCGTGATCGCGCTGGTCATCTCCCTGATCGGTCGGGCCTCGTCGGCGCTCAGCTCGATCCTGGTGTTGGTCCTTGAGATCGCCGCCGTCCCCTTCGCGTTCTGCTACGTCAGCACCATGTATCTGGGCTCGGGTGGCGCGGGGGCGCTCGCGGCGCACGCCATGCCGGGAGTGCCCATGCCCGGCGCCGGCCCTTACGCGACGCCGGCGCCGCCGCCGTACCCGCTGGCCGTCTCCGGCCCCGCGACTCCGGCGATCCCCGCGCCGCCCCCTGCGTCCGCTCCGGCGCCGCCTGGAGGGCCGGTGGACGCTTCCGCCTGGAAGGCTGCCGCCGACCCGCTCGCGACGCAGGCGCCGAGCCCTGCGGCGGCCGAGCCCCACCTGCACCCGGAGTCGGTCGCGGCTGACAGTCCGGCCGTCGTCGGCGCCAGCGGCCAACTGGAGAAGCACTGTGCGCAGTGTGGCGCGCTCATCGGCGGCGCGGAGGAGTTCTGCCAGGCGTGTGCGCTCGAGATGAGCGGCGGTGAACCGTCTGCAGCGGCGCCACCGTCCGGCGAGCCCTCGGAGCCGGCCTCACCCGAGACGCCGCCGGCCGCGCCCGAGGCTCCGGAACCTCCGGAAGCGCCCACGACCTGAGAGAACACGGGCGCCAGCCCGCGATGATGCGGACCGCGGGGGGCGGCGACGCGTGAGCGCCGCCGCCCCCCGCTCGTCTCGCGGTCGTGGCCGCACTCGTCGCGGCGCTGCGCCGAGGTTCCGGGGCTCGGCGGGTCTCACGGGGGCGCTCTGCTAGACTCCGGACCGCGAGGTGACCGCCATGACCGGGCGCCGGCGGCGTCCGGCGGAGAGGTGAGATCCGATGACGGCGAACGAGCTGGTGCGGTGGGACGAGATCTCAGGCAGGAGGGTCGAGGTCGGCCCGATGTGCGCCACGTGGACCGACCTCGCCAAGGCCGGCGGGAGCGTCACCACCGGCCTCAAACGCATCCAGATCGAGCCCGGCAGACGGTCGACGCCGGCCCACGCGCACGACGCCGAGGAGGAGATCTTCTACGTCCTCGGCGGCGACGGTCTCAGCTGGCAGAACGGTGAGACCTGCAAGGTGGCGGCCGGCGACTGTATCGTCCACGTCGCCGGAGGCGCAGCGCACACGCTGATCGCCGGCGAGCAGGGCATGGACGTTTTCGCCTTCGGCACGCGCCGCGCAGCGCCGGTGGCCCGCCTGCCGCGCGCCGGCGTGTCCTGGCTCGGACAGAGCTGGGTCGAGATCGGCGGCGAACCGCACCCGTGGGGTCGCGAGGTGGCAGCCGGCGAGCTGGTGGTTCCCGAGCCCGGCCAGCGGCCGGCGAACGTGGCGTCGGGCGATGCGGTGGAGGAGGTAGTGATCGCCCATGGCGACACGGACCGCCGCGAGCGTGCGCTCGGCCGCGCCGGCGGGTCCCGGGCCACAGGGCTCAACCACGTGGTGGTCGCGCCCAACCGGCTCAACTGCCCGCCACACGTCCACGCCGCCGAAGAAGAGATCTTCGTCGTGTTGGAGGGAGAGGGAGACCTGTTGCTGTACGACTGCGACACGAGGCCGCAGGCGCCGCCGACGCTGTGCGCAGTGAGCGCCGGCGACCTGATGGTCCGCCCCGCCGGCAGCGGGATCGCCCACGCCTTCCTCGCGCATGCGCCTGGGCTCACCCTGCTGGCCTACGGTGACCGACGCAGCGACGAGATGACGTACTACCCGCGCTCGGGCAAGGTGCGCTTTCGCGGTCTTGGCGTCACCGGGCGCCTCGAGCTGTGCGGCTATTGGGACGGCGAGCCGCCCGAGGCTTGACTCGCGCGCGGCCGGCGATGCCGTTCGTCGCCTTCGAGCAGGTGCGTCAGTGCAGGCGCCTGTGGAGCACCCGCCAGGCTCTGGGGTCCTCCTGGCCCATGAGCCAGCAGTAGACGCCGCGGATGCGGGGGTGCTGTTCGAGCATCATCCGCAGCTTGGCGCCGATGGCCGTGGCGTCGGGGAAGAAGGCGGCATGCCGGGCGCCGTCTCGACGATACGTCAGGTTGAGCTCAGCCGAGGCTCCGCGCGTCTCGCGTGGCTTGTCGGCTGCGCGGATCCGCTCGACGTCGGCCCACACCAGGTCGGTCGTCGTGGAGCGGCGCCAGTCGCGCCCGTAGAAACCGACGCCCATGACGATCTTGCGCGGCGCCACCTGGGTCTCGGCGAAGTCGAGGATCCTGTCCATCCACTCCGGGGAGGACAAAGAGCCGGGTCCCGACCAGGAACCCGAGTAGTTATAGGTCATCACGCGGAACTGGTCGACCACCCGGCCGAGGGCCTTCCAGTCCTGCGCGTGCGGCCCATCCCAGCCGCCGGGCTCGCGCGTCTTGGGGTACACGTCGACGGCGATCATGCGGCCGTCGCGGTGGAGGGCTTTGGCCAGGTCCTCGACGAACTTCGAGAAGCTGCCGCGCTGATCAGCCCTGACCGCTTCCCAGTCGACGTCCACGCCGTCGACGTGATGCTCGCGGCACCAGACGGCGACTGCCGTGGCGTGGCGACGGCGGCTCTTCGCATTCGCCAGGATCGCGGCCGAGATCGCCGAGTCGAACTGGTGGGACGTCTCGTCGTAGTCGGTGAGCGTGACGAAGACGCGGCAATCCTGCTTGCGCGCCAGGCTGATGAAGCCGGCGTCGTACTTGGGCGCTTCGAGGCCGCCGTCGGCACGTGACTGCAGCCAATCGACGCTCACCTCGTCGATGGCTTCGGCGTCTACGGCGCGCTGCAGCGAGCTTCGGTCCCCAAAGGTCCAGGCGCCGATGAGGTATGGCCCGTGCGGCCGTTCCTCGTCGATGGCGCGCGCGACCAGGAAGGCGACGGTGACGGCGGCGAGACCGGCGAGGACGATGACCAGCAGCGGCGGCCTGCGTCGTCGCTCCGCTCGTCTCCGCCGAGGCTCCATGCGTGACTGGGTCTCGTGCGTGGCCATCGACTCATCATGACCGCTGTCTCAGCCCGTGTGAACCTGGCCCGGCACGAACCCTCGTGAGACATGGCTCACCGGCGATGACCGTGACCAGCTTTGAAGGCAAGACCTCGCGCCTGGGCACCGGCACCTGGGTGCATCCCTCGGCCGACGTGCTCGGCGACTGTTGCGCCGTGGAAGACGACTGCGTCGTCCACGCCCACCCCGGCCGCTGAGCTGCCGTCCGCCGCGCTTCCTGATTACCGCTCCCGCCGCCCCGGGTATGGAGACCGCACAGGACGATCTACTCCGACCAGTGAGGTTTCCCGTGAAGGAGAAGCTCGGCGCCACCAACGCACTGTACCCGCTCGTCACCGCCCTGGTGGGCGCCACGGTCGACGGCAAGCCCGACTTCGCCACCATCGCTCATGTCGGCATCGCTCATCTCAAGGGCATCACGCTCGGCATGGGCAAGATCCATCTGACCAATGAAGGCATCAAGGTCAACGGGACGTTCAGCGTCAACCTGCCCTCCGAGGACATGGTCGTGGTCACCGACCACGTGGGCATGGTCAGCGGCCGCAAGGAGGACAAGAGCGGGCTCTTCGAGGTCTTCTACGGGGAGCTCGACACGGCGCCGATGATCGAGCAGTGCAAGGTCACCATGGAGCTCAAGCTCATCGAGCACGTCGAGCTTCCGACCCACGACCTGTTCGTGGGCGAGGTCGTCGGCACCTACGCCGACGTGGAGGTGCTCACCAACGGCATCGTCGATATCGCCAAGCTCAAGCCGCTGCTCTTCGACATGTCGAGCAAGAAGTACTGGTCGCTGGGCGCGCCGCTGGCGAAGTGCTGGAGCGTGGGCAAGGAGTTCGAGGCGCAAGGCTGAGCCGGTCGGAGGCCCAGGCGGCCACCGTCACACCTTGATGTAGGTGCAGGTAGCGGACTTCTTGCCGTTCTTGTCGACGAAGAAGGTCTCCATGTTGCTCGTCGTGACGCTCCAGCAGGCGACGACGCTGCCTGCCAGGTCCGCCTTCGTCGTGCTGCTGGTCGGAGAGCTGGTGTATCGGTAGGTGGTGCTGCTCGGCTGCGTGATCCACACCGCAGGCTGTACGTTCGCCCCTGTGGGCAGTGCCGCCTGGTTGAGGACCGACTTCTTGCCGGAGTAGGGATTGCGGTAGCCCTCGGCGTTCGTGCCGGTAGCGCCGCCCCGCTTGATGTTCTCTTCAAGGGCGCAGCTGACGTACGTGGCCGCCCAGGTGGAGAGCGTGCCGTTGGTCAGTGCGTGTGTCGCCTGCCAGGAAGTAGTGAGGTCGTGAGCGACGTAGCTGTGGGCCGCGATGGTGATGTGGCGCGCACTCAGCTTGAGCCCAGCCTCCTTGGCCTTGTCCCGCTGGCCGACGTACAGGGGGATGGCGACGGCCGCCAGGATGCCGACGATGATGATCACGATGAGCACCTCGATCAGCGTGAAGCCATCCCGGCCGGCTGCTCCGCGTCTCATGTCGTCAGTGTTCCTCTCGTGATAGCGGCCTCGGCTGATGCCGTCGGCTCTACTCTGCCCGTTTCGCGCGCTCCGCGCCTGGGTCATCCGTCCAGAGCGCCCACCTGTAGCCGTTATCGGCAACGCATGCGAGGGGCTTGGAAAAGGGCGCCGTCGCGCCGCTGTCAGGCGGGCGCGACCAGGTTGCGCCCCAGTCGGGCGTGACTCCCGGTCATCCCTGCGCGGCCAGCGCCGTCGTAATCAGCGAGCTGACCTCGGCCTGAGACGGCACCTTGCCGCTCACCACCAGCTTGCCGTCGATCGCCAGAGCAGGCGTCGACATGACCCCGTAGGCCATGATCTTGGGGAAGTCCTCGACTTTGACGAGCTCGGCGTCCTCGATGCCGAGGTCGCGCACGGCGGCTTCAGTGATCGCCATCAACTTCTGGCAGTTGGCGCAGCCTGGACCCAGGATCTCAAGCTTCACGTGTCTCTCCTCTTCGTCGTAGTCATTCGTTGCAGGTCACGAAGCGTTGCGTCGCGCCGGCTTCTTTGCGGCGGTCGCGCAGGCGCTATCGGCGTTGCTGGGGACGGGCGGGGCGCTGCGCAGGCGCTCGACGTAGTTCAGGAAGCCGTTGAGATCGCCGTCGAAGCGCTCCCAGTCGATGGAGTAGTAGGTGCGCGTGCCCTCGCTGCGCATCCGTAGCAGGCCGGCGTCGCGCAGCAGGGCGAGGTGATGCGAGACCAGCGGCTGGCTCTGGTCGAGCGGCCCCGTCATCTCGCAGACGCAGCGCTCGCCGCCCAGCAGGATCTCGATGATCTGGGCGCGAGTGGAGTTGCAGAACGCCTTGAAGAACGGGACGAAGTCGACGATGCTGCCGGCTTCTGCGGGGTCTTTGGCGATCTTCATGTCAGCTCCTCGGTGGGTTCGCAGGCGACCTCGTCGACGCCGGCGGCCACGGCCGCCGGCACGGGTTCGTCGGTCATGCCCCAATACGTGCGGCCCATCCACAGAGCCACGTTGACCAGCCCGATGAGGACCGGCACCTCGACCAGCGGCCCGATCACGGCCGCGAAGGCCACTCCTGAGCCGATACCGAACACGGCCACGCTCACGGCGATGGCGAGCTCGAAGTTGTTGCTGGCGGCGGTGAACGACAGGTTCGCCGTCTTGGAGTAGTCGGCGCCGATCTTGCGGCCCATGGAGAAGCTCACGAAGAACATGACCACGAAGTAGATGAGCAGAGGGATGGCGATGCGCACCACGTCGAGCGGCAGCTGCACGATGAGGTCGCCCTTGAGGCTGAACATCACGAGGATGGTGAACAGCAGGGCGATGAGCGTGAACGGGCTGATGCGCGGGATGAACTTGTGCTCGTACCACTGGCGGCCCTTCAGGCGGATGCCTGCATAGCGCGTGATCATGCCGGCGAAGAACGGGATGCCGAGGTATAGATGGCCACGCTCTAGGCGATCTGCCCGATGCCAACGTCGACGACGTTTCCCTCGAGGCCGAAGAGCGGCGGCAGCTTGGTCACGAAGATCCAGGCGAAGAGGCTGTAGAAGAGCACCTGGAAGATCCTGTTGAAAGCCACCAGGCCGGCGGCGTACTCGGTATCGCCCCTGGCGAACTGGTTCCAGACGATGACCATGGCGATGCAGCGCGCCAAGCCGATCATGATGAGGCCGACCATGTACTCGGGGTAGTTGTGCAGGAAGATGATCGCGAGGAAGCACATGAGGAACGGCCCGATGAGCCAGTTCTGCACCAGGGATAGACCGAGGATCTTGTAGTCGCGGAAGACGTCGCCGAGCTCCTCGTACTTCACCTTGGCGAGCGGGGGATACATCATCACGATGAGCCCGATGGCGATGGGGAGGTTCGTCGTGCCGACGTTGAACTGGTTGATGAAGTCGGGCACGCCGGCGAAGGCCCAGCCCAGGAACACGCCCACGGTCATGGCGAGGAAGATCCAGCCGGTCAGGTAGCGGTCGAGGAACGAGAGTCGCTTGATCGTGCTTTGTGCCATGGCGGTCGTCTCCTTGGCGGCGCCGGCGTTGACGGACATCCAGACAGTACATTGACAGTTCTTCATGGTCAAGATACCTTGATATAAAGAACTCGGCATCAATTGTCGTCTTTGACCCGCGACCCGTATGCCGGCGCGGAGAGGAGGGAGGCGTGAAGACCATCCAGGTCGACCGGCCGTTCGCGGTGTTCTCCGACGTGCACGGCAACCTGCCGGCGCTCGAGGCGATCCTTCCCGACATCGAGCGCCGGGAGATCCCTGACACGCTCTGTCTGGGCGATCTCGTCGGCTACGGACCGTCGCCCAACGAGGTCGCTCTGCTGGTGCGCGAACGCGGCATCCCCACCCTGATGGGCAACTACGACCAGGGCATCGGCTTCGAGACCGGCGACTGCGGCTGCGTGTACAAGACCGACGAGCAGCGCGCTGAGGGCGCCGTGTCACTCGAGTGGACTCAAGGTGTCGTCACCCCTGAGGTCAAGGCTTACCTTCGCGCCCTCGAGGATCACTTTGTGCTCCGGGCCCCCAGCGGCGACATCCTCGCCGTGCACGGCAGCCCGCGTCGCATCAACGAGTACTTGTTCGAGGATCGGCCCGCCTCCGCCATGGAGCGGATGGCGCGTGAGTACCCGTACCCGGCGATCCTCTTCGGTCATACGCATGTGCCGTACGCACGGCAGGTCGGCGAGACGACCTTCGTGAACGTCGGCAGCGGCGGGCGCCCCAAAGACGGCGACTGGCGCGTCTGCTACGCGCTCGTCGATCCGGCCCGTCTGGGCGAGGGCGAGGGCTTCGTCGAGTTCGTGCGCGTGCCTTACGACTACGAACGGCTCCTTGCCGACTTGGCCGGGACGCCGCTGATCACGAGCTTCGCTGCGCCACCGTCATCGAGATCGGAGTGAACCGTCCATGAATCGACAGACTGTCGAGTCTGCGCCTCCAGTCACCGAGGAGACCCCGGCGCCGGCGCGCGTGGTGCCCATGTGTGAATGCGGCACCCCGCCGGCCGCCGTCGTCGCGGAGCCAGAGACCGCCTTGAGTCCGGGTTCGGGCACGCTTCCCAGTCGCGCGCCGCACAAGGTGGTCGGGCGCCTGTTTGCGCGCCTGCCGCTGTGGGCGCGTGTGGCCGGCGGCGTCGTCCTCTGGGCGCTCGTGTATCACTACTGGCTGCCGGTCGCGACGTGGCTGTCGCAGGACGTCCTCAAGCTTGGCGACGGCCGCTTCGCAAGCTCCCTGGAGTTCTTCGTCTACGACACGGTCAAGGTGCTGCTCCTGCTCACCATCGTCGTCTTCGGCGTCGGCATGGTGCGCTCGTTCTTCAGCCCGCAGCGCACGCGCGCTCTGCTCCACGGCCGTCGTGAGGCGACGGGTAACGTGATGGCCGCGAGCCTCGGCATCGTCACCCCGTTCTGCAGCTGCTCCGCCGTGCCCCTGTTCATCGGCTTCGTCGAGGCCGGCATACCGCTGGGCGTGACGTTCTCGTTCCTTATCGCTGCCCCCATGGTGAACGAGGTGGCTCTGGTGCTGCTCTACGGCCTGTTCGGCTGGGCGGTGGCGACGCTCTATCTCGTCACGGGACTCATGATCGCTATGGTCGCCGGCTGGGTGATCGGGCGCCTCAAGATGGAGCGCTTCATCGAGGGCTGGGTGCGCGAGATCCGCATGGGCGACGCGGAAACCACGGAAGAGCTCGACTGGCCGGCGCGCGTGGGCTACGCGTGGCAGGCGGTCAAGGACATCGTCGGCAAGGTGTGGCCGTACGTGCTCGCCGGCATCGCCGTCGGCGCCGTCATCCACGGCTACGTGCCGCAGAACTTCATGGCCGGCATCATGGGCAAGGACGCCTGGTGGAGCGTGCCGGCTGCGGTGGTGCTCGGCATCCCCATGTACTCCAACGCCGCCGGCATCATCCCCATTGTTCAGGCGCTGCTCGAGAAGGGTGCGGCGCTGGGCACGGTGCTGGCCTTCATGATGGCCGTCATCGCGCTCTCGCTGCCCGAGACGATCATCCTGCGCAAAGTGCTGAAGTGGCCGCTCATCGTCACCTTCCTCGGCGTCGTCGGCGTCGGCATCATGTTCGTCGGCTTCCTGTTCAACCTGGTCTTGTAGACCGGTCCCTCTGCTCGGCGCGGTCGCCGCCAATGGCCAACAGGGAGTGATGGTGGGATCAGAAGCATCGGAGTTCGTGATCGTCGACCGGCCGCAGCGAGGTCGTTCACCATGGGAGCTACCCGTCGCGCGAGTGCCTCAAGGCGCTGCTGGAAGCAGGCCGTGCGCAGCAGCGTCGCGGCTGGTCCAGGGCTGAGGAACGACTGACCACCAACGTTGACGAACTAGGGGTGTTGCCATGCTCTTCTACAGCGTCATCGTCGTCGTGGTCTTCGTGCTCTCGGGCCTGCTCTCCATGGCCGGGCTGGGCGCCGCGTTCCTCTTCGTGCCGCTGTTCTACTACATGGGCGTGCCGCTCCCGGAGGCGACGTCGACGGCTCTGTTGCTCACCGTCGTGAGCCTCTCGTTCGCGACGGTGAACTACTGGCGTGGGCATCTGGTGAACCTGCGCATCGGCCTGCCGGTGATGATCACCGCCGTCGTGCTGGCGCCCTTCGGCGCGCGCCTCACGGCGGTCGTCAACACGAGCCTTCTACTGGCCCTGTTGGCCGCCGTAGGCCGGGATGTTCTCGCGACGAAACGCTTTCAGCTGCGACTCTCTCATCGGATCACTCTCCTTTACTGCTTGTCTTGTCGATTCCCGCAGACGGTGGAGGAGCGCCTCTTGCAGCGGTGGAGAGGACGCAGCGGCTGCAGCCTCGCCGACTCTCTGCCGGCGCGACTCCACACCGTGTGGCAGCGCCCGCCGCCGTCACCCGCAGCAGCTCGAGCTGGAGCCGCAGCAGCCGCCGGAACCGCCCGAGGGCTGGCGGCCGGTCCCTACGCCGAAGCCGCCGCGGAAGATGCGACGCAGTGGCGCGCCCGTCTCCGGGTGCGTCGTGAACGGCTCGTCCGTCATGTGTTGCTCGAACTCGAAGTAGCACGGCTGCTCGCCGGGCGTCTGCGGAATGCTTTCGTAGATGTAGATGGGCATGCTTTCTCCTCTTCTGGTCTCTTAAGATACGGTGCTGAGGTCGCGCTGCTGCGACACCTGCGACTTCATCGCGTCCTGCTCGTCCATCCACGGCTCCAGCACGGTGCGCGCGGCGTGGTCGTCGATCTCCCGTAGATGCCGCTGCTCGTGATCCCGGCGGGAGCGCAGCACCGGGTCCGTGACGTCGAGAGGGGTCAGGCTCTGGCTAACCACCCAGGCGAAGGGCGTGATGTCGGCGCGTGCGAGGTCCCGCTCGAGCTGCATCGCCTCGTGGATCGGCGTGGCCTCCGGGAGTGTGACGAGCAGGACCTGCGTGTACGCGGGGTCGCGCAGGCGCGGCAGCAGGCGCTGCACGGCCTCGGGGCTGCCGTCGGCCTTGCGCAGCACTTCGCGGTGGTAGGCCTCGGCGGCGTCGAGCAGGAGCAGCGTGTGCCCGGTGGGCGCCGTGTCGATGACGACGAACTGCCCCTCACCTTCAGCGACGGTGGCGGCGAAGGCGCGGAAGACGGCGATCTCCTCGGTGCACGGCGAGCGCAGGTCCTCTTCGAGCAGGGCGCGGCCCTGGGCATCGAGCCCGTCGCCCGCCGTGGCGAGGACGTCCCCCGTGTACCTGCGCGTCTCGAGCTCCGGGTCGATGCGAGTGACGGTCAGATTGGACAGTCGCTCGCGGGCCGCAGCCTCGACGTGGGCGGCCGGGTCGGTGGTCGTCAGCGTCACTGTGTGTCCCTGCCGTGCGAGCTGGGTGGCGATGCGCGCCGCCACCGTCGTCTTGCCGACGCCGCCTTTGCCCATGGTCATCACCACGCCCTTGCCGCGCGCCGCGATCTCCTCGACGAGCGCTTCTAGGCTGTCGCCGTCAGCAAGTCTCGCGGTCGCGGGTTCGGCTGGCGCTGGGCTGGCCGGCGCTGGGCCGGCAGGTTCTGGGCCGGCCGGGCCGGCGCCCATACTGCGCAGCGCTTCGATGCCGACGAGCCCGTACGGCAGCAGCGGAACGTCGACGCGGGGCAGCACGCGGAGACCCTCGGGCATGGCCGAGAGCGAGGCGCTTCCGCGGGCCTCCATGGCAACCGCGGTGGCGTCGCTCGTGTCGGCGGCGCGGAACACGCCGTTGAGGATCAGGCGCACGTTATCGATGCCGAGCTGGCCGAGCTCACAGCGTGTGCGCTCCGCCTCGGTGAGCGAGGGGGGCTCCGGGCGGGCGACCAGCACGAGCGTGGTCTGGGAGGCGTCTCGCAGCGCCGCGTGCGAGGCAGCGTACAGCCCCTGCTGGGCCTGCAAGCCCGAGAGCGGGCCGAGGCACGACGTACCGCCGACGTTGGTCTCGATGAAGCTCGACCAGGCAGCCGGCAGCTCGAGCAGGCGCAGCGTGTGACCGGTGGGCGCCGTGTCGAAGATCACGTGATCGTACTCTTGAGTGACGTCGGCATCGCCAAGGAGCTTGGTGAACTCGTCGAAGGCGGCGATCTCCAGCGTGCAGGCGCCGGAGAGCTGCTCCTCGATGCTGGCCACCGCGCTCGCGGGCAGCACACCGCGGTACGGGCCGACGACGCGCTCCCGGTAGGCGTGAGCCGCCTGCTCGGGGTCGATGTTCAGGGCGAAGAGGCCGGCTACATCGGGCACAGCCTTGGGCTCCGCGGTGAGCAGCACACCGAGGACCTCGTCGAGGTTCGACGCCGGGTCGGTGCTCACGAGCAGCACGCGCCTGCCGGCGTCGGCGAGGCCGATGGCCGTGGCGCAGGCCGCCGAGGTCTTGCCGACGCCGCCCTTGCCGGTGAAGAAGAGGATGCGCGTCGGGTCGGGTATCAAGGCTGTCATGGTCGTTCCGATCGCGACCAGCTCGGCGACGGCATCCGTGAAGATGCTCGGGGTTGGCGCCTCCAGGCCAGCCCAGGCGGCGAGGTCGTCGCGCGACGGGTACACGCCGCTGTTCTTGACCTCGTCGTCGACTTTCACCAGCGGCAACGCCGTCTCGCCGTCTTTCTCCAGAGCTGCTCTCACGGCCGCATCCTCAGCAAACGCTCCTGGCTGCGCCGAGAGGTTGAAGCGCTCGACGGCGACGCCCTGGCTGTGGAGCCAGTCGAGGTCGGCGGCGAAGCGCACGAGCTGCGGGTCCACAGAGGGCCCGCAGACGCCAGTGGAGCAGCACATGGGAGGGTCGAAGACGTGGACAGCGGTCATGGTGATTACCTTTCGTATATCGATGATGGACGATATTCTGGACATAAGAAAACGGCTCTCACAGGCCGCCGACAAGATCCTTGAGGCGGCGCAGCGTGAGCGGCTCGATGCAGTAGCTGACCCGCGGCCCGTCGACTTCGCCGCGGAGCAGCCCGGCATTCTTGAGAATCTTGAGGTGCTGGGACACGGTGGACTGCGCCAGGGGCAGCTCGTCCACGATGGCGCCGCAGATGCAGGTGTTCTTGCGGACGAGGATGCGCAGGATCTCAACGCGCACCGGGTGGGCGATGGCTTTGGCGAGGGTCGCAAGCGCCGCGTTGGCCTCAGGGCCCTCGATGGGGCCGAAATCGCCTTCAGCCCTCGCGGACGGGCAGCATGTGGTCAGGGTTTCGACGTTCATCGTCGATAAACGATAGATGATGTAAGGCGAAGTGTCAACGTGGGGGGCCGCACCTCACGGCAGCATCATGACTCAAGCGGGCTCTGTGCTCGGGCCGCCCGGCGCACGGACCGCAACGATCTCGCCGTGCAGGTCGGTCGCCGCAGCCAGCGTGTTGGTGATCGTGCCGAGCTTGAGGATGTTGCGATGCAGAAGCCCAAGCCGGGACTCGGGCTCATCAGTCTCGACGCGCAGTGTGTAGCGGGCGCGGACGATGCGCGGCGGCGGGTCTTCGCGCTCCACGGCGACGTGCACCGTTGCCCGCCGGTAGCTGAAGCGCAGGAGTTTCGAGAAGCGTTCGACGTTCTTGAGGATGCACGCCGCCAGAGCGGCCGCCAGCAGGTCGACGGTGCCGGGTAGCATCTCACCCGTCACGGCGCTGCCGTCGAAATGGATAGCGCCGCCTTGCGCCGTGACGTGGGCGTGACCTCCGGGGAGGTTCTCGCCGTCTACCTCGTAGCGGGTCGCCCCGCGGTGAGCCTCACCTGTCATGTGAGTCCTCCGAGGTCAGCTCTTTTCCGCCCCTCGGCGCTCAGCTCAGCAGGCCCTCGATGATGAGGTCGGTCGCCTCGTCGTCGCTGAGCCCGCGACTCATCAGCGTCTGGAGCTGCTTGGAGTCGACCGAGCCGATCGCGGCCTCATGGGTGATGTGCGCCAGCGGGTGGCTCACCTCGACGACGGGCACGGCCTTGGCGAACGCCCGGTCCTGCACGATCTCCTTGCAGTCCACATGCCCACGGGCGTAGGGCGCCGTGGCGGAGAGTGTGTTGTACACCTCGGCGCGGGCGTCGTCGCGCAGCGCCAGGTAGGAATTGAGCACGGCGCGAGCGCCCTCGCCGCTCAGGCGCCCGGTCTCGCGGATGGTCACCGTGTCGTGGCCACGGGCGATGATGCGCGTGATCATCTCGAGGATGCTGCGCGCGTCGCAGTCGGCGTGGTAGTCGAAGTCGACGACGCCCGCCTGCCCTTTGACCAGCTCGAACTCGGTCTTGAAACGCGCCCCCTCGCCGATGTGGACCAGCGTCTTGGGCACGACCAGCACGCCGCCCTCGCGGCCGTGCAGGTGGCGCTCGAAGTACTCGTAGGTCGCCCCGGGCCCGATATTCACCACGGCGTCCATCTTGTGGGTGATGTCGATGGCGTTGGGGAACGTGCAGTGGGCCTGGACCGAGGCGAACGAGTCGGCCTCCACGTCGACCTTCATGACGATGTGCTGCAAGCCGGCGGTGGGCAGCATGCCGAAGCACAGGTGCACCGGGTTGGCGATCTTCACGCCCTCGTGCAGGCGGATGTGCGCCTCGATGCCGTCGTCGAGCTGCTCGACGTCGAGGTCGAGCCCCGGGACGAGGTGCGAGCCCACGACCTCGTTGCCGCTCACCTCGAGATGGGCGACGTCGTCGCCGGTGAAGTGCGCGCCGTAGGCGCCCAGCGACTCGAGCAGCGCGCGTGCCGTGGCGAGGTCGCTCATGCGGGCATCATCTCCTCTTCCGGCCGCGGCACGTTCTCGTGATCGCAGGGGATGCAGTTGTCGGCGAAATAGCCGCTGATCTTGCCGACCGAACCCTTGTCGAGGATGCGGCCGTTGCAGAGCAGGAAGGCGTGCTCGGCGTGCTCGAGCACCGCCATGCTGTGGGTGATCATGATCACCGTGGTGCCCATGGCCTTGAAGTCGGCGAGGGCGTCGAAGATGCGCTGCAGGGCCTCGACGTCGATGCCCGAGTCGGGCTCGTCCATGAGTACCAGACGTGGTTCCATGGCCAGGATCGAGGCGAGCTCGACCCGCTTCCGCTCTCCTCCCGAGAGCGTCTTGTCCACCTTGCGCATGATGTAGCGCTCCGGGTCGAGCCCGACGCGGGCCAGCATCTCCTTTGCCTTCTCGCGCGACTTCACCTTGGCGCCCGCGGCGATGAAGCGGTCCATGCGCAGACCCTCGAAGCGCGCCGGCTCCTGCCAGGCGAGCGTGATGCCGCGCCGCGCGCGCTCATCGACGGGCACGCCGCGCAGCGACTCGCCGTCGAACAGGATGTCGCCGCTGTGGTGGGTGTAGCCGGGGAGGCCCATGATGGTGTTGGCAAGGGTGGACTTGCCGGCGCCGTTGGGCCCGATGAGCGCGTGGACGTGGCCTTCCCAGAAGTCGACGCTGAGCCCGTTGAGTATGGGCTTGCCGCCCAGCTCCAGCGTGACGTCGTGCAGTTCAAGGATCCCCATCGAGACTCCGATCTTTCAGAGCCGGCGCGGCTCATCGATTGCCGCCCATTGTACCGAGTCAGATGCGGCCTATGCCCCCAATGACGCTGACCCGCCTATCCGGCGTGCCTGGGCGTCGCCGCGCCTTCCTCGGCAGGGATAGTCACATCGGCCGGCAACAGGCGTTCGAACACGTAAGCGAGGAAGATGAACACCGGCAAGGTCACCGCCGTGCGCACCAGCGAGAACTGCCAGCCGAGAAAGGCGACCTCGAAGGTGAGCATGGGGATCTTGAGGGCCGAGAAGGCACCGAGGTAGATGAACACGTTGCGCGGCGCCGTGCCCTTGCGCCACAGCGTGACAGCGACGGGGAAGGCGCCGTACAGCGGGCCGGCCTGCAGGGTCCCGAGCAGCACCATCCAGAGGATGGCGAGGGGCCCTGAGTCGCGGCCGACGTGCCGCTCCACGACGCTGCGCGGCACCCACACGTCGAAGAGGCCAACGAGGACGAACATCGCCGGCAGGAAGGCGGCCATCTCGAGCGAGAAGCTCCAGAGGCCGGCGCCGGCTTCGCGGCCGAAGGCGAACGGCGCGACGAGGCGGTCGTAGGCCCACAACGCGATCACGAGTCCGGCGAGCACCCAAGGAAACGAACTCTTGAGGGCCTTGAGCGCGCGAGTCGTCAGGGGAGCCATCGTTAGCGCAAGATCAGCGTCATCACGACCGCGACCACGACGGCCCCGGCGAACGCGAGCAGGTTGCGCCAGATGGCGATGCGGCGGCCGAAGAACCGGATCTCGATCGGCAGCGTGACGACGCCCACCATGAGCAGTGTGGTGATGAACGCGGCCAGCACGGCGGTGGTGGCCCCGTGATCCTTGAGGACTCCGGCCAGCGGAAAGGCGATGAAGCCCGGGATGAGCGCGATGCTGCCGACGATGAGGGCGGCGACAAACGGCAGGGGGCCGCCGCCGCCCAGCAGGCGCTCGAGTGTCGCCGGGCGCACGGCGGCCATCAGCAGGCTCACCGCCGCCAGCACCGCGACCAGCGTGGGCAGGAGATTGACGAACATGCGCAGGCCGCGGCGCACGCCCATGAGGGTCTTGCGCCGGTCCGCGATGAGCGTCGCTATGACGGCGATCGCCGTGATGGCCAGGAGCGCCTCCATCAGGCTCTGGCAGCCGGCGTATCTTCGTGCGCGCCTTTGCACAGCACTGTGAGGATCAGCGACGGCTCGAGGGCACGCAGCGCACGAGTCGTCGCGCCGCCGGGCACGTACACAGCGAGGGAGGCGGCCATCGCGTTGCCGGTGAACTCGCGCCGTCCACGCAGCAGGGACCGCGTCCTTTCGGGGCTGAAGAACGTTCGCACCACGCCAACCGCGAAGACGATGCCGACGAGAAGCATCAT